>Ga0256405_10001094_pt1 | contig 78898 bp, 66 predicted proteins | sample RumenRJG_02DNA_FD_189096 | JGI IMG/M metagenome (GOLD analysis project Ga0256405, IMG submission 189096) | Bovine rumen microbial communities from Lethbridge, Alberta, Canada - RJG_02 | ecosystem: Host-associated > Mammals > Digestive system > Stomach > Rumen | place: Canada: Alberta... | reverse complement strand
TTGAAGTCGGCGCTCTCGTTCATGGTGAAGGAATAGCGCTGGCCGCTGCCGGCCTCATAGGATACCGTAAACGTGGACTGCAGGCCGCTCAGGTATTTCGGCGTCTTGTACGAAACCACCGCCATGACATGGTGCGGCTTGTCAAAGAGCGACCAGGACAGTTCCGGCTGATTGGTATCTACGGACGAATTGTACTGCCAGTTGGAAAGGGCTACCGACGAGGTTCCGTCATTGACGGAGTAGGCGTGGCCGAAGGTATAGGCTGCCATGAAATCCAGGCCGAAAGCGAAATGTTTCTCCACCTTGCCGCTGAAGGAATAGGTATAGCCCTTGTTGGTGTTCTGCAAGGCCACGACCGCCGAATAGGGGTTGTTCACCTCCGTCGCATTGTAGTAAGGCGCCGTGTTGTTCTCATTCGCCGCCCCGGCATGTACGGCATAAAGCTTGGCCACCGGCTTGATGGCCAGGTTGTTGAAGAACACATTGTTCAGGGTCTTGGAATAGAGGGCGTCCACCGTTATTTTCCATCCGCTTTCAAAGGCCTGTTCGAAGCCGAGGTTCACGCGGAAGACCTGCGGATATTTGAAATCGCGGTTCAGCGTATTGATGGTGGATTTACCGCCCGCCGCGGCGATACCGGTCTTTACGATATCGTTATACGGATCGCTGGTCTTCGGGAAAGAGGCATCCAGGTTGGCCTGGCTGATCTTGACCGATTTGGCCTCCATACCCGTGTTGTTGTAGGCATTGGACAGCCACACGAAGGGAACGCGGCCCGTGAAAAGACCGGCACCGCCCCGCAGCAATGTGGCGTGGGAATCGTTCAGGAACCACCGGAAACCGATGCGGGGCGAGAAGAGCGGCCGCGTCTTGGGCACATCGCCCACACGCTCACCCGTTTCATAAGAGATGGACGGGGTTTCCACGCCTTTGTACGGAACGAACTTACCCGTAGCCGGGTCGATGGTACCGTCGGTAAAGTAGCTGTTGTTGAAGCCCGGATTTTCCGTGGGGTTGTTCAGCAGCATCGGCACATCCACGCGGACACCGTAGGTCAGCGTCAGGTTCGTGTTCGGACGCCACTCATCCTGGACATAGGCGCCCAGCTGGGCGGCATGGGTAACGGCCTTCCAGTTGGTAGGGTCGTCGGAACCGGTAACGGCCGGATCGCTGTAGCGGTAATTGAACTCATACAAACGGCCGGCGAAGAAGTCTGCCAGCGAATTGTAGGTGTAGCCGCCGTATGCATACTGCAGGAAGAGGTTGTCGAAGGTATAGAACTCATTGTGCGTACCCAATGTTACCTCATGCGTACCCAGGGACCAGGTCACGTTGTCCGTCAAAGTGATCGTGTTGGAACTCATGGAGTTGGCACCCGAGGAGTATTCCGTTCCCAGGTCGATGGTCATGTTGTCCTTGATGTACATGTTGGCGCCATGATAGGGCACGTCGCGATGGTCGCGTACGAACACGCCCGTCACGCGCAACATGTTCTGCAGGTTCGGGGACAATTTTGAATTCAGCTCGGCCACGAGGGTATGGGTCTTGTCCGCCATTTTGTAGGACGAGTTGTTAAAGTAATAAGTATAGCGTGCCGAACTGTATTTATCGGCATAGGCATCCATGTACTGATAGCGGAGCATCAGCTTGTTGGCGGGGTTCACGTTCCAGTCCAGGCGGCCCAGGATGTTGAAGGACCGGTCCGTATCCATGTGTTGGGTGAACGACTCGCCCGTGTTGCCGACCCCGTACGTAGCCTCGTAATGGTCGATGACGCGCTGGGCCAGATCGGCATTGAAATACTCATACACCTTCTCGCCGATGACGATGGGCGTTCCGAGTTTCACATCCTCCCGGTTCTCGTACGTGCCGTTGGCGGGCGTAAAGACGTTCGGGTGCTCCTTCTTGACGTATTCCGCGCTCAGGAAGAGGAACACCTTGTTCTTGACGATGGGACCGCCCACGGTAAAGCCATAGGTCTGGTTCAGCTGGGTATCGTACTTCTGCCGTTCCTGGCCCCAATCCATCTTTCCGGGGGTGGTGGCAATCATGTCCTGGTTCAGGAAATAGGTATAGAACGTACCCTTGACCTGGTTGGTTCCCGATTTGGTAACGGCGTTGATGGCGCCGCCCGTAAAGCCGCTCTGGCGCACGTCGAAGGGTGCCACCACCACCTGTACCTCCTCAATGGCATCCATCGAAATCGGATTGGCGCCCGTCTGGCCTCCGTTGGTTCCGGAAGCGGCCAGACCGAAGGTGTCGTTGGCCACGGCGCCGTCCACCTGGAAGGAATTGTACCGGTTGTTGGATCCGGCGAAGGAAATACCGCCGCTCTTGTTGACGGAAGCCTGCGGGGTAAACTTGACCACATCGTAGATGCTCCGGTCGATGGAAGGCGTCGTTTCCACCACCCGCCGGCTGAAACTCTGCCCGGCCCCGGTGATGCTGGCGTTGAACGAACTCTCGCTCACCACCACCACGGCATCCAGCTCATTGGAGGCCTTCATCCTGGCATTCAGTTCATAGGGCTCGCCCAGTTTCAGGACCACATCCTCCACCTGGATCGTTGTCATCCCGACAAAGGATATCTCCACCGTGTACGGGCCGCCGGTGCGCATACCGCCGATGGTGTAGCGACCCTCCGAATTGGCAATGGTGGCATACTGCGTACCCGTCGGAGTGTGCACGGCGACGATGGCGGCGCCGGCCAGCGGCTCCCCTGCCTCATCCGCCACACGTCCGCCGAGGCTCGATGTCGTCACCTGGGCAAAAACGGCGACACCGGCAAACAGCGTCACCAGCATCGCAGTCATCTTTTGGATGAATCGTATCATAAAATGATTCTTTTGGGTTTTGCTAAAAACGTTTTAGTGCGTAAAGTACAAATATAATATAAATATATGGTCTTATGAAAATTATTTTACAAGCAGCGGGGCCACGCGGGAGAATTCCCCGTCAGTAGGAGCGGGAACAACGTGCAGCAGATGCGCCAGGAGCGGATAAACATCCACATTGACAAAGGAATCCGGGTCGATGAATCCTTGCTTGAAATCCGGTCCGCAGGCGCGGAAAATCACCTGCATGTCAGGCTCTTCCGGATCGTATCCGTGAGCGCCCAGCATGCCGCGAGGCGTCCGGGAGAACTGCCACCCCAAGTCCGGGGCCACGATGATATCGCCCAGCCGCGGGCTGGTCCCGTACTGTAGGTGCTCCGGCACTGCATCACGCGTCCACACACTGATATGTTCCACCTTGGAAAGCTGGTCCAAAATCTGCTCCCGGCAACCGGGTTTGGAGAAAATGACGGTGGGGTTCGTGCCGATGATCCGCTCGCACAAGGCCTCATCCAGCACGTCGGGAATGCGGATGAATCGCTCGTCGGAAATATCCGTCATGCCATGGTCGGCCGTAATGATCAGGTTGATGTCCTGTCCGTTCGGAAGGGCGCGCAAGCCGGTGTACAGCACGCCCATCAGGCTGTCCAGATAGGCGATCATCTGACCGGTCCCCTCGCCCGAGGGGCCGAAATTGTGCGCCGCCCAGTCGGGGTCGTCGAAATAGGTCATGATGAGCGACGGGCGCTCCCCTTCCGGCAAAGCTGCCAGACGGAGGGTTTCCTGCACGCGGCCGGCATAATCCAGGCGGGGTTCATCGTACCAGTATTTGTAATACGTGGGCAGCATGCCGCCGATAGGGATGTCGCTTCCCACCCAATAGACACAGGCGGTGGTCACGCCCTGTTTTTCGGCCGTAGACCAGATGGGCTCGCCGCCATAATAGTACGGCCGGTTGCGGGTGGCAGAATCGCCCATGGCATACATCAACCCGCGTTCACTGTCCCAAAACGAGCTGTTCACGATGCCATGATGATCGGGAACCAGTCCGGTCGCAAGGGTATAATGGTTTGGGAAGGTAGAGGACGGGTAGGAGGGTTTCATTACCGCTTGAACGCCGGCGCGGCCGATGCTGTCCAACCACGGGGCGTCGTGGATCTGCGTGAAATCCCATCGGAACGCATCCAGGGACACCACCACCGTCAGATGGCGTTTTACGGGAGCCTGCCTACAGGCGGACAAAGAAGCCGCCACCAGCATGACGGCCCATAATATCTTTCTCATTTTCGGTCGGTTTTATCTTTTACAAAGATACATGCAGGAAGGCAAAAAAACAAAAAAAAGAAGGGGCCTATTCAGCCCCTGCACTCCTGCTTATTCCACAGTCACGCCCGCTTTGTCTGCATTGCCCATTACCGATGCCACAGCGACTTCCCGCAAAGCCGGTCCTTTTGATTGAGATGCTTCAGCGTGCTGCGAGATAGATGCTTCGGGGTTAGACCGGAACGGGATCTCGCGCATACATCATAGGTGCTTCGGCTCCGTCGCTGCATTTCTTGAATCAAGGGCCTCACTGCTCCAGGTGTCCCGAAATAGTGTAGACCAGGAGCAAAACAAGCGTTTTTCGTTCCAGGTGTCCCGATATAGCGCAGACTAAGAGCACTTGGACAGGGACCTTCCAGGAAAACGGGCTCTGGCATGGAAGGTCCCACTGAAAACACCAGAACCTTCCAGGAAAACGGGCTCTGGCATGGAAGGTCCCCCTGAAAAACGCAGGACCTTCCTTAAAAACGGCCCCTGGCATGGAAGGTCCCCCGGAAAAACGCAGGACCTTCCGGGAAAACGGGCACTGGCATGGAAGGTCGAGGTGCAGGTGCCGTGTAAGTTCCGAAAAATGGCGGTTTTTCGGAACTGAAGGGCGAAAGGGCGGGGTGTGTGCTGAAATAGGGCCGTCAACTAAAAGGGCTGTTTTGGTGGATGGAGAGGATAGGATGGCAGGCAAAAAAAAGAAGCGGCCCGTGAGGGTCGCTTCCATCAGATTGAACCGTATTGATCAGAAGGTGTACTTCAGACCGATCTGGCCGCGCCAGCGGGACAGATAGTCGGAGTAGGTCATCATCTCGTAGGTGGCGGGCTGGGCGAACTGGAACTGTCCGTTGCCGCTGTAGGTGACCGGGCTGAAGTAGGAGTTGATGCCCATGCCGTAGCTGCGGCCCCACTTCGGGTTCAGCATGTTCGTGAAGTTGATGATATCGGCAGTAAGTTCCAGGCTGTGGACCTGCTGTCCCACCTTGAAGCTGAACTTCTGGCCCACATGGATATCCACATGGTTCTCGAACGGCATATTGTCCGCATAGCGGTCATAGTACTCTCCGCGGTGATCCTTCAGGTAGCGCTCGCCGGCCAGCCAGGCCTTCATGTTGGCAGCCTGCTCAGCGGGCGTGTAGTCCTTGTGGGGCTTGAAGGTCATCTGGTCGATCTGGGCGTCCGTCGGAATGAACATCAGGTCGTTTCCGTTGGAGGAATCGCCATTGAGGTCACCGTAGTAGTAGATGCTCCAGGCTGCACCCGAGGTACCGATATAGACGGCGCCCAGGCTGGTGGTCCAGCGGTCATTGCGGCCATAGCTCTTGTGATACGTAGCAGCCACCTTGATCTGGTGAGGGATGTTGTAGGCCGAGAAGCCGAGTTCCGGATCGTTGGGGTTCGTGTTGGTGTAGTTGTAGGCGAAGTTGGACTGGGCCACGGAGCTGCCGCCGTTGAACACGCTCTTGGACTGCGTGAAGGTGTAGGAAGCGTTCAGGTCGAGACCGAAGCCGAAGTGCTTGGCAGCCTGGACCATGAGGTTGTAGCTGTATCCCTTGTCGGTGTTCGTCAGCTTGTAGATGTTCGCATACTGGCTTCCGCCGGTGACGCGGGAGAACATGGGACGCTGGTCGTAGGCGAGGGAAGCGTAGGTGCTTCCTACGGTCTTGCCGTTCAGGTCATAGGCCATCTGCTCGTAACGGATGTCGTTGAAGGTCTTGGTGTAAATACCTTCGAGGGTCCAGTCAATGCCCAGGGCGCGGAAATCGAAGCCGAGGTCCAGCTTGCCGGTCTTGGCCAGCTTGAACTCAGGATCCATCACGTTGATGGTCTGGGAACCGACGAAGTTCTTGGCAATTTCCTCGTTCGGAGCCTGTCCGGCGGGGTTGTAGATCACCTTCATGGCGTCGCACGCAGCGGCGGAAGCGGCGTTGGAAGAACGCTGGACGTTGATCGCCGTCAGCTGGACACCCGTATTGGAGTAGTTGTTGGAGAACCAGACGAACGGAATGCGGCCGGTGAAGAAGCCGGCGCCGCCGCGCAGGACATATTTGCGGTCACCCGCGATGTCCCAGCGGAACCCGACGCGCGGGGCGACGAGCGGGGCGGACTTGGGCATCTGGTTGGTCCGGACATTCCAGCCGCGGTCAGCTGCATAGGCCGTGAACGGGACGTTCTCGTCCGGGATGTCGAAGAACACGGGCACGTCGGCGCGGACACCGTAGGTGAGGTCGAACCTGTCGGTCAGGGACCACTTGTCCTGCAGGTAGAAGGAGAACTGGCCGGCCCAGAAGGTCGGCTCCCAGTTTTCGGTGCCGGTCACGGCAACGTTGGCGTGGGCGTAACGGTACTGCTTGATGACACCGTTCTGCATGTCGGCCGGGCTGGCGAAATAATAGGTACCGTACTTGTCCTGGATGAACAGGTTGGTGAACTTGTAGATCTCATTGTGGGTACCGAAGGTAACGGTGTGGTTGCCCAGGTACTTGGTGAGGTTGTCCGTGAGGGAGTAGATGTCCTGATCCAGACGGTTGGCCACGGAGGAACGCTCGTTACCGAGGTTCACGGTACCGCCTTTGACGGAAACCGAGATCATGGGGAAGTTTTCGCCCAGCGGGTTGCGCTTGTCGCGGACGCGGACGTAGGAAACGCGGAGCTCGTTGCTCATGTTGTCGGAGAGCTGGCTCTGGAGTTCACCCACGAAGGAGTTGGTCTTGGACAGGAAGTCGTAGCTGTAGTCCGAGGCATTCAGGGCCTTGGCGCCGCTGGTGGAATTCAGCTGCTTGGCGTCCACCATGCTCCAGCGGAAGGAGGCGTGGTTCTTTGCATTGACGTTCCAGTCGAGTTTCACCGTAGCCTTGTCGGACTTGGTGTACTCCTGCAAGTCGGTCGGGAGTTCGCCCTTGTAACCGGCGGCCTGGGCAATCTTCAGGACGTCAGCGGCCTCGGTGGGGTCCACCAGGGAAGCCTCGGCACCCAGACCGTACACATTCGGATACTCCTTGCTCGAACGCTCGAAGCTGGCGAAGAAGAAGAGTTTGTTCTTGATGATGGGACCGCTGATGGTCACACCGGCCTGGTATTCTTTCTGGTCATGGTACTTGTCGCTCTTCTCCCCGTTGGCCAGGGTGTAGCGGCCGATGATGCTCTGGTTGTTGCCAAAGCCATAGACGCTGCCGTGGAACTGGTTGGTACCGGACTTGGTGATGGCGTTGATGGAACCGCCCGTGAAACCGCTCTGACGCACGTCGAACGGAGCCACGCTCACCTGCAGCTGCTCGATGGTCTCCATGGAAACCGGCTGTGTGCCGGCCTGGCCGCCGTTGGAGCCGCTGGCCGTCAGACCGAAGACGTCATTGTTCATGGCACCGTCGATCTGGAAGCTGTTGTACTTGTTGGAAGCACCTGCGAAGGACATGGCGCCCGATCCGTCCACACGGACGAAGGGGTTGATACGGGTCACGTCGGCGATACCGCGCGTGATGGAAGGCATCTCCTCGATGGTGCGGCGGCCGATGGTCTGGGACGCACCCGTCTTGCCGGCGTCCATGCCGCCTTCGGCGACGACGACGGACTCTTCGAGAGCCAGCGCAGCCTCCCGCAGGACGGGGGCGATGTTGGCGGTCTCACCCAGCTGGAGGGCGACGTCGGAGATCTTGGCCTCCTCATAGCCCATCAGGCTGACGGTCACATTGTAAGGACCGCCCGGGCGCATACCCTGGATGGTGTAACGGCCCTGGGCGCCGGTAACGGCGTGATACTGGGTTCCCGAAGGAACGTGGACCGCGACGACGACCGCACCGGGAACCACTTCTCCCTTGGTGTCGGTAATCTTACCGGCGATGGAGGAAGTCGTCACCTGCGCGTACGCAGCGACACCTGCGAACAAAGCGATGATCGCAAGTGCAACAATCTTGAAGGAATGTTTCATAAATTAAATAATATGGATTAAAAAAAAACTTTCCTTTTTAACCGGCGCGAAGATACAATGTTTTTACGAACTGTAAAAATAAAAAATCGTTTTACTAATTTTTTTCCATCAAGATGCAATTATTCCGCAAAAAAATAACTACCTTTGCACCCCTTGAAATTATTTTTGACAATACGACGAGGACAGATTTGCTCGCTTGCAACCTCGTTAAAAAAATGCTAAAAAAGATGAAGAATTATCTCTTTACCTCGGAATCCGTTTCCGAAGGGCATCCTGACAAGGTTGCCGACCAGATTTCCGACGCCATCCTGGACGAATTCCTCCGGCAGGACCCGGAGGCGAAAGTCGCCTGTGAAACCTTCTGCACCACCGGCCTGGTGGTCGTGGGCGGCGAGGTCACGTCAGAGCATGCCTATGTCGATATTCCCGCCACCGTCCGCCGCGTCATCGACCGTATCGGCTACAACAAAGCCGAATACCGGTTCGACGCCGCCTCCTGCGGGATTCTCTCCGCCCTGCACGAGCAGAGCCCGGACATCAACCGGGGTGTGGAACGCGGCAGCTGGGAGAGCCAGGGCGCCGGTGACCAGGGCATGATGTTCGGGTACGCCTGCCGCGACACCGAAGACTACATGCCGCTGCCGCTGTATCTGTCGCACCTGACCCTGCAGGTCCTGGCCGGCCTGCGCCACAACAGTCCCCAGGTAATGCCCTACCTGCGACCGGATGCCAAATGCCAGTACACCATTGAATATGACGGACAGACCGGCCGTCCCGCCCGCATTCATACCATCGTCCTGTCCACCCAGCACGACGAGTTTGCCTCGGACGAGGATATGCTGGCGCGGATCCGCGCCGATGTGAAAGGAATCGTCCTTCCGCGGGTGCAGGCCCTGCTTCCCGACGAGACGGCCGCCCTGTTCGACGGGAATTTCACCCTCCACGTCAACCCGACGGGGAAATTCGTCATCGGCGGCCCGCACGGCGATACCGGCCTGACCGGCCGCAAGATCATCGTGGACACCTATGGCGGGAAGGGGGCGCACGGCGGCGGAGCCTTCAGCGGCAAGGACCCTTCCAAGGTGGACCGCAGCGCCGCCTACATGGCCCGTTACATCGCCAAGAACCTGGTAGCCGCCGGCGCGGCCGATGAAATCCTGGTCCAGCTGGCCTATGCCATCGGCGTGGCCCGTCCGGTCAGCGTGTTCGTCAACACCTACGGAACCGGCGTCAACGGGCATTCCGACGGGGAAATCGCGGAAAAAATCCAGGAAATCTTCGACCTTCGTCCCGGTGCCATCATCGCCCGCTTCGGCCTGAAGAATCCCATTTATGAGCCCACGGCCGCCTATGGCCACATGGGCCGCAAACCCTACGTCCAGGACGGCATCCAGTTCTTCGGCTGGGAGAAGCTCGACGCTGTTGACGCTATCCGGACGGCCTTCAGCCTGTAAGCCATGCCCAAGAAAGCCAACCCCAGCATCCAGATCAAGAACCGGCGGGCCTCGTTCGACTATGAGTTCCTCGAGACCTACACCGCGGGCATCGTCCTGTCCGGCACGGAAATCAAATCGATCCGCGCCGGAAAGTGCTCGTTGTCAGACGCGTACTGCTATTTTGACCTGCGGGGGCAGCTTTATGTCCGGGGCATGAACGTGGCCCAGTATTTCTGGGGTTCCTGGGGCCAGCACGAACCGCTGCGAGACCGCAAACTCCTGCTCCAGAAACGCGAATTGCGTCACCTGAACCAGGCCGTCAAGCAGAAGGGTCTCACCATTGTCGCCGTCCGGCTCTTCATTGCCGACAACGGTTACGCCAAACTCCTCATCGCCCTGGCCCGGGGCAAGCACGAATACGACAAACGCGAATCCATCAAACAAAAAGACCTCCGTCGCGAAATGGACAGAGGTCTGTAAAGTTTGCGTTCTGTAATTTAGAACGGCAGGTCGTCTTCGGGACCGGCGGCAGGCATGTCGTCGAATGACGGCGGCGGCGCCATGGGTGCGGGACCGGCGGCGGGAGCGTAACCGGAAGCCGCAGGGGCAGAAGCACCGGCGGCGGGAGCTGCCCCGGGTGCGGAGATGCGCCACATCCGCAGGTCGTTGTACCAACGGCCGTTGAACTCCCGGGCCCGAACGTTGAAACTCACTTTCACGGCATCGCCCACCTGGAAACGGTCCAAATCGCGGACCTTCTCATCGCCAAAGGCGGTGATGCAGGCGTCGGCCGGATAATTCCCGTCCTGATACTCGACCACAAAATCCTGACTGGTCCAACCGCCCCGGGCGGAGGAACCGCTCCGGGGGGTCAGTTTCGTCTTGATCTTGCCTTCTATTTCAAGGGCGGCCATCTTATTTGGTCTCCTCTTTCTCTACGAACGGATGAACTTCCACCACCTCGACATCGAACAGGAGGGTGGAGTTGGGCTCGATGCCCTGCTGTCCACGCTCGCCATAAGCCAGTTCGGCCGGGATGAAGAGTTTGATCTTGCCACCCTCGCCCACGAGCTGGATACCCTCGGTCCAACCGGGGATGACGCGGTTCAGCATCAACTGGACCGGCTCACCCTTGGTCTCATCGAACACGGTACCATCGAGCAGGGTGCCCTTGTAGTTCACTTTCACCGTATCCTTCGGGCCGGCTTTCACATCGCTGCCGGCTTCTTCGATGATGTACTGCAGACCGCTGTCGCTCACAACCACGCCCTCTTTCTTGGCGTTCTCGGCCAGGAACTTCTCACCTTTCTCCTTGTTCACGGCCAGGGTGTATTTCTGACGCTTCTCCAGGAAGGAGTTGAACAGGTCGTTCATCGTGTTGGGATCAATCTTGAACTGCTTGCCGAATTCCGGATCACGGAAATCGCCTTTCGCCTTGATGAAATCTGCGATACCCTTCTTCAGCTGGGCATAATTCACGTCGCCGAAGTTGTAGTTCTTGATGAAACTGCCGAAGTTGACGCCGATGAGATAGCTCACGGAATCCACTTCCGCCTTGGAAGGAAGGAGGCTCTTGACATCTACCTTGGCCGGCTGGGCAACGGCAGTGCTGTCATTGTCACCCTGGGCATTGGCGCCCTTGGGAGCGTTGCAAGCCGCAACGATACCGGCGGCGAGGACAACTGCAAAAAACTTTTTCATAAACGTACTACTTTTATTATTAACATTCTTTCAAAACAGCCGCAAATATCGCAAAATTTCTCCAATAATACGTCAAAAGAATGGGAAAAAGTTTGAAAATTCAGATAATCTTTGTAAATTAGAGCGAAAACAAAAAAAGGTCTGTCATGCCGTCGAAGGATTTACACCGTTTTCTGAAGGATTTTTTCGGATACGATCGCTTTAAGGACGAACAGGAGGAAATCATCCGGACCCTCATTTCCGGTCAGAATGTCTTCGTCCTGATGCCGACCGGTGGCGGTAAATCCCTCTGCTACCAACTGCCTGCCCTGGTCATGGAAGGGACGGCCATCGTCATCTCCCCGCTCATCGCTTTGATGAAAAACCAGGTGGATGCCATCCGCGGTTTCGTGGCCGGCGACGAGGGAATCGCACATTTCCTGAATTCCTCGTTGAGCCGCGCCCAGGTGGCCGAAGTCCGGGCCGATCTGCTGGCCGGCACCACCAAATTGCTGTACGTAGCGCCCGAGTCTCTGACCAAGGAGGAGAACATCCAGCTGCTCAAGGAAATCAAGATTTCGTTCTATGCGGTAGATGAGGCCCACTGTATCTCGGAATGGGGACACGATTTCCGTCCGGAATACCGGCGGATCCGCAACCTCATCAACGAGATCGGCAACGCGCCCGTCATCGCCCTCACCGCCACGGCCACCCCGAAGGTGCAGAGCGATATCATGAAAAACCTCGCCATTCCGGATGCGCGGGTGTTCAAGGCGTCTTTCAACCGGCCCAACCTTTTATACGAGGTGCGCGACAAGATCGAACCCGAGAAGGACATCATCCGGTATATCAAGCAGAATCCGGGACGGTCCGGCATCATCTACTGCTTGAGCAGAAAGAAGGTGGAGGAGATGGCTACCCTGCTGGAAATCAACGGCATCAAGGCGCTCCCCTACCACGCGGGACTGGATGCCAAAACCCGTTCCGACAACCAGGACAAATTCCTCTCCGAGGAGGTGGACGTAATTGTGGCCACCATCGCCTTCGGCATGGGAATCGACAAGCCGGACGTGCGCTTCGTCATCCATTATGACATTCCCAAGAGCATCGAAGGATACTACCAGGAAACCGGTCGCGCCGGCCGTGACGGCGGCGAAGGCGTGTGCATCACCTACTACAGTTACAAGGATATCCGCAAACTGGAGAAATTCATGCAGGGAAAGCCCGTGGCCGAACAGGAAATCGGACGCCAACTGCTCATGGAAACCGTGGCATACGCAGAATCCAACCAGTGCCGCAGGAAACTGCTGCTCAATTACTTCGGAGAGACGTACGACAAAGACAACTGCGGTTGCTGCGACAACTGCCTGCATCCCAAGCCCACCTTTGACGGACGCAAGGAAATGCAGCAGGTGATCCGGCTGATCCAAGCCCTTCCCGAGCATTTCAAGATTGAGCACCTGGCCCACATTCTCTCCGGGGAAGTGAATGCCCTGGTCAAATCCTATAACCACGACAAGATGCCGCTGTTCGGCATCGGAAAGGCCCATTCCGAAAAATTCTGGTGCGCCGTCATCCACCAGGGAATCCTCCTGGGACTGCTGGTGAAAGAAATTGAGTCTTACGGACTGATCCACGTCACAGACAAGGGAGAGGCCTTCGAAAAAGAGCCGTATGAGATTCGGCTGGTGGAAGACCGCATCTTTACCAGCGACGGCTACGAAGTGGAAGAGGACGAGGATGACGCACAAGCCCGGGCGGCTGCAAAGGCGGCCCTGCGCGGCGGCGGAGCCGACCCGATGCTGCTGTCCATGCTCAAGGAACTGCGCAAAGACCTGGCCCGTCAACTGAAACTGCAGCCCTGGGTCCTCTTCTCGGACGCCTCGCTGGAAGATATGTCCATCCTCTATCCCCTCACCTTCGACGAACTCAAGAACTGCCAGGGCGTGGGCGAAGGCAAGGCCAAGAAATACGGCAAGGATTTCATCGAACTCATCAAGATGTATGTGGAAGAGAACGAAATCATCCGCCCGGACGATTTCGTGGTCAAGAGCGTGCCGAAATCGACCAACAAAATCTACATCATCCAGAGCATCGACCGCCAGATGGCCCTCGAGGACATCGCCGAAGCCAAGGGAATGGACATGGAAGAGTTGATCAGGGAAATCGAAACCATCGTGGCTACCGGCACCCGGCTGAACCTGGACTATTACATTGCCCAAATGGTCGATGACGACGTAGTGGACGAACTTTACGCCTATTTCCGTGACGAAGCCAAATCTGATTCGGTCGAAGATGCCATCCGCGAACTGGGCGCCGATTACGAAGAAATGGAGATCCGTCTGGTCCGCATCAAATTCCTCTGCGAAATCGCCAATTAACCGCCGATTTTTCCTATCTTTGCAGCCTATATGGCAATGAATGATGATAACTCCCTGATGGATTTCATCATGCGCGTAGGCGCGATGATCCTCCTGGGCGTCCTGCTGGTGTCTTTCGCCGGGTTTATCTTTCCGGTGCTGGGCCTGTTGCTGCTGGGCGCCTGCATTTACGGGTATTTTTACTGGCGCCGTATCCGCCGCGCCGTTCAACAGGCGCAGGAACAGGCGCAGGGTCCGGCACAGGGACCGGATGAACCGCAACCCGACATGCGTCGCGACAAACTGGACACCTCCGGCATCGGCGACGCCAAAGAAGTGGATTTTACGAAAGAGTAAACAATGATCCCGCAGGAAACGGTCAACAAAATCCTCGACACCGCCCAGATTGTCGATGTAATCAGCGATTTCGTGACGCTCAAGCGACACGGAAAGGAGTATGCTGCCTGCTGTCCGTTCCACAACGAGAAAACCCCCTCCTTCTACGTGAATCCCGCCAAGGAGATGTACTATTGCTTCGGCTGCCACAAAGGCGGCTCGGCCATCGGTTTCGTGATGGAATATGAGCACCTGACCTATGCGGAAGCCCTGCGGTATCTGGCCAAGAAATACCACATCGAGGTTGTAGAAGAGGAAGAGACCCCCGAGCAGCTGGCGGCCAAACAACACACCGAAAGCCTCATGGTGGTGTCGGAGTTTGCCCAGCAGTTCTTCACCGACTCTCTCCAGTCCGAAGAGGGCAAAACTTTTGGCCTGCAATACTTTCACGCCCGTGGCCTGGAAGATGCCACCATCGCCAAATACGGCCTGGGCTGGGCGCCCGCCAGCCGCCACGCCCTGCTGGACGCCGCCCGCGCCAAGGGTTACAAGGACGAATACCTGGAAGAGGTGGGCCTGTGCACCACCTACGAAGACGAAAACGGAGGGAATCCCACCACCCGCGACAGTTTCTTCGAACGGGTCACCTTCCCCATCCATTCGGTAGGCGGCCGGGTCATCGCCTTTGGCGCCCGCACCTTGAAGACGGAAAAAACCATCGCCAAATACAAGAACTCCAAGGAATCGCCCATCTATGTCAAGAACAAGTCCCTCTACGGCATCTGGTTCGCCAAAAACGAGATTGCCAGGCAGGGAAAGTGTTTCCTGGTAGAGGGCTACCTGGACGTATTGAGCATGCACCAGCTGGGCATCACCAACGTGGTGGCTTCCAGCGGAACGTCCCTCACCGAGGGGCAGATCCGCCTCATCAAACGCTTCGCCGAGAACGTCACCATCATGTACGATGGCGATTCGGCGGGCATCCACGCCGCCCTGCGCGGCATCGGGATGTTCCTGCGCGAGGGGATGAACGTAAAGGTGGTGCTCCTCCCCGACGGGGACGATCCGGATTCCTACGCCCGCAAGCATACCCTCGAGGAGGTGCAGGATTTCATCGCCCAAAACGAGCAGGACTTCATTTCCTTCAAATCGGACCTGCTGATGGAGGGCGCCGGAGACGATCCGCTGAAACGCGCCGGGGTCATCAATGACATTGCCGATACCATCGCCGACATCCCCGATGCCGTAAAACGGTCGGTCTATGCCGATGCGTGCGCGCGCAAGTTCGGGATCGATGTGCAGGTGCTCTTCGGCCGCATCCACACCACCCGCGAAAAGCAGCTGGATGAAGAGCGGAAAGAGCGCGAACGCGAACGGGCCCGCCGCGATGCGGGACTGGACCCTGCGGGACCGGATGCTGCCGAAGCGGCCGCCTCCCGGACCGTCACCCCTCCCGACGCCCCCCAGGCGCCCCGCACGGTGGAGGCCCTGGAAAACGCCCCGGCCATGGGCAAGGCCGAGCGGGACCTGATCAGCTTCATCCTCACCGACGGCACCAGCCCGATGTGCTTTGAGAGCGATTCCGAATTCTATACCGGCGACGAAGACGATCAGCGGCAGACTGTTTTCGATTTCATCAGCGCCGCCATGGGAGACACGCCTTTCGCCAACACCCTGTACCAGAAGGTGTACGAGTCCTACAGCGAACCCTATCTGGACGGCTACGAGCAGCACCAGATCGTGAAACGCCTGCTGGACAGCCCCGACCGGGACCTGGCTTTCGCGGTCACCCAGCTTTCGGAGCAGCGCTACGAACTCACGGTAAGCAATTTCGAGAACGCCATGATGTCGCGTTCCTCCTGGCTGGTGAAATTTGTGCCCCGGGCCATCCTGGTCTTCCAGAAATGCCGCGTCGAAGAACGCCTGAGCCACCTGCATGACCAGTTGGCCCAGGTTGCACCGGAAGAACAGCTGAACGTGCTGAAAGCGATGATTCCCCTGCAGAATACCCTGAAAAGCATCAAATCAAAACTCGGAAGAGAATAAAAAAGCATACACCATATGAGCAAGAACTACAAACGGACTCTCGTGACCTGCGCACTCCCCTATGCGAACGGTCCTGTCCATATCGGCCACCTCGCCGGCGCCTACATTCCGGGCGACATTTACGTCCGCTACCTCCGTCTGAAAGGCGAGGATGTCGTCTTCATCTGCGGATCCGATGAACACGGCGTGCCCATTACCATCAAGGCGCGCGCCCAGGGAGTCACCCCGCAGGACATCGTGGACAAATACCACCGCATCATGAAGGATGCGTTCACCGGGCTCGGCATCAACTTTGACATCTACTCCCGCACCACCTCCAAGGTACACGAGAAGAATGCTTCCGAGTTCTTCCGCAAGCTCTACGACGACGATAAATTCATTACCAAGGAGACCGAGCAGTATTACGACGAGCAGGCCGGCACCTTCCTGGCCGACCGTTACATCACCGGTACCTGCCCCAAGTGCGGCAATCCCAACGCGTACGGCGACCAGTGCGAGAAATGCGGTTCCACCCTGAGCCCGGAAGAGCTGATCGATCCGAAATCGGCCCTGTCCGGCGCCACGCCCAAGAAGGTAAAGACCAAACACTGGTACCTGCCGCTGGACCGTTACGAGCCCTGGCTGCGGGAATGGATCCTGGAACGGCACAAAGAGTGGAAGACCAATGTCTATGGCCAGTGCAAGAGCTGGCTGGACGGCGGTCTGCAGCCGCGTGCCGTGAGCCGCGACCTGGACTGGGGCGTGCCCGTTCCGGTAGATGGGGCGGAAGGCAAGGTCCTCTACGTCTGGTTCGATGCACCCATCGGCTACATCTCCAATACGCAGGAACTCCTCCCGCAAAGCTGGGAGAAATGGTGGAAGAGCCCGGATACCCGTCTGGTCCATTTCATCGGCAAGGACAACATTGTCTTCCACTGCATCGTCTTCCCGTCCATGCTGAAGGCCTACGGCGACTATATCCTGCCCGACAACGTGCCCGCCAACGAATTCCTCAACCTGGAAGGCGACAAGATTTCCACTTCCCGTGGCTGGGCCGTCTGGGTGAATGAATTCGAAGAGCAGTTCCCCGGCCAGGAGGACGTACTGCGGTACACGCTCACGGCCAATGCGCCCGAGACGAAAGACAACGACTTCTCCTGGAAAGACTTCCAGGCCCGCAACAACAGCGAGCTCGTGGCCATCTTCGGCAATTTCGTCAACCGCGCCGCGGTGCTTACGCAGAAGTATTTCGGCGGCCGCGTCCCGGGCAATCCCAAGCCTGAAGCCATTGATGCCGAAACCCTCGCGCAGATTCCCGTCTGCCGCAAGGCGCTGGAGGAATACCTCGACGGTTTCCACTTCCGCGAGGCCCTGAAAGAGGCGATGAATATCGCCCGTATCGGCAACAAATACATCTCCGACACCGAGCCGTGGAAGGTTGCCAAGACCGACCTCGACCGTACGGCCTCCATCCTGCACACCTGCCTGCAGATCTGTGCAGACCTGGCCATCGCCTTCGAGCCCTTCCTGCCGTTCAGCGCCGAAAAGCTGCGCGGTATCCTGCGCGTGGGCATCGACGCCGGTCACGATTATCGTGCCGGTGAAGGTACCCCGACCGTCAATTTCTTCCGATCGGACGAAGGTCGCGCCCTGCATACCGCACCGTACATGGCAGGAGAAGCCTCCTGCTCCGCGTCGCTTCGCGACCCTGTACGGGCAAATGCTCCGCAGGAGACTTCTCCTGCCATCGTGCTGAATTGGGACATGCTGGGTCGCGAAGAGCTGCTGCCGGAAGGTCACGAACTGGGGGAAGCCACGCTGCTCTTCCAAAAGATCGAGGACGAGGTGATCAACGCGCAGATTGCCCGTCTGGAGGGCATCCGCAAGGCCCACGAAGAGGCTGCCGCCGCGAAAGCCGCCGAAGAAGCGGCCAAAAAGGTAGAACCGCAGAAGGAAGAGATTACCTTCGACGATTTTGACAAAATGGACATCCGCACTGCCACCGTGCTGGCTGCCGAACGCGTTCCCAAGACCGACAAGCTGCTGAAACTCACCATCGACACCGGGATCGACCAGCGAACCATCGTTTCGGGCATCGCCGAATACTATGCTCCCGAGGATATGCTGGGCAAGCAGATCTGCATCCTGGCGAACCTCGCGCCGCGGACCATCCGCGGGATCGAGTCCAAAGGCATGATCCTGATGGCCCGCCAGGGCGACGGGAAAATGCGGTTCATCACGCCACAGGAAGTCCTGGCCAACGGCGCAACCATCGGATAGTTTATCACTGCAATTCCCATGATGAACAAATCCATCGCCTTGCTTATGGGACTGGTTCCGGCAGCGCTTGCCGGCCAGCATCCCGTCCGCACACGCAAAATGGCGCGTCAATGGGACCGGTGGGCCGCAGAAGTCGGCGTGGAAGAATGGCCGCTTTCGCGGTAAAGAAAAATCTCGCGGCTAAACGCTCGCGAGATTTTTTTCATTCAACAGTTCCTTTCCCTCGGCGGTGTAGGCATAGTCGATACGATCGGCATAGAACTTCTCCACCTTTCCGCGGACAATCTTCATGGTGCTGTTTACCAGCCCGTTCTGCTCGGTGAAGGCTTCCGGAAGGACCGCCACGGCGGCCGGCAGCCACCGTTCAGGGAACATTCCCTCGTGGATGCCACCCTTCTTATAGGCGTCAATTTCTCCCTGGATTTTCTGCAACATCGCCACCTTTCCATCCCGGCTTTCCGGATCAAGCCCCTGTGCCTTTACGAAATCGCGCAGTGCATCCTTCGCCGGGACCACCAGCACGATGGTGTACGGATCCTGGTTGTTGTGCAGGATGACTTGCTCAATGTACTTCGATCCGTCGGTAAGCGAATCCTCAAAGCCTTCCGGCGAGTATTTTTCGCCATCGGACGAGATCAACAGCGACTTGAACCGGCCCGTCACATAGAGGAATTCCGGATCCCACGGGCAGATATAGCCCATATCGCCGGTATGCAGCCAGCCATCTACCACGGTTTCCGCGGTTGCCGTCGGATTCTTCCAGTATCCCGCCATGACGTTTTCGCCGCGGATAACGATCTCGCCGCGTTCGCCCCGAGGCACTTCCCTGCCTTCCGGATCGCAGATTTTGCAATCCATCGGCTTCACCAGCCGACCCGAGGAACCGAAGATGGCGTGACCGGGCGCATTGGCACAAATGATGGGAGTTGCTTCCGACAGACCGTATCCCTGGAACATCGGGATGCCGATGGCACAAAAATAACGCTGAAGTTCGATATCCAGCAGGGCGCCGCCACCTACGAAGAACTTCATCCGCCCGCCGAGCCCTTCGCGTACATTCTTGAAAACGAGCTTGTCAAAAAGTTTGATGAGCGGCTTTTTCCAGCACTGCGACCAGCCGCCGGCATTGTAATACTCCTTATTATAGGAAATGGCCAGCCGGAGGGCGAACGCGTACAGTTTCTCCACTTTGGGGCCTTTCTTACGCACGCCCGTTTCGATGTTTTTGCGGAAATTGCGTGCCAACGCCGGCACCGAAAGCATCACCATCGGACGAACCTCGCTGATGGCGACAGGGATATTTTTGAGTGTGGCTATCGGAGTCTTTCCTACCGGCACCGTCGCAATGCTGCCGCCATAAGACATCATGGTATAGAAACCCGCTACGTGGGCGAAACAATGGTCCAACGGCAGGATAATCAGCATCACATCGTCCACATCGATGCCGATTACGGAATGCGCCTGCTCCACGTTGGCCGTGTAATTGCGATGGGTGAGCAAGATTCCCTTCGGATCAGCTGTCGTGCCGGAGGTATAGCTGATATTGGCATAATCGTCCGGTCCCACACTCCTGTACCGGGTCACGAACGCATCATTGTGCGCTTTCAGGAAGGCATCGCCGCTCGCCTGGATTTCTTTCATGGAGATCTCCTTCGGACCGTATTCCGGCAGCTCGTCAAAAACGATCACCTTTTCCACCTTGTCCAGCTGCGGCAGGATCGCGCGAATCTTGGGAAGCTGCTGGGCCGAAACCATCACGAAACGGGCATCCGAATGACGAATGCGGAAGAGCAAGTCGTTGCTTTCTTCCAGTTTGATGGAGAGCGGAACGTTCACGCCTCCGGCGTACAGGATTCCCAATTCCCCGATAACCCAAAGATTCCGTCCTTCTGACAAAAGCGCTACCCGATCCCCTTTATCCAGTCCCAGCGCCATCAGGCCGGCACCGATACGGTACGCTTCCTGGCGCGTCTGCTCAAAAGAAGTTTTCGTCCAAGCCCCGTTTACCTTCTCACGAAGAAAGGTATGTCCGGAAAAAACACGGGTATATTTTTCGACAAAGTCAATAATTGTAATTCTTTTTTCCATAACAGGTTACTTTAAAAGAGGCCGAAGAGTTCCGCGTCGATCTTGTCTGTCACTTCCTGGAAGTCTTCCGGGCGGTTCTCGAACTTGATCCGGTCCACATCGATGATGAGCAGGCGACCGTCGTACTCCTTCACCCAGTTCTCGTACCGTTCGTTCAGGCCGGTCAGGTAGTCGATGCGGATGGACCGCTCGTATTCGCGGCCGCGCTTCTGGATCTGGGCCACCAGGTTCGGGATGCTGGAACGCAGGTAGATCATCAGGTCGGGCTTGGAAACCAGCGACATCATCAGGTCGAAAAGGTCGGAATAGCTTTCAAAATCGCGGGTGGACATCAGCCCCATCGCATGAAGGTTGGGTGCGAAAATACGGGCGTCTTCGTAGATGGTGCGGTCCTGGATGATGATATCGTCGGTCCGGGAAATCTCCACCACATCCTTGAAACGCTTGTTGAGGAAATAAATCTGCAGGTTGAAGGACCAACGTTCCATATCCTCGTAGAAATCGGCCAGATAGGGGTTGTAATCCACCGATTCGAATTTCGGCGTCCAGCCATAGTGGGCAGCCAGCATCTTGGTAAGCGTAGTCTTGCCGCTTCCGATATTTCCAGCAATCGCGATGTGCATAGTGTATCTATTTTATTTTGATATCAGGGAAAAGTCCGTAGAGCTCGGCATCGATCTTGTCCGTAATCAGGGCGAAGTCTTCCGGCCGGTTCTCGAAATCCAGGTCGTCCGCCTCGATGACCAGCACCTTGCCCTTGTAGTCTTCGTTGATGAATTTTTCATATCGGTCGTTCAGGCCCTTGAGGTAGTCCAGGCTGATGCTTTGCTCATAGTCGCGCCCGCGTTTTTGGATCTGGGACACCAGGTGCGGGATGCTGGAACGCAGGTAAATCATCAGATCCGGGGCTTTGACGATGGACATCATCGCGTGGAAGAGTTCCATATAGGTATCAAAATCCCGCTTGGAAAGGTTGCCCATGGCGTAATTGTTGGCCACGAAAATGTACACGCCTTCAAAGATGGTGCGGTCCTGGATGATGGTATCCTTCGACCCGGCAATCTCCACTACATCCTTGAAGCGCTGGGCCAGGAAATAGGTTTCCAGGTTGTACGACCACCGGGGAATGTCCTTGTAATAATCTTCCAGATACGGATTATAAGTGACCGCCTCATATTTGGGCGTCCATCCGTAATGGGCCGCGAGCATCCGCGTCAGCGTCGTTTTCCCGCAACCGATATTGCCTGCTATGCCGATATGCATATAATCCGTTTTGTCAAAGATAACAATTTATCACGAAAAAAATGCCTGTCCCGACCTAAAATCCGTCTTCCACCTCCGGTTCGGGATCCTCTCCGGATTCCGGCGAACCGGGCCGGACCACGAGGATGGCCAGCTCGTACAGCAGGAAGAGCGGGATAAAGACGACCGCAAGGGTAAACGGATCGCCCGACGGGGTGATGACCGCCGCCAGGATGAGCAACACCACGACGGCGTGTTTCCGGTACTCCCGCAGGAAAGGCCGGGAAATGAGTCCGAGTTGGGACAGGACCCAGGCCAGCAGCGGGATCTCAAACACCACGCCCATGATGAAAATAATCACCAGGAAGTTGCTCATATAGGAATTGAGGCTGATCTGGTTGGTGATCTCGGCGCTCAACTGATAGGTGGTCAGGAAACGGAAAGTGAAAGGGAAAACCACCGTATATCCCACCGCGCAGCCCAGGTAGAACATCCCCGCACCGAAGAAAAAAGCGGTGCCGACATTCTTTTTTTCCTTGGGATACAGGGCCGGGCGGATGAAGGCCCACAGTTCATACAGCACATAGGGGAAGGCCAGCAGGAGGGCCAGCCAGAAAGCCGTCGTCATGTGCACCATGAACTGACTGGCTACGTTGATGTTGATGATATCCACATGGAAGCCGTCCGCGCTGAAATCCGGGGCGAACGGAACCACCTTTCCCACCGAAGAAAGCCATCGGTAAAGGAAGAAATCCCCGTGCGTGGGGCCCAGCACAAAGCTGTCAAAAATATACTGGAGGGCGATAAAGCCGCCCGCCATGCAAATAACCAGGGCGATGACGATGTGGAACAGTGACGTCCTGAGCACATCGAGATGTCCCCAGAACGTCAGTTCCTGTTCGTTGTTCGCCTTATCTGGCATAAGAGGCCTTGACAAAAGAAGCGTTCAGCAGATAATCGGCGCTCACCCGGCTCACCGTATTCCAGTCGCTGCCCTTGAAACGCTCGATCTCCACGATATAGTACTCCAGGCCGGCCAGGTCCGCGTTGGAGAAAATGGCGTCGAAGCCCACCATGCCGCTCTGGCCGATTTCCTGGCGGTCCTTGATGTGCAGCATGTGGAAACGGCCGGGATACCGCTGGAAATACTCCACCGGAGCCGCCTGGCCCATCACCGCCCAATAGACGTCCATCTGGAAGAAGACGTTTTCCGGATCGGTATGGGTGAGCATGTAATCCTCAATGACCTCGCCTTCAATCTCCTGAAACTCCCGGGAGTGATTGTGGTAGCCGAAGGACAGGCCCGCCGCACGGCACTTTGCACCGACGGCATTGAAATAGTCGCACCAGGTCTGCAGGTCTTTCAAGGTCTCGGGAATCTTGAACGACGGGGCCACGATGTACCGCATGCCGGCCGCCAGGTGGTCGGCGATGGCATCGTCCCACCAGGCCAGCGATTCGGAGAAATCGCCGCTGGCCAGTTCCGCCTCGGAGAGGTTGCGCGTCGTATGGGAAGAGACTGCCTGCAGGCCGGCCGCTTCCAGATCGGCCTTGAACTGCCCGGGAGCAACGCCGTAGAACAAGCGGTCTTTGTAACCGGCCGCTTCCACACCGGTATAGCCCATTCCGGCCAGCGCCTGGAAGACTTCGGCATGGTTCTGGGCATAGCCTTCGGGCGTGCCGATGAGTTTCCGGTAGTTATACAGCTGGACCCCGATTTCTTTCTTGACCGGGACCGGCTGGGAACAACTGACCGCCGCCACAAACAGGGCGGCGGCCAATAGCATCAGCTTGCGCATCTTACATCAACTTGATCCGGATGTTGCGGTACCAGACATCGTCTCCGTGGTCCTGGAAACCGATGTAACCCTCGTGGTTCTCGCCGCCAAGGTTGTTCAGCAGCTCGAATGCAAGGGGCCATTTCTCCTGGCTGAACTTGCAGCCCTGGAGCATTTCGGTCCATTCCGGGGTCCACAGATGATACTCGAGCACGTTCTTGTCGTTCTGGCCGTGTACCACGGTACCCTGATAGACCAGGATGCTGGCGGTATTCCACTCCCCTGCCGGGTTCGCATTCTGCGGCTTGGCCGGGATCATGTCATAGAGCGAGGCGCTCTGGCGGTTGCCATCGACGCCCAGCATGGCATCCGGATGGTTGGCGTTGTCCAGCACCTGATATTCCGGCGAGGAAAGGTAGATATGCTCGGGCTTCACGGTGCCGTCCGGCTTGGTGGTAACAATTTCACGGGCCAGGTAGAAGACGCCGGAATTGCCTCCCTTGGAAATCTTCCAGTCGAACTTGAGCTGGAAATTCTGGAACTTGTGGGCGAAGATAATGTCGCCGCCGTCACCGCTCTGGGCTTCTCCGCCACCCTTGCCGGTGAAATGCAGGCTGCCATCTTCGTCGATGGTCCAGCGAGCCGTGACCGTGTCGCGCAGGTAGCCGCGCCAGCCGGCCAGGGAAGAACCGTCAAAAATGACGATATAACCTTCCTCATCTACCGGGAAGGCAGCCAGGTCCACCTGCGGTTTCACCACCTCGGTGTAATGGATGGTATCGCCGTCCACCTTGAGGGCAAAGCCGTCCACGGTGGTTTCTTCGCCGATAAAAGTAGCCTCAACGGCCTTTTTCTGGGGCTGGTTGCCGCAGGCCGCGATGGCCAGGGCAGCTGTCAGGATAAAAAATGCTTTTTTCATATTCTTTGCTTTGTTTATCTGGGCATGTCGGGAAGCGACCATCCCTCACGATAGGTATGCTTGATGAGTTCTGCCGCATAGGCATTGGCATCTACCGGATCGGTCCAGGTCTTGTTAAACGTAGGATGACCGTCCTTGATGGAGAAACCGTCCTTGACGACGGTGCGGATGGTGGCATCCTTCGGGATATTGGTGAAGCACATGTTCTCGCCGTCCCAATCCAGGATGCGGTTCAGGTTCTGCAGGCGGACCGCCAGCACACCCATCACCACCATTTCGTTGAGCGGACCGGCCACGCTGAAGTCGGACGCGGTCTTTACCCGGTATTCGGGATCCTCCTTGCAGGCACGGGCCCAGTCGGCCTGATGGCCGTTGTCGCGGCCGGCAGGTACCTCGCGGAGCACCTTCGGGGCGTTCGGCACGCGGCCGGAAACGAGGTAGGGATCACGACCGTAGCAGCCGCAGATGAGGATATCCTTGGTTCCGTAGAAAATCAGGCCGCCACCGCCATTGTTCAGGCTCTTGCCGGGCTCCAGGCCGGCGGGACGCTCCGGCATCAGGCCGCCGTCATACCAGTTGATTTCCACCTCGGGCATGGCCACCTTGGGCATGTTGTCGCGGGCAGGGAACACGTACTTGATATACTCGGCATTCGGGGCGCAGTCCGTGAGCAGCAAAGTGGAGCTGCCCTGGACCTTAACCGGATACAGCAGGTTGAGGGCCTGGAAAGCAGGCTGCAGGATGTGGCAGGCCATGTCGCCCAGGGCGCCGGTACCGAAATCCCACCAGCCGCGGAAATTCCACGGGGTATAGATGGGGTTGTACGGACGCATGGGGGCCGGGCCGATGAAGCAATCCCAGTTCATCGTGGACGGAACGGCCACCTCTTCCTCGGGACGAGGGAGCCCCTGGGGCCAGATGGGACGGTCGGTGAAGGCATCCACGCGGGTCACCTCGCCGATCTCCCCGTTCCAAATCCATTCGCAAAGCGTACGGACACCGGGACCGGAAGCGCCTTGGTTGCCCATCTGGGTAGCCACCTTGTGCTTGGCGGCCAGTTTGGTGAGCAGGCGGGATTCATAGACCGTATGCGTCAGCGGTTTCTCCACATAGACATGCTTGCCGGCCTCGATGGCCTGGGCGGCGATGCAGGCGTGGGTATGGTCGGCCGTGGCCACCACAACCGCATCCGCGCTCTTCAGCATCTTGTCATACATCTTCCGGTAATCGCTGAACTTCTTCGCCTTCGGATACGCGTCGAACACGCGTTTGGCATAGTTCCAGTCCGTATCGCACAGACCGATGATGTTCTCAGTGTCCTTGAGGCCGTTCAGGTCGGAATTACCCCGGCCGCCGACACCGACTGCAAGGATGTTGAGTTTGTCGCTCGGAGCGGCCGTATGGCCGTAGGTCTTTCCGAGGATGGTGCTCGGGGCCACGCTCAGCCCCAACGCGGCGATCGAACCCGTTTTCAGGAACGAACGGCGGGAAATTTCTTTCTGCATATCGGTTATCAGTTAATCGTTATTTGTTTTCTTCCTTGGTGGCGTCGTTGATATCTTTTTCGATATCGCTCATACCGTCTTTGAAGCTCTTGACGCCCTTTCCGATACCCTTCATGAGCTCGGGAATCTTTTTGCCGCCGAACAGCAGGAGGACCACCAGCGCGATGATGATGATTTCACCGGCCCCTAAATTCAGAAATAGTAAGGTATTCATACTATGCGCACTTTAATTATGGATTGTTTACAAATATACAGATTCATGCGTGAAAAAACAAATGCTATTTCAGGAAAAATCACTATCTTTGCACCCGCTCGCCCGTAAGCATGGTTCCGTAGCTCAGCTGGATAGAGCAACAGCCTTCTAAGCTGTGGGTCTCGGGTTCGAATCCCGACGGAATCACTTTTTTTCGCAGAAACCCCTGTATTTCACGATTCCCCCTCAAGAGAGAGGCCGGCTCAAACGAGTCGGCCTCTCTCATATCCATTCACTTACGGCAGCTGTGGCTCAGGAAGATTCATCTGAAACTTCTCCACCGGCAGCGGGGAAGGCTCGTGATTGGCCTGGATGATCTCCCACATCTGCTGGACGATGTCCGGATGAGCGGCAGCCACATCGTTGTCCTCACGCGGATCCTCCTCCAGATTATACAGTTCCATCTTTCCGTTGCCCTTCACCACGCGTTTCACCAGGCCCTTCCAGGAGCCCATGCGAACCGCCAGCCAACCCTTGGCGGAAGGATACTCCCAATACAGGAAATCGTGTTCCTGCTGCTTTTCGGGTTTGCCCAGCAGGATGGGAGCAAAGGAAATGCCGTCGTTCTCGGGCGCCTGGACACCTGCGAGATCGGCAAACGTCGGCATGAGATCGGTAAACTGGGCCACGTGTGCTGTCTTGGAAGGCTTCAGCCGGCTTCCCCAGGTAACGATGAACGGCATGCGGATACCGCCTTCGTGGAGGGAGCTCTTGCCCCAGCCCTGCCGGCAGCGGAACGGGCCGCCGCTCTGGAAATACTCCATCGGCGAGTTGCCGTTGCAGGCCGGTCCATTGTCGGATGTGACGATGAAAATCGTATTCTCCCAGATGCCGAGTTCTTTCAGTTTGGCGACCAGCTTGCCAACTTGCGTATCGATATGGGTCACCATCGCGGCATAGGTAGCCAGCGGATAGCGGTTCGGCAGATACATTCCGCCATCGGTACACGGCTTTTCATCGCCCAGCTTCTCCACATAATGCATCACTTCATCCAGCGGAGCCTGGACGGCGCTGTGCGGTACCGTCGTGGTCCACATCGCCATAAAGGGCCCGCCCGCGTGCTCGACGACAAAGTTTTCGAGCTTATCGTACATCAGGTCCGGGCTATAATATTTGCCGGTATAGCGCGCGTAACTGGCGATATCCATCGGATCGAGGCCTTCCGGGAGGGGTTCTCCCTGCATAATTACCTCATTGCCGGTGGCGACCTTCGTATCATTCTCCCAGAGATGCGTGGGATAGTAGGAATGAGCCAGCGACTGGCAGTTGAAGCCGTAGAAATAATCAAAGCCCATCTTGCCCGGCGTGGACTCGCTTCCCGGATATCCCAGGCCCCACTTGCCCACCATCGCGGTCGTGTAACCGGCCTCCTGCATCATCTTGGCAAGGGTCGGGGTGCCGGCGAGCATCGGCTGCTGGCCTTCCAGCGTATCGTCCAAGAAGATGGCGTTCCATCCCAGGCTCTCCGGCGGAACCAGCCGCTCGTAGTTGGCGCGGATCTGGCTGTGGCCCATGTGCCGGCCCGTCATGATGCAACAACGCGACGGGGCCGAGAGCGGGGCGGCCGAATACATATCGGTAAACATAATACCCTGCGAAGCCAGGGCGTCGATGTTGGGGGTTTCAATCTTTTCCTGACCATAGCAGCCCAGATCGCCATAGCCCAGATCGTCGAACATCAGATAGATGATGTTGGGTTTTTCCGGGGCTTTTCCGCAAGCGGTTCCGGTGCAGGCGGCGGCTGCCGCAAGAAATAGGAGTTTATCGGTTTTCATATCGAAAAAATTATTTCACCAGGGTGATTGCTCCAAATACGCCGTACGATGCCACCAGCATGATTATGCCGGCCAGGACGATTCCCAGCATGACATAGATGACGCTCTTCTTGAAATCCAGGTTCAGGAAACTGGCGGCCAGGGTGCCCGACCAGGCGCCCGTTCCCGGAAGCGGAATTCCCACGAACAAAAGCAGGGCGATGTACAGGCCGTTTTTTGCCTTCGACTCCAACTGTTTGCCTGCCTTCTCACCCTTTTCCAGACACCAGGTGCAGAACTTCCCGATCAACGGCCGGTCCTTTCCCCAGGTCAGGAACCTGCGGCCGAAAAGAAAGATCAGCGGAACGGGAATCATGTTTCCCACTACGGCCAGGGCATAGGAAGGAGTCAGCGGCAGGCCGAAGCCCACCGCAAAAGGAATGGCTCCACGCAACTCGATGAGTGGAATCATCGACACAAGAAAAACAATCAGATACTGATAGAACATGAACTTACTGTTTAACCGGCAATACAACGCGGCGTACGTTGCAGCCCGCATAATTACCTACCACAATCATCGGATAATACCACAGGATGGCGGGCGACCACTCCCCCGCCGCGATCAGATACACCACATCGGCGATGGAGTGATAGAATCCACAGACGATGAACAGCGGCACGCCCAGCAGCACCGGGACCACCGACCCCTTCGTCTTGGACATAAAAACCGTACAGTCGATGATCAGCCCGCAACCGGCGGCGCGCAGGAACACGTCGAAGGGATCCTTGGCGAGGCGTGCGTGCACGCAATCCGCCGCCCGCGCCGCACCATCACCGCCCAGGTAGAGGGCCAGCAGGCCCAGCAACACGCAACCCAGCACGTTGAAGAACCAAACCTTGGTCAGGAACCAAAGGTCCTTCGTCACACCGGCCTGGCCGGTATAAAGCGGTACCCCGAAATAGATGACCGACATCAACCCGAAGGAGAAGATAACCGCACCCGGCAAGCCGCCGAGGGCAAGGTATCCAACGGCCCCAAGGCCAATCAGGATACCGGCAAACAGCGATTCCCTATTCATCTTATAGCATTAGAAGCGATAACGCAATCCCAGTAGAAAAACACCCTGCTCGCCACAACCGGCCTCGCAGAAACCGCGCAAGGAGCGGCCGAACTCGACACCGAGGGCCGATACCTGGAAGTTGAACATAACGCTGTTCTGCGTGTTATCGACGGCCAGGCTCGTGTCCGTGGCATCGGCTTTTTCTTTCGACAAAACCAGGGAAGCGCCGGCACCCAGTTTGGAATACAGGCCCCAGCTATCTTTCCGCAGCCAGTTGAACTTGACCGCCGGCAGGAGCGTAATGAAACTGCGGTTATTCGAACCGATGGTCTTCCCGTCTTTCTGCAGGTCTCGGTTGTGGATGTTGTAAACACCAATCGCACCCAGTGAAACCACCGGACTCACATGATGGAAATACTCTGCCGAGATGGTCCCGAAATCTGCCACGTCGTCCCACTTGGTCCCTTTGTTGACAATGGCCTCGAACGCTGCCGAGAACACATCCGCGAATGCATTCAAAACCTGGCTGTTGGAGAGGCCGCCCCAAGCCACGGAAAACTCATTTTTCGGCTCGTCCGCCTGGGCGGAAGCAACGGTGGTGCCCATCATCAGGGCTACCGCAATCATCCAAAACTTTTTCATCTTAATTCACAAAACTAGCAAAATAGCCCGGGAACAGGACACAGGTAATCAGGTAACCCACCACGGTGGACACGATAACGCTGATGAGTCCCGGCATCATAAAACTATGGTTCAACAAATATTTCCCGATCACCGTCGTTCCGGAACGGTCGAAGTTCACCGTGGCGATATCGGACGGATAGTTCGGGATGAAAAAATACCCGTACACGCTCGGCAGCACGCCCAGCAGCACCGGGCCGGCAATGCCCAGCTGGTAGGCCAGCGGCAGGAAGGCCACCACCACGGCCCCTTGCGAATTGATGAGCACACTCACCAGGAAGAACACAAAAGCGATGCTCCAGGGGTAGTTGGTCACCAGGTCGGTAAGCATCACCTTCATCTGGTCCATGTAGTTGCCGAAATAGGTATCGGCCAGCCAGGCAATGCCGTAGATGGCCACCACGGCCACCATACCGGACTGCCAGACCGCACCACCGACGGCTTTCTTCGGCATGGCCTTGCAAAACATGATGTTGCAGGCAGCGGCCGTAAGCATGATAATCTGGATGATGATATTCATCTTGGGAATGCCCATGGCCTTGGCAAGGGCGACGGATTCGCCATTCTGCTCCACATGGATCATCTGGCAGAACGCAAACCCCACAATGACAAGCAGGGAGCCCAGGAAAATGAACACCGACGCCTTTGCCTCGCGGCCGATAACCTTGTCGAGGGTGGTGGCAGAGGAACCATACATATAATTATATAGTTCCGGATCGGCCTTCCTCCGAAGGAATTCCGGATCTTTGTCCAGGTCTTTCCCCCGCTTGTAGGAGGCGGCCGAGGCGCACATCAGGCCAATCAGGCAGGCCGGAATCGTCACCAGCAGGACCTGCGGGATGGAAACCATGTAGCCATTGGCGTTGGAGATGGTTACGAACGCCACCACGGCAGCGGCAATCGGCGAGCAGGTAATTCCCACCTGCGAGGCCACGGAAGCCACGGCACAGGGACGCTCGGGCCGGATTCCTTTCTTCAGGGCGATGTCGCAGATAATCGGCATGATTGTATAGACCACATGGCCGGTACCCACCAGCACGGTCAGGAAGAAGGTCACCAGCGGCCCCAGGAAGGTAATGTGGTCGGGATGTTTGCGCAGCATCCGTTCCGCAATCTGGATCATCCAATCCATACCGCCCGATGCCTGCAGCGTACCCGCACAGGTAACCGCGGCGATAATGATATAAATCACATCGGTGGGAGGCGTACCGGGTTTCAGGCCGAAGCCGAAGACCAGGATGGCCAGGCCGATACCGGAAATGGCGCCGAGCGCCAGGGATCCATACCGGGAACCGACATACAAAGCCGCCAGGACAATGAGCAGCTGAACAATCATCAAAGGTGTCATAGTGTGTTATTAATCAAATGGTTATTAGAATTGGTAGAGGTTCAGGCCGGTCTCCTCGTCGAAACGGCGGCCCACCGGGCAGGCATGGCGTGTGACAAACACCTCACAAGCCCCGTTGACCCGGCTGCACAGCAGGTGTCCGGCCACCGCGGTATAATCCCGGCGGCCGAACGTCGCGTGCAGATGCAGATAGACTTTCCCGTCCTTTTCGGAGATGTTCCCCACCAGAGCAGCAATTTCCATCTGCTCGTCGAAGGTCCGGTCAACGTATTTCTTGGTAACCGGATCCAGAAAGCGCAGGGTCGCGGAATTCACGGCTCCGATTCCGTCGATACGGCCGGAAAGGATTCCCTGCTCCGTACAGAACTGGGCCAGGGCGGCAACGATTTCTTCGTGGTTATCAATGCTGACAACATAGGTGTCGCCCGAATGACGATACTGATACATAGGGCTACTCCTCTTCCGGTTTGGCAGCAAACATCTCTTTTACCTTGGGCCAGTATTCCTTTCCAAAGACCAGTCCACAACCCAGCAATATACCCATGAAAACCCATACAAACAAGGTTTTGGCCCGGCTGTTGGACGGTTTCATCGGCACCGTGACCGGCTGGATGACCGTTATGACCGGTGTATCCTTCTTCACCTGCATCTTGGCCTGCTCCAGTTGTTTGGCCATTTCGGCATAGACCGTATTGGCCACCGTGTATTTGGAACGGATGCGTTCCATCTCAATCCGCGACTTCGACGTCAGCATGTTCTGCGAACGGTCGGTGATCGTGGCCATCATGGTCTGGTAGGACTCGGCTTCCTGTTTGATCTCGTTGTAACGGGCCTGGATATAATCTAGTTCCCGCTGCGACTTATCCGTACGGAAACGGACGACCTCATCGGACAGCAGTTGCTGGGCCTTCATGGCCAGTTCGGCCGTCTGGATGGGCTCGGAGCCGGTAACGGAGAGGGTAATATACCCTTCCTTCTTGTCCACCGCCAGGTTAACCTTCGGCGCAATGACCTTCAGGAGTTTATCCTCGTCCTTGGAAAGGACCAGCGGTTTGGGAAGAGAGTCTCCCTCGCCGCCCGGCAGGGTCACCTCGGGCTTCTCTTTCTGGAGCATTCCCAGAAGGGTGAACGGCAGGCCGATCGTGTACTTCTTGATTACGCCCATCACGCTGGGTTTGGTGTACTCTTTGAAATACGTGTACATGCTCACCGGGTGATCCACCTTCTCATAATGGACCGGCGTATAAATCAGTTCCAGCTGATACGGCGTACTGGTGACAATCTTCGGATAGGCCAGCGGCGAAAGGTCGGCCGTCGTGTTGGTCATGCCCAGGTCAAAACCGGCCAGGGAGGCCAGGCTGCTCAGGGACGAGCTCTTTCCGGAGTTCATCTGGGGTACCATGATGGTGGAAACCGTGTACGTACGCTTCATCGTCAGCGCGGCCACAAGGCCCAGCGCCATGAAAATGACGGTGCAGATGATGATTGTTTTGCGGCCGGCCCAAAGCTGCCTGACCAAAGCCAGGATATCGATGCCTTCTTCCTGGTAATTATCGATATTGGGATTCTCTTTCATGAAACTACAGTCTTGTTGCAAGCAGCAAAATAGACACGACGGACGTAATGGAGGACAGGGCCTTGGCCAAGGTGCTCTCCAAATCTACTTTTTCCTTCGGTTCGGCTTCCTTCCGTACCTTTTCCGCATTCATCGTCAGGGTAACGATGCTGCCGGGTTCCACCTCCGGATAGTTCCGGATCCACAAGAAACGGCGGACAGATTCGCACTCATTGTTCGGGAGGGTAACCGTAACGCTGTTCTTGTCGGCATTCCGCTGGAAACCGCCCGCATTGTGGCGGATATACCAGGCGGCGCTGCGACGACCCTTGAAGGTTAGGGTCTTCTGGTCTGACAGAAGGTCGTCCGGGACATACTGATCCATCCGGGTTCCCGTAGAACGGATAATGACCGTATTCTCCAAGCGGTTGATATCCACCACGTCCCCCTCCATCAGGATGGGATCGTATTCAAAATTCCTGCGGTGGCGCTTCATCTCCTTCAGGTTTACGGAAATGGGGCCGCGGCTGCGATAGGTACGGATCAACACGGCATACGGAGTGGCATCGTCCAGCATCCCGCCCGCCTTTTCGATGATCTCGGAAAGGTGCGTTTTGCCATCTTCCAGGACATATTCGCCGGGATAGGCGACGCGTCCGTTCACCTCAACGGAACGTCCGGTAGAGAATTTCGGGACCCGGCGCACGACGAAACGGTCGTACGGCTGGATCTGGAAATCTCCTCCCACGGGGAAGTAATTGTCGTCCACGGTGAGGGTCATCAGTTTATACTCTACCTCATTGGTCTTGGAGATATTCACCCGGAACACTTCCACCCGGTTGTAGGCAGCCCCTACTTCAAAACCTCCCGCCATGGAGAGCAGGTCGTGTACGGTAATGGAAGAATCGTACGTAATCCGCACCGGTTCTTTCACGGCACCGCTCACGCTCACCTCGCCGATGTTGGTATAGGTGGTATTGTCGAAGATCTTCAGGCTGTCACCCGGCTGGAGGTACTTGTCCTTGTCGCGGTCCAGGGAAACCTGCAGATACTGCATCTTGGACGGGTTGGACAGATCCTTGCGGAAAATGTATGCCACAGGATAGACGCTCGGCTTCAGGCCGCCGGCATATTCAAGGGCCTGACCGATGGTCATCCGGTCGTTCATGTTGAAATCACGGGTGAAGGGCCTGCGGATCTGGCCGGCCACGGTGATCGTTGCCAGGTCACGATAGGTTTCCTGGCTCAGCACCCGGACAGCATCACGCTCCTGCAGGGAGAAGTCCGGGTTCCCGTTGATTCCCGGGAAGGGGACGGTCAGAACCTCCACACTGTTGTCAGGGCGGGTACGCTCCACGAATACGATATCCGTCTTGGCCGTGTATTTCGGTTTGGCCTGGTCCAGCAAGGCCTTCAGGCTGCGGTTCTTTGCCAGATCATACCGGCCTTCGTAATACACGTCTCCGGAGACGGACACATAGTTTTCAATCGGCTGGTTGGATGCCTTGAGGCGAACCACATCGCCCGCCTGCAGGCTCACCACCTTGCCGTTCATCACGGAAGAAAGGTCGTATTCCAGAAGTTTCACCTCGCCGTCCTCCTGCCGCTCAATCTGAACAAAATTCGGATAGGCATTGTAGGTAAGGCCGCCGGCATAGCGAATCAGATCCGTAAGGGTTTCCCCTTCCACCAACTCGTACCGCATCGGTCGGTTCACGGCTCCCTCGATGCGCACCACCTTCTGGGCCACCGGTACAAAGAACACATCACCATTCTGCAGGTCGTAGTTCATGTTTACCTCGGGATGCATCATAAACTTGTAGAGGTCAAGGCGGTACGTCTTACCGCTACGCGACATCTGAATATTACGGACTGATCCGATAGGCGAAGGCCCACCGGCCGCCGCAATGGCATTAAACGTAGTATTCAAGGCCGACATTGTAAAGCCACCCTGCACGTTCACCTCTCCGTAAAGGCTAACCTGCACCGTACGGGCCGTGGTAATGGTAACGGCAATCTGGTCCGGGCGGAAAGAGAAATGCTGCGACAGTTTGTTGCGCACGGCATCACGGGCCTGGGCCAGGGTCATTCCCTTCAGGAAGATTTTGGTAGAACCGGCCGGCTGGATGGAACCATCAGGACCAATCCGCTGCTGCATTTCGGTCTGGGAGGAGCCGAAAATGGAGATATGGACCTCGTCACCCTCGCCCAAGATATAGGTATCGGGAGCCTGGGCGCCGTCCGTCGTGCGGAAAACATCCAGAGAGCGGCCCGTAAACAGGGCATGTCCATAAATGTCTCCTCCGGGCTCCTGTGTTGCTTCCGCTACCGTAGATTTACGCGCAGCCTCGGCTTCGGCAGCCGCTTCATCAGCAGTTGTCGCAGACACTTTGGTCTCATCCGGGGCCACTTCGGTAGCAGGGACCACCGTGGCAATGGCCGCACCACCCGTCTCGGCAGCAGCTTCACCAACAGCAGCAGCATTGCCCGCCTTTTCGGCCTGCATCTGGTTCAAGATAGCCGTTACTCGGCTCTGATAGGCCGGATACTCCTGCGGAGGAATGTTGTCCACATCGATTCCGTTCTCCAACAAACGGGCACGGACCTCGGCTTCGTCCAGGCCGCGTTTCTGCAATTCTGCCTGGGCCATCGCCATCAGATTGGCGGGCTGGGCCATTACCGGACGCGGCAGCGCCGTCAGCGCGACGGCCGCCAGGAGGAAAACAATTGTAATTTTTCTCATATCCTTTATTTCTGTTTTTTATGATTTCTCGCTATTAAGGCAATTTAATTTACAAAAGTACGAAGAAATTTCGGAATAACAAGGTATGCGCTCGACTATCGCAGCGGATACCGGAGCAATTCTTTCCGAAGCGCACGGTGGCCGGGGCACACCTGTTCCAGCAGGGCGTGGAAACCGGGACCGTGGTTGGGATGGCGCAAGTGGCAGAGTTCGTGGAGGATAACATAGTCGCGAAGGTGCGGCTCCACCGCCACCAGCCGGAGGTTCAGGTTGATATTCCCCTTGGCCGAACAACTGCCCCAATTGGACGCATTGTTCTTGATAAAGACCCGGTTATACGCAAAGCCGTGCAAGGCGGCCAGTTCTGCCAGCCTGGGCGGCAGTTCGCGTTTGGCCTGCGCCCGCATCGCCTCGATCTCCTCTTCCGACAGGCTTTCCCGGGGAACGCCCTGCGAACGTTGGCGCTCCAGGACGGCCAGCACCCAATCGCGCCGCGACCGGAAAAACACGATGCCGGCCGCATACGGCATCCACCGCGGAACCGTCACGCTCACCCCCTTTATCGGGTGAACCCGCACGATGATGCGCCGGGCACGCGCGCTTTTGCACAGCCGCACCGGCCCGATCTGTTCGTCCTGATAGATTTTTTCACTGTTTTCCGGCATCGGGGTATTTTTCTACTGCAAAATTAGCTATCTTTGTAAGAAAGAGCAAATAACCATGATGAAAAGAATCCTGACTCTCCTGCTGCTTGCCTGCAGCCTCTTTCCCCTCTGCGCCCAAGGCTACGTTCCCTCAGAAAGCAACCTCGCGGCCCGTAAGGAATTCACACAGAAACGACTGGGTATCTTCATCCACTGGGGACTCTACGCCTCGTATGCCCAAGGCGAATGGTACCTCCACCTGGGCGAACTGAACAAGGACGAATACGCCAAGGCGGCCGCATCCTTCAATCCCGTCGGCTTCGATGCAGACGAGTGGGTGGCCGCTTTCAAAGACGCAGGTGCGGGCTACCTGACTTTTACCTCGCGCCACCACGATGGTTTTTCCATGTTCAAGACCGCCACATCGTCCTATAACGTCGTGGACGGGACGCCCTTCGGCCGCGATATCGTGGGCGAGTTGGAAAAAGCCTGCCGGAAGGGCGGTCTCCGCCTGCACCTGTACTATTCGCTGCTGGACTGGATCCGCGAAGATTATCCCATCGGCGAATCGGGCAAGAAAACCGGCCGCGCGGGCGGACAGGAAAACTACGACAGCTATTTCCGGTTTATGGAAACCCAGGTCAAGGAACTGCTCACCCAGTATCCGTACACGGGCGGATTGTGGTTCGACGGCATCTGGGACCACAAACGGGACCAGATTCCCTTCGACTGGCGGATGCCGGAGTTCTACCGCTTCATCCACGCCCTCAAGCCGGACTGCCTGATTGGCAACAACCACCACATCACCCCGTTTGAGGGAGAAGATTTCCAGATGTTCGAGCGCGACCTCCCCGGCCAGAACACCGCCGGCTACAGCGAGGGCCAGCAGGTAAGTACCGTGATGCCCGTGGAGATGTGCCAGACCATGAACAAGTCCTGGGGCTATACCGTCAAGGACCTCAATTACAAGTCCACCACCGAGTTGGTGCGCCTGCTGGTGAAAGCGGCATCCAAAGGCTGCAACCTGCTGCTGAACATCGGTCCCCAGGCCGACGGCCGCATTCCCTGGCAAAGCGCGGAACGCCTGAAAGGCATCGGTGAGTGGATGCGCACCCATGCCCGCAGTGTAGATGGGACGGACAAAACCGGCCTCCCCGACCAGGGCTGGGGCGTTACCACGGCGAATGCGGAAAGCCTTTTCCTGCACGTAATTGCGCCGGAAGCCCTCCCGAGCAACGGCAAGGAAGCCCTCCTCTCCATGGCCTGGGAGGGGCCCAAAGTGAAGACCGTCAAGGTGGTCAGCACCGGAGCCGTCCTCCCCTGCACCGTCAGCAAAGACGGCTTCCTCACCGTCCGCATCCCGCAGGAAATGGTGGAAGAGATTGATACGGTTTTGGAAGTGACCCGATAATCGTTCAACAGGATGAAAAGACTCCTTTTGATTCTTGCCGGCCTCGGAGCCTGTCTGGCCCTGGTGGCCGCCCGGCCGGACAAAGGCCGCCTGCGTCTGCTGTACTGGAACATCCAGAACGGCATGTGGGACGGACAGACAGACCATTACGCGCGTTTTACCAAATGGGTCCAGGAGCAGCGACCCGATATCTGCGTTTTCTGCGAAGCCTCCTCCATCTACCTGACGGGGACGGACAAGAGCATGCCCAAACAAGACCGGTACCTTCCGGGCAACTGGGACGAACTGGCCCGGCGCTATGGCCACAGCTATGTCTATCTGGGTGGCTGGCGGGATAATTATCCGCAGGTCATCACGTCCCGGTACCCCATCGACAATGTCAAAAAAATTATCGGTAACGGAACCGATTCGATTGTCACCCACGGTGCCGGATGGGCGCGGATCCACCTCAAGGACCTGACGCTGAACATCGTTACCCTGCACACCTGGCCGCAACGGTTCGCCTTCGGGGTGCCGCCGGAGCAGCGGGAAGCGAGCGCCGCCGTCCGCGAAGGAGACGCCTACCGCCGCATGGAGGTGGAATACATCTGCCAGCACACGGTCCTGTCCGTTCCGTCAGCCGCACAGGAGTATTGGATGATGATGGGCGATTTCAACGCCCGCTCGCGGCGGGACAATTGGGTGTACCGGTATCCGGACGATGATTCCCGCCTGCTTACCCACGATTATATCCTGGAGAACACCCCCTACATCGACGTGATTTCCGAGCGCAATCCAGACAACTTCTACTCCACGACCGGCGGGAAGGCGCGTATCGACTTTGTTTACCTGACACCGCCTCTGTTCCAACTGGTTACCGACGCCCGCGTGGTGACGGACGACTACACCCGGCCGGTCCGGAATCCGCAGAAGATTTCCAACTTCTGGCATCCTTCCGACCATCGTCCCATCCTCGTGGATTTCAAAATCCGGAAATAATTTGGTATCTCGGATTTTTATCCTTACCTTTGCAGCCCAAATTAAGTTTTTAACATTTTAAAGTTTTTTGCAAATGGCTGCTGAGTATTTACAGGCTGACAAAAAGCAAGAGATTTTCGAGAAGTACGGAAAGTCTAATAAGGACACCGGCTCGCCTGAGAGTCAAGTTGCTTTATTTTCCTACCGTATCGCTCACCTTACCGAGCATGTGAAGCAGAACAAGAAAGACATGGTTACCCGTCGTTCCCTGCTCCGTCTGGTTGGTAAGCGCCGTCAGCTTCTGGACTACCTCCAGAAGATCGACATCGAGAGATACAGGGCTATCGTGAAGGAGTTGGGTCTCCGCCGATAAGCATATCCATAGGAAAAAGAAAAGGGATCGGCCCTGATAGGGTCATCCCTTTTTTGATGAATAAAAAGAAGACGTAAAGACGTAAACGAAATGAACATTATCAAGAAAACAATCGAACTGCCCGACGGCCGGGTGATCGAGATTGAGACCGGAAAACTGGCCAAGCAGGCCGACGGTTCCGCTGTTGTCCGGATGGGCGGCACGATGCTGCTCGCGACGGTCACCTGCGCCAAAGAAGTGACGGAAGGAACGGATTTCCTCCCCCTGCAGGTGGATTACAAAGAAAAATTCTACGCCGCCGGACGTTTCCCGGGCGGTTTTATGAAACGCGAAGGCAAGGCCTCTGACTACGAGATCCTGATCGCCCGCCTGGTGGACCGCGCCCTGCGTCCCCTCTTCCCGGACGATTTCCACCTTGCCGTATTTGTGAACATCTGGCTCATCTCCGCCGAGAAGGACATCCAGCCCGACGCCCTTGCCGGCCTGGCCGCCTCGGCCGCTCTCGCCGCCAGCGACCTTCCCTTCCTGGGACCGATCTCCGAGGTGCGCGTGAGCCGGATCGACGGCAAGTTCGTCATCAACCCGAACTTCTCCGAAATGGAGAAAGCCGACCTGGAACTGATGGTCGCCGCTACCGAAGAGAACATCATGATGGTGGAAGGCGAGATGAACGAGGTCACCGAGGATGTGATGCTCGAGGCCATCAAGTTCGCCCATGAGGAAATCAAGAAGCACTGCCGCGTCCAGAAAGAACTGAACGCAGACTGCGGCAAGACCGTCAAACGCGACTATCCGCACGACGAGGAGGACGAGGACCTGCGCAAGGCCGTCCACGAGTTCTGCTATGACAAGTGCTACGCCGTGGCCAAGTCCGCCCTGCCCAAGCAGGAGCGTACCGCCGCCTTTGAGCAGATCCAGGCCGACTTCCTGGCTACCCTGTCCGAAGAGGACCAGGAGGCCAAAGCCGCCATGGTGGCCCGCTACTATGCCAACGAGGAGAAAGAGGCCATGCGCAACATGATCCTGGACGAAGGCGTCCGCCTGGACGGCCGCGACTGCACGACCGTGCGTCCCATCTGGTGCGAGGTCGATTGCCTGCCGTGCGCCCACGGCAGCGCCATCTTTACCCGTGGCGAGACCCAGTCGCTGGCTTCCGTCACCCTGGGTACCAAGCTGGATATGAAAGAGATGGACGAGGTGCTGGTCCAGGGTGAGCAGCAGTTTGTCCTGCACTACAACTTCCCTCCGTTCTCGACCGGTGACGCCCGTGCTTCGCGCGGTGTCGGCCGCCGTGAGATCGGCCACGGAAACCTGGCCTGGCGCGCCCTCAAGGCCGTTATGCCCAAGGCTCCGGAATTCCCGTACGCCGTGCGCGTCGTTTCCGATATCCTGGAATCCAACGGTTCCTCCTCCCAGGCTTCCATCTGCGGCGGCTGCCTCGCCCTCATGGACGCCGGCGTGAAGATCAGCAAGCCGGTGGCCGGTGTGGCCATGGGTCTGATCACCGATGCCGAGCATCCGAATGACCGCTATGCCATCCTGACCGATATCCTGGGCGATGAAGATCACCTGGGCGACATGGACTTCAAAGTGGCCGGTACCAAGGACGGTATCACCGCCACGCAGATGGATATCAAGGTGGACGGCCTGAGCTACGAAGTACTAGAGAAAGCCCTCGAGCAGGCCCGCCAGGGTCGCCTGCACATCATGGGCGAAATGATGAAGACCATCAGCGAGCCGCGTGAGGACTACAAGCCCTTCGTACCGCGCATGGTGCAGATCGAAGTGGCTTCCGAGTTTATCGGTGCCATTATCGGCAAGGGTGGCGAGACCATCCAGGGCCTCCAGAAAGAGACCGGTACCACCATCACCATCGAGGAAGTTCCCCGCACGGACGGTGTGGAAGGTACCAAGGGTGTCGTGGATATCTTTGGCGTGGACAAGACCGCCATGGATACCGCCCTGCAGCGCATCAAGGACATCTGCGCCGTTCCCGAAGCGGGCAAGGTCTACCACGGCAAGGTCGTGAGCATCCTGGATTTCGGCGCCTTCATCGAGATCCTCCCCGGTAAGGAAGGACTCCTGCATGTGAGCGAGATCGCATGGGAGAAGACCGAGAAGGTCGAGGACGTTCTGAAGGTGGGCGACGAGGTGGATGTCAAGCTCCTCGAGATCGATGCCAAGACCGGCAAGATGCGCCTGTCGATGCGCGCCCTGACCGAGAAGCCGGAAGGCTATGTGGAGCCCGAACGGGGTGGCCGTGGCGGACGTGACCGCGGACCGCGCCGCGAAGGTGGCGACCGTCGCGAGCGTCGTGACGGAGACCGTCGTGACCGGGGCGAGCGCCGGGATCGTCGCGATGGCGATCGCCGCGAGCGTCGCGAAGGCGGCGAGCGTCGTGAAGGCGGCGAGCGCAAGCAGTTTGGCCAGCGTTTCAACAAACCCGCCGAGAACGACGAGAACGCTCCCGAAACCACTTCCGAAGAGTTCTTCTAGCAGATAACTCCTCCATATAATTAAGAGACTGGCCTCACCGTCAGTCTTTTTTTTATTTCAAGGGCTAAGGCGAAGAATAAAAAATGAAAGTGAATAAGATTGGTTTTTTTTTGTTAACTTTACGCATTATGAAACGCAGAGAGTTCCTTAAGGCTGCAGGGCTGGCAGGTGCCGGTTTGGCAGCGACAGGAGCAGGACTGTCTTCCTGCACAGGTATGGGCAGCGGCAATGCCCCTAAGCCGTATCACATCAATACCGCCGGCGGTGTCCGCATGAAACTCAGCTGGGAACCCTACGAACTTCAGCTGCGCCACGTCTTTACCGTGGCCTCCTACTCCCGCACCACCACGCCGGACGTACAGGTAAAGATCGAATACGACGGCTTCACCGGCTACGGAGAGGCCTCCATGCCGCCCTACCTGGGCCAGACCGTCCAAAGCGTCTGCGCTTTCCTGGAGAAGGTAGACCTGAGCCAGTTCGCCGACCCGTTCTGCATCGATGACATCCTCACCTATGTAGACAGCCTCTCGCCGGGCGACACCGCCGCAAAAGCAGCCGTCGACATCGCTTTGCATGACCTCGTCGGCCAGCTGTTGGGGCAGCCCTGGTACCGCATCTGGGGACTGGACGCCGCCAAGGCACCCGACACCACCTTCACCATCGGCATTGATACGGCCGACGTGGTGCGCGAGAAGACCCGCGAATGCGCCAGCCAGTTCAATATCCTGAAGGTCAAGGTGGGCCTGGAGAACGACATGGAAATGATCCGTGCCATCCGCGACGTCACCATGCTGCCGCTGGCCGTGGATGCCAACCAGGGTTGGAAAGACCGTGAAAAAGCCCTGGAAGAAATCTTCTGGCTGAAGGAACAGGGTATCGTGATGGTAGAACAGCCGATGCCCAAGGAGCGCATCGACGACAACGCCTGGCTCACCGAACGTAGCCCGCTGCCCATCTTTGCCGACGAAGCCATCCAGCGGCTGAAGGACATCCCGTCCATCAAGGGAGCCTATACCGGTATCAACATCAAACTGATGAAGTGCACCGGCATGCGCGAAGCCTGGAAAATGGCCAACTACGCCCACGCCGAAGGCATGCGGGTAATGGTCGGTTGCATGACCGAAACCTCCTGCGCCGTAACGGCCGCCGCCCAGCTTTCCCCCATCGTGGACTTCGCCGACCTGGACGGCAACCTGCTCATTTCCAACGACCGTTTCCGCGGTATGGAAGTGGTCAATGGCAAGATTACCCTCCCGGACCGTCCGGGCCTCGGTCTCATCAAACTGTAAAGCCTTATGACCCCCGGATACAAAAAGGAATTCATCATCTTCTCCCTTGTCGCCGTGGCCATGGCGGCCATCATCTGGTGGCAACGCCACCCCAAGTACTCTTGGAAAGAGGATTTGGAATACCGCCTGGACGTAGATTTCAACAAAACGCGCGAAGAGGTCACCGCGTATATCAAACAGTATATTCCGGAAGTCACGGAAGAGCAGATTGACGCCTGGACCGCTTCGGGAAAGCTGGAGGCCATGGAGCGCCACGGGGAAATACGGTATTTCAAACGCGCGGCGCGCAACCTGTTCCGGCTCGATACGGCCGCCATGCGGCGCTTTGAAGCCGTAGAAGGCACGCCCGGTCCGCTGGACAACCACAGCGGCGTAGATGCAGTCAACCTCCCGCAGATCATTGCCGATGTGAAAGCCACCGGAAATCCCATCGCGCAACCCCGCCGGATGCGGGTCAAGTTTACCCTCACGGTTGAAGCGGATGCCGTTCCGGCCGGAAAGACCATCCGGTGCTGGCTGCCCTATCCGCGATCCGATGTCCCGCGCCAGACCGATATCCGCTTCATCGAAGCCGGTCCCAACGGCGAAAAGGGCATCTTCTCCGGCAACGCTTCGCCCCACAGCACGCTGTATCTGGAGGCGACGGCCGTCGCCGGACAGCCCACCGTTTTCCATGAAGCGTTTGAATACACCGCCGCCGGCGAGTGGCATGACTTGTCGAAGGCCGACATCCGGCCCTACGACACCACAACGGCTCTGTATAAAGAATTTACGGCCGAGCGGGAGAAACACATTGTCTTTACGGATCGCATCAAGGCCCTGGCCGACTCGCTGACCCGTGGCCTCGACAACCCCTACGAGCAGGCCAAGGCCCTGTTCACGTACATCGACCCGGCCTTTCCCTGGGCATCGGCCCGCGAGTATTCCACGTTGGAGAACATTCCCGAATACGTCCTGTCCTCCGGGCACGGCGACTGCGGCATGGTCACCCTGCTGCTCCTCACCATGTGCCGCTACAAAGGCATTCCCTGCCACTTCCAGAGCGGCTTCATGATGCATCCCGGTGACTGGAACATGCATGACTGGGGAGAGCTGTACTTTGAGGGTGTCGGCTGGGTTCCGGTAGATATGTCCTTCGGTTTTCCGCCCTTTGCCACCGGCGATTACCTGGCCGCCAACCCCGATACGAAATACTTCTACCTGGGTGGCATCGATTCGTACCGGATGGTGGTGAACAGCGACTTCGGATGCGACCTTGTCCCCCGCAAGAAATTCCCCCGCAGCGAAACGGTCGATTTCCAGCGCGGAGAGGTGGAATGGGAAGGCGGAAACCTGTATTACCCGTCCTGGGACTGGCACCTGGATATCGAATATCTCAATTAATTAATTTATATCTATACTCTAGCATTACTATCACAATGAAAAAAATCCTACTGGCTCTGGTTGCCATGTTTGCAATCACCCTCGCAGCCAATGCTGCCGACTATCGTCTGGATGAAAGCGCCATTGACGCCGTCATCGAGAACGCTGTTGCCGTTTCTCCCAGCAGCATCATGGGCGAAATGAACGCCACCATGCATTCCAACGCCTCCCTGAGCGCCGGAACCGTTAATTCGGCCGCCGCCATCATCCTCAACTTCTTCCTGGGTGGTTTCGGTGTGCACCGCCACTACATGGGTACCCGTCCCTGGATGTGGGCCATCTACACCGTCACCGTCTTCGGTATCTTTGGCGTGGTCCCGTTCGTTGACTTTATCGTCATGATTGTCGCACTGGTCGAAGATGGCAGCGTAGGACGCTATTGCGGCGACACCCGCTTTATCATGTGGGGTTAGTGGCTGTTCGCAACTTCATCCTTTTCCTGATCCTGGCAGTCTGCCTGGCCGGGCCGGCCGCCGCCCAACGCAGGGTATCGGCCCGTGCTCAGGTGCAGACTGTCATGGACGGGAAAGTGACAACGGTTACCAAGGAGGTCTATTGCTCTGCCAATGGACGCCTGGTAACCGTTTTTCATTCTCCCGAACTGGCCTACATCATTTCCAACCCCAAAGGAGAGGTCCAGATTTACCGGCCGTCCGCCAAGGAAGTCATCTCCGAGGTCAAAGAAGATTTCAGCGACCGGGACGACCTCCTTTATCTCTTCCTCACCGGACGGGTCGATGACATGGGACTCGCCGGGTATGGATACAAGCTGGTTTCCTCCAAACAGGAAGAGGGGGGAATCATCCGAAAGGCCTATCGCTGTGACGAACCCGGCCGCATTCCCCGGGTGGAACTCGTCACGGAAAATTTCCTGCCCATCTATCTGGCATACATCGACGGCGGCGGCAAGGTCGTCAGCAAAACCTGGTTCACCCAGTACCTTAAACTGCCGCGTTTCTTCCTGCCCGCCCGGGTGACGAATGTTTCGTACACCACCTCGCGGGATTCCGTCATCACCCGCACCACCTATTCCGATGTCAAGGTAGACCCGGATAGTCCCCTGTTCGACTTCCAGGTCCCCGCCGACGCCCGTCTGGTGCCGCTGAACAAGCGGAAATAACATGGTACGCAAGTTCCTTCTCGTTCTATTCCTGTTGCTGGGCACTCTGGCCGTTGGAGCCGCCCAGGGCGATGTCGGAACCTCCCCGAACTCCGTCGCAGCCAAAGTCTTCCTCTTTCCGGACAGGCTCCTGCAGCAGCACCGTTTATCGGCCGGCCGGCCACATGTATCGCTGCCGCCGACAACGCCCCTTTTCCCTGACGAGACATTCCCGGCCGTGAAGCCGTACAAATACGCGGGGAAAGATTTGGGATTCGTCCGCTTTCTGCTGGATTCGGACCTCAAACAGGACGCGCTGGTGCTGGTACGACAAGGGGGTTATTTCCCCTCCGACACCCTCGACTATCTTCGTGGGAAGGTGTATTTCAGCGCCCGGATGCTGGATGCCGCCACACAGGCGTTTTCCACGCTGCACCCCTCCTCCCCTTTCTACGATGAAGGACTCTTCTATGCCAATGCGGCCGATGCGCACATGGGCCGTCCCGAGATGGCTCTCCGGCGGCTCCAGGATTATCCCGGCCCCTATCGGGAAATGGCCGCCATCCAGCAGGCCGGGCTGAGTCTGCTCTGCAACGACCCGGCCGCCTACCGCAACGCGGCCCAAGCCTTCACCGGCAGCGACTTCCGCCTGACCGGAGCCGAAGAAGCCCTGCAAGACATTTACCGGCATCGGAACGATTGGAAAAGTCCCTTCCTCGGGGCGCTCTACTCCACCCTGCTGCCCGGAGCGGGCAAGGTCTATGCCGGCCGGCTCGGAGAAGGGATTGCCTCTTTCCTGGCTGTCGGGGCCCTGGGCCTCGCCACCTGGGACCACGCCCGCAAGGATGGAATCTCCCATTGGACCACCCTGGCGCTCGGCTCGCTGTGCGCATACTTCTATATCGGTAACATTTACGGAAGCTACGTAAGCGTAAGCCTCTATAACCAAGATCTCAGAAATGCCCAGGACACTGCGATTCTGTATCATATCCATATTCCTCTGCGCAGCCTGTTCCGTTAGCGCCCAGAGCCGGCAGGAAGCCTTGTCGCAGGCCCTCGCCTGCGAACGGGCCGCCTATGAGCAACCGGAGAAGGCGGACAGCCTCCTCCTGGTCAAGGCGCAGTGGCTCCTTGCCGCCGGAGAGCAGGAACGTGCCGCCGAAACCCTCCGGCGCATCCGTCCCTTCTTCCTGTCCGAATCCGGCCAGGAAACCTACACCCGGCTGCAGGAGGAACTGCTTACCTACCAGGAGGATACGAAAAAATCCGCCGGAAAGGCGGATTCTCTCGCAGGGGATCTGTGCGGCTCGCTCACATCAGCCGGATATCTTGCCTGGCAGGTGGCGGGCGGCTACTATCTGGGAGCCCTTCCGGGCCTGTTCGTACTCGAGCATTTCTTCACCCGTCTCTTACACCAATCCCTGGAAGCCCATAAAGGCCATCGCCAGGATACCGACGGTAATTAACGCAATCGGAACACCCTTGAAGGACTTGGGGACTTCGTTCAGGGCGAGGTGCTCACGCAGACCGGCGAAAAGCACCATGGCCAGGCCATAACCCAGCGAGGTGGCGAACGCATACACGACGGATTCGCCCAGGTTCAGCATGTGCGGCACACCGCTACCGAAGGAGAACTCCTTGGTAACCACGTTGATGGCCACACCCAGCACCGCACAGTTGGTGGTAATCAAGGGCAGGAAGATACCCAGGGCCTGATACAGCGAAGGGCTGATCTTCTTGAGCACGATCTCCACCATCTGCACCAGCGAAGCAATCACCAGGATGAAGGCGATGGTCTGGAGGAAATCCAGCCCCAGCGGAACCAGCAGATAGGTATTCAGCAAATAGGTCACCAGCGTAGCGAGGGTAATGACGAAGCAGACCGCCCCGGACATGCCCGTCGCCGTGGAAAGCTTGCTGGAAACGCCGATGAACGGACAGGTGCCCAGGAACTGGGCCAGCATGATGTTGTTGACGAAAATCGCCGAAACAATGATAAGCAAGTATTCCATAACGCGCTATTCTTTTTTCAGGAATTTGTTGAACAGGACCATCAGGTAACCCAGGCACAGGAAGGCGCCGGGCGCCATCACGAAGGCCAGCATACCATCGCCCGGCAGGAGTTTCCAGCCAAAGGCCGATCCGCTGCCCAGGATCTCCCGCACAAGGCCGAGAACCGTCAGCGCAAGGGTAAAGCCGATGCCGATGCCGATGCCGTCCAGGGCGGAATCCACCACCCCGTTCTTGGAAGCGAAGGCTTCCGCACGGCCTAGGACGATGCAGTTCACCACGATCAGCGGGATGAACAGGCCCAGGGTCGCGTAGATACCCGGCGTATAGGCCTGCATCAGGAACTGAAGCAGGGTCACGAAGGTGGCGATGACCACGATATACACAGGAATGTGGACCTTGTCAGGGGTGTAGGGAGCCACCAGGGAAATGGCCATGTTGGACAGGACCAGCACGAACAACGTGGCCAGGCCCATGCTCAGGCCATTCACGGCCGAAGTCGTGGTGGCCAGCGTCGGGCAGAGGCCGAGCAACAGGACAAAGGTCGGGTTTTCCTTGACCAGACCCTTGGTAAAAATCGAGAATTTACTCATGGTCATTTCCTCCTATAGCCTTAACCGCCTCGCAGGCATTCTTGACAGCCAGCGTATAGGCGCGCGAAGTAATGGTAGAAGCCGTGATGGCATCCACATCGCCTCCGTCTTTCTTCACCGACAGGATCTTCTGCGAAGGATCAAAGCCCTTCCACTGAGCCATGAAGCCCTCGTCCGTGGTGCATTTGGCACCCAGTCCGGGCGTCTCGGTGTGCGACAGGACAGACGTATTATAAATGGTACCGTCCGGGGTGACGCCCACCATCAGGGTAAGGGCACCGCCGAAACCGGAGGTAACGGATTTTACCGCATAGGCAACGGGAACACCGTCCGCTACGCTTTCGTAATACTCATAGGTCGTGCCATCTACCTCAACCGTCTTGGCCTCGGACAGCTCACCGCCCTGGGGCAGGACCGCCTGGATGGAAGCCTTGAGCAGGTTGGCGTTGGTCTGGGCAATCGGCTCGGCCGTCACGGCATACACGCCACCCAGCAGGGCGGAGCAGACCAGACAGACCAGCGACAGGCACAGGGCCATGTTTTTCAGATTGGATTGTACTGCCATCGCTTATGCCCTCCCAAATTTTTTCTGATGGAACCACCGGTTCAGCAGCGGCACCGTCGCATTCATGATCAAGATAGCGAAGGACATGCCTTCGGGATAGGCGCCGAAGTAACGGATGATCACCGTCAGCAGACCGATGCCGATACCGAAGATGATGCCGCCCAGGTTGCTCATCGGCGAGGTAACATAGTCGGTTGCCATGAAGCAGGCACCCAGCAGCATACCACCGGAAAGCAGGTTGAAGGCCGGGCCCGTGAAGCGGGTCGGATCGGCCATCGAGAAGATCGTCGTGAGGATGGCAACCGTGCACAGGATGGACAGGGTAATCCAAGGCTTCACGACCTTACGGGCCAGCAAGTACAGGAAACCGGCCACCAGGGCCAGGGCGCAGACCTCACCGGCGCTGCCGCCGAGGTTCGCATACAGCATCTGGGTATAGGACAATCCGTGCTGCGCCATCAATTCCGGAACCGTGCTGCCCTGCATGAGGCCTTCCTTGATGATGCCCAGCGGCGTGGAGCCCGTGATGGCATCCACCCCGAAGAGACCCTGCGGAACCTCCCAGTGGGTCATATAGGTCGGGAAGGAAACCAGCAGGAAGACACGGCCGGCGATCGCCGGATTAAATACGTTCTGCCCCAGGCCGCCGAAGGTAAGTTTGGCTACGCCGATGGCAAAGGCCGCACCGGTCAGGACCACCCACCAAGGGGTCGTGGCCGGCAGGTTCATCGCCAACAGAAGACCCGTAACGACGGCCGAGAAATCGCCCACCGTCGAGGTCTTTTTCAGCAGATATCGGGTGATAAGATACTCCAGCAACACACAGGAAGCCACGCTCACTCCCAACACCAGCAGCTCACCCCAGCCGTAAAATACAACCGAAGCGATGACCGCAGGCATCAGGGCGATCACGACATCCCGCATCAGCGACTTCGTAGAGACGTCGGCATGGATGTGCGGAGAAGGTGATACCAATAATTTGCTCATATTTCTATACAATCGTTTTCGGGTTTATTTCTTCGCATTGCGCGCCCGGATAATGCCGAGCACCTGGCCTTTGGCGATCCGGATGCGGTCCAGGAGCGGGATATTCGCCGGACAGCTGTACAGGCAGCAGCCACACTCGATGCAATCCTGGATGGCATTGGCCTCCAGCTGTTCCATATCGGCGGTCTTGGCCAGTTTGTTCAGCAGGAAAGGCTCCAAGCCCATCGGACATGCATCGGCACAACGGCCGCAACGGATGCACTGGCTTTCCGGACCGCGCACCGTCTGGTCTGCCCGCAGGAAGAGCAGGGCCGACGTACCTTTCACCGTGGCGGCGTCCAGGTTGGCAATGGCCTTCCCCATCATCGGGCCGCCACTGATGACCTTCACCGCATCGGCCGGCACACCGCCCAGATAGTCGATGATGTACTGTAGCGGGGTTCCCACGCGCACCAGCAGGTTCGCCTGCTTGGGGAAGCACTCGCCCGTTACCGTGACGGAGTTGTCCACGATGGGTTTGTTCTTCTGCACGGCATCATAAACCGCCAGTGCGGTAGCCACATTCTGCACCACGGCGCCCACGTCGATCGGAAGACCGCCGGAACGGACCTGACGGTGCATCACGGCATCGATCAGCTGTTTTTCACCGCCTTCCGGATACTTCTTCATCAGCGGCATCACGCTGATGCCGGCATACTTCGAAGAAAGTTTCTGGAATTCCTTGATGATGTCGCAGACATGCTTGATGGCCTCGGGCTTGTTGTCCTCGATGCCAATCACCGCCTTGTCCACATGCAGCACCTGCTTCAGGATGGCGGTACCCACCACCACCTGTTCACCCTTTTCTAGAAGGGTGCGGAAGTCGGAAGTCAGATAGGGCTCGCACTCGCAGCCGTTGATAATGAGCATCTCGCAGGTCTTGCCCGGAGGCGGCGAAAGCTTCACATGCGTCGGGAAGGTCGCACCGCCCAGACCCACGACACCGGCCAGGCGGATCTTCTCCAGAACGGCCTTGTTGTCGTCATCGAAAGAGGTCAACAGGGTGTCGGACGTATCGATGCCCTCCATCCACTCGTCCCCCTCGACGGCAATCTCGATGCAGGTCTGCGGGTTGCCGGCCAGGTCTTTGCGCGGTCCGATGGATTTCACGGTTCCCGACACGGAAGAATGGATGAACGCCGATACGAACCCGCCGGGTTCGGCCACCGGCTGTCCCACCTTCACCTTGTCGCCGACCGCCACGAGGGGCTTCGCCGGCGCACCGATGTGCTGGGACATGCTGATATACACGGTAGGCGGAAGCGGCAGCGGTTCAATCGCACAGCCGCGGGAAATCTTCGCATCCTTCGGATGCACACCGCCAATCGAAAAAGTTCTCGTTGCCATACTATTCCTCCTTATTCGTTTCTTCCTTCCCACCGGCGACGGCTGAAGGTTGCCCCTGATGAGCATTTTCTTTCGTTACCTGCGAAGAAGGGGCACCTTCTGCCGGAGTGGCGGCAGCGGCAGCCTTGCGGGCGGCAATCCGCGACTTGATACCCTCCACATCCAGCGGCTTCGGATAATTCACGCCATGGATTGCACCCGTCGGGCAAACGGCCTCGCACTCACGGCAGAGTTTACACTTGGCATAATCGATGTAGGCCACATTGTTTTCGAAAACAATGGCTTCGTGCGTACAGGTCTTGGCGCAGATGCCGCAACCGATGCAGGCATTCGCACAGGCCTTCTTCACGGCCGGGCCACGGTCCTTGTTCACGCAGCTCACGAACATCCGCATGCCACGGGGTCCTTTCGCACGCAGTTCGATGATGGCTTTCGGACAGGCCTTCGCGCAGGCTCCGCAAGCCGTACATTTTTCCTCGTCCACCACCGGCAGACCGGTAACGGGATCCAACGACAAGGCGCCGAACTGGCAGGCCTCTACGCAGTCCCCGCAACCCAGGCAGCCGAAAGAGCAGCCGGTATCACCCGCATACAGGGCCGCTTTCACACGGCAGGACTGTACGCCCTGATATTCATTGATCCGGGGACGCGCCTCACAGGTTCCGTTGCAACGGACCACCGCAACCATGGGGGCCTTCTGCTGAATCTCGTATCCGAGAATGGCAGCCACCTTGGCCATGACATCGTTTCCGCCAACGGGACAATAATTGTTGTCCAGGTTCGGCGCTTTGACAGCCGCCTCGGCGAAGGCACGGCAACCCGCGAAACCGCAGCCGCCGCAATTCGCACCTGGCATCACCTTCTCCACCTCATCGATGCGCGGATCCTCTACCACCTTGAACTTCAAGGCCACGAAATAGAGGACGACCGCCAGCACCAATCCCAGAAGGGTGATGATCACAAGGGTCCAAAGAATTGTAGTTGACATTAATAATAAGGTTATAATTATTTCAAATAAAATTCATATTTCCGGGCAATCCTGTCGCGAACCAGCCACAGGCCCCCATAATACAAGGCCACCGCCGCGACAGCCAGGCCGCCCGCAGCCACTTCCGTCCATCCGGCCGCCGTCAGCGCCAGGACGACGCCTATCAGCAGCAGGAGCGGAATCATGTAAGATATCCAAACGGCCTTCAGGCCCAGGGAAGCCCGCAGGGCCACTTCCACCTCGTCCCCCACCGCATGGCCTTTCGCTTCGAACGCGGGCACTTCGACCCGTTTGTCCTTCATTTCGGAAGCGCCGCACAAGCCCGCCGCATGACAGGCGCCGCAGGCCGATGAAGCCACGAAAGAAACCACCGCGACGGTGGGTCCGATCTCGACAAGCCTGCCTTTGTGTGTAATTTCCTCCCTGGCCATCCCTTATTCTGTCGTTTTCAAAGGGTACCGCGTACCCGTGACCCGTTCCATCCGTCCGCTGACGTTCCCAATCTTGAACGGCGCTTCGAACCAAACGGGAATGCGGTTCCCGTCGTCGGAAAGCCACATATAAAGGTCTTCTTTGCCGGAAAACAGTTCTCCGGCCACCACTTCGATCGCGAATTTCTTGCACGGGATCGTACCGATGCCCTTGAAAGTACGGGTATCGTCGCCCAGCAAGGTAAAACGGACATTGAAGCGGTCATCGTCTATCAGGAAACTCATCGGATAGGGAACCCCCTTCTCGATGCGGCTGAAATCCGCATTCCGGGCCACCATGAAAAGAGCCGGGAGGTCAAAGGTGCAACTGTTCACGGGAAGGGCCAGCAGTTTCGCTCCAATCGAGGAAGTGAACACATTCGCCTCAACATAAGGTTCATCGGTATCCCAGCGGTACACATAGTTGTTCGTGGCCCGATAGGTATTCTCCTGGGTGTCCCGTTTAAAACGCACGGGGCGAAGGCCGTCGCAGGTAACCCAGGACTCGAAACCTTCGCGCACCTTGAAAAACACGTCGTAAAAACGGGCCGTCCGCGCAGACAGTTTGATGTGATAACAGCTCACGCCGTCCACCGAAGTGGAATCGATGGTGATGGAGGCTTTTCCCACATCGGCATTGATGGCGCCCCATTTGTAATGCAGGACCAGCTGCAGTTCCTCGCCCGATTTGAAAGCCAGGTGCTCCTGGTCAATGGCATGAACAGGAATGCACTCCTGCTGGGCCGCGGCGGGAAGAGCCACCAGGCAAACCAGCATCGTCATGAACCACGTACGCATCATAGGTCGAATTCATTCGTGTGGAAAGTGACACCGTCCCCGGCAGGAGCGTTCATGGCCGATTCCATGGAGGTCGCCAGGGCCGTAAGGCTGTCGGTCAATTCCACGAATTTCACTTGTTCACTCTTGAAATACATATCGATATCGCACGTATCACCGTTGCGGTGCTTGGCGATGATGATCTGCGTCTTGCCCTTGTCTTCCGGCGTCTCGGAGAGGCCCAGGTAGTCCGGGCGATGGATAAAGATCACCATATCGGCATCCTGTTCGATGGAACCGGACTCGCGCAGGTCGCTCAACTGCGGCTTTCCATTGCTGGACTGACGCTGGACCGCCTGGCGGGAAAGCTGCGACAGGGCGATGATGGGCACGTTCAGTTCCTTGGCCGTCGCCTTGAGGGTACGGGAAATGGCCGCCACCTCCTGCTCACGCATGCCGCGCAGTTCGGAGGGGCCCTGCATCAGCTGCAGGTAGTCCACGACCACCAGCCGCACACCCTTCTGCTTCACCAGGGTCTTCAGCTTGGTCCGGAATTCCATCACCGGGATACCCGGCGTATCATCGATGTACAACGGCGCCTTGCTCAGGTCCTTGAGCTTGTATTCCAGCTGCTCCCACTCGTACGGCTCCAGTTTGGAACCGCCCTTGATCTTGTCCGGGCTCAGGCCCGATTCGCTGGTCATCAGCCGTTTCACCAGCTGCAGGGCCGACATCTCCAACGAGAAGAAGGCCACCGGCATGTGATGGTCCACCGCCGCGTTACGGGCAAGGTTCAGCGCAAAGGCCGTCTTGCCCACGGAAGGACGGGCCGCCAGGATGATAAGGTCCGATTTCTGCCAGCCCATCGTCACCTTGTCGATGGAGGGGAAACCGGAGGGAACACCGCTCAAACCGGTGGTGTTCTGCATCTCCTGGATGTCGTTCATGGCCGTGTTGATGATGGAGCCGATCTCCTGGACGTCCTTGCGGACATTGTTCTGGATAGCGGCGAAGATCTTGGTCTGCGCGCTGTCTATCAGGTCGTCCACCTTGACGGAATCGTCATAGGAATCCTTCAGGATGCTGTGCGAAGCCGTAATCAGGTCCCGCTGAATGGTTTTTTGCTTGAGGATTTTGATATAGAATTCCATGTGGGCGGCGGCGCCGACCTTCATGGACAGTTCCGACAATGCCATGGCACCGCCCACCGCCTCCAGGTTTTCCTTTTCCCGAAGCTTGTTGCTGACGGTCAGCAGATCGACGGCGATGTGCTCGTTGACGAGCTCGGACATCGCCTCGAAAATCATCCTGTGACGGGGATCGTAGAAACACGAAGGAGCCAGCTCGTCCATCGCCTCATCGACGGCGGCGGGCTCGATCAGCATGGCACCCAGGACGGCTTCTTCGACGTCAAGAGCCTGAGGCGGTTTGTTTCCCATCTCAAGCCCTAATGCGTCCAGATTCACCCCCTGGTCCTTTTTCTTGTTCCGCGGAGCAGGCATGGCGGTCTATTTTTCTATTCGAAATCCGGATTCACAATGATGCGTCCGCAATGTTCGCAGATGATGAGCTTCTTGTTGGAAGCGATCTCCACGAGTCGCTGGGGCGTAATCGTATTGAAGCAACCTCCGCAGGAATCGCCATTGTACACCGAGACCACAGCCAGGTGGTTGTGGACACTGCAGCGGATGCGCTCGTACGCACTCATGGTACGGGCGTCGATCTTGGCGGCGCAGGCCTCGCGGACGGCGCGGAGTTTCTCCTCCTGGGGAGCCGTGGCATCCACGATACCGGCCAGTTCCTGTTTCTTGGCCTTCAGGTCCTCGCTACGCAGGGTAAGCGCGTCTTTCAGCACCTCGATGTCGCTCTTGCGCTCGGCAATCTTCACCTTGATGTCGCTGATGTTCTTCTCGGCAATCTGGCGGAGCAGTTCCTGGTTCTCGACCTCTTTGTCGATGGAATCATACTCGCGGCTGTTGGCGATGTTCTCGAGCTGGCTGCGGTATTTGGCGATCTGGTCGTCGCAATCGACCGCATTCTGTTTGTTGACGGCGATGGATTTGTTGTACTCATCGATCATGGCCGTCAGCTGGGCCTGCTTGGCCTTCATCTGGGCCACCTCGGCCTCCAGAGTTTCCACTTCGGCGGGCAGCTCACCGCGGAGCTGCATGATTTTGTCGATATCGGAATCGGCCTTCTGAAGCTCATACAAGGTCTTCAGCTTCTCCTCCACGCTGATTTCGGAATCCGCGAAATTTTTCTGGAGGGAGACAAAGGTTTCATGCTGGTCGATCGGGGTCTCGACTTTCTTGATTTTTTTTGCCATATCTTTGTTTACAAATATTTTACCGGGTTGCTGCTATGCAGTTGGCCGCTGATGCGGACTGCAAAGGTAGGAAAATTTTTCTTTAATAAAGAAAATAATATCTCTGCAATCTCTATTTCTCCTTCAAAGTGGCCGATATCCATCACCATGAAGCCCTCCGGCGTGAAGAAATGGTGGTAGGTGATGTCGCCGCAAATGTACAGCTGCGCACCTGCGTTGCGGGCCGCACCGATCAGGGACGAGCCCGAACCGCCGCACAGGGCCACCGTGTGGATGGGCGTGTCGATCAAGGCCGAACAGCGCACCCGTTCCAGGCCGAAACGTTCCTTCACCAGGGCCACGGCCTCCGCGGCGGAAAGCGGAGCGGGAAGCGTTCCCACGGCCCCCATGCCCACACCGTCCTTTTCGTCCAGGATGCGGACGTCCTGCAGGCCCAGGCGACGGGCCATCGCCCCGCTCACGCCGGCGGGGACCTTGTCGGCATTGGTATGGGCCGCATACACGGCCACGCCCGCAGCGGCCGCCTTCAGCACGGTGCGGCCCACGGGGTCTTCGGGCTGAATTTTCTTGATTCCCCCATAGATGAGGGGATGATGGGTCACCACCATGTCGCAGCCGTTCGCAACGGCCTCGTCGATCAGGGCGGGCGTGCAGTCGAATCCCACCAGGACGCCCTTTACGGCCTGGTCCGGAGAACCGATGCAAAGGCCGCTGTTATCCCAGCTCTCCTGGACTTCCAGTGGAGCGAAAGCCTCGATGACCGAGGCGATATCCCGTACTTTCATAAGGCTTTCCGGACTTCGACCAACTGCCGGCGGATTTCCTTCAGGCTGTCCAGGGCTTTGACGCGCGTATCCACCGTCCGGCGGTCTGCAGCCAGCTTTTTGGTTACGCCGTCCAGGGTCAGGCCCTGCTGCTTCACCAGGAGATGGATCTGCTTGAAGGTATCAATGTCTTCCGCCGTAAACAACCGGTTCCCCTTGGCGTTGCGCTGGGGCTTGATATACTTCGGGAACGAATTGGACCAGAACCGCACCAGGGAAGGACTCTCCCCCAGGACAGCGGCCACTTCGCCAATGGTGTAGAAAAGTTTATCCATATCTGTTAATCCATTGATTGTCCAGTACTTGCAGACATAAAAATCATATTGGCATACGTCTCCGGACGCACGGATGCGAACAAGAAGTTCACCGGGTCCATCAACACCGTATCGCGCAACACCTCGTAATGCAGGTGCGGGGCGAACGAATTGCCCGTCATCCCCACCGATCCGATGCGGGTTCCGCGCTTGACCCGCTGCCCCTTGCTCACGGAAATGGCACCCAGATGGGCATAGCGGGTCCGGTATCCGCTGTCGTGGGTGATTTCCACCACATTGCCGGCCCCCTTCACCGAATGTACCACCGCCGTCACCGTTCCGTCAGCCGTGGCCAGCACCCGTTCGCCCTGCGGAGAGAGCAGGTCCAGCCCCGTATGCCGGGTACGGACCTTCAGGAAAGGGCTCAGTTTCATACCGGTCGATGCCCCCGTCTGGGCCGGGGAAACCTTCTCCAGCGGAAGGGTCATCGGCGGCAGGGAATTCCGGTCTTGCATCCGCTCGAAAATGCGGGCGAAACCCGCCTCGATCCGGGCGGCGCTCGCCTCCAGCGAACCGAGTTTCCGATCGGCATACAAGACAATATCGGAATCGCGCGTAGAATCCGCTACAGACAGGATTTCAGCCGGATTCAGCCCCTCGGCCGAAGGCGCTCCCGTCCCGAAAATTTCGGTATAAATGGCATTGTCCCGGACCTGCAGGGACTGCACCACGTCGCCCACCAGTTTTTCCTTCTCCTCCAGCGAGGGATAGAGCTTGGAATACAGGCGGTTTTCGCGGATGAGCCGACGTTCCGTATCGGTGCTGATAAACAGGGAAAAAACCACGTAATAGAGGATGGAAAGGGTGAGCGTCAGCACCAGGTATTTCAACCCCATCCGGACGAAATGCCAGATGGAATGCGTCACCTTCCGGAACTCCTGCCGGGTCTTGTCGTAAACGAAGCCTCCGTTGCCCATCTCTATCTCCTCCGCAGGCTAAAAGGTTGCAGGACCGCCTTCGATTCATCCTGGCGCTTGCGCACCATGGCGGCATATTCCTTCGGGTCCATGGACAAGTCCATGTAATTGATCGGATTCACATGGTTGCCCCGGTACAGCACCTCGTAATGCAGGTGCGGACCGGTAGCCTTCCCGCTGCGGCCGCTTTCGCCCACCTGGTCGCCGCGTTTCACCTTCATTCCTTCCACCACGCTGATGGTTTTCATGTGGGCGTAACGCGTTTTGTAACCGAATCCGTGGTCGATGACCAGCGAGTTCCCATAGCCGAAAAACTCGTATTTCACCTCCGATACCACCCCGTCGCCGGAAGCATAGACCGGGCTGCCCGAAGGCATCGCGAAATCCACGCCGCTATGCATCCGGAAATAACCGTAAACCGGATCGGCCCGGAAACCGTAGGGGCTGGAAAGGTGGTATTTGTTCTTGTCGGGGTTCACGGGCGGAATGGCGGGCACGCATGAAACCATGTCTCCCGCCCGTTTGGAAAGGGCGGCCACATCGTCGAAGGAACGGCTTTGTACGCACGCTTTCTTGGCCAGGACGTCCAGGCGGCGGGTGGTGCCCGAAAGCAGGCTCCCCCGGTCCAGTTTGTCCAGGTAGGCGTAACGGTTCACGCCGCCGAAACCGGCATTCCGCACCTCGTCCGGAATGGAATTCATGCCGAACAGGGAACGATACACATCCTCGTCGCGCGAGGCGAGCGTCTGCAAAACGGCATCGTAGCGGTCCATGCGGCGGTTCATCAGCTCGATACGCGAGCTCCACCCGGCATTGATTTTCTTCAAAAAGGCCGTCTTGGGCGTCTCCCAGCCCAGGACCGATGTATAGATCCAGAGATACAGGACAAAGAGCGCCAGGCTGCCCAGGAAAAGCAGGAAGGAGTTCATGACCCGCGAACTCCTGGAAACTTCTTTGATTTCGTACAAAAGCGTTTCCGGGTTCAGCTTGTATCGTTTGAAATCAGACATATTATGCAAATTTAGTCTTTTTTTGCAAAAAAATCAGTATTTTTGCGCTCTATATTTATCAAAGATAATACCAAAAAGATGATGACATCAAAAGAAATACGCCAGAAGTACCTGGACTTCTTCGCCTCCAAAGGGCATACGGTGGTACCCTCGGCACCTATGGTAATCAAGAACGACCCCACCCTGATGTTTACGAACGCGGGCATGAACCAGTTCAAGGACATCTTCCTGGGCAACTCCGCTCCCAAGTTCCCCCGTGCAACCGATGCACAGAAATGCCTGCGCGTGAGCGGCAAACACAACGACCTGGAAGCCGTCGGACATGACGGCCGCCACCATACCATGTTCGAGATGCTGGGCAACTGGAGTTTCGGCGACTATTTCAAAGACGAGGCCATTGATTGGGCATGGGAGCTGCTGACCGAGGTGTACAAGATCGATGCTTCCATCCTCTACGCCACCGTCTTCCAGGGCGACGAAGCCGACGGCACCACCCTGGACCAGGACGCCCGCCGCGCGTGGCTGCGCCACCTGCCGGAGGACCACATCCTGCTGGGCAACAAGCACGACAATTTCTGGGAGATGGGCGATACGGGTCCCTGCGGTCCCTGCAGCGAAATCCATATCGACCTGCGCAGCAAAGAAGAACGCGCCAAGGTCCCCGGCGCCTCCCTGGTGAACGCCGACAACGACGAGGTGATTGAAATCTGGAACCTCGTGTTCATGCAGTACAACCGCATGGCCGACGGCCACCTGAAACCCCTCCCCGCCAAGAGCATCGACACCGGCATGGGATTCGAACGCCTGTGCATGATCATGCAAGGGAAGAAGAGCAACTACGAAACGGATGTCTTCTCCGGCCTTATCGGCAAGGTTGAAGAGTTCTCCGGACACAAATATGCCGAAGGCGGCAACGTGGAAGTGGCCATGCGCGTCATTGCCGACCACGTCCGCGCCATTGCCTTCTCCATCGCCGACGGCCAGCTGCCGTCCAATGTAAAGGCCGGTTACGTCATCCGCCGCATCCTGCGCCGTGCGGTCCGGTACGGCTACACCTTCCTGGGTTTCAGCGAGCCCTTCCTCTGCCGCCTCATTCCCCAGCTGGTGGCCGATATGGGAGACGCCTATCCCGAACTGAAAGCCCAGCAGAAACTGATTTCCAGCGTCATCAAGGAAGAAGAAAACGCCTTCCTGCGTACCCTGGACAGGGGTATCCGCATGCTGGAAGACAACATGGCCAAAAACACCGCCACCAAGACGGTGGCCGGTACGGATGCCTTCGTCCTGTACGACACCTATGGCTTTCCCATCGACCTGACGCAGCTGATCGCCGCGGAAAAAGGCTATCAGGTAGACCTGGACGGCTTCAACGTAGAGCTCCAGAAGCAGAAAGAGCGTGCCCGCAACGCCACCGCCAACGAATTCGGAGACTGGATGGTGTTCAAAGAGGCCGACGTGGTCTTTGAAGGCTACGACACGCTTCGCGTCAATGGCGCCCACCTGTTGAAGCAGCGTACCGTCAAACAGAAAAACAAGGAATACTTCCAGCTGGTCTTTGACCGCACCCCCTTCTATGCCGAAATGGGCGGCCAGGTGGGTGATACCGGCTTCATCGAGGGCGAGAACGGCGAGCGCATCCAGATCCTGAACACGGTGAAGGAGAACAACCTCACCATCCACCTGGCCGAGCGCCTGCCTTCGCGCAGCACGCAGGCCTTCACCCTGGTGGTAGACAACAGCCGCCGGCGCCATATCCAGAACAACCACACCTGCACGCACCTGCTGCACCAGGCCCTGCGCGTGGTGCTGGGCACCCATGTGGAGCAGAAAGGCTCGTTCGTGGGCCCGGACTACTTCCGGTTCGACTTCTCCCACTTCCAGAAACTGTCCGACCAGGAGCTTGAGAACGTGGAGACCCGCGTGAACCAGCTCATCCGGTCCGACTTCCCGCTCATCGAAAAGCGGGATGCCACCATGGAAGAAGCCCGCAAGATGGGTGCCATGGCCCTCTTCGGTGAAAAATACGGCGATGTGGTCCGCGTAGTCCGCTTCGGAGACTCCGTCGAGCTTTGCGGCGGCACCCACACCAGCAGCACCGGCACCATCGGTCTGTTCAAGATCGTATCCGAAAGCGCCGTAGCCGCAGGTGTTCGGCGTATCGAGGCCATCACCGGCGGCGTTGCCGTGGAAAGCATCCACCAGATGGAAGGTCTCCTGAAGAACCTCAAGGGTCTGATGAACAACGCGCCCGACCTGCAAGGCGCCATCGAGAAACTCGTGCAGGAGAATGCCGATGCCCGCAAGCAGCTGGAGGCCGTCGCGGCCGAAAAAGCCGCCGCCCTGGCCGACAGACTCCTCGCCGAAGCCGAGGACCTCAACGGCATCCGGGTGGCCCGCTTCGAAAGCAGCCTGGATCCCCAGCAGGTCCGCAACGTGGCCCTGCTTTTGCAGAAGAAGGCCCAGAACCTGGTCCTGGCCGGCGCCTATTCCTTCGACGGGAAACCCAATCTGGTGCTGATGTACAGCAATGACCTGGTTGCCAAAGGCAAGAATGCCGGCAAAGACATCCGCGAAGCGGCCAAGTTCATCCAGGGCGGCGGCGGCGGACAACCCGGCCTGGCTACGGCCGGCGGCAAGAACCCGGATGGCCTGAAGCAGGCCCTGGATACTTTGGTGAGCATTGCTACGGCATAAAAAAGCATGAAGAAACTCGACAGATTCATCCTGTTTTCGTTCATCGGGCCGTTCCTCATGATCCTGGTGGTCGTGATCTTCATCCTGATGCTGCATTTCCTCTGGCTCTATATCGACGAACTCGTCGGCAAGGGCCTGGGGCTCAAAATCATCCTCGAGTTCCTGATGTGGGGCAGCTGCACCATCCTGCCGCTCGCCCTCCCGCTTTCCACCCTGCTGGCCTCCATGATGACCCTCGGGCAGATGGGCGAAAACAACGAGCTGCTGGCCATGAAATCGGCCGGCATCTCCATCTTCCGGGTCATGACCCCGCTCATCATCGCCTCGGTGGTCATCAGCATCGGCACCTTCTTCGCCCTGAACAACTTGGTGCCCCTGTCCTACAACGAGATCTATACGCTTCGCGACGATATCGGCAAGACCAAAGAGGAGATCAAAGTCCCCTCCGGGACGTTCTACGACGGTATCGACGGATACATCCTGCGCGTAGAGGACACCGACGACAAGACCGGCAAAATGCACGGGGTGATGGTTTATGACCACTCGTCCAACAAGGGGAACACCTTCCTGACCCTGGCCGATTCGGCCCAGATGAAGATGTCCAAGCAGAAGGATTACCTCACCTTTACGCTCTATCACGGCATCAATTACCAGGAGACCAATACCAAACGGTACCGCGATACCACCCTGCAGCTCCAGCGGATTCATTTCAACCGCCAGGACCTGGTGATCCCGCTGAAGAACTATTCCTTTGAAAAATCGGACGAAGCCCGTTACGGAGATCAGGTTAAAGCGATGAAATTGAGCAAATTGCGGAACGATTCCGATTCCCTGAACAAGTTGCTCGATTCAACCAAGGTGATGCATTGGGGAGCCCTCACCTCCCCCACCTTCCTGGCCAAACGTTCCCAGTTGGACACCTCGGTCCACTCCGGCATCACCCGTCCGACTGACCTGCCCGAAGACTTCCTGACCTGGAAATCCCCGGCCAGGCACCGCGATGCCGTGGGCAAGGCGAAAGAGACCGCCATGCAGATGGCGATGAACATCGAGAACTTCAACCGGGACGCATACGAGTACAATTTCATCCTCGCCCGGGCCGATGTGGAGAAATTCAAACGCTTCGCCCAGGCCCTCGCCTGCCTGATTCTATTCTTTATCGGCGCGCCGCTGGGCGCCCTCATCCGCAAAGGCGGACTGGGAACCTCGGCCATCGTCTCCATCCTCTTCTTCGTCTTGTATTGGGTGGTGGACATTTCCGGCACCAAACTGGCCAAGGACGGGGCTACCACCGCCTTTATCGGAGCCTTTATCTCGGCCTGGGTCCTGGGACCCATCGGCATTTTCCTTACCTGGAAAGCCGTAAACGACGCCTCCCTGTTCAATACCGACAACATCGGCACCTGGTGGCGTAAAATCAAGAGCAAGTTCATGAGCTTCTTCAAGAAGACCCGCATCGTTTATATGGGTACCCCCGAATTTGCGGTGGCCCCCCTGGACGCCCTCCTGCAGAAGAAATACCATGTGGTGGGCGTGGTGACCGTGCCCGACAAGCCCAGCGGACGCGGCCTCAAGATGAATGAAAGTGCCGTCAAGAAATACGCGGTGGAGAAAGGCCTGCCCGTCCTGCAGCCCGAGAAGCTGCGTGATCCGGCCTTCCTCGAAGCCCTGAAGGCGTTCAAGGCCGACCTGTTTGTCGTCGTGGGCTTCCGGATGCTGCCCGATGTGGTCTGGACCATGCCGCCGCTGGGCACCTTCAACCTGCATGCCGCCCTGCTGCCGCAGTACCGCGGCGCCGCCCCCATCAACTGGGCGGTCATCAACGGCGAGAAGATGACGGGTGTGACGACCTTCATGATCGACAAAGACATTGACACGGGCGGTATCATCCTCCGCCAGGAATGCCGCATTTCCGATACCGATACCGCCGGTGACGTACATGACCGCCTGATGGCGCTGGGCGCCGACCTGGTGGTGCAGACCGTCGAGGGTATCATCCAGAAGAATGTCGAAACGCGTGTGCAACGGAGTTTCATCCAGGGTTCGGAGGTGCTGAAGCCGGCGCCGAAATTGACCCGTGAGTTGTGTCACATTGACTGGAATCGGCCTTCGCGGCAGATTTACAACCTCATCCGCGGCCTGAGTCCCTACCCGGCCGCCTTTGCCGAACTGATTTCCTGTTCGGAGCAGGGACACTGCTCTTCTTCGCAGGAAACTAGGGAAAATGCTCATCAGAGCAGTGTTCCTGCTCCTGCTGCAGCAACGACGGAGCACCGGCCGGATGCTGCCGAGGCCATCCAGCTGAAGATTTATTTCGGCGAGGTAGCAGGTGCGAAGTATCCGGAACTGACGGAGCGTCTCCAGACCGAAAAACCGGCTCCGGGAACAGTCCTGTCGGATGGCAAGACGTACCTGGCCATCGCCACGGCCGACGGTGCCCTGGCCCTGACCGACGTACAACTGTCCGGCAAGAAACGCATGGATGTGAAAGCCTTCCTGCTGGGCTGGCGCAACCCCGAATCGTACAAAGCCATCTAAGACATGGGCCACGGAAAACTCATCAAGTTTGCCGAGAACGAAACGTTCCGCTGCCTGGTCCAACCCGATCCGGCAAGGCTGCTTGCCTTGAAAACCGACCCGCACGGCCCTCTGGTGCTGGCCGACCATCCGCTGAAAGGGAACTGGAACGCAGAGATGTTCGCCAAGCCCCAGCCCCTCGTGGTGGAGCTCGGCTGCGGCAAGGGGGAATACACCATCGACTTGAGCCGCCGCAATCCGGACTTCAATTATATCGGCGTAGATATCAAAGGCGCCCGTTTGTGGAAGGGAGCGAAGGAGGCCGAAACGGCCGCCCTGCCGAACGTGGCCTTCCTGCGGACGCGGGTCGAGTTCCTTCCGGCACTGTTCGCCACGGGCGAGGTGTCGGAAATCTGGCTTACCTTCTCGGACCCGCAGATGAAAAGCCCCAACAGCCGCCTCACCAGCCCGGTTTTCCTGGAGCGGTACCGCACCTTCCTGCGCCCCGGCGGCATCCTCCACCTGAAGACCGACAGCCGCTTCCTGCACGAATACAGCAAGGCCGTGGCCGAGCAGAACGGCCTGACGGTACTGGCTTGCACCGATGACCTGTACGGGAAAGGCCGCCAGGCTGTCCTGGACAGTCCGCTGGCCTCGATTACCGGCCGCAGTGCCGTGGAAGCCCTGTTTGAGGTGCGCACTTTCTACGAAAAAATGTTCATGGCACAGGGGTACAAGATTACCTATCTGTGCTTTACCCTGGATAAGGAGGCTCCCATCCAGGCGCCGGAATTCGACGAAAAATACTGGCGTTCGGTGGAGGGTCCCCGTGTTTTCCGTCCCATCCTTACTGACTGATACGGTATGAATATGAAGAGAATCGCTTTGTTGGTGACTGCCGTCCTGTTGGGATCGGCCCTGTATGCCCAAAACTTCGACCTGGTGCGCAGCCGTTATAAGTTGAACGGTTACACGCACATCCTTTCCGAGCCCCTGCCCGTATCGGGGAGCGCATCGGACAAACATCCTTTTTCCCTGAGCGTGGAATACATTGCCTTCCCGGACAACACCTACCTGTATGCTCTGGAGTGCGATTTCGAAACGACGCAGCGGTGGAGCATCCCCCTGGATGTGAAGTTCACCGCCACCACGGAGGACGGGAAGATGGTTTCCTTCAAGCAGATCAACAAACCCTCCACCGAGAAACGTGTGCACATGGCGAAAGACGGGAAAACGCCCATCTACCACAATGTGTTGCGGTATATGCTGGACGAGAACGAGATGCAGAAACTCCTTTCGGGCGTGAAGCATACCGATATCGCCTATGGTTACGAACCCGACAGCTATATCGCCACCTCGTACCAGGACAACCAGTTTACCGCCGCCTTGAAGCAGCAATATGACGCCTTGAAGGAGATTCTCCTGCCGGGAGACGAACTGGGCAGCCACATTGCCGACTATGCCAACAATCCCGGCAACCTCATGGTGGTGACCGAGGCCCTGCCCGTAAAGGGACAGGCCGCCTCGTACCAGGTGAGCATGACCTATATGTATTTCAAGGCATCCAATTCCGAAGCCTTTGACCTGAACATCGCCCTGCCCGCCGGCAAGGAACTGCCGCTGGATGCCCCCGTGGTCTTTACCCTGGGCGACGACAGCACCGTCGAGCTCAAACAGCAACGAGCCGGCGACTCCGTGGTCTATCTCTACCCTACCGCCCAGCAGGTGAAGCAGCTGGCCTGGAAGGGCGTCAAGAAAATCGAATTCGGCCTCGTGCAGGCCGACACCTTCCCGGACGACGCCCTGTCGGCTGTTATCGACAAGCTCTATAATTCCCTTATGGCCGTCATTGCCATATGAAACAGACCCTGATTTCCCTTATTCCGGTGCTGGTCCTGGTGGTGCTGCTGGGGTTCGATATCAGCATTTTCGGCAGCGACTCCATTCTGGGTGCCAGCCAGGTGGTCCTGCTGATAGCAGCAGGCATCTGCGTATGGCTGGGTGTCTGGCTGTTTAAAACGCCTTGGAAGGTCTTCGAGGATGCCATCGGAAACAACATCGGAGAGGTAACCTCTGCCATCATCATCCTCTTCATGATTGGTGCCATTTCGGGTACCTGGACCATCAGCGGAATCATCCCGACCCTCATCTATTACGGCATCCAGATTATTTCGCCGCGCTTCTTCCTCGTGACGGCCTGCGTCATCTGTGCCATCGTTTCGGTCATGATCGGCAGTTCCTGGACCACCATCGCCACGGTCGGCCTTGCCCTGATGGGCATCGGGAAGGCCGAGGGCTTCAGCGATGCCATCACCGCGGGCGCCATCATCTCAGGCGCCTATTTCGGCGACAAGATCTCCCCCCTGTCCGACACCACCGTCCTGGCCTCGTCGGTGAGCGGGACCCCCCTGTTCGAACACATCCGCTACATGCTTTACACCACGGTGCCTTCCATTGTCATCACCTTGGTAATCTTTACCATCCTGGGCTTTACCCACGACGGCGCCGCCCCACAGATCAATATCTACACGGACACCTTGCAGGCGCATTTCAACATATCGCCCTGGCTGCTGATCGTGCCGGTCATCACGGGGGTGATGATTGTCCGGAAACTGCCGGCCCTCATCGTCCTGGGCCTGAGCGTGATGCTGGCGGCCGTATTTGCAGGGATTTTCCAGGGCGATATCGTCCGGACCATCGGTTCCCAGGCGGCCCTCACCCATGACGTCACGCGCACCCTGCCCGGCTGGCAGCTGATGCTGGCCGGAAGCATCGAGACCATCTACAACTCCGTTTCCATCGATACGGGCGTGGCGCAAGTCAACGAACTCCTGACCTCGCGAGGCATGACCGGCATGTTGAATACGGTGTATCTGGTCTTCTGCGCGATGTGCTTCGGCGCATGCATGCGCGCCAGCGGGATGATCGGGCATCTGGCCCGGCCGCTCCGCAAAATTACCCGCCGGCGGACGGCGCTCGTTGGGACCACCCTCTGCACCGGCGCCGCCATGAACGCCCTCGTCTGCGAGCAGTACCTGTCCATCATCCTCACCTCCAACGTCTATCGCGATATTTACGAAAAGGCAGGCTACGAAAACCGGCTGCTGAGCCGGACCATCGAGGATTCCGCCACCGTCACCTCTCCGCTCATTCCCTGGAGCAGCTGCGGTATGACCCAGGCTACCATCCTCAACACCCCCACCCTTACCTACCTTCCCTACTGCTTCTTCAATATCATAAGCCCGCTGATGAGTTTGCTCATCGCGGGCCTGGGATACAAGATTTTCCGCCGGGAAGTCCCGGAAGAAGAATCGGTTAGCGCTTCGAAGTAACGTCTTTCTCGTACTGCTCGATGGCCGGGATGAATTCCTCGCCCACGGGCACGCCATTCTTGTAGTTGAAATAGTCGAACACGGCGCCGAAGGGCAGCGTCTTGGCTTCTTCCAGCAAGGCAAGCTTCTGGAATCCCTTGCCGGCGGCTTCCAGTTCACGCAGCTTGGCCAGCGGCTCCAGCAGGGCGCTCAGGATGCATTTCTGCGTAGCGCGCGTACCAATAATATACGCACCGATGCGGTTGATGCTGGCGTCGAAATAGTCCAGTCCCACGTGGGCGCGGTTCAGACCGTCGGCACGCACCAGTTCCTTGAAGAAGTCCAGCGTCATGTCGTTCATGATGGTCACGTGGTCCGAGTCCCAGCGCACCGGGCGGCTCACATGGAGCATCAATTCCGGCACATACAGGAGCAGGGAGCTCACCTTGTCGGCCACGTTCTCCGTGGGCTCGTAGTGACCCGTATCCAGCGTGTAGATAACCTTGCGGGTGGCGCAATAGCCCTCGAAGAAGTCCATGGAACCCACCGTGTAGCTCTCCAGACCGATACCGAACAGCTTGGCCTCGACGCAGCTCTTCATGCCGGGCATGTCCTCCTTGAGGATGGTGTCGAGGGACTCGGCCAGGATCTCGCGATACTTCTTGCGGTTGACGGTGTAATCTTTCTGTCCGTCATGCACCCAGATGTTCATGATACAAGGGTCGTTCTGGGCCTTACCCATGGCGTCCGCAATCTTGCGGCAGCGGATGGTATGCTCAATCCAGAAGTCCCGGATGGACTTGTCGGGGTTGGACAGGGACAGGTCGCCGCTCTTGGGATGCGAGAAGGAAGTGGAATTGAAGTCCAGTTTGAAATTGTTGGCCTTCGCCCAGTCGATCCAGCTCTGGAAATGCTCCACGCCCACCTGGTCGCGATCCACGAACTTGCCGCCGAAATCGCCATAGATCTCATGCAGGTTCACGCGGTGGTTGCCCGCCAGAAGGGTTTTCACAAACTCCAGGTCCTTGCGGACTTCGTCAATGTTGCGGGCACGGCCCGGATAGTTTCCCGTAGCCTGGATACCGCCCGTTAGGGAACCGTCGTTTTCGAAACCGGAAACGTCATCGGTCTGCCAGCAATGCAGGGAAATCTGCTGTTTCTCCAGTTCGGCAATGGCCTTGTCGGTATCTACGCCGATGGCAGCATAGCGTTCCTTGGCCAACTCATAAGATTTAAGGATATTTGCTTCTTTCATATCGCGTAATACTAGTTGTTTTTCGGTTGGAACTCCTTCACGGAGAAGGCTTTGGCCACGATGGCGCGCATCTCCCAGCGGTCTTTCACCAAGCCCGCGGCCTTGGCCTGCATCATCAGGTTGCCGATGGCCGTCGCCTCGACCGGACCGGCCACGACGGGCAGGCCGATGGTATCGGCCGTGAGCTGACTCATGAGGTCGTTCGCGCTGCCGCCGCCAATCACATGTAGTTTGTCTATCTTGAACGGGGCAAAGTCCTGCAGGGCCTGCATCATTTCCTTGTACCGGCAGGCCAGCGAATGGTAGATCAAGCTCACCATCTCACCGTCCGTAGCGGGCTGCTGCTGGCCGCTTTCAGCGCAGGCGGCCTTCAATTCCGCCACCATATCGGCCGGATTCGCGAAGCGCGGATCGTCCGGATTTACCCGGGACGGGAAGGCGATGGCGGCGCGGGCCATATCGGCAATCTGCGGATAGGTATAGGTCCGGCCTTCCTTGGCCCAAACCTTGCGGCACTGCTCCAGGAGCCACATGCCCGTGATATTTTTCAGGAAACGCGTGGTTCCTTCGATACCGCCCTCGTTGGTAAAATTCTTCTCGCACGAGGCGTCGGAAATAATCGGTTCCGGACTCTCGATGCCCATCAGGCTCCAGGTTCCGCTGCTCAGGTAGGCGAACTTCTCGTCGGCGGCCGGCACGGCGGCGATGGCCGATGCGGTATCATGTCCCGCCACGGCGACCACAGGCACCTCGCCCACACCGGTCTCGTCCGCGATTTCCTTCAGGAGCTGACCGATTACCACGCCCGGCTGCACAATGTCCAGCAGCACCGAACTATCCACGCCGATGCGCTCCAGCAGCGGTTTTTCAAAACTGCGCGTGCGCTGGTTCATCATCCCGGAAGTGGAGGCCTCGGTATATTCGCACACCTTTTTTCCGGTCAGCATATAGGACAGCAGGTCCGGCATGAAGAGGATCTCCTTCGCTTCTTTCAGCGGGGCGTATCCCTCCTTCGTCTGCGCGTACAACTGGAAAATGGAATTAAAATTCATGATCTGGATGCCCGTCACCCCGTACAGTTCCGCACGCGGCACCTTCTGGAAAACTTCCTCCGGAATTCCGGTGGTGTACGGGTCCCGATACGCTCTCGGCAATCCCAGGATACTTCCATCCGGGCCGATATGGCCGAAATCCACCCCCCAGGTGTCGATGCCGATCGAATCGATCTGCACGCCCCGGCCGGCAACTTCCTTCAGGGCTGCCTTCAAGTGGCCGAACAGGCTGTGGATATCCCAGAAAAACTTCCCGTCCTTCTCCTGGACGGCGTTGGGGAAACGATAGACCTCCTCCATGGAGAAATCCTTCCCTTCAAAAGTTCCGATAACGGCACGGCCCGATGTGGCGCCCAGGTCAAATGCCAAAAAACGATGTATCTTTTCCATATCGGGGTAAATTTACGAAATAATTCAGATTAAAACAATTTATCTTCCGATTGATTTTGACAGATCCTTTTAATAATCCCCGACCTTTCTAAATCGGTATTCGGCATCCTCCCTGACAAGATACCATTCCCCTTCCTCTTTGATTAAGGAGAATGTTCGGACAATGTCATTCTTCTTATTGTATCCTAAGATAGAGTACTTTCCATCCGGGACTTGGAGATTGGGTTTACATCCCAACCCAAATAGATAAACTCTATTATATATAGGGAAATCAGTCATCCAACATAAGGTGGTATCGTAATACTTCCAACCGTCACGTCCATAAGACACCTCATGATAGCCACCATCAAACAGTATAATGGTATCAATCATTGGTTCATGGATGGAGACAATGAACATCCCCGTTTGTTTGTTGTTGATACTATTTTGCCCATTATTGGAAAACCAGATTGTATCACAGATCCTTTCCTGGTCTAACACATAAGTACCAAGTAATCGCTTCCGGCTCGGCGTGCTAATGAACAGGCAAAGGATGAAAACTATCCCCGCCAAAAACATACTGATTAATAATTTCTTTAGCACAATGCCAAACACTCAATACTAGGAGAACAACCTATTACCTAATATTGGACGATTCCGCTACAAAAGCTTAGCCATAGAGCAATTCCTGAGGCGTCTTCCCGGTATAAAGGTAGTCAGTATTTCCCGTATTTGCAACCGTAACGGGAACAGTCTGTCTAGCTCTATCCGTCGTTTTTTATATAAAACTCTTCGGTTTTTCCTTTCAAAAAACAACCATACACAACACTCTGTGGCCTCTTTTTACAATTATCCGTGTAAATTTAGTTTACACGGCTATTCCTTCCCATCTTTGCCGTATGGAAAAACGAAACTTATTATCTAATTATGGAAGAAAACAACCTTACCCCCGAACAGTACGAACGGTACATCCAGACGGTGGACGAATTCCAGCAACTCCGGACCCTCTCCCGCGAGGAGAAGATCAAGATTATTGACGACATCCTGAAAGCCCCCTTTCTGGACTTGCGCAGCGACTGGGCATTCAAGTATGTATTCGGGGGACACCCCGACCTGCTGAAGATGCTACTCAACGATTTCCTGCCCGAACCGGTGGAATCGGTAACCGTACTTCCCAACGAACTGCCGCACAACCGCCCCGACGACAAAAACATCATCCTGGATGTCCTCTGCCGACTGGGGGATGGACGCGAGATCATCGTGGAGATGCAGCGAAAGGGTCACGATTCGTTCCGCAACCGGATGTTCTATTACGGGGCGGACCTGGTATCGAAGCAGTTGAAGGGCGGAGCGTACTACGACCGCCTTTGCCCGGTCTATGTTATCTGTTTCATGGATTTCACCCTCATGCACCGGCAGGCGCCTGACGGGAAGATCATGTTCGTTTATGAATTCCGTGAACGGGATACCGGTGAGCGATATGCGGACCTGATGAGCATCTATCTCTGCGAGTTGCCCCGGCTGAAGAAAAGATCCATGAAACAGATGAATCCGGTGGAAGAATGGTTTTATATTCTGAAAAGAATGACTACCTTTGCCGAAGTACCGGAAGGGATGGACGGGCGGTTTGCTCCGCTGCTGGAGACGGCCCGCACCCGACAACTCCCGGAAACGGAGAAACTACATTATTTAAGAGCCATGATTTCCGAAGAAGAAAAAGAAGATATCGCCAAGTTCTATCGCGCCGAAGGGCTGGAGGAAGGGCGCGCCGAAGGGCTGGAGAAAGGTAAGAAAGAAGTGGCCCGGCAGATGAAAAAGATGGGCCTATCCATTGCGCAGATCGTTCAGGCTTCCGGGCTACCGGAAGAGGTCGTCAAGGGGCTTTAAGAAAAAAAACGCTTGTTGCGTCTATGAATCCCATCATCGAATGTGTCCCGAATTTCAGCGAGGGACGGAGGCCGGAGGTAATTGAGGCCATCGCCACGGCGATGGCGGGCGATGGCGTCCGCATCCTGCACGTGGACCGGGGCGAAGCCGCGAACCGGACGGTCATCACCTTCGCCGGAACGCCGGACGCCGTGTGCGAAGCCGCCTTCCGCGGCGTGCGCGAGGCAGCCCGGCTCATCGACATGCGCACCCAGCACGGAACACATCCCCGCCTGGGGGCCACCGACGTCCTGCCCCTGGTCCCGGTCCGGGGGATTTCCCTGGAAGAATGCGCCGTGCTGGCCCGCAAACTGGCCGGACGCATCTGGCGGGAACTGGGAATCCCCTGCTATTGCTACGGGGCCGCCGCATCCTCACCTGAACGCGCCGAACTCTCCTGGTGCCGCAAAGGCGAATACGAGGCCCTGGCCGCCAAGCTGGCCGACCCGGTCCTCCGGCCCGACTTCGGTCCCGGCACGGTTTCCGCCCACATCGCCCGCACCGGCGCCACCAACGTTGGCGCCCGCCCCTTCCTCATCGCTGTCAACTTCAACCTCCGGCCCGACGGACAAGCCGGGCTGGCCGCCGCGAAGGCCATCGCCAGGCGGATGCGGGGGCCGGGATGCAAGGCCATCGGCTGGTACATAGAAGAATACGGATGCGCGCAGGTATCCATGAATCTCACCGACACCTCGCTCGCACCCCTACACGAAGTCTATGAGAGGGTCTGCCGCGAAGCCGAGGCCGAAGGCTGGCGCATCAGCGGCACGGAAATCATCGGGCTGGTGCCCCGGCAAGTCCTGCTGGACGCCGGAAACGATTCCCTGGAAGCTGCCATCCGCCGTCTCCATCTGGACGACCTCCGGCCCTTCCTGCCCGAAGAAAAAGTACTGGAAAACCTCCTGCCTATTTAAACCACTCGGTCAGGTGGTCCTTGGCATAGAAATAATACACAGCCAGGCCCACCCAGCTGGTCAGCAGGACCACCACGGCGGTAATGATTTTTCCGGCAACGGAAATGGGCTTCTTGAGAATGTCAATCACTGCCAGGACGGACAGGACGACGCCAATGACGTACAGTAACATATCGCTATTCGTTTTGCGTGTTTTTCTTTGCTTCTTCCTGGGCCCGGTGTTCCGCCTTCGCCCGCTCCACGGACACCGAACGCTTCAGGACAAAACCGGAACCCAGATATTTCGTGCGGACATCTTCATCGGCCGCCAGCGCCTCGGGGGTCCCCGCCTGCAGGATGGTTCCCTCGTACAGCAGGTAAGCCCGGTCCGTGATGGCCAGCGTCTCGCCCACGTTGTGGTCCGTGATAATCACGCCGATGTTTTTGTATTTCAGTTTGGCGATGATGTACTGGATATCCTCCACCGCAATCGGGTCCACGCCCGCAAACGGCTCGTCCAGCAGGATGAATTTCGGGTCGATGGCCAGCGCGCGGGCAATCTCGCAACGGCGCCGCTCGCCGCCGGACAGCTGGATACCCAGGCTCTTGCGCACCTTCGAAAGGTTGAATTCGTTGATCAGCGCCTCCAGGCGTTCGTTCCGCTCTTCCTTCGTCATGTTGGACAGTTCCATCACCGACATGATGTTGTCCTCCACGCTCATTTTGCGGAATACGGAAGCTTCCTGCGGCAGGTAGCCGATGCCTTTTTGCGACCGGCGGTACATCGGGAGTTCGGTAATATCCTCATCGTCCAGAAAAATCCGGCCGGCATTCGGGACGATCTGCCCCGTAATCATATAGAAACTCGTGGTCTTTCCGGCGCCGTTCGGGCCCAGGAAGCCGACGATTTCGCCCTGCTCCACCTCCATCGAAACGCCCTTCACAACCGTACGGACGCCGTATTTCTTAACCAGGTTTTCGCAACTTAACTTCATTCTTTTCAATTATTTAATATCCAGACCAAGGTCTGTAATCAAGTTCTTGACATCGCCGTTCTGGCTCATCAGGTACTGGGCCTTCTCGGCATTGGTATACAGGACTTCCTTCTTTTCCGTATCCGGGACCACGCCTATACGCAAGGCCACACGCGGGCTTCCGCACAGCTTCTGGAAACGTCCTTCCAGTTCGTGCAGGAGGCGTTCCTCGATCCACTGCTTCTGCGATACGTTCATCACCAGGGCCGTGGCCACTTTGCGGCCGTCTTCTTCGGCCATTTCCAGGGTGGCGTTGGAGAGGGTGCTGGCCAGACGCGGTTTGTCGGAATACTGGCCGGCCAGTTCCTGCCATTTTGCCGTAAGCACCTCATCTGAAGGCAGTTCCGTCGGGGCTTTTTCGATCTCCTCCGGGCGTGCAGATTGCGTCTGCTGATCCTGCATCAGGGCGTCCAGCGACAGTGCCGCGCCCGTCTTCGCCGCCCGCCTCCTCGGCTTCGGGCTCTCCTCCGCCTTTGGCTCTTCGCTCTTCGCGGCGGTACCGGAAGAAACCTCATCGCTGTGAACTTGGGGATATGCTCTTCGGTTTTCTTCCGGTACTGCCGCAGGGGCCGGAGCCGCCGAAGCGGGGGCCGCAGGGGCAGCGACGGGAGCAGAAGGGATCTGATGAGCATTTTCCCTAATTTTCTGCGAAGAAGACCCCTCTGCTCCCGGAGCAGGCGCCGATGCAGCGGCGGGTTGGGCCGGGACGCCGCCAAGGAAGGCCAGGCGCATGAGGGCGAATTCGATATGCAAACGCGGATTGACCGCCGCCTTATAGCCGGTCTCGCACGCCGTGGTAATCCCCAGCGCATCGTACAGGAACTGCAGCGAGCAACGACCCGCCTGCTCCTGGTAACGCAGCCGCAGCGATTCCGGCAGTTCCAGCAAGGAAGCCGCGCCCGCCGCCTTGCTCACCGCCAGGTCCCGCAGGTGCGCACTCAGGGCCGCCACAAAATGCAGGGCATTGAAACCCTTGGACAGCACCTCGTCGAACTTCAGCAGGGCTGTCGCGTAATCCTTTGCCAGAAAGGCATCCACCAGCGAAAAACTGTATTCGTAATCCAGGACGTTCAGGTTCTTCATCACATCCGCCACCTTTACGTCCGTCCCGCAGAACGCCACCGTCTGATCGAAGATCGTGAGGGCGTCGCGCATCGCGCCATCGGCCTTCTGCGCAATGACATGCAGGCTTTCATCATCGATCGTAATGTTTTCCCGCGTAGCGATGGACCGCAGGTTCCGGACGATATCGGAAATGCTGATGCGGTTGAAATCGTAGGTCTGGCAGCGGGAGAGGATGGTCGGGAGGATTTTGTGCTTCTCGGTGGTGGCGAGGATGAAAATGGCGTGTGCCGGCGGCTCTTCCAGCGTTTTCAGGAAGGCATTGAACGCCTGTGTGGAGAGCATGTGGACCTCATCGATGATGTACACGCTGTACTTGCCCACCTGCGGCGGGATCTGCACCTGGTCCATCAGCGCCTTGATATCCTCTACGCCGTTGTTCGAGGCCGCATCCAATTCGTGGATGCAGTAGGACCGTCCCTCCTGGAAGGAGATGCACGATTCGCACGCGCCGCAGGGTTCCATCTGCTCGTTGGGATGCGCGCAGTTGATGGTTTTGGCGAAGATCCGGGCTGTAGAGGTTTTGCCCACGCCGCGCGGGCCGCAGAACAGATAGGCGTGCGCCAACTTGCCCCGCAAGATGGAATTCTTGAGGGTTTTGGCGATGGTATCCTGGCCGATCAATTCTTCGAAAGAGTCCGGCCGGTATTTGCGGGCTGATACGATATACTCTGACATAACCTTACAAATATAGCATTAATTTTGCTAACTTTGCACCCTATATGAAGACAAAGATTCAGAAAATCATCCTCGTGTGGTTCCTGACCGTCCTGGGCACCGCCGCATTCGGGCAGGCGACCATCCATACCCGAACCGATATCTTGAAAGATTTCACGCTCCGGACCACCCGCGTGGTGCTTTCCGGCGATGAACTCCTGGACCAGGTCCTGCAGGAGGAGGTTGCCTCCCGCTGGCGCATCTCCCCTTTCGAATTCTGCACGTTCAGCGAATTTGAAAACCAGAAAAACGACCCCGACTATTACTTTCTCCTGACCGCGCGGATGAAAGGCATCCGCTACCTGACCCTGGTAAAGGGCGGTCCGGGCGAAGGCATCGGAGACCTGTACGAAGTGGTTTCCCTGCCGCTTTCCCCGGCTGTCAGCGCATCGGGACGCGAACTGGTTTATCTGGGCGCCCTACTCGATTTCATGCAGCTTTTCACGGACAGGGCCATGCAGCTTGCCTACAAGGGCAACAAAGCCATCAATAAGCTGGCGCACCGTCCGGGCAGGCTCTCCCACAAGCAGATCTATCTGTCGTCCGAGGACCTGTCTTCCAAGGTCGATGGGATAAAAGCACGGTATTTTGACAGCGATTTCAGGGAAGTCCCCGAGGAAGAAGCGGACAAGATTTTCCTGGACAATACCTTCAATGCCATCGTAGGCTACACCGTCGTACCCGTCCAACCGGTATCGGGCGACTGGCAGTTCAAGATGCTGTTCGATGCCCGTACCAACGAGATGGTTTATTTCCGGCGCACCCGGGTACGGGACACGGAAACCGCCGGATTCGACAGCACCGACCTCAAACGCATCAACATCGCACGCAAGCTCTAACAGGGATATGATCATTGGAAAAACCGGCTGCGGCCTGCAATACGCAGTCAAGAAGGGAGGATCGGCCGTGGCTTATTGCGCCTTGAGCATCCGCTGCGGCACCCGGGACGAGAAAGGATTTCCGAACGGGATCGCCCATTTTACCGAACACACGGTATTCAAAGGGACACGGCACAAGAGCGCCGCGACCATCAACGGCTACCTCGACCGCCTGGGCGGCGAGTTGAACGCCTATACCACCAAGGAAGAAATCGTCTTTCACGCCACCGTGCTGAAGGAAGACCTGCCGAAGGCGGCCGCGCTGCTGCTGGAGCTGGCTACGGACGCCTCGTTCCCTGAAGAAGAGATCCGCACGGAGCAGGGGGTGGTGATCGATGAGATCAAATCGTACAAAGACAGTCCTTCGGACGATGTGTACGACCGTTTCGAAGAAGCCCTCTTTGCCGGTCACCCGCTTTCCTCGCCCATCCTGGGCACCGAACGCAGCGTGAAGAAAATCACCTCCAAAGACCTGCTCGCCTTTGTACAAGACCGTTTCGTCCCCTGGAAAATGGCCCTTACCGTGGTGGCTCCGCTGGAAGAAAAGAAGATGGAAAAGACCGTCCGGCGGCTTGTAGAAAAGGTTTTCAGCGAACGGACCTACGCGTTTACGGTCCAAACAACCGACTATTTCGCGCCGGGAACGCAGCACTTTGACAAAACCATCGAGAAGCACAACCACGAAGTGAATGCCGTCCTGGGCTGCACCGCCCCGTCCCTCTATGAAGAGAAAGACCGGCTGACGGCCATCCTGCTGAGCAATATCCTGGGCGGACCGGCGTCGAACTCCCTGCTGAATTCCCTCCTGCGCGAAAAACACGGATGGGTGTACGGCGTGGAGAGTTCTTATACGCAATATGCCGATACGGGCATCCTGGCCATTTGCTTCGGATGCGACCGGCCCAACGTGGACAAATGCTTCCGCGCCATCGGCCAGGTCCTGGCCCGCCTGACGGACAAGCCCTTGTCCGAACGCCGGCTCAAGGCCGCCAAAAAGCAGTTGCTGGGCCAGCTGGCCATATCGGCGGAGAACGGGGAGACCCAGTGCCTGGCCATGGGCAAGAGTCTGCTGGCCTTCGGCACCGTCACCTCCGAGCAGGCGAACCGGGAAAAGATTGAAGCCATTACCGCCGCCCAGGTGCAGACGATGGCCCGGGATCTCTTTGCCAAAGAGAACCTTTCCCGTCTGGTCTTCTTGTAAAAAAAATGATTCTTTTTGTTTCATTTTTAATTTTTCTTTGTAACTTGCAGCCGATTTAAGGTAGAAAGAAATGTTGCGCACGCAGAACAACAACAATCAGCAGCAGCAGTCTCAGAATCAGCAGGTTTTGAGCGTTTCTTCGTGCGTATAATACCAGCCGACAGGGCACATGAAAAAAAGAAACAAGTTTACAAACAACAAATAAGAGGCTGGTCCGGCGGACTTGCCTCTTTTCTTTTTTCAAGTGTAACGTTATAGCGGAAAGTTAGGTTAGTTATTAATATGTGTAATTATGGACAGATTTGATCTCGTCAAGGAATCCTTCATGAAGAAGGAAGTCCCCGCCTGCGCACCTGCAGGTAAAACCTCCGATTATTATGGAGAGCTGGTCTTCGACCGCAAAAAGATGTGCAAATATCTGGATGCAGAGAGCCTCCATGCCCTTCTCGACTGTATCGAAGGCGGCAAAGCCCTGGACCGCAAAACGGCGGACGGTGTTGCCCGCGGCATGAAGGAGTGGGCCATCGAGCATGGTGTAACCCATGTTACCCACTGGTTCCAGCCCTTGACGGAAGGAACGGCTGAAAAGCACGACTCCCTGATCGATTACGACGGAAAAGGCGGTGTCATTGAAACCTTCGACGGGAAAATGCTGGCCCAGCAGGAACCGGACGCCTCGTCCTTCCCCAGCGGCGGCATCCGTGCCACGTTCGAAGCCCGCGGATATACGGCCTGGGATCCCACCTCGCCGGTTTTCATCCTGGACGACACCCTCTGCATCCCTACTGTCTTTATTTCCTACACAGGCGAAGCCCTGGACTACAAGACCCCGCTCAAGAAGGCCCTGAAGGCCGTGAGCGACGCCGCCGTGCCCATCTGCAAATATTTCGACCCCGGAGTGACCAAGGTCTACTCCTACCTGGGCTGGGAGCAGGAGTACTTCCTCGTGGATGAGGGTCTCTATGCCGCCCGCACAGACCTGATGATTACCGGCCGCACCCTCTTCGGCCACAGTTCTTCCAAGAACCAGCAGCTGGACGACCACTACTTCGCCGCCATTCCGCCGCGCGTGGCCGCTTTCATGCGTGACCTGGAGATTGCCGGCCACCGCCTGGGCATTCCGCTCAAGACCCGCCACAACGAGGTGGCGCCCAACCAGTTTGAATTGGCGCCCATCTATGGCGAGACCAACCTGGCCAACGACCAGAACCAGATTGTCATGAACCTGATGAACCGCATCGCCCGCAAGCACGGTTTCGTGGTGCTCCTGCACGAGAAGCCCTTCGACGGTGTGAACGGTTCCGGTAAGCACAACAACTGGTCCCTGGGTACGGACAAGGGTACGCAGCTGCTCGCTCCCGGCAAGGATGCCAAGGGCAACCTGCAGTTCATCACCTTCTTTGTGAACGTGCTGGCCGCCGTGCAGAAGCACAACGCCCTGCTGAAGGCCTCCATCGCCTCGGCTACCAACGCCCACCGTCTGGGTGCCAACGAAGCCCCGCCCGCAATCGTGTCCGCCTTCCTGGGCCGTACGATGACCGACGTCCTGCACAAACTCCTGGAAGTTCCCTCCGACACGCCCATCGAGATTGCCGGCAAGAAGAGCAAGAGCGTGGGCCTGGTGGAGATTCCCGAGGTTTTCGTGGACAATACGGACCGCAACCGTACCTCCCCCTTCGCCTTTACCGGCAACCGTTTTGAGTTCCGCGCCGTGGGTTCCTGCGCCAACTGTGCCGGTGCCATGACCACCCTGAATGCCGCCGTGGCCGAGCAGCTTATCGCTTTCAAGGAAGAGGTTGAAAAGGAAATCGCCAAGGGCAAGAAGACGCCCGTGGCCATCATGGATGCCCTCAAGCCCATTATCAAGTCTGTCATCGATACCGTCTGCTTCGACGGAAACGGCTACACCGAGGAGTGGAAGAAAGAGGCGGAACGCCGTGGCCTCGACATCGAGACC
>Ga0256405_10001092_pt1 | contig 79092 bp, 55 predicted proteins | sample RumenRJG_02DNA_FD_189096 | JGI IMG/M metagenome (GOLD analysis project Ga0256405, IMG submission 189096) | Bovine rumen microbial communities from Lethbridge, Alberta, Canada - RJG_02 | ecosystem: Host-associated > Mammals > Digestive system > Stomach > Rumen | place: Canada: Alberta... | reverse complement strand
GAGAGACTTCCAGAACGGTCTTTCCACCGCACCCGCAGTGTCCTCCGAACTTGGAGGTTTTCACGAGTTTTTCGGAGCCGGGAATCTTGTAGTACTCGGTCGTATCTTCGCCGAGTTGGAACATCGGAGCGTATTTAAATGTCGGACTCATGTTGATATAATTTGTATGTTCAAATATGCAGAGATTACAAAGATAACGATTCTTGATGAGCGGCGAGCCAAAATTCCCCAAAAATCATATATTTGTAAAAAACACCCGCGATGAGACACCTCCTTCTCCTTTTTTCCAGCATCTTGAATCTAAGTACCGGTGTCCCGGACCCCACGTACACCCAGACCGTCACCGGTAAGACCACCACCGTCACCATCCGCGAGAAGACATCAAATGCCAGGATCGATCCGATGATCTACGGCCAGATGCTTGAGGACTGCAACGATGCCGTCATCTATGGCGGCGTCGTTGACGAGAAAGGGAACGAGAATCCCAAAGTCGTGGAAATGCTGCGGCCTCTCCGGATCCCGGTCATGCGATGGCCGGCCGGAACGGCCATTTATGACTATGAGTGGAAGAAAGGGATTGGCCCAAAAGAGAATCGGCAGGCTGTCAATGAGTTGATCTGGGGAGGCAAGGAGTATTATACTTTCGGAACGGACGAATTCATCCAGTGGTGCCGGAAAATCGGGACGGAACCATACATCAACATCAGCATGGGCAACAACTCGCTGATTCCCGCGTCCCTCGGAGAAGCGGTGGACTGGGTTGAATATGTCAACGGCCCGGCTTCATCCCAAATGGGAGCCTGGCGGGCCGCCAACGGTCACCCGGCCCCATACCACGTGAAATATTGGTGCATCGGCAACGAAAACTACTTGCAAGCCAAGAAGATTCATAAAAAGGAGACGGCCGGGGAATATGCCGGGATGCTGGACTTGTGGGCAAAGACGCTCAAAACGGTCTGCCCGGATTTGTGCCTGCTGGGAGTCGGATACAATGTCCCCTGGAACAAGGTTGTGCTCGACCGATGCGGAGACGAACTGGATTTCCTCACGCTCCATTATTACATGACCGCGAAGATCAAGGACGGGCAGCTGGTCGAGCCATGGAAAACGCTCTTCGGCCCGGCCCGGTGCGAGGAAAGCCTGAAAAAGAATATCGCCTTGCTGAAAGAATACAATACCCGAAGCGGAAGGCAGGGAAATCCCCTGCGCTACAGCATTGACGAATGGAACAACCGCCATCGCGTGTTCTCGGGGGAACAGTATGCTTTCACGAGAAAAGATGCCCGCCGCCAGTTCGATGTCGCAGGGACGGCCGGAATGCTGAATGTGTTCCTGAGGAACAGTCCTCATGTCGGCATGGCCAATTACATCTTCCCGGTAAACGGGCATGGACTCCTGAAGACTGTCGGAAACGATGATGCCTACAAATCGGCGAATTATCATGTTTTCGACCTCTACCGGAAGTATATGGGCGGCTGCGCGTTAAGCGTTGATGTGAAGGGGCCCGGAAGGACAGGGGTCCGTCTGGGAGACCTCCGGATGGACGGGGAAAAAGACATGGCCCCCGAAACGCTGCTGGATCTCTGCGATATTGATTGCGCGGCAACCGCCGCCGAAGACGGATCCATCCAGGTGGCGCTCGTAAACCGCTCTTATGACCAGGACCGGAAAGTCCAGGTTATCCTTCCTCCCGGTTATAAACTGACGGAAGCGGTCGGACTGCAATCAGACGATGTCAGCGCCGCCAACACCGCGGACGAACGGGACCGGATCAAACCGGAGCCCGTCAAAGTCAAGGCGAATGCCCTCACCCTCAAGCCCTGCGGCCTGGTGATCCTGAGATTCCGCCCGAATTAATAGAAGCATTATTCCAGATCGCCGATGTCGGCCGCGGCAATGCCGGATCCCTCCTGCATCAGGTAGGCCCGCATGAAGGCATTCAGGTCGCCGTCCAACACGCCTTGCGTATCCGCCGTAGAAAGCCCGGTACGCAAGTCTTTCACCATTTTGTAGGGGTGCAGGACATAGCTCCGGATCTGGGAGCCCCACTCGATTTTCTTTTTCTGGCCTTCGAACTCCGCCTGTTTCTCCTGACGTTTCTTCAGTTCCAGATCGTACAGACGGGACTTCAGGATCCGCAGCGCATTTTCTTTATTGCCGATCTGCGTACGGCCTTCCGTATTCTCCACCACGATACCGGTGGGGATATGCCGGACCCGGACGCCGGTTTCCACCTTGTTGACGTTCTGTCCGCCATGGCCGCCGCTGCGGAAGGTATCCCACTCCAGGTCGGCATCGCGGATTTCAATATTGATGCTGTCGTCCACGAGCGGATATACGAACACGGACGAGAAGGTGGTCTGCCGCTTGCCCTGGGCGTTGAAAGGAGAGATCCGCACCAGGCGATGGACACCGTTCTCCGCCTTGAGATAGCCGTAAGCATAATCCCCCTCGATCTCCACCGTGACGGATTTGATGCCGACCTCGTCGCCCTCGACCAGGCCGGTAACCTCCGTACGATAGCCGCTGCGTTCGCACCAGCGCAGGTACATCCGCATCAGCATGGCCGACCAGTCATTGGCCTCCGTGCCGCCCGCCCCGGAATTGATGGTCAGGACAGCACCGAGATTGTCGCCTTCTCCCCCCAGCATGTTCCTGAGTTCCAAGGATTCGACGGCCTCCAATGCCGTTCCGTAAGCCGACTCCAATTCACGGGATTCATCCGTTTCGGCGCCCTCCTCCACGGACTGGAGGCTGTCCTGGGCAAACTCATTCAGCACATCCAGGTCCTCCACGGCGGTCGATGCCGCATCAAAGGCTGTCACCCAGGATTTTACCCCACTGACTTTCTTCATGAAAACCTCCGCCGCCTTCGGATCTGTCCAAAAATCCGGAGCCTGCGTTTTCTTTTCCAATTCTTCTACCTGTGACCGCTTCGAAGCGATGTCAAAGACACCTCCCCAGCGTTTCCATACGCTGATGCAGAGCTTTGATCTGATCTTGGGTAATCATGTACTCTCCATGTTAAAGATTGATTCCAGCCCCCATGGCCGGATTGCAAAAATAATAAAAAGAATCTGTATCTTTGAAAAAAATTGGCGTTCCGCACGCACGGAAGCCATTGCCGACAACATGATAGGAATTTTTGATTCGGGCGAAGGCGGCCTGTCCGTCTTCCGGGAAATCTACCGGCTGCTGCCGGAGGAGAAATATGTCTATTACGCGGACAATGCGCACTGCCCTTATGGGGAGAAAAGCGCCGCGTTCGTCCTGGACAGGAGCCGGGCCATCACCCGCTTCCTGCTGGAAAAGGGCTGCGGCATCATCGTCGTCGCCTGCAACACGGCGACCGGAGCAGCCATCCAGACACTCCGGAAGGAATTTCCTGTCAAATTCATCGGCATGGAGCCCGCCGTCAAGCCGGCAGCCCTTTCGACCCGGAGCGGCGTCATCGGCGTCCTGGCGACAGCCGGCACGCTGAAAGCCGCCAAATACCTGATGACAAAGGGGCAATACGAAAACGGAGTCCGGATTGTCGAGCAAGTCGGCCAGGGGTGGGTCGACCTTGTGGAACGCGGCATCCTGGAAGGTCCTGAAGCAGAAGCGGTTGTCGAAAGAAGCGTCCGTCCCCTGCTCGAGGCCGGAGCGGACAACCTGGTCCTCGGCTGCACGCATTATCCTTTCCTTTCCAAGGTCATCCGCACCATCGCAGGTCCCGATGTCCGGATCATCAATCCGGCCCCGGCGGCGGCCCGCCACCTGGTCTATGTCATGGTCCAGGAAGGGCTGCTCGATGAAAAGACAGCGACCCGCGCCCTGGCCAAGGCGGCCATGCCCGAGGACGAAAAAAATATCGGGCCCTCCGAAGGAAAGCCCGACATTGAACTCATTTCATCCGGGGATCCTGCTCCCCTTCAGCACATTTTCAAGATGTTGTACCCCGGCTACTGATAGTAGCTGTTGTACTTGCGCGCCATGTCGCCGTACATCTGTCCGAGTACCTCCAGATAAGGGACCCCGCTGACCAGCACCATCCGGTAGACCGTATCGTCCACCCGGTAATACTCGACACCGCCGAGGGTGAGGGTATCGTAGTCCTCCGGAAGTTTCTCGACCAATGCGCCGGCCGGAGGAACGATGACCTCATAACGGCCGTTGGCATTCACGATGTAGAAGACGCCATCCTCGTAGAAATACTCCTTGTCGGCATAGGCATAACTCTGGACAAGCCCGAGCTGGTTGGCTATGCTGTAGGAAGCTCCTGCGGCGGAGGAATTCAGGGCGATGGCATTGTTCTGCGCGGCAATCGTCGCATTGTTCTGTGCGATGATACGGTTCTGCTCGTCGATATACCGGTTGTTGGCGTCAATGGCGCTGTAAGTCCGGTACATGCTGGAGTAGTAAGCGAATCGCACGGAGGCGAACGTAATGTCATGGAGCGCTCTGTCGAGGATCACCCCGATCGGCGGCCGGCAGATGACATAGTGTCCGCGGAAAGGACGATAGTAAACGTCGTTCCAGAAATAGTAGTCGATACCGTAGTAACGGACCCTTCTGTAACGGGGAGGAAGAACTTCGACACGCCAGCCGAAATAGTGGGGATCAGGACCCCAGAAATGTCCGGCCCGGTTGTATGCCATGAAGTCACGCTCGCGCGGATGGATCCGGACGACATCGTGCTCGTGGATGCGGTAGTCCCGCATGCCGCGGTCCGAACGGATAATGAAATCGTCGGCGCGTCCCCCGCTGCTGCGGCGCTCAGGTGCGGAAGCCATTTCCTTGGTCACCGTACCGAGACCCTGACGGGTCACATTGGTGTTCGCACGGACCTGGCTGCCGGAGGTCGTCGTCGCGGAGCGGCGGACCTGCGTCTGGTTCGAAGGAGTTACTCCGGAAGCGGAGCCGGAAGACCGGCGGACCACTTGCTCGGAAGAGGTGCTCCTGCGGACCTGGGAAGAAGACGAAGGGGTCGCCGTGCTGCGGGATGCCGACGAAGCCGGCGTCGCGCTCCTGCGGACCGCTGAAGAAGAAGATCCCGCGCTGCCGGAAGAACGACGGACCTGGGAAGCGCTGCCGGAGCTATTGCCGGAGGAGCGTCTTACCTGGGAGGAAGCGCTGCCGGAATAAGCCGGAGAAGAACTTCTCTGGACCGTGGCCGCGGAAGAACTCCGGGAGACAGAACTGGAAGAACTGCTCCGGGAAGAAGATACCGACGGCGAGGAAGAACGTCTGACAGCGGAGGATCCGCTGGAAGATCTATAGCTGGGTGCAGAAGAACTGCGGGTCGTTCCGGAAGACCTTCTCGCCTGGGAAGACGAAGTGGTTGAAGAACCGGTACTGCGGGAAGAGGAAGAGCTCCTTCTTGTCTGAGCAACCAGATCGATAGGAGCCGCTGCCACCATGAGGGCAAGCATTGCGGCAAGTGCCGTGTTGAAGAGGTTTTTCATAACAATGTGTTTTAGAGTCATCCATACTATTTGTACAGGTAGTATTTTCCTGAAAGAGTCCGGAAGTCTTCATCATCTTTGGTCCAGCAGGACAGGATGTCTTCGACTTTAAGTCTCTTTGCAAATTGCTTTCTTACATAATCCGTACCACAAACTTTATCGAAGGAGCCGAACTGCGCCACTTCCTTCCCGAAGGGGCTGCGCCAGGGGAACAATTCCCCGACCGCCTGCATCACGTAGAACTGCGTGAGGGTCAGATATGCCTGGTCGTAATCCGTATAGCAATATTGGACGCCATGCAATAATTTTCCGGCGGCGGAACCCGAGAAAGGCTTGTAATGGATGGTCCGGAAAGAAACGCCCGGGATGGCATAACTGTCCAGCTTGGCCTTCAACGCTTCCGCATCGATCCATTCCGCGGCGAATACCTCGAACGGCAGGGTGTATCCGATGCCGATCTGCAGGAAGTCGGAAATATCGCCGCAGATTCCGGCGGACGGATAATTGATGGCGGACTGGGGATACGGGATGTTCGGGGACGGAAGCACCCACGGAAGTCCGGTATCCGCATAGCGCATGTCCCGTGTCCAGCCTTCCATCGGAATGACCGTCAAATCGCATTTCAACGGCGCTTCGATGCCGCGCTGGCCCCGGTTGAGGCCTTCCTCATTCAAGAGCATGGCCAGTTCCCCGACCGTGAGCCCATATACATAAGGAATCCGGTATTGGCTGACAAAGGAAAAGAATCCATCCTCGACGTAACATCCCTCTACCTTGCGGCCTCCCAGCGGGTTGGGGCGGTCCAGGACCACCACGCCGATTCCCTTCTTCGCACAGGCACGCATCAGCAGGCCCAGGGTGCTGATGAACGTATAGGAGCGGGTCCCCACATCCTGGATGTCGTAAACCATCACATCCACTCCGCGCAGCATTTCCTGCGAAGGTTCCCGGGTCTTTCCATACAAAGAGAACACCGGAAGGCCGGTCTTGGGATCTTTCCCGTCAGAGACTATGTCTCCGGCATATGCATCACCGCGGACCCCGTGCTCAGGGCCGTACAGGGCGACCAGATTCACCTGCGGCGCTTCATGGAGAATGTCGATGGTAGACTGCAACCGGCTGTCGACCCCGGAAGGATTGGTCACCAATCCGACCCGGAGGCCCTTCAAGGGAGCGAATCCCTGCTCCCGCAATACTTCGATACCCGGCTTGACGACGGTCCGGACGGCTTGCCCGCGGACAGGCAGGCCGACGGACAGGCACACGGCCAGGACCAGGAGAAACTTTCCTTTCATGGTTACGGAATATTCTGGATGATTCCTTCGAACAGGATTTCACTTTCGCGGGTGGCATACAGCGCGAACAAGAAAGGACGGTCGAAGCGGACGACGACGGGCTCGGACGGAGCCACCGCGGTCAACCCGACGCTGATGCTGGTTACGGCCGCTGCTTCAGCCCCCTCTTCATTCACTTCCAGGAAACATTTCTGCAAGACCTGGTCCACCATGACCGAAGCGGAGGTGATATCCCCGAAGTCGGCGGAACCGGAGAACGGCAACTCCGCTCCCATCGCCTTCAGCACCTGATTCAGGACCATGGCCGTATTCATCTTGAATTTCGGCAGGGAAAGGGCGACCTCTTCCGGGGCAGCCTGGGCGGCCTCCCGGAAATAGGCCGGATCGACATACGCCATGGCCTGCTGCGGGGAAACACCCTTGGGAGGAAGGACACACATCATCGTATACCGTCCGCCCTGATACGGCAACGTCACAACCTGGAAGCCCTCCAGTTCCCGAAAACCATACTTCCTCCGCGCATGCATCATCTCCACCTGCTTATCGCCGGAAACGCCATGGAAGGTTTGCTCACGGGTCGCGGACCGGGAGAATGGATCCTCCCACAATCCTTTAAAATATAGCGCATTGATCAGGAACATCATCATGGACGGATCGATCTTCGAGACAATTTTCGGAATCCGGCCATGGGTCTGTTCCGCACACCAGCCGTTGATCTGCCCGACCGTGGCCGGGTCCGAAAAATCCCGGACACGGAGCGCCGCATCATACGTTTCTTCCAACAGCCGCGAATAGGCATCTTTCACGTTGAACCCCTCGCGCACCCAGACGGAATTGGCGCTGGAAACGATATTGACGGAATCGGCATACAACGCCGGTCCGGCATAATGCGCACCCCGCAAAGCCTTTTCCAATTGGGCACGGGTCTGCCCGCGAGCACCTTCCGTCAGCATGGACAAGGCCATGCCGGCGCTGTAAGGAGATACGATGATATTCTCCTGCGGTGGCGTCGATTCCGCGACCTTGGCCAGCAGGTCAAGACTGAATTGGAGCCGCGCATCCTTGTTGTCAGTCGGAGCGGCGGAAACGGTTTTCTGCTGGGCGCCGCAAGAGGCCGCCGTCAGGATGGGCAGAAGGCCAAGAAGGGATAATATTTTTTTCATTGGAACGAATATTTCCTGATTTATTTCTTTTTACCATATTCCGGATCCACCTTGACCGCGAAGGTGACAAAGACAGTAACCAGGCAGCAAAGCATCACCATCCAAAAGAATCCGGTATAGCCGCCGAGCCATTTCCACAGATAGCCCGCGAACATGCCCGGAATCATCATGCTGAGCGCCATGAAGCCGGTGCAGATGGCATAATGGGAAGTCTTGAATTCCCCGTCCGAGAAATAAATCATGTACAACATATATGCCTGGAATCCGAAACCGTAGCCGAACTGTTCCAGGGCCACGCATGCGGAAATAATCCACAGGCTGGACGGCTGCGCGATGCTCATGTAGACATAGACGAAACAAGGCAGGGTCAGGGACAGCGCCATCGGCCACAGACATTTCTTCAACCCCAGCCGGGACGCCATGACCCCGCCGACAATCCCGCCCAGGGTCAGGGCGATCACGCCGACCGTGCCGTTGACCATGCCGACAGCCTTGGTGGAAAGCGCCAGTCCCCCGCTCGCCAGCGGATCCAGGAAGAAGGGTCCGACCAGCTTGAGCATCAAGGCTTCCGGGAAACGGAAAAGCAGCAGGAACAGCAGGGCGACCAACAGCTGCGGCTTGCGGAAAAAGGTGGAGAAAGCCCGGCCGAATTCCTTGAAGATCTCCCCGGCGCCGCCCGGAACCGCACGCGGCGCATCGGCTGCGGGCTTGGGCATGACAAACGTATGATACAGCGTAATCAGGCTGAAGAGGACGGCCGTCAGCAGCAGGGTCATCCGCCAGGCTCCGGGGATATTCCCGCCCCGCTCTTCCAGCAGGCCCGCGACCATGACGAGGACGCCCTGCCCGAAGATGGATGACAAGCGGTAAAATGTGCTCCGGATGCCGACAAAGAAGGTCTGCTGGTCGTCCCGCAGGGCCAGCATGTAAAATCCGTCCGCAGCGATGTCATGGGTCGCCGAAGCGAACGCCGTCACGTAGAAAAGGATCAGGGTCAGGGTGAACAGCCCCACGGGGGTCGACTTCCCGGCGATCATATCCGGGGAAGGATGCGGAAGCGAAAGGGTCAAGGCAATGAAGGACAGGCACATGACCGCTTGCATCAGCAAAATCCACCACCGCTTGGTGCGCAGGATGTCTACGAAGGGGCTCCACAACGGCTTGATGACCCAGGGAAGGTACAGCAAACTCGTATACAGGGACATGATCTCGTTCGGAACACCCATCCGCGTAAACAAGAGGACGGAGATGTTGTTGACGATGAAATACGGGATTCCCTCCGCAAAATACAGGGTTGGAATCCACCACCAGGGGGAACGGGTTTTCAAAGTTTCCATGTTACTGATTCAGCGAGGCGGCATCGGCAAGGACCGCCCCGGGATAATAATGCGAAAGGATCTCGTCGAAGGGGTGCCCTTCGGAAGCCATGACAGCCGCCCCGATCTGGCAGAGGCCGACACCATGCCCCCAGCCCTTGCCTTCCAGGACGAGGGTATCCGAATCCGGGCGCTGCACGGTAAAATTCGAACTCTTCAAATGCGAGTCAGAAAGGAATTTCCTGATCACCAACTCTTTCCCGACAATGAGGGTTTGTTTGCTCCCCTTGATTTCCAGGCGGGTGATCCGGCCCGAGCCGCCGCGCTCAAGGGGAACCAGGTCCTCCAGGAGGCCGATATCATGGCCGGAACGCCGGGCGATCAGCGCGGAAAGGGTCCGGATATCATAGCGGACAGTCCAACGGTAAAAATCCCGGGTTTCCAGGTCATAATCCTTCATGACTTGCGAAAGGATGGCCGGATCCTGCGTGTCGCAGTAGACCCGTCCGTCTTTCCGATGATCGGGGGTATCGGGAAGTACCTGCAGGTAAGGCGGATCCACATCCTCCCAGCACGAAGAGAACCGCTCCATGACCCCGCCGCAGCATTTGGAGAAACGCGTATCGCAAATCTCACCGTCATAGGCGAGGACCTGCCCCCAGGTCGCATCGACCGCCGCCCGCGCCTTGTCCATGGGAAGGTCCGTGAATCCCTGATACCGCTGGCAATGGTCATCGGCACAGACATCGAAACGGACATGGTCCTCGTGATCGGACCAGCTGCGGATTTCCAGACATCCAGGCTGTACATCTTCCTTGTTTTCAGCAGCATACGGGCTCCCGTCCACTCCCATCAGGCGGGTGACCAGGCCCGGTACCCCGCCTTCCGCCCCGGCGCCGGAGCGGCGCTGCGCCTGCTCCGCCCGGGCAGCCCGGTGCCGGATCTGCGCCATCACCCAGGAACGGGAGATGACGGCATGGGCCTTGAGGTATTCCAGGGAGGCGGTCGGAGACATTTCCGAAGAAATCACACTGACCAGGTAATCTTCCACACCGATGACATTGACAGCCGCCACTTTTCCCTTTTCTACAATGAATTTGAGGGATCCGGCAAACCGCTGGGTCATCTGCTGCTGCCAGTGGAAATCCACGCCGATGGTTACGCCATACAGGATGAACGAGGGCTGTGCGAACAGGGTGGACATGGTCTGGGCATCGAACAGCAATTCGTCATACAGGGCGCCGTTATAGCAAATTTTGCCTTCCTGATAGGAAACTTTCTGCGGTCCGGCCCCGTCCGATATGATTTCGAACGTGATTTCCTCGCCGGCCATGATGCCGACCTGCAGCTGCGGCTGCCTGCGCGTCAGGCGCCACAGGATCTTCTGTTCGGAAGGGGCGTCGAGGGAAACCTCGTCCAGCATCTGGCGGAGCAGCGGAGCGTCCAGTTTGAGGAAATCCTCCCGCCGGGGCGCAATGAAAAGGCCGGCCATATCCGCACATCCCGGACTCATGGCCAGATGGTCCGCTCCGGGGGAATCATAATGATGGGAACGGTGCCTGGAACGGAAAACCACGACAGCACGGTATTCGAAACCGGCCATCCCGTGGGCGAAACCGGGGGGACGGCTGGACGGCCCGCGGCCGGAGGGAACCGGCCGGTACCATGTCAGCATGTTGATCCGGGGCTCTTGCTCGCCCTCCGGAATATCCGCACAGTCCAGCAAGCGGTAAAAGAGCTTGGCCAATGACTTGGACGTGCGTGCCCGCAACACGAAAACTCCGCGTGTAAAATGTTTGTAATGGAACAGTTGCGCCTCCTGGACGGTCGTAACGAAATCCACGTCTTCAGCGACTTCCGGCGGGATGGACGTCACCTCCTCCCCATACGGGACACCATGCGAAGGGACGACGATGCGGTCCAGGATCCGGTCGACGTCCCGCTCCAAAGGCAGACTCCCCCGCCGGCAAGCCTGGAAATGGAGATGATCCGGTGCGGATGCTCCGCAACAGGGACCGTTGTAAAAGAAAGTGAAACCCGGGAAATGGTGGGCCAGATCCGCCATGTCCACATAATGCTGCCAGATGGACTGGGGGCGGTGTTCTTGGAGTGCGATGACCAGATGGTCCCGGAAAATCGGGTAAGGGTTGACCAGGATATCGTACCGGCGGCCTTTCCGGCCCTCGAACAAGAGAGCATGCTGCTGGGAAGGGCGGTTGCCGCGACAGAGGAAACAGGGCCGGGAAGACAAGGTCTCCGCGGAAAGATCCGCCTCAGACGACCGCACGCGCGCAGGATTGTGCTGCACGCGCACCCGGAGTCCGTCCAGGGCAAAATCCCGGTAATCGCTCCGCTTCAGTCCGCGGTAATTCGCGGCTGCCTCCGGCCAGACAGAAAACTGGTCCCGGACAAACTTTCCGATAGGATCCTGACGGGAAGAAGGGCGTTTCCCGGAAGGAGGATTGGTCGTGGTCTTATCCATATTAAAGAAGGGCTTCCAGTTCCGCACGGATCTGGACAAACTCTCCTTCAAAGTTAGGGGTTAAGACGGACTTTCCCAAACAATCTTCAATTTCTTTCATGCTCCAATAACGGCCGCCGGCCAGTTCGACAGGGTCCGGCTCCGGATGGAAGTCGCCGACACAGGCGAAAACATTGACCAATTCGCTCTCCCGCTCGTTTTCATAGACATAGGTCCGCAGGTAGACGGGATTGAAACCCGGGAGATGGAGTTCCTCATACGTTTCCCGGTACAAGGCCTCTGAAATATACTCCCCATAATCCACGTGGCCGCCGACGGAAGTATCCCAATACCCCGGCAGCAAGCGCTTGCGAAGGCTCCGCCGCTGCAAATACAACTCTCCCTTGCGGTTGATCACATGCAAATGAACAACCGGATGCAGCAATTTCGAGCCCCCGTGCACATACGGACGTGCCGCCTGCGCCACCACTTCGCCGGTCGGCCGGACCACGGGGACCATCTCCACGGACGGAGAAAGGGCCACCGAAGGATGATCCGCTGTCGGGCGGGGAATAATGGGAGCGGGATAGGGAGGATAGACTAGTTCCATGGTCAGAGAGAAAACAGGATCAGCAACTGGGCGGCCAGCACACGCAGAAACATCGTCAACGGATAGACCGTCGCATAATTCACAGAAGTATAATCCGTTCCGTAAGCACTCTGGGCAAATGCAAGCACCGGCGGGTTGGTCGTACCGCCCGAAATCAGACCACAGATCTGATAGAAATTCAGCTTGCAGGCCAGCCGGGCGATCAGCATGACGGCCGACACCGGAATCAACGTGATGAGGGCTCCGTAAAGGATCCACCAGTATCCCCCGTTCACGATCGAGGAAACGAAATTCTCACCGGCGCCCAAGCCGACGGCGGCCATGAAGAAGGAAATGCCCATTTCCCGGATCATCATATTGGCACTGACGGTCGTATAGGTCGTGATACGCCACTTCGGGCCGAAATAGCCCAGGAGGATGGCAATGATCAGGGGACCACCGGCAAGCCCCAGTTTCACCGGTTGCGGAACTCCCGGGAAGCGGATGGGAAGGGACCCGAAGATGATTCCGACGACGATACCGAGGAAAATCGGAACCAGGTTCGGATGGCTCAGGGCCTCCGGTTTGTTCCCGACGACACGGGCCACGTCAGCGATATTGGATTCGGTACCGACCACCATGATGCTGTCTCCCATCTGGAGGATCAGGTTAGGCCGGGCAACCAGTTCGACACCGGCCCGGACGACACGCGTGACCGTGACTCCATGGATGTTCCGGATATTCAGGCTGCTCAGTTTCTTTCCGGTCAGGGAGGATTTCGTAATGGTCAGGCGGCGCGTGACAAGATGCTCGTCCATTTTCTGCCAGTCCTGTACGTGCAGCGGAATCTCCTCGCCGAAAATGATACGGACCTTGTCAACGTGTTGCTGCGACGTGACTATCAGCAATTTATCCCCTTCCTGGAGAATCGTGTCCGGACCGGGTGTGGATATCTCGCCGTCACGCATGATCCGCGAAACGACAAATTCATTTTCGGCGCTGTGACACAATTCCCGCAGGGATTTCCCGAAAATGGCGGGATTCTCGACCTGGCAATGCATCCGGCGGGCGCGTTCGGTGGTGTCATCTTCCTGATCCAGCGCCTTTTTCTCTTTATCCAAATCGATCCGGAAAGCGGACTTCATGCCGATCAGCAGGAAAATGACGCCGAGTACACCGATCGGATAGGCCACCGCGTAGGCGGAAGCCAGGGAAGACGAGGCCGAGGCCGCTTCGGCAGACGTGCCGCCACCGGCCAGGATGGCATCCGAAAGGGTTTGCTGGGCCGCACCCAGACCGGGCGTATTGGTCACGGCGGCGGACATAACGCCCGTCAGGATCTGCAGGTCCTCTCCCGTCACCCAATGGATGACAAGGGTGGTGACAACCGCCAGGACGACCAGCGACAGCGCCAGCAAATTCATGACCACTCCCCCTTTCTTGAAGGAATGGAAGAAACCAGGGCCGACTTGCAGGCCGATGGAAAAGACAAACAAGATCAGGCCGAAGTCCTTCATGAAGGACAACACGACCGGATTGGAGCGTAAACCGAAATGACTCAGGAGGATCCCGATAAACAGAATCCAGGTGGAACCGATAGAGATGCCCTTCACCTTGAAGCGGCCCAGATACAGGCCCAAGGCAATGACCAACGCGAACAACAGGATTGAATGGGCGATCCCCGTTCCTATAAACAGATCTTTCATGCCGCAAAATTACGCCTTTCTCCCGAGAGCGGCAAGACCTTTAACGTTTAACGTGGATGGAGACCAGGAATGCCGGGCGGTCTTCCACGCGGCCTTCCACGTACCACGTCCCTTCGCGGAAGCCTTTTGTCAGGCAGACGCGCTCCCCGGGCCGGGTCTCATGGTTGAAATTGATCACGACATCGTCGGCGACGCCTTCCGAAAGGATGTCCCATCCGATGCTGTCCAGCGCCCAGACCAGGTAGCGGACATTGTTCGTATGGCCGAGCAGGTCGACATCGGAATAGGCCACGACGTGTTCCCCGGCCGGCAGCATTTCCGCCGCGGAGGGCACGACAACCTTCGGGGCCGGCTCCGGAATGGACTGGTCGGAACAGACCGTCGAATCCGGAATCATTTCGACAACTTCGCTGCTGCGGACCATCCGCCGGGAAGCGACATCCAGGACCACCCAGGAGCTGGTGGCGGCGACGAGCGTGCCGCCCTGCAGGTCTTCCATCCGGAAATCACGGAGATAAAACGGCCCGTAAGGTCCTTTGTGCCAGGTAGAAAGACGCACGTGCTCACCCCACATGGGAACCTGGTCAAACCGGAAATGCATGCGGGACAAGACCCAGGCCTTCCCTTCAACCTGCAATTCGTCATAGCCGAAATGCATGGCCTCCGCGGCCAGATAAGCCATCTCCTGCGCCAGGTCCATGAATGCGGCAGCCCGGAGGCGTTTGTGTACATCTACCTGAAAACTGCCGATCCGAAGATCGACGGCATATTTCATTTCTTCTGTTACTCTTCCTTGCATAAACGATACGGTCACGTTCCGCGTCAGCGAAACTTTATTTCTGATTCTGCCGGATCCGGGCGCGGATTTCCCACGTGCGGATCTTGTCCTTATAAAAATTGTTGATGTTTACTTTCTCCACGTCCAGGGCGCCGTCGGAATTGCACTCCCACCGGCGGCAATTGTACATGACATCGTATACACGGCCGATCCGCCATTCCCGGCAGATCCGGAGGCCGACGGCATAATCTTCCCCATACTTGGTGGGCGGGAAATTGAAGGTGCGCAGCAGCGGGGTCCAGAAGCCGCGCGGCGCTCCCATACCATTGACCCGCAGCACGTTGTTCCGTCCGTTCTCCTCTGTCCACTCCCGGTGGTCGATAACACCCGGCGGAATCGTATTCAATTCGAAATCGGTCAGCCGGTAGGTCCCGACAACCATTGCGCAGCGCTCCCGGCGGAAGGTATCGACAAATTTCTGCACCGTAAACGCATCACTGTACACATCGTCCGAATCCAGCTGAAGGGCAAACCGCCCGCAATCCGGATGGTGCAGCGCCGCATTCCAGTTTCCCCCGATACCGTGCCAGGTCTTGTCCTGGGCAATATAGATCAGCTTGGGATCTTTCAAGAAGGACTGGATCACTTCTACCGTCCCGTCATCCGAATTGTCATCCACGACCATCACATTATAGGGGAAATCCGTCTGCTGGGACAAGGCCGACGCCAGGGCATCGCCGATCGTGCGCACCCGGTTCTTGCACGGAATGACAACCGTCGCCTCGTAGCGGAAATCGCCGCCAGCATGGAAGTCGACATCTTTGAATTCCGGAGCAAGATAGGCACCGATGGCCTTCAGGTGTTCCGTACAGGCCGCTTCCATTTCAATTTGCGCGGCGCGGTTGCGGGGATCCACATAATCGAACAGCTTTTCCCCAGAGGTCCGGCGGTCCGATTCGATGTCATAATACAGGAACTCGCTGACATGCTCGAAACGGCCCAGCCGCGATACCCGCAGGCGCAGGTCATACAAGCCGGCATGCTGGTAAGACCGGTCCATCCCAGAGACCGCTTCCTTCAGGGCATCGGTACGGAAAAGCATGACCGAGCCGAAATTGAAATCGTCCCGCACGGAGCCTTCCTGATAATCGATGACAGGGGCAGGGGTCCTGCCCTGCGGTCCTTCGTCAAAATGGTCGGAATACGTCAACACCGCGCCAGTATCCCGGGCCACCCCGCAGAGCCTTTCCAGCGAATAAGCGCCGAACCGAAGGGTCGTGTACTTCGTATAAATCAATACATAAGGCGCCGTCGCCGCGGCTGCGACCGCCCGGACGAAATGGGTACTGCGCAGGGAGTCCGTCTCGATGGCGGCATATCCGGGCAATGCCGGTTCCTCCGAAGCCGGGGTGCACACCAGGAACAGTTTTCCGGCCCCGCGCAGGCCTTCCAGCGTTTCAGAAACCTGGCTGCCGCTGCGGAACGGAATAAAGCAATCAATCATCGGTATCATACTGTCTCTTCAATCTATGGCGTCACAAAGATAGTGAAGATTCCACTTTACAACAAGACCGGCCGCACGGGATCCGTGCAGCCGGTCATCATCTTCATTCCGAAGGAATTATTTCACGAGGCAAATGGCGACGCGGTTGGCCTCCGGAGTCGGGAACTGGTTCGCAGTGTCACCGAAGAACTCAGTGCGGATGCGGCTCTCAGCGATACCGGCAGCAACCAGAGCCTTGGCAACTTCCTGGCACCTCTTCTCAGAGAGGAAGCGGTTGCGGGCAGCCGTACCGGTAGCCTTGTCAGCATGGCCGGCGATCACGATAGCGGTCTCAGGATGCTCGTTCATCACCTTGACGATCTGGGCGATCTTGCCTTCCTCGGAAGGACGGATGTCCCACTTGTTGATCGTGAAGAGAATGTTCTCGGTAAAGGACTCGAACGCAGGCTTGGCAACGACAGGAGCCGGGGTCACCTGCTTGGGCTCAGCCTTCTTGGGCTGCGGAGCCGGAGCGGGTTCAGCTTCAGGTTTGGCAGGAGCGACGGGAGCGACAGGAGCAACAGCCTTGCCGCCACGGCCGAAGTGGAAAGTAAGACCGGCGAGCGCAGCGATCTGGAAGTCCACCTTGGAACCAACCTTGGAGTTGAAATGGTCATTGATGAAGCTGGAGTTGGCCTCGAGGTTGAGGTCGATGGCGTTGCTCAGACGGATGCCCAGACCGAGACCGGCCTTGGCAGCGGGAGAGAAGCTGCTCTTTTCCCAGAGGTAATTCTCAGCCGGGAAGTCAGCTTTCAGGCCCCAAGCCTCATCGTTGTTGAACGCATAGTTGGCAGCGATACCGGCCACGAGATACGGGTTCAGCGTGCGGTCAGCCCTGTTGTTTCCGAAAAGGTTGCAGAGATCGGCCATGAGGTCGAGACCACCTTCGACAAAGTTGTACTTGTAGACGGTCGGGCCCGTGATGGCACCCTTACCCTGCCAGCCGTTCGCATTCAGACGGGCGGCGAAAACCGGAGAGAACTGATAACCGATGGAAACAGCGCCGGAAGGAGAGATCAACTTAGGGATCGTGGTCTCACCGACAGTGTGGGCTGCACCACCCTGCAACTGCATGAACCAATGACGATACTCGTCCTGTGCCGACATGACGGAAGCCGTCAGGGCCAGGCATGCGATAACAGAAATTAAACGTTTCATCTTGCTTTATAATTTATAATGTGTTGCAATATTTTTGTAAAGATACACATTTTCCTGAAATCTTGTATCTTCCATTCAAAAAAAAGAGTCAAACGGCTACAAATCAAGGGCAAACCCTTTCCTACCGGGACGAATCGGTTCCGCGGTGCTGCATACGGGACGTAATATCTTCCAGATCAACGCTTTCACCCCCGTGACGGACCACTTTGTACAGCCGCTGGTTGGTGGTCGGGACATTGAGCGGGCCGAAGGCCGGAATATACGGCCCGACTTTCACATAATCGAATACCTGGAAAAAAGAGTCCTCCACCGCCGGCCGGCCCGAATACAGGGCGACGGAGACCGCGTGCCGCCTCCGGACATAGGCGGCCAGCTCCAGCAGCCGCGCCGGGTCGTCCCCTTCCCCGAGAAACAGGAAACAATCCACCCCGAAATTCCGCCCGAGAAGCGTGTCGATGACGGCGGGAGTCAGTTCCTCGCCGATATCCTGGCGCAGGAAAGGAGAATGGCACCCTTCGCAAGTACCCTGGCAACGGCTGATGTCCACTGCCAGGGTAACTTTGTCGGGTATTTCTTCCATGACCACCGAGGTCATCTGCGGAACATACTTGATCATGCCCGGTTATTCCCCGATGTAGAAACGGTGCGCTGCCTCCTCCTGGCGCATTTCGCTGAACGAGGAAATCCGCTTGAGATATCCGATGACCCGCGTCAGGTAATCCAGGTTGGTGCTGCCGCATTTCGGGCAGACCGTCAGCGTGTCCTTGCTGATATAGCCGCACTGGTTGCAGACGGTATTGCGGCAGTTGAAGGTGAAATAATTCGTCCCGTAATGCGCGGCGGTCTTGAGCAGCTGGCGGTACTGCGCCTTGGACAAGTGCTCGGAGATATTCATGTGCAGCGCGGAACCGCCGTCCAGGTATTTCACATATTCCGTCCCGTGGAGGATGAACTTATCGATCATCGAAAGGCTCTCATCCTCAGGATTGTAGAAATACGAGCTGTACATGTTGTGCTTCGGCGACACGAAGAAACCGTCCTTCTTGTCCCACTTGTAATTCTTTCCGGAGAGGTTCTCGCCCGGGACGAACTCGGTATTGAACATGCACTCGCGGGTCCGGTCCTTCCGGTTGGCGACATTGATGGTTTCCAGCAGGCTGTTCACGAAATGCCGGTATTCCTCATTGGGCGAAATCGTCAGCCCGAGGAATTCGGCCGCATCCGTCATGCCGTTGACCCCGACCGTCAGATACTGGCGCCGCATGTCGATGAATCCGGCCTTGTAGACATCCAGCATGTCCGCCTTGAGGAAGTCTTTGATGATCTCGTTGAAAGCCGTCTGGTACTTGTGGACCCGCTCGGTCATCTCGCGCACATCGTTGCAGACATACGCATACAACTCCTCCCGGTCATAGGTCATGGAAGGATCCAGGGGTTTCCCCTCCTCCAGCTCGATTCCCTTCTTTTCCTTGAACCAGCGGCGCGCCGCCAGCTGGATCACCCGGTTCAGGTTGATGGTCATAACGGACTTGGACCCCGTTGATACAGAGGCGGTTCCCATGGAATACTGGTGCGTGGTATGGTTGTGCTCCACGTCCGTATCTTCCACATCCTTGAGCGAATTGCGCAGCCGGCAGCAACTGGACAGGCTGTCCGGGCTGTCGGACAGATAGCAGAAGAAACTGTGCCCCTTGGCCCACATTTCCGCCGTGAAATCCGCATATTCCTTATCCGCGAAATCGTCGCCACCGTCTGTCAGCAGCGCCATGGTTTCCACCGGGAAGGTCAGGATATAATGGTTGCGCTCCTCGTTGAACCAGTTCATGAAATGTTTCTGGAGCCAGGACAGGGTTTCCCATTTCGGCGCCGACCCGTCCGGGAACCGGAAATCGCCGAACACGCCCTCGAAATACGGCTTGTCAAAGTATCCGATATTCCAGAAAACGGTCTGGTACCCGCGGTTGCCGGCCGGCATGTTCATGGAGTGGACGACCTGCTGGAAATAATTGTCGATCACCTTGACAAGCGTGCGCTGCTTGATATTGTTCTCGACGACCTCGTCCAGCCGGTCCAGGTAATCGTCCCCATAATCCTTGCGGATGAAATAGTCCAGGTACATCAGGAATTCCGGTGTCGCCACCGCCCCCATGAACTGCGAGGATACCGAATAGACCAGATTGATGAATTCGCCGCAGAAGGATTTCAGGTCGGTCGGCGCGATCGAGACCCCGCCCAGTTCCCGCAAACCGCTGACCAGGAAGGGATACATGGTGATTGCGACGCAATAGGGATACCCCGGCGTCCCGCTCTCGTCATGCTTGTACAAGACGTGGGATTCCAGGTCCTGGAGATACTGGTCCGCCAGCGAACGCGAATACATCGCCTTGATCTTGTCATGCATGATGTACCGGTTCTGCTTGATATTGTTTTCCTTGTAAAGCTCCTGCCCGAGGGTCACGATGTTCTTGCGCGTGACATTGGCATTGGCATCGAACTTGGACCCGGTCGCGGCATTGGAGGCCTTGATGTAGTCCCGGATAAAGTCCCGCTTCTTGCGGAGATCCATGCCGGCATCGAATTTCTCGATGTAGGCAAGCGCAACCTTCTTGTTGATGGACATCAGGGATTCCACCACCTGGCGGCGGATTTCCTGACTGGCGATCTTATCGTAGATGTACAGGTTGTCGGTAACCGATACAACCACTTCCTCCGGGCACTTCTGGCCGGCCGTCTTGTATGCCTCGCGGATCCCCCGCATCAACTTCAGCCGATCATACTCCTCGTAGGAGCCATTTGTCTTTCTAACGTCCATATTCTAAGCTATTTACGTAATATCGAATTATACAATAACCCACCATGCCGGTATCGCCGGGAGCGAAAAAACGATTCGGGCTGCGCTGGACAACCCGAATGGTTCAAAACAAAATTAGCCAAGAAACCCTACATCTGGAAAAAGCCGGGAGAAAAGTTATCAACAAAAATAAGAACACTTTTCCCCCGGCCTATCCGGTTTCCTGACTCTCAAATTCTTAGAAGCTGATTAAAGTATTTGAAAACTTTCCCTTCGCTAGAGAAAGACAAATTTCAAGATAAACAGGCCCGCCAAAACGTACATCAAAGGGGTCATTTTGTGCCAATTCCCCTTGCACATGTTCAGCACGACATACGAAATGACCCCGACGAAAATGCCGTTGGAAATACCGTAGGTCAGCGGAATCAGGATGAAGCATAGGAAGGCGGGAATGGATTCCGTATAATCCGACAGATCAATATGCTGGATCGGAGGCAGCATGTACAGGCCGACAATGACAAGCACCGGGCAGACGGCCGAGCCGGGAATGGCCAGGAACAAAGGAGCGAAGAAAAGGGAAAGGGCGAAGGCGACGGCGATGGTGAAGGCCGTCAGCCCGCTCCGGCCGCCCTGGGCGACGCCGGAAGCGCTTTCCACGAAAACGGTCTGGCTGCTCGTTCCCAGCAGGGCCCCGCCCATCACGCCGATCGAATTGGCCAGGAAGGCCGGATTGAGGCGGTACGGACGGCCGTTTTCGTCGTGCATCCCCGTCCCGCCGATCAGGCTGAGCAGGGCGCCGACTGTCCCGAACATGTCCACGCACAGGAAGGTCAGCACGACCGTCAGCATGTCGAAACTCAGGACTTCGGAAGGATTCAGTTCCACCTTGCACAGCAGCGGTGCGACAGAAGGCGGAAGGCTGGCAACGCCATCCATCCGCGTGATACCCAGGGGAATCCCGAGCAGGGTCGTGGCGATGATGCCGATCAGCAGGGCGCCCGGAATGTCAAATGCGACCAGCAGGCCGGTGATAATCAGCCCCAGCATCGACAGGAGGCCCGGCCCGGAAGAAACGTCCCCCATCGCGATCAGCGTATCGGGATCATCCACCATCACGCCGCCGCTCTTGAGGCCGACCATGGCGATAAACAAGCCGATGCCGGCCCCGATCGCCTTTTTCAGCGAATCCGGAATGGCATCGACCACGTGTTTCCAGGCATTGGTGACCGCCAGGATGAAGAAAATGACCCCTTCCAGCAAAACCGCCGTCAGGGCGAACTGCCAGGAATATCCCATCGCCCCGCAGACGGTATACGTAAAGAATGCATTCAATCCCATCCCGGGGCCGACGCCGAAAGGCAGTTTTCCGACGAAGGCCATTGCCAGGGTGCCCAGGATGACGGCCAGCGCCGTCGCCGTAAACAGGGCGCTCTTGTCCATGCCCGTCGCCTGCAATAAAGAAGGGTTGACGGCCAGGATGTAAGACATGGCCAGGAAAGTGGTCACGCCGGCAATGATTTCGGTCGACACCTTCATCGTGGAAGGGTCGAAGCCGAAACATTTTGTCAGAAATGGTTTGGCCACCGATGCTAGAAGTTGAGTTTCGCCATCAGCAGCAGGCGGTTGTTCGTCACCCAGTGAAGCCCGCCCGTAGGCAGAAGATACTCATTCAGTTCCTTGGCGTACTGAACCATGGTCATGTCATACTCCAGGGCGAACTGCATCTTGCCGAGATTGTACATGACCGTCGGGGTGAAACGGACCATCTGGTTGATGTTGGAATATCCGTTTCCGCTGAAATAAACGCCGCCGACATTGTGGTCATACGCACGCGACATGCCGAGATTCTTCTGGTAACCGATCATACCCAGACCCTGGATCTTCTTGCCGACAGACACGGAGACAAAGGAAACGCTGGAATTGATCGGAGCATACTCGCGGGAGAAACCGTCGGACTTGAGGCCCGTCACGGCATATCCGCCGTTCAGCTGCATGTGCTCGCCGGCCTGGGCCAGGACAGACTTGGCCTTTACCTGCACCATTCCCTTGGTATACTGGAAGAAAGTGAACAGGTTGAGCGTGGTCAGCAGCTCGTCATACTTGCGGCCTTCAGCGCTATATCCGTAACGGGGACGGATACCGAGCACGTCGGCGCCGACCCGCCACAGGAAGGGACCGGCATTGAAATTCATGCCCAGGTAGAACTCCGGGAAAGCATGGCGCTGGTATTTGTTCGAAGACCCGTCAGGACCGGCCGAACGGTATTGCAGCTGCTGGATGAAGCCTGTTTGCAACGCGGCATTCTTCGAGAAGGAAAGGTTGTACATGATCTGCGCCGAACGGTTGAACGGAGTGAACGGGGCGCCGGTCTCGAGATTGATGCCATGGACCAGGTCGGCGGCAAGCGGGTGCCATGCCTGGCCGATCCGCAGGCTGCTGCCCTCCCAGATCAGGTCGACATAGGCCTGACGCATCCGGAGGGTACCGGTATTTCCGCTGGAATTCAAGCAATAAAAGTCGGCTTCGATCTTGCCGCCGATCTTGGTGTTACCCACCTGATAGCCAGAGATATCGAGCCCGAGACGGGTACTGATCGCCTGGAAGTTGAAGCTCGGAACGGCATTGACATCCTGTCCGTTCACGATTTTTTCATCCAGCGGGATAAAGAAGAAAATGTCCTCAGCCAGGGACTTGGTCGCCCGGGTATCCACGAAAGCGTAATTGCGGATAAAACCATACGGCTTGAATTTCGGGGAGGTCGTCTCCTGGGCTGTCACGGCGGTGCCGGCAAACAGCGCTGCCGCAGCGATAAGGATAGAAATACGTTTCATTTTTTGACAAATAAAGGGGGACCTTCGTCCCCCGGAAATATAACAGGTTCAGGTTTATGCGAACGGGAAAATCTTCGTCAGCCAGAAGTAACCCAGGATGAAGCCGATCACGCCCACGACCAGGCCGACCTTGGCCATATCCTTGGTTTCCACCATGCCGGTGGAAGCCGCGATGGCATTCGGCGGCGTGGAAATCGGGAAGAGCATCGCGATGGAGGCGCACACGGCGATAAAAGAAATCATCGCATAGGTACCGCCGACGGCCACGAACTGGGCATTGTTGCCGGCAGCCGGATCGGCCATGCCTTCTGCGACGACAATCAGGATCGGGATAAGCAGGGCCGCCGTCGCCGAGTTGCTGATGAAGTTGGACAGGAAGTAGCAGACCAGGCCGGCGACGATCAGGACCACCACGACGGGCATCGTTCCGAACGGAATGGCCTGGATCAGGACTTTGGCCAGACCGGTCCCCTGCAGGCAGGTACCCAGGGCGAAACCACCGGCAACCAGCCACAGGACCGTCCAGTTGATTTCCTTGATTTCATTCTTGCCGAACAGGCCCGTGCAGGTGAAAACAGCCAGCGGAATCAACGCGACCACATTGGAATTGATCTTGGTGATGCTTTCGGTCGCCCACAGGAGGATCGTGCCGATGAAGGTAATCCAGACAACCGTTGTCTTCCAGTCTTTCTTGCGCTTGTTCTCGGGAATCTCCAGGACAATCTTTTCCGATTTGAACGGGAAAAGGAATTGCAGGACGACCCAGGCGAGCAGGATCATGATGATGACATAGGGAATCATCCGCATGCTCCACTGCATGAAGGAGACATCATATCCGGCTTCGGTGAGGAACTTGACTGCCGTGGCATTCGGCGGGGTGCCGATCGGCGTGCCGATACCGCCCAGGTTCGCCGCGACAGGAATCGACAGGGCCAGTCCGATCTTACCCTTGTCCCCGGCCGGCAGTTTCGAAAGCACCGGAACCAGGAAGGCCAGCATCATGGCGGCCGTCGCCGTATTGCTCATGAACATCGAGAAAATCGCGATAACTGTCAGGAAGCCCAGCAGGACCATCTTCGGCTTCGTGCCGAACAGCGATAGCAGGGCGCGGGCCATCGTCACATCCAACCCGTATTGCTCGGCCATGATCGCCAGGACGAAACCGCCAAGGAAGAGCATGACGACCGGGTCCGCAAACGCGGCCATGAGGTCTTTGTAATTGACGAGCTGGCCATATTCGGGATTGCAGAGGAATCCCAGACCTTTATTGGAAACCGTCAGCAGCGACAGGACAATCACGAGGACGGACGTCGCCCAGTTCGGGATGATTTCAAAGATCCACATCAACGCGGCAAACGCAAAGAGAGCAATCACACGCTGCTGCGTAACAGTCAGGGCATCGATTCCGAAAGCGCTGACAGGAAGGGCCCAGAGTACGATCGTAATCAGGAGGACGATCGGCAGAAGCACACAAAACTTCACATTGAAATTCTTGCTAGCCATTACAAAACTATTTTGACATTTTTTCAGTTTTCACGCGTATGCAGTCAAATTCAAGGATGCAAAGGTACACATATTTTGTATAATTTCAACCCCGGACGCCGGAAAAGTATTGATTAGCAAGATGCGGTTTTCCTTGCCAAAAAGGAGAGAAATGTATAACTTTGCGCTTCAAATCTAATCGAGATGATCATGAAACGGTTTTTTATCGTAGCAATGGCCCTTTCCACCATCCTGGTTTCCTGCAATCAGACCCCCAAGGGGCAGGCCAGCCGGGAAGTGGGCCAGTATGATGTCGTCACCATCACGCCCCCGGACCTGACCGGGATTACGGATAACGGAAAAGAGGTGCTCAATCTCTACCGCTTCGCCGCGGACGAGATCGATAATATTTATTGGGACCAGTATCCCGGCGACCGGGATGCCATGAATGCGATCACGGATCCCTCCCTGAAAGAATATGCCATGATCAACTATGGCCCCTGGGACCGGCTGACGGGCCAACCGTTCATTGACGGATACGGTCCCCGGCCCGCCGGTGCGGGTTTCTACCCGGCCGACATGACCCGGGAAGAGTTCGAAGCCTTCGACGACCCGCTCAAGAACAGCCCGTATACGCTGATCCGCCGCACCGAAGACGGAAAGCTCAAGACGGTGTGGTTCCACGACGAATACAAGGACCGGATCGAAAAGATCTGCAATTACCTCCAGGCTGCGGCGGACATCACCATCAAGCCCTCCGTGCGCAACTACCTGCTCAAGATGACCGATGCGCTCCGCACAGACAACTATTACGAGAGCGAACTGGCGTGGCTGGACATGGTGGACAGCAAGATGGACCTGGTCATCGGCCCGAACGAAGGCTCTGACGACCAGCTGTTCGGAATCAAGAAAGCCTACTCCGCCTTCGTCCTGCTCAAAGACCTTGAGATGACGGACATGCTGCAGAAGTATGTCGCCTATCTGCCTGAATTGCAGAAAGATCTTCCTTGCGACGATGCCTACAAGACGTTCAGGCCGGGCGTCGAATCCGACATCTTCGCATACAAAGCCCTGTATTATGCAGGCCAGGTCAATGCCGGAGTCAAGGTGATTGCCATCAACCTGCCGACGGACCCGAAGGTACAGGAAGAAAAAGGGACCCGCACCATCCTGCTGCGGAACATCATGGAAGAGAAATTCAACCGGATCGTCCATCCGACCGGTGTCGTGCTCCTGGAGTCCGATTACCTGCCGCACCTGGATGCCGATGCGTTCTTTTGGAACATTGCCTGCCGGGAGGTTGCGCATGGGCTCGGCGTGAAGGAAACCGTCAACGGAAAGGGTACCGTAGAAGCGGCTCTCGGGAATGAAGCAGCGGTCTGGGAGCGTGCGAAGGCCAATATCGTCGGCCTGTATCTCGCTTGCGAACTGATTGACAAGCACGCCATTTCGGCCCTGCTTACCCGCGAAGACGCCATCACGACTTTCATCGCCAACCTGCTCCGCAGCGAGCGCTTCGGCGAGGGGTCCCCGCTGGGACGTGCCAACATCATGATGTATAATTACTTGAGCAAGAACGGCGCCTTCCACAGGAACGAGAACGGCAAGTACAGCATCAACTTCGACAAGGCGACCCAGGCCATCCGCGACTTCGCCGGCCTCATCCTGAAAGTCCAGGCAACCGGAGATTACGAATACGCCAGCGCGTTCGAGAAAGAGTATTCAACCCTTTCCCCTGCGTTCAAGGCGGACCAGATGAACCTCCATCTCGAGCACATCCCCGTCGACCTGACCTTCAACTTCAAGAAATAGACGTTGTTCCAAAGTTTTCTAGAAGGCCACGTCCACGAAAACAGGGAGGTGGTCGGAGGCCATTTTCACATCTCCGCTCCGGAAACCGGTACAAACCGAGGACTTGACAACGGTATAGTTTGCGAAATTGTTCAAAATCAAGACAAAATCGATGCAGTTCTTCGGCTCCTTGGCCGAGAACGTCGGTGCATTGACACTGATGACGGTCCAGTAGCGGCTTAATTCCTCCATCGTCGCACTACCCAGCCTGGAGTTCATGTCTCCGGCCAGGAAAACGGGTTTCTTGGAAGTCCAATAATCCCGCCGGACATATTCATTGATCAGCTTCGCCTGCTCCAGGGACACAGCCCCGGACGTGTTCAGGTGGGTCGACATGAACACGAAATCCTCCAGCTCGACGGCCAGCACCCCCATGTGCCTGACTCCGGGCGTCTTCGGGATATCATAACTGCGGGAATCCAGCACTTTGCGGGGTGTTTCGATACCGATTCCGTAGCCGCCGTTCTTGTATTCGTACATGGACTGGAAAACATAGTTCCAGCCCTTCCCGAGACAGGTGTTGAGTTCTTTCAACTGATAGATATTGTGCCGGGTGTTACAGCTGTCCAACTCATTGAGTCCCACGATGTCAGGCTGTGCTTCCTTCAATAGGTCCGCCACCAGGGAGATGCTGTTTTTCATGTATTTCCCGAAAACACCGACATTATAGGTCATCAGGCGGACCGATCCCGGAGCCTTGGAATAATCCGGAATGCCTGCGGACGCGGCGCTCACAACCGTTACCTTGCATGCCGCCGTCTTTCCCCCATCCTTCGCTGTTACCGTAATGGTTGCGACCCCTTCCTTCACCGCGGTGACCACGCCGACGTCCGACACCGAGGCCACCCCTTCATTACTGGAAGCCCAACTCACCGTTTTGTCCGTGGCCTCCCGGGGAGCAATGATCACCGTCAACTGCCTCTGAGCCCCTTCCAGCAGCTTCAATTCCACGCTCGACAGGCTCACGCCGGTCACCCTGACCCCGGAATCCTCCTTCCCGGAAGTGCATCCCTGGAGGAATAAAGACAATACGACTATGCTGAATAGCACTCTTGAAAAAACTGTACGCATGATGAATCCTCTGTTTCACCGTAAAAATAGACAAAATCCGTTATTATAAGAAGCTGTTTTAAAATAATCGTTCTTGTCTCTTTCGCGGCCTTCCGGCCATTTCCCCTTTGTCACCAGTCACGTAGGGACGGCTGCGCTCCTTCTTCCAAAGCCGAAACTGTCTCGAAAACTCCGCCTGATACATTTCGGCAATCCTTTCAAAACAGCTTCTGACAATCCGGCAAATAATTTGCAAAAATATTCAGAAACAAGCACGCTGCCATGAAACACCTTCTTCTTTCCATCATGATCCTTCTCTCTTCATTGTCCGGAAGCAACCTGACTGTGAATGTCTACAAGGGGACGAGCCGTTACAGCAGCGATATCATCTGCAATCTCAAAGACTCCAAAGTTTATAAGAAGTCCTCTTCCTATTCCGGAGATATCCGCTGCAACATCCGAAAAAACAAGATCTACAAAGGCTCCAGTTCGTATTCCGGCGATGTCCTGTACACTGTCAGGAATGGGAAGGTGTACAAGGAAAACAGCTCCTACAGTTCCGATGTCATCATGACCATCCGCGACGGGAAACTCTACAAGGGCAATTCCAGCTACAAGGCCGATGTCCTGGCGAACGTGAAAGACGGGAAGGTCTATTCCGGGAATTCCTCCTATCATGCAGACATTCTGTTTTCCTTTAACGGGCACCTCACAATCGAGGAATTCGTGGCCGTCTGGCACGCGGTGAATTATTCCTGGTAATTTCCATCCGCTTTCTGGGGAAAAGCCGTATCTTTGCGCCCCATTCTGGAAGAGAACAACTTTTGGCACAGTTTACAGACACAAACCGCCGGCGGATCACCGGACTTGTCGCCGGATTCATTGCCGGCGTTTCATACGGAACGAACCCGTTGTTTGCAAAGCCGCTCCTGGAAAGCGGCGCCCCGGTGCTGGTCATGCTCCTTTTCCGCTATGGCTTCTCGGCCGCCATCCTGGCCGGGTGGATGCTTCTGAAAAAAGAGCCGTTCAAGGTCAGCCACAGGGAATTCATTTTGCTGGCTTTCCTCGGCGTCCTTTTTGCCTGCAGCAGCCTGTTCCTGTTCTTCTCCTACGAATTCATCCCGTCAGGCCTTGCCACCACGCTGGTGTACCTCTACCCGGTATTCGTCGCCCTGATCATGGTTTTCCTGAAGTTTTATCCCAGCTGGCAGACCTGGCTCTCCATTGCGGCGACCTTTTGCGGCATCCTGCTGCTTTCCAGCCCGTCTGCCGGTGCCGTCATCATGATTCCGGGAATCATCCTTGCCGTCGCATCCGCCCTGAGTTATGCCTTCTATCTCGTCATCGTGAACCGCAGCAAACCCATCAGGAACGTCTCCGAGCACACCCTCACCCTCTACGCCCTCCTGACGGGCACCGCATTGTTCGCCGTACTCAGGGCCATCCAGGGCGGGAGCTTCATGGAAGGCATCGACTCCCCTGCCGACTGGGGCAATCTCATCGGACTTGCCGTCGTACCGACCATGATTTCCATGCTGACGCTTGCCGTTTCAACGCGTTATATCGGCCCCACGAAGACCTCCATCCTCGGCGTTTTCGAGCCGCTGACGGCCATCCTGATAGGGACCCTCCTCTTCGGAGAGCCACTGACCATGAAAATGGGTATCGGCATCGCCCTCTGCACAGGCGCCGTCCTCTTCATGATCCTGCGACCCGGGAAATCCGCTGCGCAGGCGTCGTCGTCATAATCCTGCGATCCGAGTGGGAAACTCTCTGCACTGGCGCTGGCGTCTTTATAATCCTGTGGCCCAGAGGGAACTGTCTGCGCAAGGTGTTGCCCCTTCATGATCCCGCGGCCCAGGGGGAACTCTCTGCCACAGTTCTTCCCCGATATTTTCCGCCAGCATAGCCAAACATGGCCTTCAACAGCTTGGCCACGGAAATGGCCCATAATCGTGGCCGGGAAAAGGCGCCACAAAATGAAAAAGCACGGTAGTTTTTTCATTTCATGACAGACAAATCAACCAAGCGGCCCTCACATCGGATCCGACAGAGCCGCCCAAATCTGGTCGGCCTTCGGCCAGGGGCCTGCGGGCGGCATGGCCGTCCGCGGCCGTGTGAGCGGAAGGGGCCCGCGCCGACGGAACGGGGTCCCCGACAATCTCCGATTGGTGGGGTGTCGGAACGGGGTCCCCGACAATCTTCGATTGATGGGGTGTCGGAGGCGTGGGAAGGATAGCACCGAAAGGGGCGTACCGCTCCGCAGGCCCCTGGACGAAAGCCGGGAAGGCGGCGCGGGAAAAGGCAGTTTACATGAGTCGGGCGTAGAGACGTGTCAGAGCGCGGGGCGTGTAAAGTGACCCCCGGGACAGGCCGGGCATTTGACGCGGACCCTGCCCACAGCCCCCTCCATAGCCATATCACGTCAAATGCCTTTTTACGGGGCAGCAGATGAACAAACGTCCGCAATCAAAGTCCGGAGCAAATGGGGCGAAGGGCACGCGAAGAATCCGGCTAACCCAATCCTCGTTGACTCACCTCCTTGACTTCCCCTCGTTGACTACCCTTCATTGACTACCCTCCTTGCCACCACCCTGTGCCCCCATCCATCTCCAATCCACACAATGAAAAAATCGAGGCCGTTCTTCATTTCATGGCAACGCTTTGGGCAAAATACCGGGAAAACGCGCCACAAAATGAAAAAGCACGGTAGTTTTTTCATTTCATGGCAGGCAACGCAGGCGAACTGCCCACAACTGTCATTCTAAGACCGCCCGGAGCCTGCTGAAGGGCGCGGCGAAGAATCTGGCAGGGCCCCTCCGCGTGACCGGCTGCAGTCAAGGGGCCTGCGGGCAGCATGGCCGTCCGCGGCCGTGTGAGCGGAAGGGGCCCGCGCCGACGGAACGGGGTCCCCGACAATCTCCGATTGATGGGGTGTCGGAACGGGGTCCCCGACAATCTCCGATTGATGGGGTGTCGGAACGGGGTCCCCGACAATCTCCGATTGGTGGGGTGTCGGAGGCGTGGGAAGGATAGCCCCGAAAGGGGCGTACCGCTCCGCAGGCCCCTGGACGAAAGCCGGGAAGGCGGCGCGGGAAAAGGCAGTTTACATGAGTCGGGCGTAGAGACGTGCCAGAGCGTGGGGCGTGTCAAGTGACCCCCGAGGCAGGCCGGGCATTTGACGCGGACCCTGCCCACAGCCCCCTCCATAGCCATATCATGTCAAATGCCTTTTTACGGGGCAGCAGATGAACAAAGAGGCCGGGAAGGATAGCCCCGAAGGGAGTACCGCTCCGTAGGCCCCTGGACGAAAGCCGGGAAGGGATGTGGCAAAAACCGGGATGCCACAGGACGACAGCTCCTGGACAATGGGCAGATACCGTGCTGCGAAAGGATAGACACACTGTCTCAATAGACACACTGCCGCAACTGATACACTGCCGCGATCGTCCAGCAAGGTCCAAGAAGGCTTGCCGCTAAGCCGCCCTTGCGGACAAGAAAACGGAGACTGTCCGGAAAGACAGTCCCCGTAAACCGAATGAATTAATCCGGAAAACTAGATCACCCCCTGGGCCAACATCGCCTCAGCCACCTTCATGAAGCCGGCCACATTCGCCCCCTTGACATAATTGATATAACCGTCAGGCTGCGTACCATACTTGACACAAGCCGCATGAATCGAAGACATGATCCCGTGCAACTTCTCGTCAACCTCCTTGGCAGACCAGCTGATGTGCATCGCATTCTGCGTCATCTCCAGACCGGAAGTCGCCACGCCGCCGGCGTTGACCGCCTTGCCCGGAGCAAACAGGATCCCCGCCTTCTGGAACGCCTCGATTGCGCCCGGCTGGCAACCCATGTTGGAGACTTCGGCACACAGCCACGTCCCGTTCGCAAGCAGCATTTCCGCATCCTCGCGGCTCATCTCATTCTGGAAAGCACAAGGCATCGCAATGTCGCACTTCACGCTCCAGGCCTTCTTTCCGGGGATAAACTGCGCATCCGGGAACTTCTGGGCGAACGGCGCCACGACATCATTATTGGAAGCACGGAGCTCAAGCATATAGTCGAGCTTTTCCTGCGTCATACCCTCCGGATTGTAAATCACACCGTCAGGACCGGAAATCGCCACAACCTTCGCACCCAGTTCCGTCGCCTTCGTAGCAGCGCCCCAGGCCACATTTCCGAACCCGGAAATCGCCACCGTCTTCCCCTTGATATCCAGGTTATCCTTATGCGTATGAAGCATATGCTGCACAAAATACACCGCACCGAAACCGGTGGCCTCAGGACGGATCAGCGAACCGCCGAACTGCAGCCCCTTGCCCGTCAGGACACCATGATGCTCACGGGTCAGCTTCTTGTACATGCCGTTCAGGAAACCGATCTCACGGCCGCCGACACCGATATCACCGGCAGGGACATCCATGTCCGGACCAATGTTCCGCCAAAGTTCCAGCATGAAAGCCTGGCAGAAACGCATGATCTCCGCATCGGACTTCCCTTTGGGATTGAAATCGGAACCGCCCTTGCCGCCGCCCATCGGGAGCGTCGTCAGGGAGTTCTTGAACGTCTGCTCGAAACCGAGAAACTTCAAAATCGAAGGATTCACGGAAGGATGGAAGCGCAAGCCGCCCTTGTAGGGGCCGATCGCGTTGTTGAACTGCACACGGTAACCGGTATTCGTCTGAACCTCACCGTTGTCATCCACCCAGGTAACCCGGAAGGTAAACATGCGGTCGGGCTCCACGATCCGCTCGACAATCTTGGCATTCTCAAATTCAGGATGCTGGTTATACACATCCTCAATGGATTCCAGAACCTCCTGTACCGCCTGGAGATACTCCTTCTCGGTCGGATACTTGGCCTGGAGACGGGCCATGATCTCTGCTGTTTTCATGATTGATGAATAATATGCGTTTTAGTGATTATTATTTGACTTCCCATGTGGAACCGCTCCGCAACAGGGCGTCCACGCTGTGGATTTTCGATTTTTCCGCAACCCGTTCAACCTGCGCGCAGACCCCGTCCTCATAGGTGGGTGCCTCCACGTCCCGGATCACGCCCAGGGCCAGCGGATACTCCGGCCAGTTCATCTGCGCCAGCATCATCTGCAGGCCCAGATTGTCCGCTTTCGGATCATGCGTCAGGATATCATCCTCTGTCACACCATCCTGGCCGATCGTCACAACCTTGAGCTTCCACCCGTCCAGCACCAGGCCCTTGTCCCGGTTCTTTCCGAAAATCATCTTCTCCCCGGCACGCAGCGTGATCGTACGGTCCGCCCGGACTTCCTTGTCGGAAACCTCCGAATGAGAACCGTTATTGAAGATGACACAATTCGTCCGGAATTCCATCACGGAAGTCCCGTGGTGGCGGGAAGAGGCCAGCATAATCTCCTGGCAGAGCGGAAGATCGTTGTCCAGGCCGCGGGCAAAGAACGTTCCCTTCGCGCCGAGAACCAACTCTCCGGGATTGAAGGGCGCCTCTACCGTACCGTACGGAGACGTCTTCGTGATCATCCCGAAAGGAGACGTCGGAGAATACTGCCCCTTGGTCATGCCATAAATCCGGTTGTTGAACAGCATGATATTGATGTCGATATTCCGCCGCAGGGCATGGATGAAATGATTGCCTCCGATCGCCAGCGCATCTCCGTCCCCGCTCGCCTGCCAGACACTCAATTCGGGATTCGCCACCTTGATTCCGGTTGCAATCGCCGTCGCACGCCCGTGGATGCTGTGGAAAGCATAGGTATTCATATAATACGGCAGACGGGAAGAACAGCCGATCCCGGAAACCACGACCACCTTCTCCTTGTCAATGCCTTTTTCCTCGCAGACCTGGGGAAGCGTCTTCTGCAATGCAGCCAGAATCGCATAATCGCCGCAACCCGGGCACCAACGCACCTCCTGGTCGCTCTTGAAATCCTTCAGTGTATATTTTGCCATAACCTGTCCTGACTTTAAAGTTCTTTACTGATTGCCTCGACAAGATCCCGGACCAGGAACGTCTGCCCCTGCACCTTATTGCAGGAAACAATGTCCAGGTGCGGCATCTGCCCCTTGAGATAGGATGCGAACTGACCGCTGTTCAGCTCGCAGACAATGATCTTGCGGAACCGCGAGAGGACTGCCTCCGTATTCTTGGGCAAAGGACAGATATAATCGAAATGCGCACGGCTGAGCGTCTTCCCGTCCTGCCGGAGCTCTTCGACCGCGGAAAGGATGTGGCCATACGTTCCGCCCCAGCCGACAACCAGGACATCCCCGGATTCCGGGCCGTCCACCGCCAGGTCGGGCAGGGAATCCGCAACCAGGGCCACCTTGCGGGCACGTTCGCGGACCATCAGCTCATGATTGGCCGGATCATTGGAAAGCACGCCGGCGTGGTTCTTTTCCAGACCGCCCACCCGGTGCTCCATTCCCTTCATTCCCGGGAAAGCCCAGCGGCGGGCCATGGTGGCAGCATCCCGCTCATAGGGGCGGAAAGGACCTTCACCCTCCGCAATCCGCGGCGTAATCGCCTGATAATCAGCCATAGAAGGCACCCGCCAGGGCTCGGAGCCATTGCCGAGGAAGCCCTCGGACAGCAGGATCACCGGGACCATGTGTTCCAAAGCGACTTTGGCCGCCTCGAAAGCCCGGTCGAAACAATCGGCCGGAGAATGCGCCGCCATGACCACCAGCGGGCTCTCCCCGTTGCGTCCATACAGGACCTCATTCAGGTCGGACTGCTCCGTCTTGGTCGGCATGCCCGTGCAGGGGCCTGCACGCTGGACATCGACGACCACCAGCGGCAATTCCGTCATCACGGCCAGACCCAGGGCCTCCGATTTCAGGGACAGACCCGGCCCGGACGTCGTCGTGACCGCCAGGTCTCCGGCGAAGGAGGATCCGATGGCCGAGCAAATACCGGCAATCTCATCCTCCGTCTGCATGGTCTTGACACCCAGATTCTTATGGAGTGCAAGCTCTTCCAGGATCCCTGTCGCGGGCGTAATCGGATACGATCCGCAGAAGAGCGGACGGCCCGCTTTCTCCGAGGCAGCGATCAGCCCCCATGCCAGCGCCTGGTTCCCGGTGATGTTCCGGTAAATTCCCTTCTCGGGATGGGCAGGCGCCACATGATACGTATTGGCTTCCGCCTGGATATTGGCGGCATAATTGAATCCGTCCGTGACGACCTTCTTGTTCGGGGCAATCATCTCGGGATGCTTCTTCGCGAATTTCCCTTCGATATAATTGTAGATGTATTCCAGCGGACGGTTGTAAATAAAGCAAGCCATGCCCAAAGTGAACATATTCTTGCACTTGTGGACGGACGCTATATCCAGTCCGCTGTCCGCCAGGCTGTTTTCCGTCAATTTCGTAATGGGAACGACCAGGATCGTGCGGTCCTCGATGCCCAATTCCTCGAAAGGATTGCCCGTGAATCCCGCCTTCTTCAATCCGTTGTCGTCGAACGCGTCCTGGTTGACCAACACAAGCGCCGTCCGCTTGAGCCACTTCGCATTGGCCTTGAGCGCGGCCGGATTCATCGCGACCAGCATGTCGCAGTAATCTCCCGGCGTATTCACCTTCCGGTTCGCAATGTGCACCTGGAAACCCGAAACACCGGCCACGGTGCCTTTCGGCGCCCGGATCTCAGCCGGATAATCGGGGAATGTGGACAACCCATTGCCGTAAATGGCTGACATATTCGCAAAAAGAGACCCAGTGAGCTGCATGCCATCTCCTGAATCTCCTGCAAATCGTATCACGACATCGTCCCTGTCGATAACTTTATGTTGCATTTCCTTTTAAATTATAAGAAATTATCCGATTTGACTGCAAATTTAGCAATAAAAACGATACCGACCTATTAAAATGGAATAAAAATAGCCGACCTTTCGAGAAAAGCCGGCTGGAATTACATTCATTGGAAAACTATTTGGTTGCAGGGGCAGCTTCTGCATTGGCCTGGGCCTGCAACTCAGCCTGGAGCGATTCCAGGGTGCGTCCCTCGGGAATACCCAGTTCCTTGCGGGCAGCCGGAGTCAGGTCCGTGCTCTGCTTCTCATCCACGAACAGGAGAGAACCCTTCTCGAATACGTACACATATCCGCCGGCCTTGGCCAACTTCTCGACAGTCTGGATAGCCTTCTGCTGGATCGGAGCCATCAACTGCTGCTGTTGCTGCTGCAGTTCAATCTGGATGTTGTTCTGGAACTCCTGGATACGGGCATTGATATCATTGAGTTCCTTCTCCTTGGTTTCCTTTACGGCAGCCGTCCATGTAGCGGACTTCTGCTGATATTGTGTAAGCTTGGTCTGGCCTTCTTCATAGAAGCTCTGGAGCGTTTCTTCCGCCTCCTTCTGGGCGGCAGCCATCTGTGTCCGGGCTGCATCAGCCTCGGGCATGAGCATCACCAGCTCATTGAAGTTTACATGGGCGAATTTCAGGTTCTGCGCCGAAGCGGAGAGGGTCAGGAGGGCCGCAGCCGCTACCACAAAGATTTTTTTCATATCGATAAATTTTATGTTATTACCTTTATATCACACCAAATCGGGGTACTTATCAAATTTCAGACCATTCTTCTAGAACTCCTGTCCAATCGTGAAGTGGAACTGGCTGCCGCCATTGGCAGCGTCGTCGAATCCATAGCCCCAGTCGATACCCAGCAGACCGACCACCGGCAGGTAAACCCGTATGCCCACACCGGCGGAACGCTTGATCTGGAACGGATTAAAGTCACGGATCTCCGACCAGCAGTTACCCCCTTCCAGGAAGACCAGCGCGAAAATCGTGGACTGCGGCTGGAGAATCACCGGATACCGGAGTTCCACCGTGAACTTGTCATAGACGTTACCCGAATAAGAGGCATAGCTGGAATACTGCGTATAGGTCTGCGGCGTCAGGGAATAGTTCTCGTAACCACGCAGGGAAATAATTTCGGAACCATAGGTATTGTAGCCCGTCATACCGTCGCCGCCGACCCAGAATCCTTCGAACGGAGAATAACCCCATCTCCGGTTATAGTAACCCAGGTAACCGAACTGCATGCGCGTACGCAAGACCAGGTTGCCGACCAGTTTCTGGTAGAAATTCGCCTTGAACGACCACTTGTGGTACTCGATCCACTTGTAGCGGTCCTGCGAAGACCAGGTATCGTAATCGATATCCCGCCAGCTGGACACCGGGGTAGGATTGCCGTTGACATCCAGCACGCCCTTGTCGACCTTGCGGAAGAGCGAGAACGGAGGAGTCAGCTGCACCGACATGGAAATATCGGAACCCGTACGCGGGAAAATCATCTGGTCCGTCGAGTTACGGGACAGGCTGAGCGTATAACTCAGATTATGGGAAATACCGTCGTCAAAGATGAAACTACTTGAATACCAATTGGTCAGCTTGTACGTCTGCCAACTCAGCTGGTTGTACAGCACGAAGTAGTTATCCGGCCATTTCAGGCGGTTACCCAGCCCGGCCGAGAAGCCGTACACTTCCATCTGCCTGTCATTCTTGAAAATCTGAAGGGCATAGTAGGAGTTCGTCTGCTTGGTATAATAGGCTCCCAGCGAAAGGGAAGTCGGTTTTTTGCCGAACAGCCAGGGCTCCGAGAAGCTGGCGGACATGGCCGTATAGTATGTTCCGCTCGTCTGGAACCGGAAGGCCAGGTTCTGGGCATCTCCCAACGGGACAGGCTTCCAGGCCGACTTGTCGAAAAAGCGCCGGGTAGAGAAGTTGTTGAAGCTCACACCCACGGTCGCCACGAAAGTACGGCCGCCCCAACCGCCGGAAAGTTCCAACTGGCTGGAAGGTTTCTCTGTAACATTATAAGTAATGTCAACCGTATTGTTGTTCTGGTCCGGCATGATGGAATACCCGCCTTCGCTCATGATGGCTTCCGGGTCGAACTGACCCAGGGAAGAGATTTCCCGGATGGAGCGCTCGAAGTCGGTCTGGCTGAAAAGATAGCCCGGACGGGTGAATACCTGACGGCGGACCACCCGCTCATTGGTCAGGTCATTTCCGTTGATAATGATATTGTTGAGCGTCGCCTGCTTCCCTTCCACGATCCGCATTTCGACGTCCACGGAGTCCCCCTGGATATTGACTTCCACAGGCTGGACATTGAAGAAGAGGTAGCCGTTGTCCCGATAGAGGGTGGACACGTTCTGGTCTCCCTGCTTGCCGCCGCCGTTGAGCCGTTTCTGCATCGTGACGACATCGTAGACATCCCCTTTGTGGATATCCAGGACCCTGTTCAGCGCATCGGCGTCATAAACCGAGTTTCCGGTCCAGGTGACGTTCCGGAAATAGTACCGGCGCCCCTCGTCGAACTGGAAGTCGATGGCCAGCTTGCCCGGCTCGACTTTATAGATGGAATCCTTGAGAATGCGGGCATCCCGGTATCCGGCCTCGTTGAAGGCACTGATCAGCCCCTTCTTGTCATTCGGATATTCCTTCTCGTTGAATTTCTTGCTGCTGAAGAAGTTGTAAATCTTCGCGGACTTAGTCTTCTTCATGGACTTGGCCAACTTGAAGTCCTTGACATGGTCGTTGCCTTCAAAGTTGATGTATTTGATCCGAGTCTTGGGTCCGCGCTCGACATGGAAATTCACCCGGATTGCATTCTTGACGATCGTATCCTTCGTAGTCTGCGGGGTCACTTCCACATCCTGGAACCCTTTCTCCTTGTAATACCGCTTGATGATATCGGAGGAAGTCTTGGAAACATACTCGGAGAACTCGCCGCCGCGGCGGAAGTTCAACCGTTCCGTCAGGTCTTTCTTCTCTCCGCTCTTCACGCCCGAAAACGTCCACCGGGACACCCTGGGACGTTCCTGGATGGCGATCCGCAGGTATGCGGTATCCCGCGCTGCGGACACGGAATCCACCAGGACGGCGACGTCCTGGAAAAACCGCTGGAGCCAGAGGCGGTTCACGATGGAGGAGATATCGTCGCCCGGGATGGTCACCTGCATGCCGTCCTGCAGTCCCGTCAACTGGATGATCTGCTGGTCGGTAAAGTATGTGTTTCCGGAGACTGAAATCCCGCCGACAGTATATTGTTTCGGATTCGAATAATCTATTTCAACCGAAGGGTCCCGCTGTGTCTGTCCGGCGGCCTGTATGCCCAACAGCAACAACGAAAGACTTATGACCCGTTTCAGCTTCATCATGCGTTCTGTGTTAAAGTCTGCAAATATAATAATTATTTTCTAGTTTCGCATGGACCCTTTCAGGGCTTCACTTTTCCGTATCTCCTGTCCCGTGAGGAAAATGCGCGGAGTGCATCTTCAAAATCTTTTTCCCGGAAATCCGGCCACAGGATGGGCGTGAAATACAATTCGGCATATGCCCCCTGCCAGAGCAGATAATTGCTGATGCGCTGCTCACCGGAAGTACGGATAATCAGGTCCGGGTCAGGAATGTCCCCCGTCACCAGATACTTCCCGAAATCCTCCTGCGAGAGGGTCTCGAGCGCAGCCGCCTTCTCGGGCGAAGCAGCCGCCTCCCGCGCCAAAGCCTTGGCCGCCTGCAAGATATCCCACCGTCCGCTGTAGCTCAGGAACACAATGAGCGTCAGGGCATCATTCCCGGCGGTCTTTTCCATCAAGGCATCGATCGCGCCGCGCAACGGCCCCGAAAGCCGCCCGATATTCCCCCGGACGACAAAACGGACCTTATTTTCCATCAAGGAGGCGTACTCATTCTCGATCGCCTTCATCATCAGATTCATGAGCGTGGAAACCTCCTCGTCGGGGCGGTTCCAGTTCTCTTCCGAAAAGGCATACAATGACAAATACTTGACGCCTGCGCGGCCGGCGGCACGCACCGCGGCACGCACACTTTCCACGCCATTCATGTGCCCGTACACCCGCTCGCGTCCATGGGCGCGGGCCCAGCGGCCGTTGCCATCCATGATGATGGACACGTGCTGCGGGACGATAATCTGATTCTCCATGCGATTACTGACCGTTGTTTCTGATGTCCTCCCCCCAGAACAGTTTGCTCGTGAGGGCGCCCACGAAATTCGATTTCGCGAGACGGACACGTTTCAGCGAAAACTGTGCCATGGAGACATCCAGCCGCCAGGAAGGATCCATATCCAGGGTCCGGTTGTCCATGGTCACGACCACGGTATCCTCCCGGGATACGACAGAAATGGAAATCCGGGTGGTCAAAGGGACGACGAGCGGCCGAACGTTCAGGTTGTGCGGCGCAATCGGGGCGATAATCAGCACTTTGGCCTCCGGCATGCAGATGGGGCCTCCGACACTGAGCGAATAGGCCGTAGAACCGGAACTGGTGGCGATGAGCAGGCCGTCCGCCCAATAGGTCGGGAGCGGCTCCCCGTCGATCGAGACATTGATGCCGAGCATCGCCACGCCGCGGCGGTGGACCGTCACCTCGTTCAGGGCATAGGGCCAGAACCCGATCCCTTCCCGGACATCCTTCCCGTGCAGGGAGGCATACAGCATCGTCCTGTCTTCCACGGTATAACTACCCTGGAGCAGGGCTTCGGCAACCGCGTCGGGCGTGTATTCCGACAAAAAGCCGAGCCGGCCCAGATTCACGCCCAGGATGGGGATTCCCGAATCCGCCACCCGCTTAGAAGCGGACAGGAAGGTCCCGTCACCGCCGACACTCAGGACCATGTCCGTCCCGGGACGGATGTCTTCCCGCGCATGGATGTCATACAGTTCGTACGAGGCCGCCTGCAGGGTGCCCAGCAGATTCCGGAACCGCTTGTCTTCCGAAAGGGCTCCGTTCTTGATATAGATCCCGATTCTCATATATATTTCCGAATTTTCAAAAATAACATATATTTGTCAATTATTGGCCAAGAATATTTATTTTTGTCATTCAATTCAACTTGGATCATGACTAAACTTAGCGTGAACATCAATAAGATAGCCACCCTGCGGAACGCGCGGGGCGGGAATCTGCCCGATGTCGGGAAGGCGGCTGCCGACTGCGAACGTTTCGGCGCCCAGGGCATCACCGTTCACCCCCGGCCGGACGAGCGCCACATCCGGTACGCCGATGTCCGGCAAATCAAAGGAATCGTCCGCACGGAATTCAATATCGAAGGCAACCCCATTCCCTCGTTCATCGACCTGGTCGACGAAGTCGTTCCCGACCAGGTGACGCTGGTGCCCGACGCCCATGACGCCATCACCTCCAATTCGGGATGGGACACCCTGGCGCACCGCGATTTCCTGACGGAAGTATGCCGGGAATTCCGGTCACGCGGCATCCGCACCTCCATCTTCATCGATCCCGACCCGGCCATGGCCGAAGGCGCCGCCCAGTGCGGCTGCGACCGCGTGGAACTTTACACGGCGGACTATGCCCTGCAGTATCCGGAGGCTCCGCAGACAGCGGTCCTCCCGTATCTCCGTACCGCCACCCGCGCGAAAGAATGCGGCCTGGAAGTCAATGCCGGCCACGATTTGAACCTGGACAACCTGGCCTTCTTCCTGCGCACCATCCCCTGGACGGCGGAGGTCTCCATCGGCCACGCCCTCATTTGCGATGCGCTTTACATGGGGCTCGAGCAAACAATCCGGGCATATCTGTCGCAGATTCCGAAATTTTAAGTAACTTTGTACTTTCACCGGTCGATTGATCATAAAAATAATAAAATAAGCAACAAAATGAAAAACACGCCACTTGTTCTCAGCATCATCGCGCTGGTCGCGGTTGCAGCTTTAGGAATCATCTCCCTCACCGGGAATGCCGACAAGAAATCCAAATCGGCCGCCGTCCCCGGCAGCGAAGAAGTTACCGCCCAGAAAGGCGCCGTCGTTTATTTCAGCCTCGACCGCATCCTGAGCGAGTATGACATGGCCAACGAACTCCGCTCCGCCGTCGAATCCAAGGTTCAGGGCATCCAGCAGGAGGTCAACCGCCGCGGCAACAAACTCCAGAGCGACATGAATTCCTTCCAGGAGAAGATCAACAAAGGCCTCATCACCCGTTCCACGGCGGAAGTGCAGGGCCAGAAACTCCAGCAGCAGCAGGCTGATTTCCAGAACTATGCAGCCCGCAAGGATCAGGAAATCGCTGAGGAGCAGCAGGTCATGCTCAACCAGATCGGCGATGCCATCAAGAAATTCCTGGACAAGTACAACGAGACCATGCAGTACGCCATGATCATCGCGACCCAGGGTGATGTCCTTCCTTCGCCGGTCGTTTGCGGCGACCCGTCCCTGGACATCACGGACGCTGTCCTGGCCGGACTGAACGACGAATACGTCAAAGCCAAAGCCGCCGGCACCGCCCCCAAGGCTGAAACTGCGGCGACCCCTGCAAAATAGGATCGATGAGAATCGCCATACTGTCTTGTTTTTACCCGTTCAGAGGAGGAATATCCCAGTTTAACGCCAGCCTTTTGGGTGAACTGGGCAAGACCCACACGGTCCGCGCATTCAACTTCACGCGCCAGTACCCCCAGTTCCTTTTCCCGGGCAAGACACAGTATGTGACCCCTGACGACGAGGCCGTACCGGTAGAGAGTACCGCTCTGCTGGATACGGCCAATCCGTTTACCTGGAGGAAGACGGCCAGGGCCATCCGCGAATGGGAGCCGGACATCGTCCTGATGAGCTACTGGATGTCCTGGTTCGCCCCGTCCCTGGGCTTTGTCGCCCGCCGTCTGCGGAAATACTGCCCGGTCGTATCCATCCTCCACAATGTCATCCCCCACGAGCCCCGCTTCTTCGACAAACCGTTCACGAAGTATTTCCTGTCCGGATGTTCCGGCCATGTCGTGCTGAGCGAAGAAGTCGGCCGGGACCTGCGCAAGCTCAGCCCGAAGGCCTCCATGACCGAGTTGTTCCACCCGATTTATGACCATTTCGGAGAGAAACTGCCCCGTGCGGAAGCCCTCCGGAAACTGGGACTTCCCGAAGACCGGAAAACCCTGCTGTTCTTCGGCCTCATCCGGGAATACAAAGGCCTGGACATCCTCCTGGAAGCATTCGGCAAGTTGGGAGACGGCTATCAGCTGGTCGTGGCCGGTGAGCCCTACGGCTCCTTCGACAAATACCGGCAGATCATTGACCGGTCGCCGGCCAAAGACCGGATCAGCCTGCATCTGGACTACATCCGCGACTCGGAAGTCAAGGATTATTTTTCCGCGGCGGATGTCACCGTCCTCCCCTACCGGAGCGCGACCCAGAGCGGCATCAGCGCGATTTCCTACCATTTTGAAGTCCCGATGATCGTCACAGACGTCGGGGGCCTGAAGGAGACGGTGGAAGGGACCGGTACCGGACTGGTGGCCGAACGCCCCGATCCGGAATGCATCTTACAGAAAATCAACGAGTTCTTCTCCAATCCGGACATTGTTCGCCAGTGCCTGATTTCCATCCGGGGAGAGAAGGCCCGCCTGTCCTGGCACAATTTCAGCAGAATGCTGACGGATTATTTACAAGATTTGCGATAACATGAGACTGAATCTTTCCCATCTTTTGCTTGTCCTGGCACTGACTGCGACCCTGCCTGCAACGGTTGCCGCCCAGGAATATGTCGCAGCGCCCGTCGAGATCTCCAAGGAGACCGTCAAGCGGGACGGGAAACTGTATTATGCCCATGTCGTCCAGGAAAAGCAGACCCTTTTCTCCATCGCCAAAGTATACGGCGTGACCCTCAATGACATCTACGAGGCCAATGCCGCCACGAACCTGAAAGAAGAAGGGCTCAAGAAGAATTCAATCATCCTGATTCCCAAGGTAGATTCCGCCCAGCCTTCCGCCACTCCGGCACCGGCTGCCACGACACCCCCGTCGGCCGCTCCGGAGCCGAAGGAGGAGGAATACACCCTCCACACGGTCCGGTGGTACGAAAACATTGACGACATTGCCGCCAAATACGGTGTGACTGCCGACCAGATCCAACAGTACAATGCACTGCCGTCGCGGAAATTGAAAATCCGCCAGAAAATCCGCATCCCGAAAGCGGGAGCGAAGATGCCCGCTGCACCCGCAGCCACCGTCACGGAAAAACCGGCGGAGCCTGTAACAGAAACCGTTGCAAAAGAAACGGCCGCAGAACCATCCCAGACAGCGTCCCAGAAAGAATCCGGCTGGATCGACTGGTCCATCTTCTCCAAGAAAACCAAGGTCAACGCCGCACTGGTCCTGCCCATGCTCCGCGGCGGGAAACCGGTGGAAAGTTACATGGATTTCTACTGCGGCGTCCTGCTGGCCGTCCGGGACCTCGGACTGGAGGGCATCAGTACGGAACTGAGCGTCTATGACATGGCGGGCGGGAAAGCACCCGTTACCGTGGAACGCCTGAAAGAAAGCGACTTGGTCATCGGCCCTGTCAGCAAGGCGGACGTCACCACCCTGCTGCAACTCGACTCGCCCGGAACCCCGGTCATCTCCCCGCTGGACCAGAAGGTATCCACCCTGGTAGAAAGCAATGCCAGCCTGATCCAGGCTCCGGCCTCCCACTATGCCCAGTATGTGAATCTGGTAGAGTGGATGGACGAGGAACGGCACAGCGGCGACAAGGTCGTGGTCATTTCGGAAAAAGGAGCGACGGCTTCCACCGCCTCTTCGACCATCAAGAATGCCCTCGCCGCCCGGAATATCCCGTTCACGCCGTTCACGTACAGCATCCTGGAGGGGCGCAATATTTCCGGGTCCCTGTCCGGCACGCTGTCCGGCAGCGGGGTGAACCGCATCATTGTCGCGACGGAGAGCGAAGCCTTCGCCAACGATGTGGTCCGCAATCTCAATCTATTGGGGCACAACCGTTTCAACATTGTCATGTATGCGCCTTCCCGGATCCGTTCCTTCGAGACAGTGGACGTGGAAAGCCTGCATAACCTGTCCCTCCACGTGTGCGCCGCGTATTACATAGATTACAGCGACCAGCGGGTCAAAGACTTCCTGCTGGAATACCGCGCCCTATACAAGACCGAACCGACCCAGTATGCCTTCCAGGGATACGATATCGCATATTTCTTCATCAAGAATTGCCAGAAAAACGGAAACGGCTGGCTCCGTTCGCTTGACAAGGAAAAGGGACAGATGCTGCAAAGCGACTTCCTGATGGTCCGCAACGGCCTGGGCGGCTACATCAACCACGCTGTCCGGCGCATCGTCTATGAGCCGGATTATTCCGTAAAACTCGTCAGGTAAATCCCTCTCAAATGCCCATCAGAGAACGGGCATTGGCCATCGCCTCGGGGGTAATGGCCGACCCGCTGAGCATGCGGGCGATTTCGCGTACGCGGTCTTCTCCTGTGATTCCGGTGATCCGCGTCACCGCCTTCCCGGAACCCTCCTCGACCGCTTTGGTCACGACATAATGCGCCTGCCCCTTGGCGGCGACTTGCGGGAGATGCGTGATGGCAAACAGCTGCATCCGCGCCCCCATCCGGCAGATCATTCCGCCCATCTTGTCGGCGGCACTTCCGGACACACCGGTATCGATTTCATCGAATACCATCGTCGGCATGGTCCCGAACTGCGCCATCATCGCCTTGAGGCTCAACATGATCCGGGACATTTCACCGCCGGAAGCACATTTGGCGACATCCACGGGAGCCGTCCCCGTCGCAGAGAACAGGAACAACGGCGCATCCGTCCCGGTCACGCCGGGCTGCGCCTCCTGCAAACGGACTTCGAAAGCGGCACGATCCAGCTCAAGGGAGCGGAGATGCTCCAGCAAGGCTGCGGAAAAAGAAGCCGCCGCTTCCGCCCGGGCGGCATGCAAGGCCGCGGCGCAGGCCCGGTATTCCGATTCTGCCGCCGCCTTTTCCGCCGAAAGCGATTCCTTGCGCCCTTCCAGGGCATTGACGTCGAACAATTTGTTATTCAGTTCCTCACGGACAGCGATCAATTCCCCTTCCGTCTGACAGCCATGTTTCTTCAAGAGCCCGTACAGCAGCGACATCCGCTCTTCGACCGCTTCCAGCCGCTGCGGATCCACCTCGATCCCGGAAGAGAGCTTATCCGCTTCGGACAGGATGTCATCCAGTTCCAGCCGGCAGGACTCCACCCGGGAAGACAATTCCCCGGCGGATGGGACAAAGCGGCCTGCCCGCTCGAGGGACCGCGCGATTTCTTTCAAGGAAGCATCCAGACCGGGGCCCTCTTCGGGGGCATACACGGACGCGGCCTCATAGAACTGCTCCCGGATCTGTTCCGCATGGGAAAGCTGGCTTTGCTCCTGCTCCAATTCTTCCAGTTCGCCCTCCCGCAATCCGGCCGCATCCAGCCGGGCGAACAGCGACTCGTTGAATTCCTTTTCGAGCAACAGGCGCTGCAGGTCCGCGCTGACCGTATCGTATTCCTTGCTCAACCGGCGCCACTGCGACCACGCCGCAGCGCAGGCAGCCAACCGTTCTCCGTTCCCGGCGAAATGGTCCAGCAGGGAAAGCTGGAACTCCTTGTCGGAGAGCAGACGCGTCTGGTGCTGCGAATGGATGTCCAGCAACCGGGAGGAAAGGGATTGAAGCACAGACAGATTGACCGGCGTATCGTTGACGAAAGCCCGCGAGCGGCCCGCCCGGGAAAGCACGCGCCGCAAAACCAGGCGGCCGTCATCCCAATCGAGGTCATGCTCCTCGACCAGCCGGCGCAAGGCGGCATCCTTCCCGGCCGAAAAACGGGCTTCCACGACGCAGTGGTCCCCTTCCGGACCCACGGTCTCCGCATCCGCCCGCGCCCCGAGCGCCAGGGACAACGCGCCCAGCAAGATGGACTTCCCGGCCCCGGTCTGCCCGGTAATAATGATGAGACCCGCCGGGAAATCAATATCCAGCGAGTCTATCAGCACATAATTCCTGACCTGAAGGTTCTCCAGCATGACAAGGTCAGTCCTGAACGGGATTACTTCTTTTCGGGTCCGCCGAGCGGCGCATCCTGACCGGCCATCCGGTAATACAGGTCACCCTCTTCGAATTCCTCGATGGCGACGAGGCTCGGTTTCGGCTGACGCTCATAGAATTTCGAGATTTCAATCTGCTCCCGGTTCTCGAACACCTCTTCCATGGTGTCGCGGTCATTCTTGAAATCTTCCAGTTTTTTGTTCAATTCTTTCTTCTCTGCCAATGCAATCTGGTTCGCCCGCTTGTACAGGATCACGACAGTTTCATACAGATTGCCCGTAGGGGCCGCCAGGTCTTTTACATCCCGTGTAATCGTATTCGACGGAACTTTCTTTCTATCCATTTCTTTATCAATTCTGTTATTTTCTCATCTGCAAGGCTCCGCAACGGGCCTCTACTACTTATACGGTCTGAGGGAACCGGAAGGTTTCATTTTTTTTCTTTCGCCTCCCGGGCGGCCTCTTTCCGCTGCCGGGCAAATTCCCTGTCCTTCCCTTCCAACTCTTCCTCCGCCCCGACAAACTTGCCGAGGGCTTTCTGCGCACGCGCGTACATCGTATCCAATTCCTTCCGGTACGGCGACTCGGGAATCTCTCCGATAAAGTTCAGATAATCATCCACGAAAGTCATGTAGCGCTCGCGCTGCTTGGCCGGGACGCTCAGGGATGCGTATTTGTAGGAGGACATGGCGATGTAATACAGGATGTCCTCGCGGAAAATGTTGTCGGCATCGTCCTTGAGCACATTCCGGAAAGCGACCCGGGCCGCCTTGTAATCCTCCATCTTGTAATACAGTTTCGCCGCCTCATACGCTTTCCGGTCAAGCCGGTCCCCCAGGTCCTTGAGCATGGCATAACACTCGCTCGTATGGGAGGAACCCGGATAATCTACCAGGAACTCATTGATATTCGAGATGGCGATGTACGTCGGAGAAGGGTCGAGCTCGTACCGCAGGGTCGAGCGGTACAGGCAGTCCAGCCGCAGGAACCGGGCGTCCTCCGTGAACGGGCTGCGGGGATAGGTGGACACGAACTTCTGCAAATTCGCCTCCGCCGTCACGTAATCCTTGGACTTGTAATTGCTCAGGCCCCAGTAATACTGCACCGTATCGTCCCGGTCCGTCCCGCCCGTCAGCACGGACATGGACTCGAACAGGGCTGCCGCCTTCTGGTATTTCCCGGCATTGAACAAGTCAAACGCCATCTTGTATTTGCCATCCACGTCATTGCCGGCCAGCATGGCATCATACTGCGACTTGCAGGAGGCCGACCCGAGGGCCGCCGCCAGCAACAGGATCCCGATTTTGAAATATCTCATCGTAACTAATTGATTATCTTATTATCTATTCCCCTCCCTGCAGGAAACGCTCCACGTCCAGTGCCGCCCGGCATCCGGACGCCGCCGCCGTAATGGCCTGCCGGTAAGAAGGGTCCTGGACATCGCCCGCAGCAAAAACGCCCTCTACGTTCGTCCGGGAGGATTTGCCCTGCGTCACGATATACCCGTTCGCATCCGTTTCGATCCAGTCCTTGAACAAGTCCGAATTGGGATGGTGCCCGATCGCCAGGAAAAAGCCGTCGATCTGGATATCAAAAACCTTACCATCTTTCCGCACCAGACGGGCACCGGTGACGCCGGAGTCGTCCCCGAGCACCTCCTGGGTATTGCAGTTCCACAGAATTTCGATATTGGGCGTGTTCATCACCCGCTCCTGCATGGCGGAAGAAGCCCGGAATACATCCCGCCGCACAATCATGTAGACTTTGCGGCACAATCCGGCCAGATAAGTCGCTTCCTCGCAGGCGGTATCTCCGCCGCCGACCACCGCCACATCCTTCTTCCGGTAGAAGAAACCGTCGCATGTGGCACAGGCCGAGACGCCCAGGCCGCGGAAACGGTGCTCGGAAGGCAGGCCCAGGTACTTCGCCGTCGCGCCGGTCGCGATAATCACGGCCTCCGCCAGCAGCTCCCGGTCATGGTCATCGACCACCCGGAAAGGGCGGGCGGAAAAATCCACCGCCTTGATCCGTCCGCTGCGGATATCCGTGCCGAACCGGGCGGCCTGCGCCCGCATGGAGGCCATCAGGACATTTGCGTCCACGCCATTCTCGAATCCCGGGAAATTTTCCACGAGGGTGGTCGTCGTCAACTGTCCCCCGGGCTCCATTCCCTCGTACAAGACGGGAGAGAGCGATGCCCTGGATGCGTAAACTGCTGCAGTATAACCGGCTGGACCGGAACCGATGATCAAGCACTTGATTGTTTCCATAGTTGTCCTGTTCAAAAAAATGGGTGCATGGAATGCACATTATGAATGCAATTTGCAAATATAATCATTTTGAGATTAGGTCCCATGCATACATTCAATTAAAAAATTTGATAACTTTGTATTCCTACTGACTGCAATGATCATGACAAATACCCTTCATACCGCACCGAGTATGAGCGAGTTCAAATCTTTGCTCAAGAAGTACTCCCTGAAAGCGACCCCGCAACGGCTGGCCGTTCACAGCGCCATGCAAGTGCTCGGACACGCCTCCGCGGACATGGTCACGGAAGAAGTGGCCCGGCAGGGCCGGACCAAAGTGACCGTCGCTTCGGTCTACAACATCCTCACGCAACTTGCCCTGCTGGGCATCTATGCGCACCGGCTCAGCATCGGGAATAAAATGTACTTCGACGTCAACACCCACCAGCACATCCACCTGTATGACACCGTCAACAGCACATTCATGGATGTGGAAGACGAAGATTTGACGGCCATGATCGAGGCCCGTCTCGGGAAAAGACGGTTCCGGGGTTACAAAGTGGACGGGATCGACATCCAGATCCTGTGCCATCCGAGCAAGAACAAATTAATGAAAATCATACGATGAAACAGATGAAAAAATGGATGCTTCTCCTTTCCCTGGCGGCCGCGGCCGCCTGCGGGAAAATTGACCCGACAATCAGCTACGGTGAGGTTTCCATGGGTAACCCGGACGGGGAACAGTTCATTTACATGGATTCCGGCGTGGCGTACAAAATCGTGGAACAGCAATGCGAGGGAAATCCCCTTACCTGCGACCGGGTGCTGATCCAGTGCGACGTGCTCAAGCACTCCGCCCACTTGAAGACCTCGACCAAGACCTACGAAGTCTACGATATCCGTCTTCTCCAATTCAGGGAAGTCAAGATCAAGAATCCCATCAGTACCGAAACGCAGATCGGGACGGACAGCTACCTGGGAACGGACCCCATCAAGTTCTCGACGGGGTGGATTTCCGGGAAAAACCTGAATGTCTTCGCACAATGGTACGAAGTGGACGGTTCGAATGTCGAACACCGGATCAACCTGTGCTTCGAACAAGCCAGGAGCCATGGAGACACACTCTGCTTCTCGCTTCGGCACAACGCTTTTGACGAGACGCCTCCCTACACAAAGGCATCGTCTGCCGACGCCGGTGGAGGAAGCGCCGCCCAGGACAAAAAGTATGTCGTCAAATCGGACTATTACAGCTTCTCCCTGAAAAACCTCCTTCCCGAAGGAAAAAGTACCATTCCCATCAAGATTACATGGAAATGGTACCGTGACGATGATGTCAACCAGCAAGCACTGGACAACTTCTCGCTGGAAGGCGTTTACTATAACGAGGAAGACAAGACGGAGTAATCCCCGCTATTTGAACAAGATGGTTGCCGTAACCGGACGGTGGTCGGAACAATTGGAGATGAACTTGTCCCCGTTCTTGACCCCGTCCGCGGTAGTCGTGCCCCGGTGAACCATCTCGAAACTGTCCGTAATCACTTCATAGGCCGTCACCGTGAAGGGTTCGGAGGCATGGCTGCTGAGGAAAATGTGATCCAGCTTGCGGCTGATCGGGCTGGGGCCGGTGCCCTTCCAGGAAGGACATGAATTCTCGCGCTCATTTTTCCTGTTCTCTGTCAAATTCTTGACATCCAGCAACATACCGCCTTTCGTAAGTTCCTTGTAACCCGGACTGTCATCCCGGACCAAGGCGCCGGTTTCGTTGTTGTAAATGGCCTCGGAACTGTTGAAATCCCCGGTGCAGATCACATAGGCATCTCCGGCGATCTCTGCGACTTTGGCCTTGAGGATCCGGGCGTCCCGGCACCGGAGGGTATCCCGCATCACACCGGCTTCCCCGGCCGGATAGAAGGCATGGATATGGGAATTGAAGAGGAAGAAGGTCACCCCTGTTTCCTTGTCGAAAAACTTGCCCCAGATGCAATTGAGGTCCTTCTTGCCCGTATCGTCGGGATCATAGGAGAAATCGATCTCCGGCGTGGGTGAATAGTAGAAATGTCCGCTTTCCATCAGGGTGAAACGGTCGGTCTTGTAGAGGATGGCGTTGACCGAAGGGCTCTTGCTCCGGAACGAACCGATCCACTTGTACTGCGGGAGCGCCTTCACGATGTCCCCGAGCATCTCCCGGCTGTTCTCCTGGGTCCCGAAAATGTCGAAATCCGCCTTTGTCAGCAAGGCCATGGCGCTTTCCCGCCGGTTCGGCCAGTAGCCGATATGGTTTTCCCGGGTTGCCGAGGGCCCTTCGATATTGTACGTGCCGACTTTCAGCGGGATGTCCCGGCGCGCGCCCAGGACTTCGGAGCCGGGTGCCGGCGCCGCCTTCAAGGCCTTCCGGAGCGTCGGCAACACATATTCCGTGTAACGGACCATGCCCAGGTCGGTGAAATGGGTGCCGTCAACCGTCGCCTCGCCGTCCGTTCCCAGCATGGTATCGCCCTTGATGTAATAAATCTTCTTCTCTCCGGCTTTCTTCAACTTGTCATACACCGCCTTCAAGGATGCGTTGCGGGCCGCAATATCCTGCGCCCGGTCTTTGTCGAAAACCGCATGCGGGTAATTCGGATTCTCGATAAACACCACCGGGACATCCGGATGGGCCGTCCGCAGGATCCGGAAAAACCGCTCCTGCCTTTTGTCGATGGTTTCCGCTTTGCAATTCGGCACATTATCCAGTACGAAAACCGCCGGATTCTCCACCTGGGCCATCAGCGAAGCAATCTCTTCGTCCAGATGCGCATTGCCGCTGAAGCCCAGATTGATCACCTCGCGATCCAGTTCCCGGGACAGGATGTTCGTGAAGGCCATGCCCGGGCGGTTGGCACAGCCGCCCTGCAGGATGCTCGTCCCGTACATCACGACCGGAGAACCCTGCAGCGGGCTGTCAAGGGCGGGCTGATCGAGAACGGCTCCCTCATCCACTCCGATTTCAACTTTCCGGACCCCTTCATACAAGGACAGATACAGGATGTACTCCCGCATTGTCGGCTCCATATTGCTGATAATCAGCTGATCATTCAGCGTGTCCCGTTGCGGGCGCGCACTCTTGACGAACCGCCATTTCCCGCTGCCCGGCTCCCGCGCATACAGATCCAGTCCGCGGGTTCCCGTGTCGGTCATGTGATTCATCGTGTTCAATCCGGAGGAAATCCACCGCACCCGGACCGACGTGGAATTGGAACGGAAACGGATGGAGATCCCGGAGGAGTTTCTGCCCAGATTCCAGACGGGTTTCCGGATGACCCCCTCGAACGCCGCCGGAAGCCGCTCATAGGTCGCCGAGGTGTTGCTGACCGCCTTGCCATAAATCGGAAAAACCGAAGCATCCGTATAGACCGTTTTTGTCTCCTGCGCCCGCATTCCCCCCTGGAATGCCGCCGTCAGGACAAGCCCAATGAAAAGAAACCTGAAATGTGTCATAACTGTGATTATAAAAAACTGTCAAGAACAAAAAAACACTCAGGGCCGCGTCTGTCCATCCCCCTCAATCAGCCATTTGTACGTCGTGATTTCTTCCAGGCCCATCGGTCCGCGGGCCCCCAGTTTCTGCGTACTGATGCCGATCTCGGCACCCAGGCCGAACTGCCCCCCATCCGTAAAGCTGGTCGGGGCATTCCAGTATACACACGCGGCGTCGACATCCTGCTGGAAAAGCTCCGCCGCCCCGCGGTCTTCTGTAACGATGGCTTCACTGTGTCCGGAGCCATAGCGCCGGATATGGTCCAATGCCTCCCGGAGGGAATCGACCGTTTTTACTGCCATCTTATAATCCATATACTCGGTGCCGAACGCCTCCGGTCCGGCTGCCGCCAGCCGGGAAGCCGGATAATGGCGTTGCAGCGCTGCGTAAGCACGTTCATCGGCGTAAAGGGTCACGCGGCCGGCCATCTCCCCGACCAGCGCCGGAAGGTCCGCAAGACGGGAAGAATGGACAATCAGGCAATCGAGTGCATTGCACACACTCACGCGCCGGGTCTTGGCGTTGGTCACGATGCGGATTCCCTTCTCCAGGTCGCCCGCCGCATCGAAATACGTGTTTACCACCCCCGCTCCGGTCTCGATACAAGGCACTTTCGCATTGTACCGCACGAAATCGATGAGACGACGGCCACCCCGGGGAATCACCAGGTCAACATACCCGACCGCCCCGAGCAGCGCCTGCGCCGCTTCATGCGTAGCGGGGAGCAAGCCCACGGCATCGGGATCGGCACCGACTCCGGCGAGCACATCCCGGATGAGTGCCACGGCGGCCCGGTTGGAACAGGCGGCATCCCGCCCGCCCTTGAGCAGGCAGGCGCTTCCCGCCTTGAAACAGAGTGAAAAGACGTCGAAAGTCACATTGGGCCGGGCCTCATAAATCACCCCGATGACCCCATACGGCACAGAGACCTTCTGCAAGCGGAGCCCGTTGGGAAGCGTCCGCTGCGCCAGTATCCGCCCGAGCGGAGAAGGCAGCGAAGCGACACGGCACATGTCCGAGGCGATTCCTTCCAGCCGTTCCGGCGTCAGCATCAGCCTGTCATACAACGGATTATCACGATCCATCGCGGCCAGGTCCGCCGCATTCGCCTCCAGCAGTCCTTCCGCTCCGCTGCGCATGGCGTCCGCCACCGACCGGAGGATCTTGTCCCTTTCAGCAGCATCCATCCCCGCCAGGGTCCGGGATGCCGCCTTGGTGCGTTCAAACACTTCGTTCATCATGCGGGATGCTTGGGTTCTTCGGGAACAAATTCAGTAAAAACGGTGCCCTCGCGGCCGGCAAGGACATCCACCAGGATATTCTCAGCGCGCCCGTTGGCGATGATCACCCGGATGCCGCCCGCCGCAAGCGTCTGCGCCACATGACATTTGGAAGACATCCCGCCACGGCCCGAAGTACTCTTCCCCGGACCGATATACTTTCCGACGGAATCACCGGCCCCGATGCGCGGAATCACCCGGGCGGCAGGATCGCCGGGAGCTCCGTCATATACCCCGTCGACATTGGTGAGGAGAACAAGGGTGGACGCCCCCACCATCTGTGTCACGAGCGCGGAAAGCTCATCATTGTCCGTAAACATCAACTCCGTAATGCTGACCGTATCATTCTCATTGACAATGGGAATGACATTCCGGCCAAGCATCACTTCCATACAGCTCCGCTGGTTGTCATATTCCTGCCCCGCCTCGAAATTCTTCTTCATGGTCAAGACCTGGCCGACGGTGATGCCGTAATTCTGGAAAAGTCTGTAATAGAGATCCATGAGGCGGACCTGTCCGATTGCCGAATAAAGCTGCCGCTGCTGGACGTCCGTGAGTTTGCCGTCTTCCCGGATGAGGGAACGGCCGCAGGCGACGGCTCCGGAAGTGACCAGGACAATCTCATATCCGGACGCGCGCAGGCACACGATCTGATCCACGATGGACGATACGCGGGTGGTATCGAGCGCGCCGTCCGGACGGGTCAGCACATTGCTCCCCACTTTCACGACGATGCGCTGACGGCGGGGCTTGTTGACAACGGTCAGGCCCTGGATGACGGATTCGCTGAACCCAGCTTCTTCCATGGCATCCAGCCCCCTGATTGTCAGCCCGTTCGGAGTTGTGACACGATCGATTTCCCGCTCCGGATCGAACCCTTTTGCCTCCACCAGCGCCGCAGCTCCCCGGACAGTCTGGCACACAGCCCGGCCGACGGTGTCCGCCTCCAGTCCCAGTTGTCCGCCGCCCCGGGCGGAAGCGCTGATATACCGCATGGCATAGGCGATTCCGCAGGACGCCAGGGAGGTTCCGGAAAGCAGCTGTTCCAGCGGTACGACCTGCGTTTTCCCGACATGACTGAACAGGTCCTCCAGTTCGGCGATTTGCCCGGGAGTCGCCTGAACGGCAGCGATATAAGTCATGCTCTCACCGATCTCGACAGCCGTATTGGGAATGGCATAAGCGATGGCGGGCACCGCCCCGTCCTTCTCCAACCATTCCAGCAGTTGGCCGGGTGCAATTCCGGGAGCGACGCTGACAATCAATTGCCGGTCATAATCCAACACCGGGGCCGTCTCCTTGAGGACAGCTTCCATTTGCCACGGCTTGACGGCAAAAAAAATCATTTCCGCGTCCTGCACGGCCGCTCGGTTGTCAGTAGCCGTGCGGAATCCGCGGGAAGCGAATTCTTCCAGGGTCGACGGATGGCGGGCGGTCACTGTGATATCCGCAGCCGCGACCGTCCCGGCCCTGACAAGCCCGCGGGCAAGGGCTCCGCCCATATTGCCCGCACCGATGATCGCGATCTTCATGTCTTTCATAGAAACAAATGTATGAAAAAATCGGTATTTTTTCATCTGAAATGGTAGGTTTTAATAAAAATCATATTATCTTTGTATTTATACCACAGTGCACCTATGTTGCCCTGTGCTCACCCATCATAACTTAATGCACATGAAACGTCTATTCCTCTCCTTGATGATTCTGGCCACAGTGGCCGCCTCTGCCCAGACAACCTTACGCAAGTCAGTTACTTGGCAGAATATTCAAGCCCATCCGGCTCCGCTCCCAGTTTCCGGAGAGTTGATTCCCATCAAATCCAACCTCGACGCAGCCTCCTTCTGGTCTGTGGGCAGCGAAACCCTCGACCGGGATTTCGCCGACTTCGAGAAATACAAGGAATTCATGGGTGAGACCGGCGTCGGGTATTCCCGCCTGCAGAGCGGCTGGGCCAAGACGGAACAGAAGAAAGGAAAATACGATTTCAGCTGGATCGACGCCCATGTCGACGGACTCATCGCCCAGGGCATCCATCCCTGGATCTGCCTGTGCTACGGCAACCCCGTCTATTCCGACCACGGTTATGACCTGAATGCCAAATTGTTCCCCGACGGACCGATCATGGACGGATGGCTGAAATACGTCCGGGCCTGCGTGAAGCGCTACAAGGGGAAAGTCACGATGTGGGAGGTCTGGAACGAGCCCGACGGCGGGAAGAACAAGGAATCTTATCCGCTGTATGCCAACTTGTTCGTCCGGACGGCAAAGGTCATCCGCGAGGTTGACCCGCAGGCCAAGATCGCCGCATTCGGCGCCTGCTCCCCGGACCGGGAATACATCCGCAAGGGCATGGAACTGATCAAGGAAGCGGGCGGCCTTCCGTACGTGGACTACATTACCTACCATGGATACTGGTCCACCCCGGAACTGATCATCCCTGCCGTCAAGAAACTCCGCGCGGACATGGATGCCTACAGTCCTTCCATCGGCCTGCTGCAGGGCGAGACGGGCTGCCCCGCCCAATTGGAATACGGCCATGCGATGAACAGCATCGAGTGGACCGAATACAGCCAGGCGAAATGGGATCTCCGCCAGGCACTGACCCAATTCGGCCTGGGAATCCCCTACTCTTTCTTCACGATGGTGGACCTCAACTACGGATGGATGCTCCAGTCATACGGACTCATCCGGTTGAACGGGGTCAAGGCTCCGGTTTACAAACGGCCTAAATTCTATGCAGTCCAGCATGTTACCAGCCTTTTCACCCCGGACATGAAGTCGGTCGAAGGGGTCCAGGTCGCAGGACCGGCCAACACGCAGATCACCTCGTTCGGACTGGAAAAAGCCGGAAAGAAAGTGGGTTGCATGCTGTGGCTCAGCGCCTCCCGCCCTTCCTCCTCGCTGGAGCGGCACCTGATGGACATCGACATCACCGGACTGGACCTGAAGGATCCGGTCTACGTTGACATGCTGACCGGCCTCGTCCACGAAATCAAAGGGCTGATCCTCTACAATAAGGGCGGCAAACTCGGCATGAAGGACCTGCCCGTCTGGGACTGCCCCGTCGTAATCATGGAGCGTTCCGCCGTTCCTTTCAAAGCAGTGGCTGACAAATAAAATACGTAACGAACGATGAAGAAGATTGTTTTCATACTTTGCGGTTTGCTGACGCTGCAGTCCCTGCTGGCGGCGGATTTCGATGTCCGGAAGTTCGGAGCCAAGGGAGACGGCGTCAAAATGAACACGGAGGCCATCCAGAAGGCCATCGACGCCTGCACGAAGGCGGGCGGCGGAAGGGTCGTGCTCATGGACGGAGTCTACCTGACAGGGCCCATCCAGCTCAAGGAGGGGGTCAACCTGTACATTGACGGAACGGCGCGCCTGCTGGCCTCCCCGGACATCAAGGACTACCACGAGTGGCCGGACCCGAAGCACTTCATCACCGAGAACCTTCCCCGTCCGAACCGGAACGCCTGCCTCATCTTTGCCGACGAAGCCGACCGGATCTCCATCACGGGCCGGGGGGTCATCGACGGCAACGGGACCTACCATGTCACCGAAGGAAAGGGCTGGAACGAACTGCTCAAATACAAACGGATCCATCCCTACGCCGAGACCCTGCCCCGCGTCGTCTTCTTCGCCGGATGCAAAGACGTCCTGATTTCGGATGTGACGATGCTCAACCAGCCGGCCGGCTGGAGCTACTGGATCCATGACTGCGACCGCGTTACGATCCGCGGACTGCAGATACTGGCCAGCCTCGAATACCCCAACAATGACGGCATCCACGTCAACTGCAGCCGGGACGTGACCATCTCCGACTGCCACATCGAAGGTGGAGACGACTGCATCATCGCCCGCGCGAACAGCCGCTCGCTGCACGAGAACAAGCCGATGGAGCGCATGACGGTTACGAATTGCGTCCTGCGCAGCTCGGCCTACGGCGTCCGCCTGGCCTGGACCAACGACGGAATCATCCGGAACTGCATCTTCTCCAACCTTGTGATTACCAACTCGTACTGGGGCGTGGGAATGCAGCTTCCCAAAAAGCCCGTCGCCGACTTCGGCCGGGAAGATACCCTTGTCGACAACATCCTCTTCTCCAACATCGTCATGACGGGCATCGTCAACTCGCCCATCATGTTCGAGGTGAGCCCGCTCCCGGAGGTGACCATTAACGCGGTGCGGAATATCCGCTTCACGAACATCCATGCGACGGGTAAGCATTTCCCGTATTTCCACGGAAGAGCGGAAAATCCGCTGCAGAACTTCGTCTTCGACAACTGCAGCTTCGTCCGCGAAGCGGAGCCGGAGCAGAAGGAGCCCGAAATCTTCCGCTACACCGAGGGTTTCACCTTTAACGCTACAACTTTTACCACGCTCAACAACTAAAAAATCTGCAAATGAACAAGACTCTTCGTATCCTCTTCGCCTGTGTGCTTGCCGTCGCAGCCATCCTGCCGGCTCGCGCACAGCTTCGTCCGTCCGTCACGTACGAGAAGATGAAGCTGAACGCCGTGAAATTGCCCGAAGTCGGGGAACTGGTCACGCCGGCCCCGGACCTCCAGAAGCAATACTGGTGGTCGGTCGGCTGCGAGACCCTCGACCGCGACTTTGCCGATTTCGACCAGTTCAAGGACTATTTCGTCGAACTGGGTATCGGCTACGCCCGGCTGCAGAGCGGATGGGCCAAGACGGAAAAAGAAAAAGGGAAATATGATTTCGCCTGGCTCGACCACATCGTCGACGGACTGATCGAGCGCGGAGTCAAACCGTGGATGTGCCTGTGCTACAGCAACCCGATCTACGGGGAAGGATCCATCAACCTCGGTTCCGGCATCTTCACGGACAAGGAAACCGTCAAAGCCTGGAACAAGTACGTGGAAGCCGTCGCCAAACGCTACAAAGGCAAAATCTGGATGTACGAGGTCTGGAACGAGCCCAAACACACTCCGGAAAACGTGGAGGCGTGCGCGAACCTGTACATCAACACCGCGGAATCCATCCGCAAGCATGACAAGAAGGTCCCGATCGCGGCATTCGGCCTGCACGGCCTGCCGGGATCCATTCCGTGGGTCAAGCAAGTGTTCGAGTCCGTCAAGGCAAAAGGCAAAGCCGACTTGCTGGACATCCTGACCTACCATACGTATTATCCCTGCCCCGAGGCATCCGAAGCGCCTGTCCGGGAACTGGATGCGACCGTCAAGGCCATCGCCCCGCAGATGCGCCTGGTCCAGGGTGAAAGCGGCTGCCCGTCCCAATTGGAGTACGGCCATGCGATGGCCCACCTCGAATGGACCGAATACAGCCAGGTAAAATGGAATCTCCGCCACATGCTGACCGACTGGAGCATGGAGATCCCCTCGAGCGTCTTCACGATGGTGGACCTGCAGTATACCAACTACATGCTGCAGTCCTTCGGGCAGCTCCGCTGCGACCTGTCCGGAAAGGTCCGCTACAAACGTCCGAGCTTCTACGGCGTCCGGAATCTGGCCGCCGTCATCACGGCTGACTGCAAGCCGTCGAAGGACTTCACGGTTACCTACCGCGGTGAGGAACGCCTTTCCTCCCTCGGCCTGAGCAAGGACGGAAAGACCGTCGGCGTCTTCCTCTGGTTCTCCGACCAGGAGCCTTCCAGCTGCCTGGAACGGAAGGAAGTCAGCATCGAAATCGACGGAATCGATCTCCAGAACACGGTCTACTTCGACCCGGTTACGGGAAAAGCCTACGACCTCAAATCCTGCCTGTACAAAGGTGACCGCAGCAAAGGACACACCCGCTACCACAACCTTCCGCTGTGGGACAGCCCGATCCTGATTATCAACCAAGCATACCTGAACCTGAAGAAATAACAATACTCTATTATTATAAACAAAAATGGTACTATGAATGTGAGGAAATCATTACTCATGACCGTGCTCCTGATTCTGGGCTTCGCCACTGCGTGGGCCCAGAATAAAGTTACTGTGACCGGTACCATCGTGGACGACGAAGGTGTCCCGGTGGTCGGCGCCATGGTGATTGTGCCGGGCAACCCGGCATTGGGCGGAGCACAAACCGATCCTGACGGTCGGTTCAAATTCAATGTCCCCGTGGGAGTGACCATCCAGGCAAGCATGATGGGCTTTACTTCCTGGGAGCAAAAGGTTACCGGACCGGCTGACTATGTCATCACGCTGACGCCCAGTGCGGAACAGCTGGAGGATGCCGTCGTCGTCGGTTACGGCGTACAGAAGAAGGAAAGTATCGTCGGTTCCATCTCCCAGGTCAAGGGGGAACAATTGGAACTCGCCGGTACCACCAACCTGTCCGTTGCCCTCAGCGGTAAGGTGGCGGGTATGAACTCGTACTCAACGTACGGCTCCGGTGCACCGGGTGAAAACAACCAGAATTTCACCATCCGCGGTCTGTCCTCCTGGAACGGTAACACCCCGCTCGTCATGGTGGACGGCGTCGAACGTGAACTGACGTACCTGTCCCCGAACGAAATTACGAGTATCTCCGTCCTGAAGGACGCCTCGGCAACAGCCGTTTACGGTGCCAAGGGTGCGAACGGCGTTATCCTCGTCACGACGAAGACCGGTGTCAAGGGCCGTCCGAAATTCAACGTCAGCCTGGAATACGGTATCGGTACGCCGTGGCGGCTGCCCAAGCACATCGACGCGCTGACCGTTTCCGAGATCGTGAACGCAGGATACCGCGCCCAGGGTTCCTTCGGTTCCATGTACTCCAGCCAGGAGCTGCAGTACTATGCCGACGGATCCAACCCGCTCCGTTATCCGGACGTCGACTGGTATGCCGAGACCCTCAAGGACTTCGCAACCAATTACAATATCCACGCGAACGTTTCCGGCGGTTCTGACAAGGTCAAGTATTACTTCGGTGCGAACTACATCCACGAGGGTTCCCTCGCCAAGGGTCTGTTCGATCCGCAGAACAAGGCGTACAAGAGCGAATCCTTCGCCCTGGACCAGTACAACTACCGGTTCAACCTCGACTTCACCCCGACCGCGACAACGACGGTCTCCGTGAAGATGGGCGGTACCCTCCAGGACAGGAGGGGCCTCCATGTCGGTAACTCCGACTGGTGGTTCGGCCGTATCTACCAGAGCCCGACGACCCTGTATCCGGCTTATTATCCGGAATGGGCGCTGGAAAAATATCCGGACCCGGATTATCCCGACGAGCATGGAATCCGTATTGCGAGCAACATGGGTGCGTTCTACGAGAACCCGTACACCTATATCGCAAGCCCGAACATCAAGGTCACTGAGCGGAGCACCTTCGCCAATGACCTCCTCCTGAACCAGAAACTGGACTTCATCACCAAGGGCCTCTCGTTAACCGGAAAGGTTTCCCTGACTACCGCATTCACCCGGATCAAGATGGACATCAACAAGAGTTTCCAGCAGTGGGACATCATCTGGGACCGGGTCGATGCCGGATCGGACAACCCCTGGTACACCCCGACGGCTTCCAACTATGTCTGGAACGACAAGCCGTACAGCATCAGCCAGACGAACACCGCCAGCAGCATCTCGTATATCTTCTATCTGGAAGGCGCCCTGCGCTACCAGCGGAAATTCGCCGGTAAGCACAATGTTTCCGCCCTCGCCCTGTATTCGCAGCGCGAAGAAAACTCCGGGGCTTCCTTCCCGCACAGGAACCAGTCCCTGGTCGGCCGTGTAACGTATGACTATAAAGGGAAATACCTGCTCGAAGGAAACGTCGGTTACACCGGCAGTGAGCAGTTCTCCCCGAAATACCGTTTCGGTCTGTTCCCGTCCATCGCCGCCGGCTGGCGCATATCGGACGAGCCGTTCTTCAAGAACGCCCTCCCCTGGTGGAGCACCATGAAGGTCCGCTATTCCATCGGCAAGGTCGGTTCCGACAGCTCTTCTGCCAACTGGCTGTACTACACCTACTGGACAAAGGACTCCCGCCAGAACAAGTACTATCTCGAAGGCTCCGCGGCCAACGAGAACGCCCGTTGGGAGACTGCGCTCAAACAGGATCTCGGCTTCGAATTCGGCTGGTTCAACGATGACTTGACCCTGAATCTCGACTTCTTCGACGAGCACCGGTACGACATGCTGATGACCCCGATCGTCACCGCCTTCGTTTCCGTGTCCTTCAAGCCGATCAATGCCGGTGAGTTGAAGAAACACGGTCTCGATGTCGAGCTCAACTACCACCACAACTGGAGCAACGGCTGGTATCTCCAGACCGGCGCCCTCGCGGGATGGAACGAAAACCGCATCCTCAATTATGCGGAAGCAGCCTATACGCCCGAATACCAGAAACAAGTCGGGACCGCTTACGGTGCCGCCCGGATCGGTGCGACCACCGTCGATGACCGGTACTTCAAGTCCATCGACGAAATCCACGGCTATCCGACCTACACGACTTCCTGGATCTACAACGTGATGCCGGGTGTCTTCAAATACACCGACTTCAAACCCGACGGCATCATCGAAATGGGCGACGCCCACACGATCAAGGGATCCGCTTATCCTTCCATGACCTGGTCCTTCCACTTCGGCGGCGGATACAAGCGCTTCCGGGCGAATGTCCTCTTCACAGGCACGCATAATAAATATATGTATGCCCGCCGGGCCGTGACGGTTCCGTTCCTCCAGGGTTACAACGTCGTCCACGAAGAGTACGTGGACTACTGGCGGCCGGACAACCAGAACTCGAGAGCTCCGGTCGTGATGTTCTCTGACCTGATGTACGCCTGGGGCGGCGGTACGGCCAATTCCCCGGGTTATGACCTCCAGGTCCAGGACTATACGTGGCGTAATTCGGACTTCATCCGCCTCAAAGAGTTGATGCTCTCCTATACGTTCAACTCCGAAGGCGTGCTCCGCAAAGCGGGTATCGATGCCCTGACCGTGATGCTGACCGGCAACGACCTCTTCACGTTCACCAAGTTCCCGGAACTCGAGCCGTCCGGCAACAACGTAACCACCCCGGCCTACCCGATCCTGAGGACCGTCAAGCTGGGCGTCAAAGCGAACTTCTAATGACATTGGAATTATGAAGAAAAGAATATTATCTTATCTCCTCGTCCTGTTCCTGTGCCCGGGTATGGCTGTTTCCTGCCATTACCTGGACGTCGACCCGGAACTGGGTCTGGCGGAAGAGGACATCTTCAGTACTTATACCAATTTCTGGAACTATTTCTCGTACACGTACGATTCCAACGGCGGAACGAACAAACAGTCCATCCACAACGTGTTCCCGTTCTACTACGACCTGTTCCAGTACTACCGGCTCGCGTGGGTAAACACCACCGATGCGGCTGACTGCGGCGCGCTAGGCGTAACCCAGCTGAACTTCAAGCAGTGCAACCTGAACCAGGACCTGATTGAAATGCTGACCTTTGATACGTCCCGTGCCGACAACAAGCCGATTTGCGCCTCTTGCTTCGCCATGATCCGCAAATGCAACCTGACAATCGAGCACATCGACGACTGCCGCAACATCACCGAGCAGCAGTACAACGACCTTCTCGGACAGGCCTACCTGCTCCGCGGATACTCCCACTTCGGCCTGTGCCGGCTCTTCGGCGGCATGCCGTACATCGACCACACCATCGGTGCGGACGACGAATGGGATCTCCCGCGGCTTTCCCGCCACGAGACCTACGTACGGGCGGCTGAAGACATCATCAAGGGTTCCGAATACCTGGAGAAAGCCGGCTACATGCGCCGGGACGGCCTCCCCGGAGAGCCGAACCACCTTCAGGGTTCCACGCTGCTCCAGCCGAACGGAGCCTGCGGCTACGGCCTGGCTGCCCGCGCGCTGCTGTTCGCAGCCAGTCCGCTGAATAACGAGGAAGGCATCGAAGACTGGAAGAAGGCCGCCGACGCTTGCGCCAAGGCCCTTGAAGTCGCCCTTGAATGGGGTTATGACATGCTCCCGATCGAGAACTACAGCGACAATTACTACAACAAGAGCGCAACCAACGAGGCGGTCTGGTTCTATACGATCAGCCAGGCGGACAACGCAGCCAACATGCGGCCGCAATTCGCTTACCCGCAGTCGGGTAACGTCCAGGGCGCCGGTACCTGCCCGACCCAGAACTTCGTAGACAAGTTCGAAACCAAATGGGGCGACCCGCTCAACACCGAGGCCGACCGCGCCGCAGCTGCCGCCTTGGGCCATTACAACGAGCAGGATCCCTATTCCAACCGCGACCCGCGCTTCGACATCTGCATCATCCACGACGGATCCACCAACCAGTATGTGACCGGAACGATCAACATTTACTACGATCCGGAACTGGGCCGCTATCCCGGAACCACGATTTCCGGCCAGAACAATGTCGAATTCGGTATCGAATGGGGAACGCGCGACAACCAGCTCCAGTCCTATTCCAACACCGGTTACTATTGCAATAAATACTGGCAGGGAATGTACGGGACCAAGAGTACCTCCCATGTCTTCATGGATCCGCAGATGCGCGTCGCCGAGCTGTACCTGAACTATGCAGAGGCAGTCAACGAGGCGTACGGCCCGCACGGAACGGCTCCCGGATACGACCTGACCGCCGTCCAGGCGATCAACAAGGTCCGCGAGCGCGTGAACATGCCCCCGGTTCTGGACAAGTTCACCACCGACAAAGACACTTTCCGCGAGCGGATCCGCAACGAACGTTGCGTAGAACTTGCCTATGAAGGCAATGCCTACTACTATGACATCCGCCGCTGGAAGATCGCACCGGAGACCATGAGCCAGAAGCTCTATGGCATGTACATCACCAAGGTGCCCGTCAGCGCAGAATATCCGAAGGGACGTAAATACGAGCGCCGGCTCCTGCCGGACAACCGCCAGTCCCGCTGGAAAGACTGCATGTATTTCTTCCCCTTCCCGGACAACGAGGCCCGGAAGCTTAAGAATTTTGTGAATAACGATCCATGGAGATAGTGCATATGAAAAGAACTTTGAAAATAGCCTGTATCCTTGCAGGAACCGTGGGAATCCTCGGCCTCGTGTCTGCGGACCCGATCCATGCACAGGAAAGGAAAGATACGGCGGTTGTCTACCATCCCTTCGGCAAGACCGTGACGGAATTGACTACGACCGGCCTTATCCGCACCGCTTCCGGGGATCAGCTCGAAGAATTGCCGGCCGGAGATATCCGCAGCCGCATGACAGGCCAGTTCCCCGGCCTCATGACCCGGGAGTTGACGGGCCAGTACCAAGGCGGTACCAACCACTATACCGGGGTTTTCCCGGGAGACGGATGGGATTTCTTCCTCAAGGGACGTACCGACTTGCAGCTGATTGTAGACGACATGCGGATGCCGTTCAACCAGCTGTTGCTCGATCCTTCCCTGATTGAGAGCATCACGCTCCTGCCCGATGTTGTCGACAAAGCGCGTCTCGGAGCCATTGCTTCGAACGGTGCCGTCTATATCAAAACCCGCGGCGGTGCCTACAACACCCCGATGAAAGTGGTGGCCACGGTCGAGAGCGGTATCGGCATGATCGACATGCTGCCGGAATATGTAGACGGTTACCAATACGCCCGGCTCAACAACCAGGCGCGGGCAGCTTCCGGCTACACGCAGCTCTATGATCCGGTTGCCCTCGAAGGCGCCATGAAGAACGACCCGCATGACCTCCTCGCCCCGAATGTGGACTACAAAGGGCTCATGCTGAAATCCTGGCGTCCGATCATCCAGGAATCCGTCCGGATTACGGGCGGCGGCTCGACCGTGCGTTATGCGGCAGCGATCAGCGCCCTCCACTCCAATGACATCCTCCGGACAGACCAGTTCCTCAACTACAACCGCATCAACCTGTCCGGGGCGATGGGAGCCAAGTTGAACAAATGGATGGAATTCAGCGTGAACTATTCTTCGTCGGTGAATTTCACCAGATTGGCTCAGGTTGAATGGAGCGACTACAACAACGTTCCGGCCGTCGCCTACCCGCTCGATTTCGGAAATGCCCTTTCGGACGAAGAAGTGGAGATGGGCGTCTTCGGTGCCACCCGCTGGGGTGTCAGCAAGACGTACGAGAATAACTATTATGCCAAGCTCAAAGAGGGCGGCTTCAGAAGTGTCCGCCGGCGCGGCGCCTTCATCAGCGGCGCCCTGGATACGGATCTCGGCTTCCTCCTGCCGGGCCTGAAATCCAAGACCGGGTTCTCGTATATTTCCCACTTCGCGATGAATGCGGGAAAGAACGATGACTACCTGGCTTATTATTGGGACCCGACCGATGAGAACGGTTACAATACGGTTTCCGCCACCCACCGGAATACGAAACAAGCGTCCAAGAGCCTGCTGACCTCGTCGACCAACATGTCCCTGCAGTTCTATGAGCGCCTGTACTGGGATTACGCCAAGAACGGGCATAAACTGAACGTCGGCGCCACCTATCTGATGTACAATGCGGAAGGAGCCAGTATTACCTACCGCCAGCGCCAGATGTTCGGGGTTGCGGACGCTACCTATTCCTACGGCGACCGGTACATTCTCGAAGCCGTCGGACAGTATGTCGGCTCGCACATGTTCGACAAAGCGCACCGCTTTGCTTTCATGCCGTCCTTCGGCGGGGCCTGGGTTGTTTCCAACGAGGAATTCATGAAAAATGTTTCCTTTGTGGACAAACTCAAGTTGCGCGCCCAATGGGGCAAGGTCGGATTCTCCAACGCAGCCTTCGGCACGCCGTACCAGTACAACAGCAACTATTCCTTCGCCAATTCGAATTACTTCGGACCGTGGATAGCCGGCGACACCTGGTTCGGTACGAACCGCTGGCAGACGCAGGCTTCGACGATCAACCGTTTCGAGAACAGCGACTTGCACTGGCCGACCGAGCGGATGTGGAACGTCGGTATCGACCTGGAACTCTTCAAGGGCTTCACCCTGTCCGCAGACTACTCCGTCACCCGGCGGAAAGATATCATCACGGATGTCACCTCCGACATTCCGGATCTGTACGGTATCGCCGGTGCGATCACCTATGATAACTACAACACGAACGATATCCAGGGCTGGGAAATCACGGCCGGCTACCACGGCCAGACCGGCGATTTCCGGTACGGACTTTCGCTGAGCGCCTCTCACTTCAACACGATCTACCGGGTACTCGTGAACAATATCTTCAGCGAATCCTACCAGGACAAGATCGGAACGCATTCGACCGCCATCTGGGGCTACCAGTGCCTGGGTCGCTACCAGAATGCGGAGCAGATCGCTTCGCTGCCCGCCTACTCGACCGATCTGGCCGTCGGCGACCTTTATTACAAGGATGTGAACGGAGACGGTGTCGTGGATACGAACGACCGTACCATCATCGGCGACACGAATCCCCTGCGCTACTGGGTGAACCTGAACCTGGGCTGGCGGCGTTGGAACCTCCAGGTGATCGGTGCCGGTTACTTTGGCAACGACCTCGAATTGGACAACGGTTACTTCTGGTCCGGCTGGGGTGACGGCAACTACTCCAAGTTCGTCGCCGACAACATCGGCGGAGCTTATCCCCGTCTGACTTACGTGAAGGTGAACAACAACTTCCTGACTTCTGATTTCTGGATCACAGACGGATCCTACTTCAAGATCAAGGACGTGGTCCTGTCTTATTCCTTCCCGAAGGCCTCCATCTACCTCAAGGGACATAATCTGTTGACCCTCACCAAGGTGAAGTACGTGGATCCGGAGTGGATGAACGCCGGTATCAGCTCCTATCCGATGTTCAAGACCGTGACCCTGGGTGTAAAATTTACGTTCTAAATCTGGAGTTATGAAAAGGAAAATATATAACATCATCGCATGCATGCTGACGGCCGCGGCCTTCAGCCTCACGGGTTGCAACTATCTGGAGCCTCTTCCTGACGGAGCCTATACCGATGAGAACATCCATCTCTATCCGGAGATTGTGCGTGGTTTCGTCGACAAGGCTTACATGAATTCCGATATGAATCCGAATTCGTATACGGCGCACCGTTACATTTACATGACGGCGGCTACGGACGAAGCGATCTATCGTGACGAGGCCAACACCCTTGCCCGGTTTGCCAACGGCGACCAGCCGGTAAGCACCCTGTTCGCCGACAACTGGACGAACTGCTACACCGGCATCAACTACGTCAACCGTTTCCTGAAAGACCGGGAAGGAATCAACACCCGATACATGGTGAATGCCCAGGCCAACGCCCGGCTCCAACGGGAGTTGCAGGGCAGCGCCTATGGACTGCGGGCCTGGTTCCACTTCACCCTGCTCCGCATCTTCGGCGGCAAGGGTGAAAACGGCGAACTCCTCGGCATTCCGCTCCGGACCGAGTATACCGACATTTCTACCATCGACCCGAAGACCGTTGAGCGGGATTCCTTCGATGACTGCGTAGCCCAGATCATCGCCGACTGCGACTCCGCCATGGTTTACCTCAGCGAGAGCAACCGCGATTATCCGGACGACGATCCGCAGATCATCCCGGTGGGCGGTTCCGCCCGCTACGGTGCCCTTGACCGCGTCACCATGCGTACCCTCAAGGCCATGACTTACCTCCTGTGGGCTTCCCCGGCCTATAACCCGACCGGTGACATGTCCCGCTACGAGAAGGCGGCCGAATGCGCAGCCAGCGTGATCACCCACAAGATCGAGCGCGAAGGCGGCGTCCTCGGCAAGTTCTCCCCGACCGGTGGTTTCCTCTGGACCGACCCGAACACGCCTGAGGTTATCTGGAACTCGCATTTTGCCGAATCCTCCGGCCTGGAGACCACTTTCTATCCGCAGGAATTCGGCGGCAACGCCACGGTCGTTCCGACCAAGAACCTGGTCGACCGTTTCCCGATGGCCAACGGTTATCCGATCACGGATCCGCGCAGCGGCTATGACGAGGACCATCCGTTCTCGGGCCGTGACCCGCGCCTGTACGCGACCATCTACTACAACGGCAGCCGCGTCGTCCGCAATGGTTCCGATGTCCGCTACACCTTCGAATGCGCCACCGGCCAGAAAGACGCCCCCGGCGGAACCGCGACCTCTCCGACTTCATACTATCTCAAGAAGTTCCTCTACAGCGCTTGGGATCCGTATGATACCCAAATCGAGACCGGCAATCATTTCGTGATGCGCATGCGCTTCACGCAGGTGGCCCTGATCTTCGCAGAAGCCTCCAACAAAGTCGGCGGTCCGACGGACAACCGCTTCGGCTACACGGCCAAGGAAGTCCTCGGCTGGTTGCGCGCCCGCCCCACTTCGGACGGCCGGACCGGTATCGGAGCTGCTGCCGACCCGTACCTTGACGAATGCGCCGCTTCGACCGAGAAGTTCGACGCCCTGGTCAAGAACGAGTGGCGGATCGAAACCTGCTTCGAAGGCGACAGCTTCTACAACATACGCCGCTGGGCGACCGATGTGAGCGAAATCAACGGGCCGCTTTACGGAACGGTGATAACGGATGGCGGAAACGGGAATTACACCTATAACGATGTCGTCCTGCGGACGAACAATTACCCGTCGCTGTGGATTCCAATCCCCTATTCTGAGATTCGCAAGGCCCCGTCTCTCGTCCAGAACGAAGGCTGGAGCAAATGGAAATAATCCAAACATGCCAGAAGATGAAAAGAGTAAAATTATACCTTATCCTGCTAACGGCCGTGCTCGTATCCAGCTGCTATGAGAATTATCTCAAGAGCTATGATTACGACGCCATCTATACGGCCTATCAGTATGACTTGAGAACCTTCGTCATGGGCGAGTCGCAGAGTTTCGACTTTACGGTCGCCCTGGGAGGTGTGGATATCAACGACCGGGACCGCAATGTTTCTGCTGTCCTGGACAACTCCCTGCTGACCTCCGACTTGTCGGGCTTCTCCAGCAACGCCACCGGAGCGGATCCCTTCACGGCCATCGATGCTTTCCTCGGGAAAGGCTCCTTGGGTTACGTCGCCCAGGGGTATGTTACCGAACAGGTCAGGGATGCCGGGATCACGGCTTTCGAGCCGCTTCCCGAAGCATTCTACGACATCACCGGCCTGAGCACCCTGACGATCGAGAAAGGGCGCCACACCGCCTATGCCACCATCAAGGCGAAAGATGCCATCACTTCCGATATCAAAGCCCTGGCCCCGTATTATGCCCTGGGCTTCCGCATCAATTCTGCCGATGCCGACCAGGTAATTCCGGAAATGAGCTTTGAGATCATTGCGATCAAGTGCGAAAACAAACATTACGGCTACTGGTACTATGAAGGCAAGCGGACGATTGTCGACGAGGCCAGCGGCGCCGAGATTTCCTCGACGGAGTATACCGCTGACATCAACCAGGCAGACGCTTTGAGCTGCTACCTTACGACGACCGGGTTCAATACCCTGTCCGCCAACAAGATCGGCGGCGTGGAAGGAAACATCAACCTGACCATCGCAGCTGATAACTCCATCACAGTGAGCAGCCCCGACCTGAATATCCAGCCGGTCGCAGGCAGCCCCAGTTTCACCAACGATGCCCAGTTGCTCCAGAACCGGGAAATCCACCTGAACTATCAATATTCCAACGGCGACGGCACGGCTGTCGTGGTTAACGACGTATTGAAGTTCAAGTACCGGGTGCGCGACGGCATCATTGAATATCTTGATGAAAATCCGGACCACTATGAAAAGTAAAAGATTGTCTATCGCCGCACTGCTGTGCGGGGCAGCCTTGCTGCTGACAGCGGGTTGCGAAGATTTCAGTTATCCGGGAGAACGTCCCGGGAACTATAAACCGGTTGCGAACAAGACCCTGTCTGTCGACCTGAACGGGATGGATACCCTCCGGGTACCTCCGGGCGGTGCCGATACCACCTTCAACGTCCACTGCAACGCCTATTGGTCCATCAAGGGTCTCGTTCCCTTCGTGGACGAAGAGACCGGCGAAACCGGCGAGGAACAGATCAGCTGGATCTCCGCCCCGGTCAATGTGTTCGAAGGAGACGGCACGATCAACATCAAGGTCGCACCCAACATGGGCAAGAGAGCCCGGACGGCGGATATCTGCTTCTACACGGCGGATCCGAATGTCACCCAGCGGGTTCCGGTCAAACAGGAGTTCGATCCCAGCCTCATCAAGCCGATCGAGCTGACCTTCGACTTCACGGACAACACCGTCATGAATTGGCCGACGGCCAACAGCACGACTGAGGTCACTTATCCGTTGAATGGCGTAGAATACAGCTTCGCGCTCGGTGCTACCCGTTTTGGTGGGAAATATCTGGTCATCAATTCGGCCGGATCCTACCTCGGTACGCCGGTAATCGATGACTACAAGCTGACCCGTCTGACGGTACATGTTTCCTCAAACAACAAGGCTGCACGTCACGGTCAGGTCAGTTCTGACCCTGCCGGTACCCAAATTGTCGGCGACTACCAGCAGTGGCCGGCCAAGCCGAGTATCGATGTCGTGTATGACCTGCATGATACGAAGTACGGCGAGCGCTACTATCTCTACTGCGTCAAGGGTGGTCTCCCGGTTGCGGGCGTAACCCTCAAGTACGAACCGTAGTTGAAGATAATACTCTCTTTCAGCAATGTCGCTGCCGGGGTTTCCGGCGGCGACACTGCTTTTTTTACAGCCCCCGTTAAACCTCAGCCGCCTGGTGTTGTCAAAGAATCGTATTCCCCGCGAACGACAGACAAGCAAGCGCATGAAAAATTTCATTCTCCGAATCCTCGCCCTCACTGCAGCCTTCCTGCTGGCACTTCCCCTCCATGCCCAGAACCGGCACAAATTGACAATCAACCTGACGGATGCCACCTCCGGAGAGCCGGTCGGCTTCGCCACCGTTTCCCTGACCCGTGTGAACGGGGCGCCCGGCGTGGCCAATTATGCCCTTTCCAATTCGGAAGGGAAGGTCGTCCTGGAAAAAGTCAAAACCGGAAAATACAAGATGAAGGTGGAGATGATGGGTTATAAGGAATCCACGCGGGAAATCACGGTCGAAAAGGATGCGGACCTGGGGACCGTCAAAATGGAGCAGGATATCCAGGAGATTGATGCGGCCGGCATCACGGCGCAAGTGGAACCAATTGTCATCAAAGGAGATACGATTGAATACAATGCTGCCGCCTACAAGACGACGGAAAACGATGTGCTGGAAGACCTCCTGAAGAAACTGCCCGGCGTGGAAGTTTCCGAGGATGGAACCGTCAAGGTCAACGGGGAAACGGTCAGGAAGATTACCATCGAAGGCAAAACCTTCTTCCTGAACGATCCCCAGGTTGCCACCAAGAACATTCCGGCCAAACTGATCCGGAAGATCAAGGCGATCGAGAAGAAATCGGAACAGGCTGAATTCTCCGGCATCGACGACGGGGAGCGGGAAACGGTCATCGACGTGTCGTTCCAACCTGGTATGGCGCGCGGACTGCTCGCCAATGTCTCCGGTGCCATCGGGCATGATCTCCCGACCCCGCAAAAGACCTCCCTGGTGGAAGCGGACGGCGGCGATTACCGGTACCTCGGCAACGTCTTCGCCGGAAAGTTCACCAAGAAAGAACAATTGTCGCTGATCCTGAATACCAACAACACCAACAACAACGGTGCGAGTGACCGCATCGGCGTCATGGCAGTCGGACTCGGCGGCGGAGGCATGGGCGGGGGTCAAGGCGGCGGAGGCGGCATCAACAGCACCTTCACGGGCGGCGTCAACGGAGCCTGGACCCTGGACGGCGGCAAGATGGACATCGGCGGAAACTACATGCTGAATACCAGCAGCCGGGAGTCCCTTCAGTCGTCCAAACGGATTTCCTATCTGGACAACCGGAACCTGCTGAACGACAACCAGAGCGAAAGTACCAATTCCACGGTCGGCCACCGTTTCGGCATGCGCATGGATCACCGTTTTTCCGAAAATACCTCCATTCTCTTCGAGCCGGAAATCAACTTTGGCAAAAGCAGCAACCGCAGCCGGTCTTCCTTCCAGACGGATACGGACTACGGGGACCGGACAATCACCTCGAGCGAGGGTTTCTCCGCCCGGACCAGCGGCGGCGATTCATTCGGCACCAGCGGTAGTTTTTTGCTCCGCCAGCGGATCGGCATCCCGGGCCGAACCCTTTCTTTCCGGGCCAGATATCAGTTCCAGAACTCCACATCGGACGGATACAACCAGTCCCAGACACGTTCCTTCGACACAAAAGATCCGACGGTTTATTCCGACTCGCTGGTCAACCAGCGCTTCCACTCAAACGGTAAATCCGCAGAACTGAGCGGCCGCCTGACCTATACCGAGCCCTTGGGAGGCGGTTTCTATGCGGCAGGAGAATATGAAATCCGGTGGAACCGGAGGGCCTCCGTCCGGGACACCTGGAACAGCGGGCCCTTCGACCGGGATGCATTCCCGGTCAACCCGGTCTTCAATCCCAGCGGCGAAGCCCACGATATCACCTATTCCAACAATATCATCAACACGCACATTACCCATCGGATCGGCGCCAACCTATCCTACCAGAAGGATCAGATCCGGGCGCAGATCGGACTCGTCCTCACGCCGACTACGACGAAAAATGAGACGACCCGCCGGGGTGAATTGAGCTCTTACAACAGCACCGTCGTCAACTGGTCGCCCCAGATGAACATGACCTACAACTTCTCCAGATCCTCCCATCTGCGCTTGAATTATAACGGGAACTCCTCGCAGCCCGATGTCTCCCAGTTGATGCCGGTCCCGGACAATTCCAATCCGATGCGGATTTCTTTCGGTAACCCGTACCTCCTCCCTTCGTTCCGGCACAATGTAACGGCGGACCTCCGTTTGATGAACCGGGAAAAATTTTCCAGCCTGACGGTCCGGCTGAATGGCAACCTTGCACAAAATCCGACGGTCAGCGCCTTGTGGTATGCCGACAACGGCGCCCAATACACCATGCCGGTCAACGGGGGGATCCAGCCTTCCATCAACTTCAACGCGATGTTCAACCTGCCCATTGGTCAGTCGAGGAAATTCTGGATCAGCAACACGACGACGGGGTCCTGGTCTTCGCACTTCTCGTACATCGGCAACGGAATCCCCACGGAACGGTATTATAATGAGGGAGAATTCGACTACGAGACCTTCCACCGGGATTACAAGGACATCGATTCCGCCCCGGATTTCGAGCGCAACGGCACCCGCACGGCCGGGTTCTCCGAAAACCTCCGGCTGACCTGGCGGACTGAGAACCTGGAACTCATCGCGGGGGGCGGCACGCGGTTCAACAAGTCCTGGTACGACATTGCGCGCAATACGGTCAGCCCGACCTGGAACAACAGTTTCTCCGGTTCGGCCAACTATACCTTCCAGGAAATCGGCCTGACGCTCGATACCCGGCTGAACTACCGCTGGTACAACGGCTATACGACCCAGATGCCCAGCGAGGTCATCTGGAATGCGCAGATAACCAAGATTCTTTTCCAGCGCAAGGGAAGCCTGTCACTGTGTGCCTATGACATCATGGGCCAGGATAAATCCATTTCCGTGCGCGACCAGTCCAATTCCCACAGTGAATCGGTCTCCAATACCCTTGGCCGTTTCATCCTCCTGCGCTTCACCTATCGCTTCAACCATTTTCCCGGCGGTCGGGGCATGGGCCAGATGGGAGGTTCCCGCGGTGAGGGCGGCAGAAGAGGCAGCTACGGCGGTGGTGGCCGTGGCGGCTATGGAGGCGGCGGCTATGGCGGTGGTCGCGGCGGCTATGGCGGCAGTGGCCGGGGCTTCTAGAAAACAGACAGAATCTTTGATTTACCGGATTGTTTCCGTATCTTTGAAGAGGCTTATTCAGCAAGCCTCTTCAATTTTTATTAGCCATGACAAGAGTTTTTCGCCTTCCCCTCATGCTTTCAGGCCTCGCCGCACTGACCCTGGCCGGAACCTTCTTCACGGCCTGCTCGGCCCAGGAAAACACCGTCCGCATCGGATCGTATAATACGCGGGTGGCGACCGGTGACAAGGACAGTCCTGTCAACAATTGGCAGGTCCGCGCCCCAAGGCTCATCCGCTCCATCATGGAAAATCAATTTGACATCTGCGGATTCCAGGAAGTAATGGGACCGGAGCAAGTGAGCATTCCCCAGATGGTCAAAGAAGCAGGGGGAAACTATGATTTCTATTTTTTCAACCCGTACAGCCCGGACGGAATCGGCCCCAAAGATATCTCGAACAAGGGCAGTGGAATCATGTGGCGGAAAGACCGCTTTGAAGCCGGAGAGCCCCACTATTTCTGGGTTTCCGACCCGCCCGAGGTCATGCAGTCCAATGACACGAAGTTTAAACGGGGAGGTTTCTGCCTCATCCTGAAGGACCTGCAGAATCAGGGTGCCCGGTATTTTGTCATGGTCACCCACGCTGCCCTGAACAAGGAGCAACGTGTCCAGAATGCCCATGTCTACCTGGACATGGAGCGCAAATGGAATCCGGAAGGGCTGCCCTCCTTCTTCTTGGGAGATTTCAACGCCAGGGAGAAAGATGGCAGTTCAGAATTGTACCGCACTTGGTGGACCGATTCATACCTTTATTTCGACGCCGAGCCCTCCCGGCGGAGCGGCCCCAGCACGACCTTCAATGGCTGGGATCTGGATAAAGACTCGCTGGACCCGGAGCGCCGGATCGATTACATTTATTTCCGCGGAAAAGGGGTGAAACCCCTTCGGTATGTCTGCAATGACACCCTTTATGACGGGTTATACGCTTCGGACCATTTCCCCATCTACGTCGACTTCCAGGTCAAATAGGAAGTAGAAGCCCAAAGCAAAAAAGGCCTCCCGAAAAGGAGGCCTTAACTGTTGGGGTGAGTGATGGGGCTCGAACCCACGACACTCGGAACCACAATCCGATGCTCTACCAACTGAACTACACTCACCATGTTGGGAGGGCAAAGGTACAAAAAATATTGTACGAATCAAGTTTTTCCGTAAGATTTTTCTATTTCCGGCCCTCCTACTGCTTGGAATCCAAACTGACAACGGTTTCCGCACCGATAATAACACCACTTCCATAGGAAGGATCCTCCGCCATGTTCAGAATCAAATCTATATCAGCCTTGAAGGAACTGGCCTCGGGCCCGGCCGACGAGGCGGTCAGGCTGAAATATTTCTGGATGGAACCGGAAGTAGCATCACCCAGAGAGAATAAGCCGTTTTTATTATAGGACGACCCGACGAAAAAGGTCGTCGGAGATTCCCAGTAAATCTTGGGTACACCACAGAACGAGCGAGTCAGGTCATCCGGATACACAATTTCATAATCGATGGTCAAATCATAGCCCAAAACCATACCGTAAAACGTCTCCCCATCTTTTACTTCGCATTTCTTGATCCGGAGAGCCGGAATGCCGACGATATGGAGGGTGGCGACCTCCTTATCCACCATTCTCCCATCCGGCATTTTCATGGACACCACGATCGCAGCCTGCCGGGAAGATACCGGCCCGGACGGACGGATCTCGTTTTCGCCCTTATAAAAACCAACTTGCAGAACGGTGAAAGGAACTTCATTCTCCCTACGGATTGAATACTCATACGTGTATTTTCCGCCCGAATGGCTTTCTGACAGTTTCTCAAAAACCACTTTGCTGTCAGATGGAATCAACCGCGGCGTATCGATCGGGACACCGGATGCAATCTCCAATTTATAATAATTGTAGTCCTCATATTGATTCTTCACATGGGTGAAGGCCGTTCCATAGCCTCTCTGCTCCGGAAGGACATAATACTCGCCATAGCGAGATTGGGCCTCCAATGAAGTGGCTCCGGAACGCAACATCGCCACCAAGTCCCCGATGGCCTGATCCGTCCATGCTGTTTGCGACCCTTCCATCCAAAGTTTCGTCAGCAACTCGATGGCCGCTTGATAACTCATCGGATTACCGCCCTCTTTGGAGGCCTCGACGATCTGATACAGGTATCGGACCAGGGTGGGGGCAGCAAAAGAGGTCCCCATCAAGTAGTGTTTTCCGTCATGGGACGTAACGCCATCGATATTGACGGTCATGACGCCCTTTACTTTAGAAGAAACCCGGTTTGAATAATCTTTCTGATAATCAGCGAGATGCTCATTCTGCTGCGCACTCACGATCACCAGGCGGCTGCCCAGGAGCGCCCGACACTTCGGGTCCATTTTGTCAATGATCTTCTCCATCTCGCGCATGGCATCATTGCCGGCGGAGACGACCACCGGCGCCGAAAGAACCCCTTTTTCAAGGATAACCCGGCCCACCGTATTGAGCCACTCGACCTTACTCTCGATATACGACGCATCCAAGTCCTCCTGGTAACCGTACCGAAGCTTCTTTTCTAATTCGATCTTTTCCGGAGAACCATCCTCGGCCTTTTCGTACGCCGCATGGTCTTCAGCCTTCCCATAGTTGGGGCCACAGGACAGATTCAGCACCTCGCAATCCGATTTATCCAGTGCCCCCGTAATCGCTTCAACCACCCGATAGCGGGTTACATTCCCATCCGTTACTGCATAATCTGCCCGGTCAACCAGCACGGTTTTCAGCCCGGATGCCCCCAGCCCCATCTGGTAAGCAACGTCCTTTCCATGCTCTCCACCGTCGAAATAATATGCCGCATCATTCCGGATGGCCGTTTCCGGGAAAGCAGACAAGCAGCCGTTTTTTTTGCGCATGGCATTGATAAAGGCCTGTTCTTCCCCTTCCTTCACCTTGGCCAGGTAAAAGCCCCGCATGGGAATCTGCGCAACTACTTTCCCGCCTGCCGCCTCCACGATTTCCCATACTTCCTGAACCCGGACGGTAGCATCAAAACACACAACGACCAAACCGGGATATCCGGTCAACGGGACCGTATTCCCCTCCCCAGTCGTATACTGGATTTCCTGCTCCGCCGGAACGGACCCCGTAAACGGGATATCCGCATACGTAAATGCAATTTCGCCCGGTTCGGAGGTCCCCGGCTCCGGTTTGTCAACGGAAGGCCCGGAGGGAACGGCCGGATCTGTCGGAGTTGTCGGTTCGATCGGATCTTCCCCGGGAGACGTACATGCAAGGGGCATCATCCCCAGGACAAGAATCGGCAGCAGCGTCAAGAAACAGCGCCGGACATGTGCCGATAAGGATTGTAAGTCCATGTATGCGTATTTTAATTCATTAAAGAACAAATGTAACATTCTCTTGGCAAAAAGGCAAATGACAAAAGACCCGGCGGGGCGGATTTGTCCGGAATAATCCGTACCTTTGCCTTTTGTACAAGACTTCCGGAAACAGGACCGATCCCTGCCGGAAGCCCGCAAACAGAGAACTCAGAAAGCGTAATATGGCAAAAGAAATCAAGTTTTCCCTGGTATACAGGGACATGTGGCAGTCCTCCGGCAAGTATGTCCCCCGCGTGGACCAGTTGGTGGAGGTCGCTCCCGCCATCATCGACATGGGATGCTTCGACCGCGTTGAAACCAACGGCGGTGCCTTTGAACAAGTCAACCTGCTCTTCGGCGAGAATCCGAATGTTGCCGTCCGGAAATGGACCGCTCCCTTCCACAAGGCCGGCATCCAGACCCACATGCTCGAACGCGGCCTCAACGGCCTGCGCATGAACCCGGTACCGAACGATGTCCGGGAACTGATGTTCCAAGTCAAGAAAAAACAGGGGACCGATATCGCCCGGTCTTTCTGCGGGCTGAATGACCACCGCAACCTGAAAGGCTCCGTCCTCGGTGCGAAGAAAGGCGGGATGATCTCCCAGGTCGCCCTTTCCATCACCCACTCCCCCGTCCACACGGTGGAATACTACATGGGCGTGGTCGACAAGGTCGTGGAATACGGCGCCGATGAGATCTGCCTCAAGGACATGGCCGGAATCGGCCGCCCCAATGTCCTGGGAGAACTGGTGCGCGACATCAAGAAAAAATATCCGCATATCATTGTCCAATACCACGGGCATTCCGGGCCGGGCTTCTCCACGGCTTCCATGCTGGAGGTCGCCCGTGCCGGCGCCGACTACCTGGACGTGGCTGTCGAGCCGCTTTCCTGGGGAAAGGTACACCCGGATGTGATCACCATCCGTGAAATGCTCCGCCAGGACGGTTTCCTGGTCAAGGATCTCAACATGGACGCCTATATGGAGGTCCGGCGCCTCACCCAGAAATTCATCGACGACTTTCTGGGTTACTGGATCAATCCTTCCAATTCCCGGATGACTTCCCTGCTGGTCGGCTGCGGACTGCCCGGCGGCATGATGGGGTCGATGATGGCGGACCTGAAGGGTTTCCAAGGCGCGATCAACGCTACACAGCGGGCGCATGGACGGCCGGAAATGAGCTTGGACACGCTGATGGTCAAGCTATTCGAAGAAGTGGAATATGTCTGGCCGCGCCTGGGCTATCCGCCGCTGGTCACCCCGTTCAGCCAGTATGTCAAGAACACGGCGCTGATGAACCTGTACAACATGCTCAGCGACAAGCCGCGCTGGACGACCATCGACAAGGATACCTGGGGAATGATCCTGGGCAACATGGGACAGCTTCCCGGCAAACTGGCGCCCGAAATCGTGGAGCTGGCGAAAGAGAAAGGGCTGACATTCAGCACCGGCAACCCGCAGGACAATTATCCCGATGAGCTTCCGAAGTTCCGCCAGATGATGAAGGAAGAGGGCTGGGACGAAGGAGAAGACCAGGAAGAACTCTTCGAGTTCGCCATGCATGAGCGCCAGTACCGTGATTACAAGAGCGGTGTCGCCAAGGAGCGCTTCAACAAGGAACTGGCTGATTTGAAGGCCAAAGCGGGCGCTCCCATCCAGGTCCGGCGCCATCG
>Ga0256405_10001091_pt1 | contig 79114 bp, 24 predicted proteins | sample RumenRJG_02DNA_FD_189096 | JGI IMG/M metagenome (GOLD analysis project Ga0256405, IMG submission 189096) | Bovine rumen microbial communities from Lethbridge, Alberta, Canada - RJG_02 | ecosystem: Host-associated > Mammals > Digestive system > Stomach > Rumen | place: Canada: Alberta... | reverse complement strand
AAGTTCGTCAAAAGGAGCTGGCACAGGAGGAAATGGTAAATCCTCAGATATAATTTGTGATGCATCTGGGAATGCTATCTATTATGCTGGGGGAGGGGCAGGGGGAAGCACATCGCCAGATTTTAGTTCACCCGCAAAAGGTATAGGTGGTGGCGGTGCTGGTGGTACAAGTGATGATGATGCCGAGCCAGGTGTCGATGGCCTTGGTGGCGGTGGCGGTGGTGGTGGGGCCACATCTCCCGGCGGGAAGGGCGGCGACGGTGTGGTCATTCTTCGTATCCGCGATTTGCTTATTTCGCCTCCTGACTATGTTGAACTTGAATGGAATGGCGAAGAGCAAATAGGATATGAGCCAAAGAGCTACTATGAGCTTGTCGGTGGAACGACAAGCGCCACAAATGCAGATACATATACGTACCAGATTAAACCCGCTGGCGACTTTGAGTGGAAAGACTGGACCGTTTCGAGCAAGGAGACGAAAACAATAGAATGGAAGATTGCCGCACTTAAGGTGGAAATTCCTACATCTGTGGTCATTACATACGATGGTGCGGTGCATGAAGTGGCATCATCGGATGAGATTTATGAGATTGTTGATGGAACTGCCATTGCAACAAATGCCGGCGAATACTATTACACCCTTCGCCTTCGTGACACGGCTAACACGGTCTGGGTAGATGGAACAACAGCCGACAAGACAACGGCATGGTCTATTGTGGCTAAGCAAGTTGAAAAGCCGGCGCTTGTAGGAGGGCTTATCTACAGCGGTACGAACTCGATTGTCTTTACCGAATACGAAGGCGTTGTCTACAAGGAGGGCTTGACTAACTCGGTGAACGCCGGATATTTCCACTACACAGCGGCTCTTGACAACCCTGCTGGCTATACAAACTATGTATGGGTCGGCGAGAGCGGCGATGCGAGTGTCGCTAACGTCCGCGTTGACTGGATGATCGCGTCGCAACTTGTTAACGTTCCTGTGCCGCTAACCGGTCTCATCTACAACGGCGAGCCGCAGAATGGCTTTGAAGAGCTCGACTGGGCGCATTACTCGCTTGTGACTGGCAGCACCACAAACGAGACGGCGGGCGGACCATACGAAGCGGTGTTCCATCTGTTAGGCAATAGCGAGGCAGAAAACTTTGTCTGGGATGTTGTACCCGAGACATCTTCCAACTACACGGTTCCATGGTCGATAAATGCTGACACCAACGAAATAACGGAGCTTAAACTTGTCGGGTGGCGCCTTGGCGCAACACCGAAGATACCTACGATTTCCGCGAAATGGGGCGCAGACACGGTTGAGTACTACTACGGGTTTGGCGATGACGCCGAGTCCGTGACGAGCTGGACAAATGATACCGATGCAATCACGACTCCAGGTACGTGGGTGCTTCGCGCGGTGATACCTGCGACTTTAAGCTGGACGGCTGCCACAAATACGACGACATTCCTTATGTGGGACGATCCGGCAATGCTCTTACACAACTGGACGGAGATTTTCATCAAGGGTACTAATAGCGTGCTTTCGAACTTCGTAGTTCCAATAAGAGTTTCCGAAGAGCGCATGCCGGGCTTCTACTACAAAGAGGCCAGCCCCACCAACCTCGTCTTTATCGACGACGCGGGTACCCTGCTCTCGTACGATGTCGATACATGGAATACTTCGGGCGAGTCTGTTGTCTGGGTGAAGCTTGTGACTTTGCCAACGGAGGGAAGGACGGTCACAATGTACTGGAACCTCCGCGAAGGGCAGTCGCCTCCCGAGAACAACTCAACCGATGTCTGGAGCGACTATGCCGGCGTCTGGCACATGGGTATGGTCGGCACATCTGTAAAGGACTCTGCTGGCGATAGCGACGGAACGCTAACAGGCAGCGCCACACTGTCAACTGAAGGTTTGTTTGGAGCTGCGGCGTCCCTGCCCAACGCCGGGGCTTACATAGATTGCGGAACTAAGCTTGCCAACACTAAGATTGCTTCTGGCGTCACCTTCGAAGGATGGGTGAATTCGTCGAACTATGCCGGCAGCAACCAAAATAGGCATTACCTTTTTGGCAAGGCAGGATTCTTGACTTTTGGCACTTTCAGCCAGACACAAGTTCGTGCGACGACGCCATTTGTACAAGACTACAACATGTCTGTGTCCTTGCCGTCTACTGGTCAATGGTTCCATTATGCGTTGACATTTGTGCCAAACACAACGGATGGGCTTAAGCTTTACATAAACGGTGTCAATGTAGCCACGGAGACTACTACGGGCGTCAATGACAGCACCTCAAGTAGCCAAATGCTTCTTGGCTCGGCGCAGTTCAACCCAACGCAGCAGAATTTCTTCGGTAAACTTGACGAATACCGTCTTTCCCCGACCAATATGGCGGCAGAGCATATAGCTGCCGACTACAAGTACCAGACCGATTCGACGATGATTACGAACGATGTCGTTTACCTTGACGGACTTAAGGTGGACTACTGGCTGGAGAAGCCCTCGCTCAAGTACCCGCAGATGCTTTCCTGGGACATCGACGACAGTATGAACGTGGATGCTGATGGAAACGTCATCACTAACGATATTGCAACCATCGGCGAGCTTCGCTACGGCGAAGTGACGAACTACATATATTCGGTGTACAATGAATCCGAAGTTTACAGTGCTATATCTGAAATCAAGCACGGTGGCACCTACCGTGCAGTGTTCGCAAGGGTGCCGACGGAGGACTTCCAGCCGCTTGAGTACGTCATAGAGTTTAGGATAACGACGAGCAAGCCGTATACAAAGATTAGCGGAAAAGATGGAGATTCCGGGCGAATTCTGTTGATGAACGACCACGACAATAAAACATGCAAAGTTCTAAATCAGGGGTATGACGTAACGGGAAAGTCAACAGGAACATTTTGGCAACGTATCAAAAAGGAGGATGTTAATACAGACTTTAATCTTAAGCCCTATACGGAGGCTATTTTGTGGACAAAAAATTATGGCGCAAAACTGTGGCATATTGTTGATTGCAGACATGGAAATACGTACACAACGGGTTCTGGCAGTATCCAAAACTTTCTCCCATATTCTCCTGAGTCAGACGCATTTGATAGTAGTGGTCTGGAATCGGCCGATGCTACCACCGCTGGCCAGGTGGTAATGCGCAATATAGTTGGCGCGGCAGTATACTCGCCCTGCTACACAAACGGCATTGGCACTATTTACTTTGACGCTGTGAATGGTTGGGCTGAAAATACGGACAACTATAAGATTGTTGTTGAAATCGCGACAAACACGGTTGACCACCTTGAGCCAATTGACGCCAACTGTGTTTCGATTGAGACGAACATTGTCGATGAGGTTGATGCTGTCGGTTATATGGTTGTCACTAACGGTGACGAGGTTAGCACTAACTATTATGTGGTTGTCACTAACGATTACGGCAAGCTCGAAGGATGCTGGCATGCGGCGGAGATGATTCCGTTTATGCGTGATACGGCGGCTGGCACTGGGACGTTCGACAGGTTGGACGCGACTAACGAGCTTGCGCTCGCCGTCACCCACGGCGGAATGGCGGGTAACTTTTATCGCGTTGCTGTGCCTCTCGACTACCATGAATCCATTCGCTTCCGCATCAGGCGTTCGTCGTTCTATCCCGGCAAGAACATAGACAAGGCAGCGCTTATCCTTCTCGACAATATAATTGCCTCGGTTCCGGCGATGAGCGCTACGCTTGAGTCGCGCGGGCACTTCGACGAGACGAAGACGGGGCATGAGATACTCGGTTGGGAACTTGCGACGAGCGTACCGTATCCGTCGATCAATGACGGCGAGATCCACGGCGGTGCGAAACCTTCATTCTTTATAAACGCCGGCGACGGAAAGACGACTTGGAACACGAACGATTTCTTCCAGTCTGCGACTATGCACTACCGCTGGCGCTACCTTAACCAGACGGTAGAGTCGTGGAGGACAATCGAACTTAACCCGCATAACGGCTTCAAGGCGATGTCGAAGTTTGAGCTTCCGGGTCGCGCATGCGACGTCGAGTACTGGTACGACTACAGGTTGCAGGCGCCGTACTATGAGTACGTCGACTATTCCGGAATCGGCAAGCAGATAGACTACACCGAAGAGCGCGGCGTTCAGACAAACCGGCTCGGCGGCGCGACGCTTGCGAGTGCCGGCACTGACTGGTTCTTCCGCGTGCGCGAAGGAAAGAGCGACTACTCCGTGCTCGACATCGTGTTCCGTCGCGGCGCATCCGCCGCGTTAGAGCGCGTCCACATGGCGGCTGTTGGCAACCATGTCTGGCGCGGATTCGTGCAGACGAAGGAAAACCAGGCAGGTGAGATTTCGTACCGCATCGAGGCGCTTGACGAGCAGACGGCGGAGTTTGCGGAATATGCTGCGACTACCAATTACTGGCGTTGCAGGACTGACAATCCACGCTTCCCTGTGAGCGATTCGCTTGAACTTGGCACTGTGGACAGCTGGTCGACGTTGACCTTGGACGCCGTGACGGGATACGTGATGTTCCAGATCGAAGATGCGTCAAAGGATTCCATGGCGCTTACTGTCGTCCATGCCGACTACCAGGACGTGAACGCATGGAGCGATGCGCTTGGCTGCAAAATACCTGGTCATACGGAGTCCATCTTCGTGGGCACTTCTACGACGAATGCTTACAAGATCGGCGTCTCGCCGAAGAAACAGAAGTTCACCGACGACTTCTCCGGCTGGGGGAACATGGCGGCGACGAACGAGTCGTGGACGTTCCCTGTCGGGCTTACCGACATCCGGCCTGAACGCATGTACGGGCGTAAACCATACGTGACGTTTACCGCCGAGACGAACGGCCTTTGGGACGTAGGCCAGGGCATGTGGGTGGCGAAGAAGTATATGGTCGCCACGAACAATGCTGGCGTTGCATTGCAGATGGAGGGCAACGGAAAGGGCTACTTCCAGTTCTACGACGAGCCCAAGGCACCGCGCGGCCTCGAGTCGATTTCGTTTAACGCCCGCCTCGGCCAGTTCATACACTTTGATGACTTCAATTACTACGATGGTGAAGTCAAGTCGTCGCTGGTGAACTACACTTTCATGACGCGTGTTGCGTTTGACCTAAACTCCAACAAAAACTTTGACGGCAATGCGTCCCTCTCCCTTGTGGCGGACTATCTGCCGAACAAGGGCTGCTATGAGGCACGCTGGGAGTGCATAGGCGATCCGCAGGGCAATGGTGGGGAACGTCTGTGCCTCTATCGCTGGAATGTCACTTCCTCGGGCACCAAGCAGAGCACGCTTCTTACGGTCTGGACAAACGGCAGTTCTTTCGCGCAGATAAAGTCTACGAAGTTTGACGGCACCGAGAAGTTTATGCCGTTCTACATCGCCGTGTCCAACGATGTGTCGAAAGGTTGTACCTGGGTGTCGGCTGGCGTTCGCGCCACTGGCATCGACATGACGGCGAACCCCTGGGTAGACACAGATTCCGATAAGCTCAAGTGGTATATAGTCGGTTGCCGAGACAATAGCCCAGAGCGCCTGACCAAGGGTACATACGGTGTTCTTTCCACAAACTGCGAAGGAGTGTTTGGCAAGCCGCAGTATACGACTCAGGTCGATCTCACGGATGTTTCGACGCTCCAAGAAGGCAAGGCAGGCTTCTTCACCGGCAAGACGCGCACATTCGCCACTACACTGTCTGGGCTGTCAATCCGTTCTGATTACGATCCAAACTGGGTAATAATGCCAGGGCGCATGACCACCACGAACGTCAGTACGCATGTGACAGGCATTATCGCAGCGCCCGTCGCCCAGGATCTCCAGATATACCTCGGCACGGCCGGACGCACCGACTGGGGCTCGACGCCTTATACCAACATCGCGCTGAAGAGCTTCGGCGGCAGCGGATTCAACATTCCGCTCTACACGACCAAGAACTGCTCCGTGAAGTTCGCCGTCGCAGGAACGATAGAGGACGTTAGGACAGACATCGTCATCGATTCGGTCGTGATGAAGCAGTGGCGCGGCGGCGACTGGAACGGCGCCGATGTCGCGACCGAACATATCTCGCCTTCGTGGGCGTCTGCGGGAAGCGGCGAGATGTCGCCCATATACACCAACTTCGTATTCACCTCGTGCTGGACCAAGGACAAGGACATCTTGATGAGCGCAAAGCGGTCGAACTTCGAAACGCCGTGCGCGATTCGCTCGCCGCTCATGGATGGGAAGGCGAACAACGGCTACGGCAGCGACGGCTATGTCCGCGGCGTAGGCCTCGGCATGATCTCCTTCAAGTACAAGGACGCCCAGGAGAACGCCGTGCTGCTTCTGCAGATAGCGACTAACCGCGTGGACTATATGAGCGCCGACACCTTCGACAGGTCGTTCAGCGACAGCGTCTGGACTACGATTGCCACGAACGACTTCAGCAAGATGACGGATAAGCAGCGCAGTTCCGGCCTGATCAGCACGTACCTCGGCCTCCACTCGGTGACCGGCATGGTGCGCATCGTCGTGAGCACCAACGCAATCGCCGCCGTCGCGAAGGAAACCAACACGCAACGGTTTGGCGACGTCACGATCACGGAGATATCGTGCATCGATGAACCGCCGGTCGACGTCCACAGCTGGTGGGGCTGGAACATGCGTACGGTTGGTGGCGACGATGACACCGAACGCAGGATGTTCCTTAGCGACTATTCGACTCTTGCCGGCGGTTCTGGGCTTTCGCTCGCGCTGAATAACTCCGTTTCGACCAATTTCAACAAGTCGCTCATCGACGTGGACGACTACAAGTCGTATATCCAGCACAAGCCGTTCGTCCAGACGCCGACGTTCACCTCGAACATCGTCGGCGAGGTGTCGTTCAAGGCGCGCAAGTACGCGTCGACCGACCCGCACGCCACGGTGACCATATACGGCTCTCACAATGCCACCCAGAACGACGACGGCACGTGGGAGCAGATACCAGGCGCCGTGTTCATGGTGACGAACGCGTGGTACGAGACGTACAGCTGCAAGATGGACCCGAGGTACAAGGCGTTTCGTCTCGCCGTCGCCGGCGTCGAGGACATCGTGGAAGGCACGTCTGGCGGTGGCAACGGCCTGCCCGACGGCGCGTATGATCCGCCGCCCCGCGTCCTTATCGACGAAATGTTCGTGAGCGAGGCCGTCAATGCGATAATGGGCTTCAAGAACGTCGGCTGCTTCAGGCACAACCTCTCCGCCACTACGGAGCAGCCGAACGTCCCGAGCGCCGGCGAGCAGCCGATCTGCGAGGAGCAGTGGGGCGTGCAGTGCGAAATCTACGGCGCCCAGCTCGCCTCCGACATCGACTTCTCGCGCGAGCCCAGGGTCTATCTGCACTGGTACGATGGAGTTTACCCGTGGGGCTACGAAAACTGGAAGAACAACAGTGCCGCCCGTTCGGCACGACTCTCCCGCGCCACTGGCACCGCCGAGGATCGCTTCGTATACCGCTCGAGCATGCGCCTGAGCCCCGACGCCGTCGTGCCGATGTCGACCTTCGCGCCTACGTACGTGCAGTACACGCTTGAAGTCGTATACTACACGAAGGAGAACCCGCTCGTTGCGTCGACGAACTGGCTCACTTCGGCCGACTGGCAGATTCCTGAATGGTACAGGCCGCTTGACCTCAACGCGGAGAACGCGAGGAGCGGCGGCTTCGCGGCGTACAATATCATCGATAACGTCGCCCCGGGCTGGGCGTGGATAAACGAGGTGAATGTCTTTGGTCTCTTCCAAAACTACTACAACACCGACGACAACTGCCAGTTCGTCGAGATCGCGCACCCGCCGGAAGCCGACATGTCGGGCTGGACGGTGCGTCTCCTTGAGCCGCAGACCGGCAACAACCTTGTCATAACGAACGTCCTCGCGAAGTTCGGCAGCGGCGGGCTTGCCGGGACGAAGCAGATTTCGCCGGAAGACGCGTCATATAACATGGTCTTCCGCGTCATCGCGAACGAGGGGGCGCGGAGGAGCGGCCGGCTGAAAGTCTCCGACGGCACTCTCGACGCGGTGTGGAACGTCGACAACCCGACGCAGGTGTTCACCTCGGACGGCGTGATCGGCTACTACGATCCCGTGGTCTACCAGCTCGTCCGCACGAGCGGCATCGTCGAGCACGAAATCATGCTCGAAGGCACGAACTTCCTGGAGTCGCTTGAGATCGAACCGCCTGACTATCTCTACAGGATGCGTGATTTCGTCACCAACAAGGTCGCCAACAGCGTCATCATCCTGCCTGGCTACGATTACGGCGGGGCGAGCAACTCGCTTGGCGTCGTCAGAAACTCCGGGCACAACGGCATGGAGGAGCCCGAGAACGACTGGACTCACAAGGCCAAGATGACGCCAGGCCACCACAACATAGGCCAGGTGATCGACCCCAACCACCCCGTGCCGTCGGGTGAAGAGGTATTAGTCTACCTCACAGTCGCGGGCGACCATATCCTGCAGTCCCTGGACGGCTCGAACTTCACGAACGGCATGTTCACCACCATCGTCACAAAGGGCAACCCGGTTGGGACGAACGTCATCTACCAGGTCGACCCGTGGTACGTGCTCGGCTCGGTCACTACTGGCAACGTGTCGATCATAGGCCAGGCGACGCAGACAAGCTCGACACAGCCATATATTTACAACCTCGAGCACGTCGCGCAGGGCATCTCCAACAACGTGACCGTCGTCGCATCTGCCGCGCTTAACCCGAAGTTCGCTACCGACTGGGGCGTTCCTGAAAACGATCCCTACCGCAACGCGATCATTGCCTGGCTCGAGGGCGGAACAGACCTCTACGGCAACAGGTTCGCCAAAGTGGACGAAGGCGAGATTCGCCTCGCTAAGTTCCGCGCGCTTTCGGGCAATGTCGTGACGAACCTGACGCTCAAGGAGATGTACTGGCTCGATATGGATCCGACCATCGGCAACCTCTCGCTCATCGGCGGCATGAAGGAGGCGCCGACGGGCGTGCCGCGCGAGATGACGCTCGACGACGGCGTAACGGCCACAACCCTTACGAACCGCCGCATGACTGTCTACATGATGATCTCGAACGAGAACGATGTCGTCGAAGCGCCCGCGTATTCTCGCGGCATCCACGACTACACGAGGTACTGGACGCCCTACGCGTTGCGCGGCCTGAAGCCCGGGGAGGAGTCCCGCGGATACGTGTCCTCCACGGGGAAGTGGAACAGCGTAACGTTCAAGATCGCGGGCCTGCTGCTCAACGGCCACACCTCGTTCGATGACGTCGACAGCAAGGTTCCGCTCAGGCACTTCGTGTTCAACCCCGCGTCCTTCGACGCGAACGGGCTCTCGCGCATCGAGATATACGACCCGCATTCGTCGCTCTCCCTCGGCTACAACGCGGGTTGGTGGCGCTGGTGGGAAGAGCAGAGCGCGAAAGGCGAGCCGCTGAGCATCATCGTGTTTTTCTGGATGATTGACACGCGCCAGCCGCCGCTTGGCATAGAACAGCTTAAGGAGACCAATTACTATGGGGAATGAGGAAATGACGGAGTCAAGGAAGAAATGGCTATTGCCCGTTGCGATTGCCGTGGTGCTGCTGGCACTTGTCGCGGCGGTGCTCGCGTTTTGCATGCGCGGCAAATCCGCCGCGCCGGAAGAGGAGAAGTACGACACGCCGTACGCGCGGATGCACGACCCCGTCTACCTCAAGGAGCTCGCCGATTTGCGCGCCGAACAGAGGGAAATTGCCAAGCGGCTCGTGGAAGCGCGTGCCGCGCTCGACGCCGCTAAGGAGAAGGGAGAGGACTCGCAGGAGTACCGCGACGCCTTGGCGAAGATGGAAGCCGCTACAAAAGATTTCAACAACAACCGCGCAAAGGCGCAGCTCGCTGTCCGCGAGCGCATAATCAAGGAAAACGCCGCGATAGAGGCAAAAAAAGAATCTTCGAAGAAGAAGGGTGAATAAAACATGAAAAAGCAACTCACAACCCTCGCACTCATAGCAACCCTCGGAATGTTCGCCGGGCCAGCGGCAAAGGCGGCCGACGGCGACATATACGACATCGTCCCATGTGACGCGAACGGTACGGATCTTTCCACCGGAAGCACATGGTCAACGTACGCGAACCCGCTTGGCTCGGGCGTAGACGTATACTTCAAGATACGCCTTGTCGCGCGAGACGTCACGAGCGCCACGGTCAACCGCTGGAAGCTCGCCTACGACGGCATCCTGCCCGAGAACATCGCCGAGGCGCTGTACCCGATGAGGATAGGCATCTACGTCTCCGGCGTGAAGACGTATGCCGAGCTCGTCTCGCCGAAGCTGGAAGGCACCTACACGACTGCGCTTGTCTTCAAGTACACGACGAAGCCCGGCGACTTCGCGATGCCGATTCGCCTCGCCACGCTCGACGGTCCCGCCAGCGACAAGATGGACGAAAACAGCGAGTATTCCTTCGACTCGCTGACGGCGGACTGGAAGATGTATCGCCTTGACGCAGATAGCAATGTCCAGAAGGACTGCACATGGATCTTCACTTCCGACAGCACCCGCACGGCGCGTGCATACAGCGACATCCACCGTGCGCCTTCGACAGACTACTCGCTTGAGAAATGCGGCATATTCGTCAAGACCGTCGACTTCTCCGACGACGCCGAGGATCCCTCCTTCTGGCGCTCCATCCACGAGAACTCCACAATCACTGGCGGCGGCGTCAGCCCGCGCCTTGCGATCAGCGCGCCGTCCGAGGGCGCGAGGACGTTCTACGTGTGGTCCGAGGACAAGGACAAGATCAAGGTCAAGGCGTCTGGCTCTGTGACGGTTACGCCTGTCACGATGAGGGTTGGCGCAGTTGGCGTCACTGACACCTTCGACGTCGCGATGGTCACGTTCGATGGCGGCTCTGGCGAACCTGTGCCATTCCTTGTCGAGGCGCAGACTGGCTCCGAGGGCGAGACGGCGACGCTTATCATGAGCGCGTATCCGCAGTTCAACTACTCGTCGACGGCCGGCACGCGTGTCATCGACTACGTGACTGTCCCGGTGAAGTGCATCGAGGCGCTGCCGACGAGTGTCATGATCGAGCGCGCCGACCAGACGATCGTGGCCGACGGCGACCATTACACGGCCAAGACGAGCATCTCCTTCTATCTCTCCCAGGCCGTCACGAACACCGTGAAGGTCACGATCAGGCCGTCGTTCGAGAATAAGCCCGCCATGACGAACTGGTGGGACTACGTGCGCTTCTCCGAGGTGAACGAAGTCACTACGTTGCCGAGCACGAATGAATATTCATATACGTTCAACATTGGCTCGACCGAGAAGAAAACGATCTATGTCTATGCGCTGCGCGGCGACAACAGCACCGTCGGCACCGGTAACCAGGTCCTGTTCACGGCTGTCGTAGACCCAACGGACAAGGCCGCAGCCGGCATCACCGGCGACGACAAGACCACTGGCCTCTGGATCAGCGCGGCGAAGCCCGTCATTACAGAGCCAAACGACACGACGCCCGCCTACACGCCAACGGCAGGCGAAAGCCAGCAGGTGATCATCGCCGTCTCCGACACGTATGCCGACATGACCGACACGAACGTCGGCTACACCGTGATGTACAACGTCGGCTCCGGCTGGAAGACGCTGCCTGACAAGTTCAAGGCGAGCGGCGAGGGCGGCGAGCTCGTTGGCCTCACAAACAACCTCCCGCCGACAATCGAGTTCCCGACGGCGGGCGACATCACTGGCCAGATCAAGGTGACGGCGCCGATCAGCCAGAAGACGAGCGAAACCGTCCAGTTCCCGGTCAGGGTCGCACCCGCGAAGACGACGAGCGCAACGTCCCTCGACCCCGATCCGGACAACTACACCGAAGGCGACGTGGTGCACTTCCGCATGGCGCTCAGCGCCCAGAACGACACGGGCAAGCCAATCTACGCGTTCCTCCTCTGCAACGAAGAAGTCGACCTTTCGCTGTTCGGCGGAACTGCCGCGAAGGCGATACTGACCAATGCCGACGTCGCCGCGTCAACCTCGGTCGGACGCCAGATAAGCACGGTCGGCACGTATGTCGATAGCTCCTTCACCGTCCTCGACGGCCTTTCCGAGGACGACGCGGGCCAGAACTACACGTTCTCCGTCGTGCTCTGCTCCTCGAAGAACTACGACCCGAACTTACGACTCCAGGGCTACGACACCACCGAGATGCTCAACATCACGGTCTACAACAAGGAGCCGAAGTTTACGACGGTCAGCTTGAACGGCTTCGAGGCCGATAGCGACGGATATACCTTCCCCAGCAAGTACCCGATGGGGCAGAACCAGACGATACTGCCCGAGTTCGACGACGTCAGCTATGACCTTAAGCACGGCTTCGAATACAAGTGGACCGCCATCTGCAACGGTCAGCCGTATGCGAACGGCACGGTGGCGCACGACACCACCGGTACCGTCACCGAGACGACGACCACCACCAACTCGACGGGCGTCACGGCGACCTACAAGACGGTCGTTCCCGACGGAACGAGCATAAACGAGGTGCCGTTCGTCTACCACTTCCCGTATGCCGGCGTCTGGACGGTCAAGATCCAGATGAAGGACAAGGACATGGTCAAGTACTCGGTGGAGACGTACACGATCTACTTCGTGACGATTGAAAGCCCCGCCATCGAGATAACAGTCGACGACGTCTACGCCGAATCTGATACCGCCGCGAGGTTCAACGTCGGGCTCGGCTACTACAACTCTACGGAGAGCATAGTGGTCAAGCTGACCGTCACGCCTCCGGAAGGCGACAACCCCGGCACGCTGCTTCTCGACAACTCGCTCAAGACCGTGCCCACCGGCTACGTTGCGCTCAACGACAACGAGTACTACGTGAGCTTCCGCTCTGCCGAGCCGATCGCCATCGGCATCGATTCGATGGACGGCACCGCGCGCAGCAGCGCGAAGGGCTTCGCCATAAAGGCCGAAGTCGTGACGACCACCCAGTCGATCGTGCCTGGCAAGACATGGGCTGAATACTATCTCTCCAGCCAGAAGAAGCTGTACATCGAAAACACTCCGCCAGTGCCTGGCTACGTTACGTCCGAGAATACGAATGCCTGGAGCGTCGCTGGCGGCGCGGCGACTTCGTATCCGATCAACTGGTCGATACGCAGCGACGTCGAGGGCGACTTCACCAACAAGTGGGCGAACGGCGAGGGTCCTGGCATCAAGGTGACTTTCCAGGGCTGCCAGAACGCGACGACCTTCTACGTGACCGACACGAACGAGTGGAGCGGCACGTTCATCCCGAACTTCGGCGGCATGCAGGGCGACATAAACGTCGTGCTTACGATCGAGGACAAGGACCAGGGGCTCCTGACCTGGACGTACATGTACACGGTCAAGCCGTCCAAGTTCCTCGTGACGATTCCCAATGGGCCGGTTGGCTTCGGCAACAGCGCACTTTCGCAGAAGTACGTAAAGACAGCTGCAAAGGGCGGTCGCGGCGAAGGCCACCTGTACGCACAAGGCGCGACATTCTCCGACGGAACGCTCTTCCGCATGAACTGGAACTGCTCGTCGGCTGCGGCTGTCGACGTCTATGCGTGGGGCTATCGCACCAACGCCGTCGACAACGGCTGGCTGAACGGCAAGATGGACATTGCCCTCAACGACACCGGCACGGGCGTCGCCACGCCTGCCACAGAAGAAACCACGGGCTTCTACCGCTATGGCGACGAAGTCAAGGACAGCTTCCTGTACGCCTGGCTCGTCTCGACCCCGCAGAAGGAAAGCTCCGCACCGGAATGGACGCTTTCGATCGCGCCTGAGCAGCCTTTGGCGCAACCGATTCCGGTCACGGCACACCTGCCGACTGACACGACCGGAGACAAGTCCTACATGCCGGTCTACGTCGAGGCGGTGTTCGCAAAGGAATGGATGGCGGAGGACAACCTTGGCGACATCAACCAAGACGGAATCCCAGACTACTTCGCCATGACCGGCTGGGGCGACGGCGGCGAGTCGCTGATTGCCTCGACTACAGGCGGCGACACCAAGGAGAACGACCTTGCCGACATCGCAGGCGGCAACCCCGACGCGGACTTCCTGCCGGGCGTGTACGAACAGCTTGGGGTGGAAAGGCTTGTCGGAGCTACCTACCAGATTTCAATCGGCGGCCATACGTACGACGCGCCTTCCAAGAATAGCTATGCGCCGATAGGGATTCCGTTCAACAACAGGCTTGAGCTGCGTGGCTTCCACGACGGCCTCAACGAGACCCAGGTAACCAAGAGCATTGTGTCGTTCAGCATTTCCGAGACGAATGCATACAAGGCGGCGTTCAAGGAGGCAAATGGACGCGATTGGGAGGAGACGGATGGCTTTGACTTGTCGTTCTGGAGCCCCGAGCCTCGCGGCAGGGATGGAACCACCCGCATGGATCCGACGCTCGAAGACACCGACGCCGACAACTTCCCTGACGGCTGGGAGTACTACTTCTGGTACATGGCGAAGGTCTGGGTGCCCGGCGGGCATGCCAACGGCAAGCCGAAGGACGGCCAGAAGTTCGTATTCGAGCGCTTCAACCCGGGCAACATACTCGTCGGCACGGAAATCGCCGCGTCCAATGTCTGGCAGCGTTTCGACCCGTGCATTGAGTACAAACAGGAATCGTTCGACCTTGACAACGACGGACTCACCGATCTCGAAGAGCTCTTGATTGGCACCAATCCCTGCCACTGGGATACCGACGGCGACCACCTGTGCGACGGGTGGGAGATCATGATGTGCCTCGACCCGCTCAACGGCTCGAGCAACGAGAACCCCGACGGGGACTACATGGCGTTCCGCACGACGTTTACCGACATGTGCTGGTTCGAGGACCGTAGCTTTACCCCAACAGGTGAAGAGAGCATCGAAGCAGACAGGAGGGTGTATGGAATTCCAGATCTCGATCCCGCCGATTACCATTACGTAGGCGGCAGGTGCTATATGCTGGTAAAGAAGGAGGTCGTCTGCTACAGCTTCACGCCCAAGTTCGATGCCAATGGCGAGAACATTCGATACGGTCTCCCGAGTGACATCCCCGAGGAGATTCCCAAGGACTGGGTCTGGGGCTTTTACATGGTCGACAACGTCAGGCGCGAGAAGATCACGCTCGATGTAGGCCAAGAGCTGTTCCCTCGGCTCAAGTTTGTCCTTATCCACGACCAGGTGCATGACGGCTTCGGGTTCGATCCTCGCACTGGATGGGGCATGAACGCCAATGGATATGTCTCCGACCGCTGGGATCCCAAGGTTAACATTGGCCGCGGCAAATTCCTCGGCACCACCGGCCTCGCGGTCAATACGCGCCCGTACGCCACGTACGACGAGTATCTCGTCATGAAGTACCGCATGGACTACGGGATAGACTACTCGCCGAACACAAAAGGCGACAACGTCGTTGACCCGAACGCTGCCAACACGTGGGAAGTCATGATGAGCAAGACGACCAATCCAAACGTCGTCTATCCCGTCTCGACCGATGAGAGCGGCGACGACGAGAACGGCGACGACGGCAATGGCGAGACCGCCACAACGAACTCGACAGTTTCTGCCTCTATTGCGTCTGGCCTTGCCAAGGCCTTCGCCCAGGCGGGCAGCGACAAGTCGCCTGTCACGTCGCATGGTGCCGATACCGATGGCGACGGCGTGCCGGACGGCTGGGAACTCTACATGTACCGCAATCCGAACGCCGGTCCGTCAAAGGAGGACGAAGACGGCCTTGGCAAGACCAATGCGCTTGACTTCGACGGCGATGGGCTATCTTGGGTGAACGAGTACGCCGGCGTCGACTCATGCAACGCCTACAAGGACTGCGCGTCCATCTACCAGAACCACCCGGGCAACGTGTCGGGATGGTTCAACAAGTTCTTCCCGACGAACCCCGGCACGATGAAGGAGAACGTGGGCGATGTTTCGGATCCGCAGCTCTACGCGGGCATGGGCAATGTAGACGGCTGGGACACCGACTTGGACGGCGTACCGGATGCCGTGGAAGGCGGCACGTGGTATGGCGTGTTCGCAACAGGCGGCAGGCAGGGCCTGGTGGAGCTGGGCTTTGTGTACGGGGCTCCCGAGGACGACGGCACGACCGTGTGCTTCCGCGGCGGCGGCATGAACCCGTGCACGATCGACACCGACCTTGACGGACTCCCCGACGGCTGGGAAATGCAGCATGCCGGCGTTCCCGTCGAGCTGCCAGCCAAGAAAGTGATACTGCCGCGTGGCCACAAGAGCGAGATTGTCAGCATCGATATTGACGAGGCGACATTCATCGCCGACGGCTTGTCGGGCGAGAATGCCGTCTCGCCGACAGCCGTCTATATCGCGGGCGGCATGGACGCCACGTGGAAGGGCGACGCGGTGTTCGACGACTACGACAGCGACATAGAGCCGGACCAGTGCCTATCGTGGGACGATCTCCTGAAGACGAAGCGCGACGTCGACTTCGACCACGACGGACTCCAGAACTACCAGGAATACCTGACGCAGTCCGTCCGTCACTTCCGCTATGACGACATCACGACGCCCCTTATGGGCCGCCTGCTCACTGGACCTGATGGCAATCACTCACAGAGCTTCGGGCGTGCCAATGTTGCGAACCCCGGCACGGGCTATCCCGTGTTCGATCCTGCCGACGTGGAGGCCTTCGCCGCGAATGCGGCCGAGGCATGGTACGGCAGAGATTACGTATACTACGAGACAGTCACGACCGGCGTGAAGCGGGTAATCAGTGCCGATCTCACCAATACGAACTACATCTACTATACGGCCCAGAAGAAGCGGTATAAAGATGGCGCAACGCTTGTTTCGGATCGTGTCACCGATGGCACCTGGTCAGAAGAGGGTTGGAGGAAGGCCGGCTACTTCGCGCCGCCGGTTATGGCTTGGGATCGCGCATTGACCAGCGGCAAGTTCAACAATCCGCAGTACCTGTACCCGATAACGCTCAGAGACGACGGCTACAACACGATGGTCGGCCTCGATCCCGCCACATCCGTCGCGGGCTACGCGACGACTGACCCGCGTATCGCCGATACCGACGGCGACAGCATGGACGACTTCTACGAAATGTACCACGGCCTCAACCCGCTTCTCGGCACGACGCCCGCGACTGCCGCTCAGACAGGCTGGGGACTGGAAGCCAATGGCAGCTTGCGGAAGTTCGGTGATATAATTTCCGCGCAGTTCTACATTGCGAATAAACCCCCGATTGTTGACTCGAGGCCTACCTTCAACGCCTGGTACAACGAGTGGATATACCCGACGTATTCTGGTTCTCTCGGCCGTGCGGGCCAAGTCCCCGGCAACGCGATCTATGGCCCGATTCAAGCGCCGCAGGCGTACGACCCGATCCTCTACCCGTGGGGCATGGGTACGCCCATGGCTGACGCCGACGGCGACGGCATGAGGAACGATGATGAGCGTCTCCTGGCTAATGTGGCCGATCCGGTGGCGCGCCATACCGACCCGACGCCGCTGTGGTTCACCGAGCGCACGACGCCCGCCAGCTTCGTCGCGCAGTACTATGTCAAGTCGCCCACCCTTGCCAACAGTGGCTTCCAGTGGGCCGGCGCGCCGAATGACGACTACGAGGAAGCTGCGCTTGAGGCCATGACCGACGCCACAAGCGACATATACTTCGGTGGACTCGTCAGCTACCAGTTCAGCTTCGAGGAGAATGAGGGCTACGATACCGACGGCGACATGACGCCGGACGAGGTGGAAGCAGTATCGACGGTGCGCACTGCGTCCGATCCGCTAAGGTTCGATGATCCTTCCCGCAGCCAGGCGTTCTACCTGCCCGGCAACAATTCGTACGCGATCTCGCGCGATATGCAGATCAGGCCGATAGACTCCGTTGACTTCCTCAAGCAGTTCACGGTCGAGTGCTGGGTCATGCCCGAGAAGACGGGCGTGGCGCAGACGATCGTCGACCGCACCGTTGCCTATGAGGGTGACTCGATTAACGTCGACGCGTACGCTATACGCTCGAACTTCCGCATCGGCCTCGATGCGCAGGGCAAGGTCTACGGCATGTTCGACAACAACGACTCCATAGAGTCTGGCGTAGACGCGCCCAAGAGCTGCCAGTTCGTCGACGGCGGTCCATTGCCGCTTAACGAGTGGTCGCATATCGCGCTCACGTTTGATGGTTCCAAGCTCGTCATCTACCTGAACGGCGTCGCGAAGGACACCGCGTCGACCGCGCTCGTCCCGGCGAACGGCGTGACGCTGATCCACCAGAACACGGCCACCACAAACGGCTTCCTGCACGGGGAGTATCGTTGCGACCCGAGTGCGTTCCTGATCGGCGCAAGGCCGAAGAAGAAGAACCTCTATGCTCTCTTCCCGTACTACATCGAGGCCGGGGAGCACAAAGAGTCGTTTGACAACCTGCAGGAGTACTTCCAGGGCTACGTCGACGAAGTGCGCGTCTGGGACGGCGCGAGGACAGGCGACCAGATCAGCAAGAACTACAGGAAGTCGCTGGGCTTCGCCGATGCGACGGAGAACCGCGACGAGGTGTTCAACTCCTGGTACTACAGCAAGGGCTCGCGGAACAACAACGACGGCAACCCGCCGCTCCCGCCTGAACTCGTCCTTAACTACGACTTCTCGACGCTCCCCGGCGCGGTCAACGAGGCCGACGTCGCAAAGACTCCGGCGGGCTTCACGAAGAACGTCCTGTACGCAGCGATGAGCGACTACGCCTCCAATCCCGACATCGACACAACAGGGCTCTACGGGAATCTGCTGGAGCTCAAGGGCGTTTCGGGTGGCGGCGTCGAGGGCGACTTGCTCGTTGGCTGGTGGGACGAGTGCCGTGTAAAATCTACTGTCTACGACGACTACCACGTCGTCCCGTGGATCAAGAATACCGTGAGCCACCTGCCGCTGATGGACGGCGGTGCAGTAGATAGCTTTATGTACGCCGACTACTTCGGCTCGGTCTACATGACCGCAACAGAGCTTGGCGTGGCGAAGCTCGTGTTCCCGAACTCCGCGATGCCCTATCCGGCGACCGTCTTCAACAACGACCGCTACTATCGCCTCGCCCACGCCAACATCCTCGCCGAGAGGAGAGGCGATAGCTTCCTCGCGAACCAGGGCATGTGCAGGTTCCAGGTCAGAAACAACTTCGTCGGCACGGCGGACCTCGTCCCGATGGGCGGCGCCTTCGCGAAGACCTGCCCGAATATGTGGAACGGCAACCCCGCCGACCCGTGGGAGCAGACGGGCGACGACACGAACGGCGACTGCATCCCCGACTGGTGGGAGGATTATGCGCGCAACAACTACGCGCAGGATCTCGACCCATCCGCGTCGATCGGCTGGGATACGCTTATCGACTACCACGGCGCCAGGATACCCGCCGGCAAGGCGTATGTCATCGACATCTACCGCGGCATGCAGCCCGACGGCACGGTCAATTCCGACTACGCCGTCTACACCGACGAAGACGGCGACAACATCCCCGACTGGTGGGAGGAACTGTTCGGAATCTCCTCGTTCGGCGCTGACGACGATACCGACGGCGACGGACTTTCCAACTACGCCGAGTACATCATAAGCCTCGGGGACTATCCCTACGGCATCGAGCGGGGCTTCCCGTTCCTCGACCCGTCGAAGCGCCACTCCGGCATCGGCCAGAAGGTGACCGACTACTTCCTCGCGGGCCCGACGAATGAGATCGTCTCCATAAGCGGCTCGGTCACGAACATCTTCGCCAACCAGTACCTCGGCGAGATAGTGACTGACCATGACTTCATGGAGAGCTGGTGGGAGAAGTCGTTCTCGAACGCCTACGCGAATCCCAACGTATACGATCCCGACAAGGACACCGACGGCGACGGCTGGTCGAACTTCGCCGAGGTTCGCGCCGCGACCTGGCACGGAACGATCCTTGCCGACACGATTACGAAGTATCTCTCCGATCAGGTGAACCTCGAGAACTATCCGCGTCCCGCGATCGGGCTCCGCCTGACCTACGGCAGCAAGATTCAGGACGTCTCCGGCAGGGGCGTCGTTGTCCGCACCATGACGAAGTCGAACGGGCGCACCGACGCGACGTTTGTCGTGGCCGGCGCGACCGAAGTCGGCTCTGGCATCTACACGCCAGGCGTGTTCCTCGACGTCAAGACGCCGATTCACGGGCTTCTCCAGCCGGGCAGCGTGATTCCCACGTCCTGCTCGCTCTACGGCGTACACCTTTCAAAGGAGGGCGTGTACTACTGGGGCATTCCGACCTCCCTTGGCGACAACCTCCTTTCCGCCGGCACGTATATCGGCGTCTCGACGTTGACGACGACGGCCGGCGAGGCGGTCGAATGCAATTACTTCAAGGGCACGGTAGCGAACTATCGCGACGACATGAGGACGTACGGGCAGGCGAACGTCATTCTCGACAACCCCTCGCTTGACTTCGTGCTGATTGGCAAGGTTGTCAGCCGCGACGACGTGCGCAAGGGCGATGTCTTAATCTCGAGCTCGCAGACGGAAGTGCAGAGCGTGTTTGGCAGCGTCGACTTCATAACTGGCGAGTTCGTGCTTGACCCGGCGCCGCTCGAGGCAGCTGGGCTTGCGCCAGACGGCATGCTTGTAAAGGTCGAATATCAATATGCGATCAGCGCCGAATGGCCTCAGGTTCTCTGGCTCAACCAGCCCGCAGCGGGCCGCGTCAAGCAGGGGATCAACACAATCGAGGCCTGGATTGACCTCAACGGCGACGGCGCCTACACCGCTGGCGAGCCCTATGGCAGTGTCGGTGGCGTCGATATCGGCTGGCACAAGACGGCCGTGACGACGATTGAGCTCAAGGACACCTCGAGCATAATCCCGCACTATCTCCTGTCCGATGGCTCCAGCGACCGCGCAGTAGTGGAGGGCGAGGCCGGCGGAGTCCTCAATGTGGGCGGCGCAGGCGCAGGCGATGGCGGCCTCACCGCCAAGATCGCGGTTCGCCGCATCGGCATCAACGGGCAGAGGGTGATCGGTACCAAGACTGTGCCCGTGCGCACGCTCGTCTCTAAGCCGTATGTCCTCGACGACAGGGCGTACATCACCGAGGCCGACGTCGTGACCGACGACAAGCCCGACCTCGATTGGAAGTGGCTCGTCAGCGACGCGACGAAGCTCGGGCTCGAGCTTTCGGAGATCATGACGGCCGAATACGAGATCGACCGCGTAAGCACGCTCTCCGACGGCAGCGTCACGAACGTTGCGATCGCGACGTTCGTCAACAGGTTCGGCCGCCAGAGGCCGATACCGGTCACGCGCGCGCCTCTCGCTGAATCGCCCGTGTACAGCGCGGCGCCTACGTTCTCCTGGACGTGCAACGACGACACGATGGCGGCGTTCCGCCTGCAGGTGTCGACTTCGACCAACGTCGCCGACGTCATCTACGATTCCGGCATCAAGCCGCTGCCCGGGCGCGGCGCACTTGCCGACGACGTCTACGCGTTCACGGCTCCCATCTACGCAGGCGCGCCTGTTACGACCAACGGCGCCCCTGTCCTGCTCGACGGCAGCAACTACTATTGGCGCGTCACCGAGTACAATGCGAAGTACAACGCCGAGGACGCGAAGAGCTGGAGCGCGTGGACCCTGTTCCAGGTTGACGTCGCAAACGCGAACATCAATCCGAACCTGACCACCGGCTACGGCAAGTGCGGCGCGGTCGTCAGGTACTACGGGCCTAACACGAACGACCTCACCGGCATCGTCGTGGTCGAAGTGCATAGGTCCGCCGACTTCACGGACCAGCCGCTCGCCCAGATGCGTGCCGACGTCTCGCAGCTCGCCGACAGGGATGACGTGACGACGGTCAACGCCGCCTTCGCCGGCATCGATCCGGGAACGGTCTACCTGATGGCATACGTCGACGCCAACAACAACGGCAAGCGCGACGCCAACGAGTCGTGGGGCTACTCAAGCTACGTCGACACCGACAGCATCTCGATCTTCACGCCCAAGGGCGTCACCATCACGGACGAGATCAACCGCAGCCCGTCCATAACCGTCTTCATCGAGGACACGGACTACAACCGCAACGAAATCCCCGACTGCATGGAGACCGCGAGCGAGATTGCCGGCGGCACATCGGGCGGCGACGGCGACAAGGACGGACTTCTCGACGACGAGGAGGACGGCTATGCGACCGACGCTGCCATCTGGGACACCGACAGCGACGGCATGCCCGACGGCTGGGAGGTCAAGTTTGCAGACCTCGATCCTAATTTCGACGACTCCGCCGATGTCGCGGACGGCGACGTAATGGCGTTCGCCATCAAGGACTGCACCATCGTGACGGTGCAGAACACCGACGGTTCCGAACCTGTCAGCTACATCTTCAAGGAAGGACAGACGGCGCCACAGGTCGGCGATTCGATCGACGGCTATGCGCTCTACAAGATCTACGAATATCCGGTCGCCGGCGAAGACGGAGTCGTCGAATACTGCGGACGCGGCGCCGAGACGACGCTTTCCGCGGCGGCTGGCACGACGAACCGCGTGGCCAATATCTCGTCTAACAAGGTCGCGCTCGTCCACGCGCAGGTCTATAGCGAGTTTGGCTTCAACCCGAAGACGGCGGTCGTCGCCGATGACGCGGTCAACACCAAGCCGTTCACCGCGCTCGACAAGTACCTCGTCATCCGCTACCTCGCGGCGCTCGGCATCTGCGACGAAGAGGACGTGAACGTCAACGGCAAGTGGGCGAAGTATTCGCTCAAGCCCCTTGACGCCGACAACGACAAGGACGGCATCCTTGACGGCTGGGAGCTCTACGTCATGTTCGGCGGCAATCCTGTGCCGGCGAACATAGACGACGCGGCGATCAGTCCGTGGAAGTTCGACGACCGCTTCTCCGACGTCGATGGTGACAGCGTGTCGCTTGCCCGCGAATACGACAGCGTTGAGCCGAGCGATCCGTGGAACGAGTACTCTGTCTACGATTACTTCGTCGCGAACGAGCGGCTCCTCAGCGGCACTTCGAAGTTCACGGATGCGGAAGCGCGCAGGTTCGGAATCGCCGAGTCCAAGCTGGACGATGACGACGACAACGACCTCCTGACTAACCTTGAGGAGATCCAGGCGTACTATTACGACAGGACCGCGCTCGCCGACATCGATCCCGCGAAGGCGTGGAGCGACGGCGAAACGCCCGACTACTTCCGCGTGGCAGGCGCGACCTACCTTGGCCTCCTCTTCAACGGCGGCGAGTTCATCGAGCCCGAGATGCGCGGCGAACTTCTGATCGCCGATCTCGCGATGGTCGGTACGCGCGACTATCGCAATACCGGTTGGGACTACTGGTCGATGGCACGCAATATCTACAGCGCACAAGATGGCGGCTTGTTCTACACGAATGCACCGGCAGCTGCTACAGTTGGATTCAGTTCCGCGATAGACAATCTGCCAATTACACAGGAACTGCGTGACCTTGAGCAGGAAAACCGCATTAGGGTTGTTTCCTCTGAATACTACTCGCAGACAAATGACGTTGGCAACGTTGAGGGCTTCTATCTTATCGGCTGGAGGGATCTGAACCTCGAAGAAAGCTCCGTGCCGGTGCCTAAGTTGACGCTGACGCTCAAGTATGCGGGCAATGCGTCGCAGACGGTTGTCGTCGAGGCGTACCAGATCAACTCCGCCTATCCCGAATACGGCGAGCAGCTGACGGCTCGCTGGACGCTCGAGGCACCCTTCAACGCGGGTGTCGCGAAGGTGTCGTTCGACGAGCCAGGCGAGGGCAAGCTCAAGCAGGGCCAGGCGCGGTTCGTCGTGTACATCGACGAGAACGGCGACGGCAAGTTCTCCGCTGGCGATACGTCTGGCTCCACGACTACTGAGGTTGGCTACCTCGGCTGCGACCTCGCAATTGCACTTGGCGAGGCGAATCCCGGGTTGCCGGCGCTGCGTCTCTCGGACGGCACCAATGTTGTATCGACGCTTGCGCTCGTCCGCAGCGCGATAAACGGCAAGCCGCTCTACAACAGCGCGAAGGGCGTATTCATCGTCCAGTTCCCGAACAACGCCGCGCGTGAAGCGCTTTATCCCGGCGAGTACGACACTGGCACCTACATTGGCATCGACCAGACGCTCGCGTCGATAGAGGGCATCGAGGATGTCGAGAGCGTGACGTACGAGGTGCTTCGCCTCCGTGCGGACGAAGTCGCCGGTCTCTCTGTCACGAATCTCAACAACTACGTCATCGTCACGTCCGTAGAGACGAACGGCGAGACGATTGTCACCTCCAACGTTGTCAACCAGACGCTGAACGAGACGGTGACGATCAAGTACTCCCTTGAGCGCGACGTAGCCAAGTCGATTGCGTGCGCGGGCTCCACGGCGGACGACTTCACGTTCACCTTCACAGTTCCGACTGATTCGGCGAATACGAAGTTCTGGCTGAACGTCCAGACGAATGGCGCCTCTGAAGCGACCCTCTTAGGCGGCAACAAGGGCTTCATACTGAACGACATCCGCAACGGAGTGGTTGTCCTCGACAAGTACTGGTTCGAGGCGAACGGCATTACGATTCCGACCGGCCTTACGAAGTTTGGCGTAGTCCTTGGCAACGACAAGTTCGGCAGGCCCTTGGCAGCGAGCTGCGCGATGGCGGAGGTCGTCATCAACGAGGGCGCATCCTTCGATGGTCGCCTCGCTGTTACGGTCGAGCATCCGACGGCCACCCTCGACGCAAAGCTGACGATTGCGGCATACGAGAGCGCGGATCTCGTGAATCCGGTCGCAGTTACCAATGGCTGCGCTGCTGGCGACGCCATTGAACTCACAGGCCTCCGTCCTGGGCGCGAATACTACGTTGCTGCGTGGTACGTAAACGACCCGAGTGACGGGCGCGGCTCGGCGGCTCGCAGAATGCCTTACGACACGTGGGGCTACCTCTGCAACCTCAACGTGACGAACATGCAGCAGATTGCGGGCAGCATGGCCTTCGATCCGGTGCCGGTGAAAGCCGCCGACATCGCCTCTGTGACGAACACGATTTGGCTGCAGGACACCGACTGGAACGGCAACAACGCTGTTGACCGCGATGAGGACTTCCGCGCGATCGACGGCGACTACACGCGTTCGCTCGACCCTGAATACGGTTTCGACATTGCCGGCGTCGACGAGACTGAGATCTTCAGCGACGCGGCCGAGAACGACGTGTTCGCGTATGCGGAAGTGCCGTTCTACTGCGTGATGGCTGAAATCGGCGGCATGGAAACGTGGTTTGCGGTGACCAACCTTGACCTTGAGACGGTCTCCGACAAGGTGACGCCCGGCATTCCAGTCGGTGCGTCGCTCAAGGACCTCAACACTCTCGTTACCACCTATCTCTACGACTTCGGCAAGTCGAACGCCAAGCGTCTCGCGCTCGGCACTAATGTTGTCTGGACCGGCGAAGAGAAGGTCGTGAAGGCCGTGGAGCGGAAGGAACTCATCCTCGTCCATGCGCAGGTGTACGACTACTTCGGCTTCTATCCGAACACGGCCAACGGCCGCGTCGACAAGTCGGAGTGGGTGAATACCCGTGCGTTCACGAGCGCGGACAAGAACTTCGTCACCAACTACCTGGCGAATGTCCTCGGCGTCGCCGATGCATGGCAGTATGCGCTCCCGACCGAATACCCTGATGCTGATCCGGTTGCAAACGGCCGCGGCGACGGCATCCTCGACGGCTGGGAACTCTACGTGAAGCACGATCCGTGGAATTACGATGACCGCACGCTTGACGCCGATGGCGACGGGCTTGACCAGCTCCACGAGTACAACGGCGGCTTCGAGCCGACCGATCCGTGGAACAAGTACTCCGTCTACGAGAACTTCTTCGAGAACGGCCTGCTTCTCGAGGGCACGCCGATGTTTACGGACTCGGAAGCGCGCAGGTTCGGCATCAGCGAGGCGAACATCAACGAGGACGACGACAACGACCTCTTGACGAACCTCGAGGAGATTCAGGCGTACTACTACGACAGGACGGCTCTCGCCGACATCGACCCCGCGAAGGCGTGGAGCGACGGCGAGACGCCCGACTACTTCCGCAGCATCGCCGACTTCGGTTATCTCGGCCTCCTTTTCAACGGCGGCGAGTTCATCGAGCCTTCGCTGCGCAATGTCATGAACATCTCCTCGTTCGATAGAGCCGGAACGCGCGACTACGGCGATACGGGCTGGGACGCCTGGTCCACGGCAAGGTTCTCTCTCTACAGCTTGGATCAGACCGTCAACATTGCCGGCGTTGTCAGCGACGAGTTGATGCTCCTCATACGCTACTGGAACGTGATTCGTCCCGGCGAGTTTACGGGCACAACCGTCAAGGACGCCCTTGAGTTCTTCCACGAGGTCTGGGCTGGAGTTGTCCGCCTCATCGACGCCGACGGCAATATCCTCATCGAGGTGAAGGACGGCTCGGTCAGCGGGCCGGGCACCATCCACGAAGCCGACGCGGTGCAGACGACAACTCAGGCCGTGGCCTTCTTCGGCGGGCAGGCGAAGATGGAACAGGCCATTGCGCGGAATAAGAAGGACATCGCGGCAGACCAGATCGTCACGCCCGAGCCCACTATCAACCTCACGCTCAAGTACTTCGGCAACGAATCCTACAACCTCGTCCTGGAGGCCTACCAGGTCAATCCCGCCTATCCTGAGCTTGGCGAGCAGATGACGGCGCAGTGGACGACGCCGGTCAAGTTCAGCGCCGGCATAGCGAAGGTCAACGAGATCAGGACGCCCGGCCTTGGTTCTCTCAAGCAGGGCCCGGCGAGGTTTGTTGCCTACATTGACGCCAACGGCGATGCCAAGTTCTCCACGGGCGAGACGTTCGGCGAGGCCGAGACCATCGTCGGCTACCTCGGCTGCGACCTCTCGATCTCGCTCGGCGATGCGAATCAGACGGCCCTGCCGGTCATCCCGCTGACTTCCGCAGTCGCCGCGGTTCCAGGCGAGAACAACGATGCGGTCGATGCGGCCGCGGCTGCCCCGGCGCAGCTTGTTGCGATCGTGCGCACCAAGATCAACGGCCAGTACATCACCGAGGACGACGGCTCGGGCTACAAGCCACGCGGCGTTATCCTGCGCAAGTACTGGAACAACCTCGGCCGCGATGTCCTGTATCCGACCGACTTTGTCACGGCGGACTATATCGGCCTCGATGAGTATCTTGCAGAAGACTATGAAGACGAGGCGCTTACGGCGATCGAGTCTGTCACCTACGAAGTTGTCCGCATTCCAGCGAACCTCGTAACCGATCTGGAGGACGACACCTCCAAGATCAACGTCTCGAACCTGAACCACTACGTCTGGATCGAGGAAGTCGAGCTGGATGACGGAAACATAACCAACATCACGCATATCGTCGATCAGGCGGTCAACGACGAGATCACAATCAACTACTCGCTCAGGCGTGACGTGCCGTCGGTCGTTTCCGGCGCTGCGAACGGCGAGGGCCTCTTCTCGTTCACGGTGCCGACGGATGGCTTCGCGAACACGAAGTTCTGGATCGAGATCGATGGCAACAGGCAATCCGAAAAGGGCTATGTCCTTGACGGACTTGCTGGCGGGCGCATGGTAATCGATGCGGACTGGCTTGCCGAGAACGGTATCACCTTCCCGGCCGCAGGTGCGCACACGGTGCGCGTCGCGCTCGGCAACGACAAGTTCCCGGATCGTCCGGCCGACGCGGCCGATTGGTCGGCGCAGGCGGAATTCTCCGTCCCGGAGGAAGCAATCCGCGATGGTGTTATTGCGGTCAACGTCAAGCATCCGCTTGTCGACTTCGCCGATGGCATCGCAGTCGCGGCATACGAGAAGGCCGACCTCGCGAACCCGATCGCCATTACGAACGGAAATGCTTCCGGCGTTGTCACGCTCACTGGACTCCGCAAGGGTGTCAAGTACTACGTGGCGGCATGGTACGTGAAGGATGCTGCCGACGGGCGCGGTTCAGAGAAGGAGCGCCGTGCTTACGATACTTGGGGCTATTACTGCAACTTGACGGCGACGAATGCGCTGCAGATTGCGGCCAGCATGGCCTTTGACCCCGTGGCGATTGCCGCTGCGGGAAGTGCCGCCACTACGAACGCCGTCTATCTCCAGGACACCGACTGGAACGACAACGGTATCGTTGACCGCGAGGAGGAGATCAGGTGGTCCTCTGCCGCGACGCCGACCGGCGACAACTATGAGGTAGGCGATCTTGATCTCGATGGCGTAAGCGACGAAGACGATGAAGATCCAGTCTTTGACAACGGCGACGAAGTGCTCGAGCGCGACGTGATGGCGTATGCGCCCGTCGAGTTCTACTGCGTCCAGCTCGGCAAGGCGGACGACGTCACTGGCACGAACTGGGTCTGGTACGTTGTGTCCGACCCGGCCAACGAGCCGACTGCGGACAAGCTCGATGGCAGAATCGTAATCCCGAAGGGAACCGACGCAACCGAGCTCGTGTCGCTCTACACGACCTACCGCTACGGCAAGCGCTCGTCCAAGACGCTTGGCCTCGGCAGGGCGGTCGAAGACCCGGCGACGGAACTGGCGGGTCTCCAGGTGATGTGGCACGAGTACAAGTCGATTGTGCTTATCCACCACCAGGTCTACGAGTGGTTCGGCTTCAATGAGAACACGGCGAACGGACGCATTTCGCCGACCGAGTGGGTCAACACGAAGAGCTTCACCAAGAAGGACAAGTACTTCGTGACGAACTACCTCGCCGCCGTCGGCGCAGTCGTCTCGCCCGAGTCGTGGACGAACTGGACGCTGAGCGCAAAGAGGATCGACTTCGACTTCGACGGACTCCCCGACGGCTGGGAGCTCTACACGATGTTTGGCACGAACGGCGTGCAGGTGCTCGAAAAGACGGCGAAGGACGATGTCATCAATGCCTGGGTCGCCGATGACCGCAACCTCGACTGCGACGGGGATCTGCTCACCAACCTCCACGAGTACAACGGCGGCAGGTATCCGACCGATCCGTGGAACAAGTACACGTTCGACTTCGGCGATGCGCTTCCGGGCGATGCCGACCCGATCTCCGACTTCGAGGCCCGCTACTTCGACATCGGCTCCGCTGAACGGCAGCTTTCCGATGTCGACAACGACGGCCTCTCCAACTGGATGGAGTTCCTCGCAGACCGCGACGGCACGTACGGGCCGTTCGACGTCACGAAGAACTTCACCGTCGCCGACCAGTTCGACTACTTCCGTCTGAACGGTCTTACGGGAGCCGATCGCCGCTACGCGGGCTTCGAGTTCTCCGACCATGACTTCGTGGAGGACTACTTCGAGGATGAGCTTGGTCTCGACACTGCGAACCGCTATGTCTACGATGCGCACACCGACTACGACGGCAACGGCTGGTCGCTCTGGAGCGAGGCGCGCGCGGCGGCGGCCTGGAGGCCGGAGGTCGTCACGAACACCTACAACTACGGTGGCGAGGAAGTCTCCTGGGTCTACACGAACTCCGCCGCGTACGCGGGCGTTCCCGTGCCGAAGATCAACCTCGTCCTTGCCGGTGACATCGGCGCGAAGAGCTACACCTACAACCAGGTTGAGAACGCGGGCACGACGAACGAGACGACAAACGTTGTCTGGGCGACATACCCTGTCACCCTCAAGGCGTATCGCGGCCACGACCTGTCCAATGCATACGCGACGTTCTACGTCAACGGCGAGCTGAAGGGCAGCCTGATGGTCGCGACCGTCGACGGCCGTGGCCTCGAACAGGGCCTCAACACCTTCGTCGTCGAAAACGGCGAGGCGAGCGGCTTCTGCACGGCAAATGTCGGCTTTGACCGTGTCGATCTCGAAATGACGCTTGATTCGAGCGGCAGCGTGATTCCGGCGCGCGAAATCTTCTCCTACGGAAGCACCGTCGTCATCCGCCGCACCGCCATCAATGGCCGCGAGTGCCCGGTGCGTCCCGTCTGGTCCGGTACGGCCGACGACTATGTGACGGCGGCGGACATCCTCAAGTCTGGTGCAATCGACCTCGACGCCCGCAACCTCGTGGATGACGCGGCCTCTATGGGAATTCCGCAGCGCGAGATCGCGTCCGCGACATACGAAGTCCTCCGCGACTCCTCCTCTGGTTCCTTCTACAGCTCCGACACGTTCACGAAGAGCTTCGGCCTCGAGCGTCCCATCGGGGTGCCGGTCTCGCCGACTGCCGACAAGGCATATACGGTTAGGTCGCGCAAGCCCACGTTCGCGTTCGCGGGTCTTGACGGCGCTACGGCGTTCGTGCTGCAGATCTCGACCTCCGACAACGAGGCCGACGTCATACTCGCGACGACCAACAGTATGCCCGCCGTCAGGAGGTTCTACGACCGCGACTGCCGCGTCTTCAAGAGCGACTGGCAGATCGGCGAGGATCTTGACCTCGACGACAACACGACCTACTACTGGCGTGTGATCGGCCTCAACGCCAAATGGCCGACAGCAGAGCTCGGTTCGGCCGAGTCTGCGCCGTGGGCGACGTTCCAGACGGCCGTCGATTCGACGTTCGCGGATACGGGTTACGGCAAGATCGCAGCCGAGGTCCGCTACTATGGCGCGGCGACGAACGACACATCCGATGTCATCGTCGGCGTCTGGCGCGATGCCGCGTTCGCGGGTACGCCTGTCGCGACAAAGCGTCTCGTTGCTGGTGATATTGCGGATCTCGCTGTCCTGAAGGACGCGAGCGAATACTTCGAGCCGACTTCGAACGTGGAGTTCGATGGCATCGAACCCGGAGAGTACTACGTGATGGCGTTTATCGACAAGAACGGCAACGGCAAGCGTGACGACTGGGAGACTTGGGGTTACCAGAACAAAGTTGGCACCGACGAGTTCGACATCTACTCGCCTGTCGCGCTCACTGTTGTCTCGACAAAGGCGGCGACTCCGACGGCCCTTGTCTTCATGGAGGACACGGACTTCAACGACAACGGAATTCCGGACTGCATCGAGGAGAACGTCGGCGTATCGACGGACGGCGACTGGGATCGCGATGGTCTTGACGAGACCGACGAGTTCTTGAATGAACGTCTCTGGGGCTCCGACCCGTACGTCTGGGACACTGACGGCGACGGAATGCCCGATGGTTGGGAGGTCTGGGCCGGTCTTGATCCGATCAGCGCCTACTACGAGGACGAGGACAGCCTCGCTGCCTACACCGACGTGATGGCGTTCGCGACGAATGCCTGCACTGTCGTGACGGTGCAGAACACGGCCGAGTCCGTGAGCGAGAACTATATCCTCGCGACCGGTGAGAAGATCCCGACCAAGGGAGACTCCGCCGACGGTCTCGCGCTCTACAAGGTCTACAGCTATCCTGTCATGACGGAGGACGGGCTCGTGAACTTGCTCGGACGCGGCGCGGCGACGACGCTCACGGCCCCGGCGGGGACCGAGAACCGCATAATCGCGGTCTCGGAGGGCACTGTCGCCCTTGTCCACGCGCAGGTATACGACGAGTTCGGATACGACCCGGCGACGGCGAACCCCGTCGCGTTCGCTGAAGGAACAGCCGTGAACACGAAGCCGTTCACCGCGCTCGACAAGTACCTCGTCGTGCGGTATTTGGAGGCAATCGGCGTCAGGGATGCCGCGATGGGCGCGGACGACACGCTCGAGGACTGGGTCAACTTCAACCGCAAGTGGAGCGACTGGACGCTCAAGCCCGGCGACGACGACAACGACCGCGATGGCGTCGCGGACGGCTGGGAGCTCTACGTCATGTTCGGCCCTGCGGACAACAAGGCGGCGGCCTTTGCGGCCGGTGATGCCGTGAACCCGTGGAACTTCGATGACCGCAATACGGAGTTCGACGGCGGCACGGAAGGTCTCACCCTCGTCGAGGAGTATGACGGCGGGAACGTCCCGTCCAATCCGTGGGAGGTCTCCACTCCGGCGCTCGCACTCGACGGCCTTACGGACAAGGACGCGCACGACTTCCACCTCAAGACCGTCGCCTCGCAGCTCGCTGACGAAGACAACGACGGTCTCAGCAACTGGGCGGAGTACCTCGCGCACCGGCTCACGGGCTTTGACTTCGATGTGACAAATCCCTGCTCCGTCGAGCCAAATCGCCTCGACTACTTCGTGCAGTTCGATCAGGATGGCGTGACGAAGTACATTGGCGAGTGCATCGACGTCGATGGCTTTGGCCTCATCGCCGATCACGACTTCATGGACGATTGGTGGGAGGATGCGTACGGCGTGAACTTCGCGAACCGCTACGTCTACGACGCCCTTGCCGACGCCGATGGCGACGGGTGGTCCAACTGGGCGGAGAACCGTGCCATGACCGCGCCCGACAGATCTGCGGCGCTCTCGCTCGTAAGGGCCGACCTGTCCGAGGACAACCTGCTCGAGGCATATCCTGTTCCGACGCTGCGCGTGACGGTCGCCGCTCCTTCTGACGAGCCGATCGACGCCTCCATCATCATCAGGGCCAGCAGCGACGTGGGTGGCGCAGGTGCCGCGGACGCGACTTGGACTGTCGCGGGCTCCGGCGAGCATTCGGCGCAGCAGACACGCTTCCTCGGGTTCTCGCCGAACCGCCTCGTGAAGTTCAACATCGGCCCCGGCAGCATCGCGCAGGAGCACGTCAAGATCCAGTTCTACGACCCGGACTACTACATTGAGACGATCACGCGCGACGAGAACGGCGGCAGCCAGGTCAACTACGAGCACCACAACATAGACACGGCCGACTGGGGTGTCATATCGTTCAAGGACAATCCCGCCGACGACTCCAACGGCGAAAACACCGGCTCGCTGCCCGGCGGATGGGTTAACTACGCCAACGGCGATATCGTTGTCGACTTCAGCGATTCTATCTACAGGAACACCGACTTCAGGCACGTCATATCGTCCGGCAACCAGACGACCATCTACCACTACAACCTGACCCGCGCGTTCTGGCGCGTAAGGTCGATGAACCGCCTCTCCGAAGACGGCGCAGTCAAGACGTTCTCCATGTCCAAGGCCGACAGCGGCTATCTGCGCGAGGGCAAGAACACCTTCGTGGCGTTCGCCGACCTCGACGGAAACGGCGAGTACACCGCTGGCGAACCAATCGGCGTCACGAGGGGCGTCAACGTCGGCCACGACATCGTGCCCGACCTGAGGATCGCGCTGCGCGACGACGCAGTTGCGTTCGCCGTTCCTGCGCAGACAAACGCCGCGACGCGCGTCCGCGTCGTTCGCACGGCGATCAACGGTGTGGAAGTGAATCCACGCGCCGTCTACGCGAAGACGCTTGACCTCCGCGCAGGAAAGCTGTTCACCGAGGCCGATCTCGTCAAGGACGATGAGTATGACTTCGACTGGACGTACCTTGCGGCAGACGCGGTCGACCAGCTCGGCATAGAGGCCGACAAGGTTGCCGAAGAGCTCCTAAGCGCCGACTATGCGGTGTACCTTGGCTGGGGCGACCCCGAGCCGATCTACACGTTTAGGCGCACCTTCGACATGGCCCAGACCGCCCCTGCGGTCAGCGGCGCGACGGAGCTTCACGGCAATGTCATCGCCTCCGCGCGTCCGACTCTCGTGTGGCAGGCGCGCGAGGGCTATTCGGCGTTCTTACTCCAGATCGCGGAGGACAGCGGTTTCAGCAAGTACTACGCGGTTACGAACTTCATGCCCGCCTCGACAGCGGAAGGCTGCGTATTCACGCCAGAGTTCTACGTCGAGGACGGCAAGACCTACTACTGGCGCGTCGCCCAGCTTAACTCCAAGTTCACCGAGAACAAGTGGAGCGAGACGGCGACGTTCAAGGCGGACATCGACTCCACCAATGCCGACACGGGCTACGGAAGGCTCGATGCTGAAGTCAGGTACTTCGGCCCTGCCAACGCGTCGCTCTCCGACGTTGTGGTTGGCGTGTACGATTCCGCCGACTTCGCCTCCGCGCCGGTCGCGCGCAAGCGGCTTGAAGGCGCAGGCCTGGTCTCGACGCTTGTCGGCGACCCTGCCAAGCCGTTCCTCGAAGTCACGGCGAATGTGACGTTCGACGGCATTGCGCCCGGAAACTACTACGTGATGGCGTTCATCGACACGAACGACGATTACAAGCGTGATCCGTGGGAGACCTGGGGTTATGCCAACAAGATCGGCACCGATGCGCCCGACAAGTGGTCGCCCGTGGCGTTCGGAGTCTCGTCGGCCAAGACCGACGCACCTGCGGCACTCGTCGTAATGGAGGACACCGACGTCAACCAGAACTGGACGCCCGACTGCCTTGAGACGGACGAGCTTCAGGACTGGACGCCGGCTTCTCAGATCAATCCTGAAACGCCTTCACCCGCCATCGACAGCGACGGCGACGGCCTCACCGACGCCGAGGAAGACGACTACGGCACTGACCCGCTCGATCCCGACACCGACGACGACGGAATGCCCGACGGCTGGGAGGTCGAGCAGGGCCTTGACCCGCTCTTCGACGACGCAGCCTTCGCGCTACCGCTCGACTACATGGCCTACGCGGAAGTCACGATGCAGTTGGCAGTCGACACGGTCAATGACGTCACGTACGCGATGGTGGTCCATACGAACGAGTTCGGACAGGTAGAGGCCACCGACCTCTACGGGACGTTCACCCTCGACGACGGCACCATCGTGGTTGGCAAGAAGACTGACACATCGGTCGTGGTCGACGATTTCTGGGCGACGGTCTCGACGAATGTGGTCCTCATCCACTCCGCCGTCTACGACTACTTCGGCTTCGATCCGACGACGGCGCTGCCTTTGGCGGGCGACGGCACTAACTCCGTGATGGCCGCGAACACCGCTCCCTTCACGGCGTACTGGAAATACGTCACTGAGGTCGGGTACCTCAAGGGACTGTTCGGCATTGACTGCCCGCTTGACGTGCGCGCCGTTGACTCGAACGCCAATGGACTCCCGGATGGCTGGGAGCTCTACGTCGCGTTTGCGACGAGGACGGTCGACCCCAACGCTAACGACCCGTATGCGTTCCCGTTGACGGGCGCGGCGCTTTCGACTGCCGTTGCCGAATTCGACGAGGGCGTCGACACTGCCGATCCGTGGGATAAGTACTACTTCTTCAAGCAGCTCGAGGACGACAACGATGTCGTGCGCTACACGAACGCCGAGGCGCGCAAGTACAACATCGTCGACGGCGACTTCATCAAGGACGAAGACTTCGACGGACTCTCCAACTACATGGAGTTCCTTGCCTCCAAGCTGGAGAGCAATCCTGTAAACGATCTCGACGTCTACAATCCCGTAACAGACGGCAATACACCCGACTACTTCCGCGTCGGCGGCACGTATCGCGGCGAGCCCGCATACCTCGGCCTCGTCCTCAACGGCGGCGAGTTCATCGAGGATCCTGCGCGCGAGGCGTTCGGCGTCACGGCGTACAACATGGCCGGCACACGCGTCATGGATGACAGCGGTTGGGACCTCTGGAGCGAGATCCGCGCCTACCTCGCCAATTCCGAGAATTCGCTCTACGGAACGTCGGTCTCCGAGGATGGCGTGACGAACACGACGGCGGCTATTGCATCGCTCGATCTCGTCAAGCCCGCGCCTTCGATACCGCTCACCCTTAGGTACATCGGCAACGTCACGAAGTCGGTCGTCGTCGAGGCGTATCAGGGCCGCGAGTCTGTCGAGACCGCGCGTTGGACGGTCGAGGCTGCGTTTGACGGCGGCGTCGCCAAGGTGACGCTCGGCGCGGCGAATGAGGGCTCTCTCAAGCAGGGCAATGCCCGCTTCGTCGCCTACTTCGACGAATCCGCCGACGGCTTTACGCCGGACGACGCGTTCGGCATGGACGAGGTCGAGATCGGCTGGAGCGGAACGCCCGTCGACATCAGGATCGGCGAGGCCTCATCGCTGCCTGTCATCGAGATTGCCGGCGATACGAACGGCGCACCCATTTCTGCCGCCGCAATCGTCCGCACCGCGATCAACGGGAATCGCGTCGAGCCTCGTGGCGTCTGGCGCAGGGTCTATGCGAACAACGTGTCGCGCGCGGTTCTGTTCCCCGGCGACTTCGTCACCGATGAGTTCATCGGCGTCGACTCCGGGCTTGCTGCTGCTGCCGTCAAGGCCGGCATCGACCCTGTCAACATCGAGAGCGCGACGTACGAGGTCCTCACGGGTCCGCGTCCCTACAGTATCACGAACCTCAACTCCTATGTCTACTCCAACGAGGTAGTCGAGACGGGCAACAACAACCAGACGTTCACCTACAGCTACTCGCTCATTCGCGACGTGGCGGTAGGCCTCGCCTACGCCGACGAGATCGACGGCTCCGCCGGCCTCACGTTCACGTTGCCCGAGACGCCCGAAAGCCTCGTCTACACCAAGTTCTGGCTCAAGCTGGGCAAGGTCGGCGAGGACATGACGGTATACGGCGGCGACAGCGGCTTCCTGCTCCCGAACGCCACGCAGCGTCATGTCACGCTGGACGCCAAGCGCCTTGCCGCGCTCGGCATCCCCGCGCTCGCCGAGGGTGACTGGCAGTTCACAGTCGCGGTTGGCAACGACAAGTTCGGCAAGCCTTCGGCCGAGGAATACGCCGCAGTGGCGAAGTTCCACGTGAACGCCGAAGCGGCCTTCGACGGCTCGATTGTCGTCGATGTGCGTCACCCGCTTATCGCCCCGGCAGCCGCCAACCTCGTTGTGGCGGTCTACGACTCGCCCGATCTCGCGAACGCGGTCAAGGTGCAGCGCGTCGATGCCGACGGCTTCGAGATCGCGGGTCTCCGCAGGAATGCGGAATACTACGTCGCCGCGTGGTACGTCTCCGACAACGACGTCCGCCTTGGCGAAGACGGCATGAAGACGCGCAAGCCGTGGGATACCTGGGGCTACGCGACCGAGCTCGGAAATATCGAGTACTGCTTCACGCCCAAGGCGTACAAGGCCGACGGCAAGACCGTGGTTGTCTGGCTGCAGGACACCGACTGGAACGACAACGCCATCTTCGACCGCGATGAGACGTTCCTCGCGGAGGACGGCGATCTTGGGCCAGACCTCGCCGATGTTGTCTTCGGCGACTTCAACCTGAATGGAATTCCCGACGGTTGGGAGGAACACAACGGCGACGACCCGACGTTCTTCGACGATGGCGATATAGCCGAGGACGTAATGGCGTATGCGGAGGTCGACGCCTACCTCGTCACGGTCAGGAACGCGGACGATCCGACGGACGAGGGGACTGTCTACGCCATCATCGACATGCCGGCTGTCGCGCCTATAGTGGGCGACAACGTCGCCGCGCAGAACATCTACGAGCTCTGGTCGATATACGACTACGGCGGCAAGGTCGGCGTCGGGCGCAAGGTCGAGTTCACCGCCGGCGACTGGCGCATCGACAAGATCGACAAGTCGGCGAAGGTCGTGCTCGTCCACGCCCAGGTTTATTCGCGCTTCGGCTTCAACACGAAGACCTGCGTCTTCGACGACGATGCAGTCAACACGAAGAGAATGACAAAGCTCGACAAGTATCTCGTCGTGCGCTACCTCGAGAACATTGGCGTCACTGATCCGGCGATGGGCGCAGGCGACACGCTCGAGGACTGGGTCGTGCTTGGCGAGCACTGGGACGAATACACGCTCAGGACCCAGAGCTGCGACTTCGACCTTGACGGCGTCAGAGACGGTTGGGAGCTCTACGTCATGTTCGGCCCGTACAATGAGCTCGGCGACGAGGCGTTCCACTTCGACTCCGAGCACAGGGCCAGCCCGTGGGACTACGATGACCGCGAGAGCGACTTCGATGGCGACGCCCTGCCGCTCTTCCGCGAGTACGACACCGGCTACTGGCCGACTGACCCGTGGAACCACGACACCGACGGCGATGGCGTGATTGACCTTTACGCGTATCTGTACCACCTCAAGGGTGACCAGGCAGGCGAAGACGCGGACCACGATGGCCTCAGCAACTACGCCGAGTACCTGATCAGCGAGGTCTTCCAGATCGTCAAGCTTGACCCGGACAAGGCCATGACCGACGACTCGACGCTCGACTACTACCGCAAGTTCGGTCAGCTGTACCTCGGCGAGGTCTTCTCCGACCATGACCGCGTTGGCGACGATTGGGAGGCGGATTACGAGAAGGGCAACCTATACGGTACGGACTACGCGGCTCGCGGCATATACAATCCCGAGCTTGACCTCGACGGCGACGGTTGGTCCAACTACGCCGAATACCGCGCCGGCACAAGCCCGGCGAAGCAGATGGACGCTGGCATCGACAGCTACACGCTTATCGAGCACCCCGAACCTGTTGTAGAGATGGAAGTCGTATACAATGGTACGTCCGACATTGAGGGCAGCACCCTCGTCGTGAAGGCCTGGAACGAGGCGATCGACCCCGACGCGCTCGAGGCTCCGGAGGCTACGTGGACTGTGACGACCCTCAACGAGAGCGGCACGGCCACGCAGCAGAACGCCGAGACCGAGGAGGAGTTGAAGGAGAAGTACATTGGGCGCATGCCGACAGGCAAGCGGACATACTACCTCGGCAACGGCGCGGTCAAGGAGGGTTCGTTCAAGCTCTGTGTAAAGGACAAGAGCTATGTCGAGGGCACAATCGTCACGATTAACGGGCAGCAAGCCTTCCAGCCGACCGACTACGGCGATCCCGATCAGGCGCTCTGGTTCTATGACGTCATAGACGACCATGGCAAGTTGGTGACGCTCGGCGGCATCTTCGCCGAGGCGCACCAGGTCGGTACGATCGACTACGACAGCGGCCGCGTCACGATTGACTTCGCCGACGAGGAGTTCACACGCGAGCTGTACGTCGGCGATCCCGCGCACTCCGCCGACAGCTCATCTAACGGCAATAACAACAACAATGGCACAGGAAATTACCATGGCCTCAATCCGCCGAATAGCCACGTGAAGTTCACTTGGTCGCCAGTCATCAGCGTGCCTGTCAGGGGCATCCACTACCTTGGCAAAGCCGATAACGGCTTCCTCCGCGAAGGCCTGACGACATTCGTGGTCGAGGCTGGTGCATCCTCTGAATCTGGCACCGTCGGTGGGCAGGATTCCACAAGCGGTGGGCAGACCCTGTCCGTGGGCACGCAGAGGACCATCTATGGCGTCGTCCGCAAGGTTGACGTTGGCTGGGCCGGTGCTAAGTTCACGGTTGAGCTGACCGACTACAACCCGATCACGCCTCGCTTCTCTGTGCCGGATGGCACGGCCGACCGCGTTGACAGCGCACCTTTCGACGACTACCGCTGGGGTATGCAGACGAACGGGCTCGAAGCGGCGGCAGACAATGGCGTGCGGCCTGTAAGAGTCAGGGTCGTCCGATACGCCATCAACGGGTATCCTGTAGTTAAGCACTGGGGTAAGGGACTTGCGGATGTCGTCTACGACAAGACGTGGTCAATTGCTCCGGATCCAAGGAAGTTCTGCGAGCTCGACTTCCTGATGGACGGCGGCTTCGACATCGACTGGACAGACTCGTTCACGGCAAAGGTCGCCAGCCCAGCTGGAGTGACGCGAGGAATGGATGGGACGGCGGGCAACATCGCTCAGGTGATTGGCTCTGGAACGAGCATAACCAATATTGAGTACCTTGTCGTCATAGGCGATGGTCCGGCCGTCTGGGAGCGCGGTGAAGACACCAATACCGTTGTCACTGCCCGCGTGGATAGGATCGTGCGCCGCTTTGACTATGCGAAGGCGACGCCAGTTGCGGAGCCCGTGGATGGATGCCTTTATTCGGCTCGTCCTACCTTCAAGTGGCGCATGGATGGTGAGGAGGAGTTTGTCAAGCGCTATGGCTCTACATATACGGCCTTCAGGCTGCAGGTTATGAACCGGCAGAACAATGTCGTCTACGATTCCGGCCTCCGTCGCGCTCCAAAGGTCAACTCTGCTGGCAACTTCGAGTGGACTGCCCCGCTCTGCGCAGGCAGTATGCTGTCCAGCGGGAATACATACGACACTGTTGGTGGTTATACATGGAAGGTGTCGATGTACAACGCCAAGTTCAGGTCGGACGCCTGGTCTGTGCCGAGCGTCTTCGCGACAGACGTGAACAACCAGCAGGAAGTGAACGACCATGGCTACTCCTCGATTGCCGTTGCGGTTCGGTATGCCGGCCCCGCCATCGTACTTGAGAAGTACACCGACATGGCGACGACGCAGGGCAAGGTAATTGTCCAGGCGTTCACGACGCCCGACTTCACGGGAGAGCCGCTCAGCGTAGGCATGGCGACGAGCGACGTCGCGGCGCTGGCGCGTCCAGACATAAAGAACGCTTGGCTCAAGGGCCTCTCGGCGATCGGCACATACTATGTTCGCGCGTTCATTGATATGGATGGCGATGGTAAGCTTTCCGAATGGGAACCATGGGGGTACGTGGCGGATGCCGTCACGCTCGTTAACGACGGCACGATGACGGCTGCGCCGTTCGTCAATGTCTGGATCGAGGACAGCGACTCTGACCGCGACTGGATTCCCGATGCCTACGAATACGCCGCGAAGGGCTGGACAACGTCTTGGGAAACCCTCAAGGGCAATAACAAGACTCAGCCTACGGGAGTGGTCATGGTGCAGAATGACGGCGGCATCTACCTGCCTTTCGCCCTCAACGAACTTACGACTGCGGGCATTTCCAAGGGGCTGCCGGGCGCGTCCTTGACGGCCATGCAGAGCGAGGACTTCGTCTCGGCGCTCCTTGGCCTCGACCTTGCCAACAAGACGACGCTTGAGGCGATTGCCGAAGTAACGCGTGGCAAACTTGTGCCCAATACCGTCAAGGTTGTTTCCATCGCCCTTGAGCCGGACGGCTCTGCGGTGAACATCTCCGTCGGCGCGGACGTTGCGAGCGGCATCTCCGGGACTGTAGTCGAGAAGTACTACACGTTCCCAGCCAGCAACGAGGTGAAGGTCAAGGTCAAAGTCTGGAAGAAGAATTCGCTGAGCGATGCACTCTGGACCGAGTTCTACACGTCTGATCCGGTCTCGATAACGCCCACTACTTACGGGAATGTTGTAGTGCCGCTCAATGGCCCGCTTGACCTCGCAAGTGGCTTCTTCAAGGTCGAACTGTTGGAGGAATAAAGAAGAATTAAACACGTTCTACACGGCTAAATAAACAAGATAAAATGAAAAAGCAGATAAGAAAAGTTCTCGTAATCAACTCGGGCTCGAGCTCGCTTAAGTATCAGCTCTTCGACATGAAGACGGAAACCCGTCTCGCGAAGGGTCTCGTCGAACGCATCGGCTGCGGCGGTCCCAAGGACCACGCGGCCGCGCTCGCGCAGGTCGTCGCGGATCTGGGCGATGCCGCGAAGGGCATCGACGCAATCGGCCACCGCATTCTCCACGGCGGCGAGGTCTTCAAAGACTCCGCGCTCATGAACAAGGCGAACATGGCGAAGGCCAAGAAGCTCGTCAAGTTCGGGCCTCTCCACATGCCGGCGAACCTCGGCGGCGTCGAGGCGTGCGAGAAGATCTTCAAGGGCGTTCCGAACGTCGGCGTCTTCGACACGGCCTTCCACATCGCGACGATGCCCGACTGCGCGGGAATGTACGCGATCGCCCCGAAGTACTACAAGAAGATGGGGATCCGCAAGTACGGTTTCCACGGCACCTCGCACAAGTTCATCACGCAGGCTGCGGCGAAGTTTCTTAAGAAACCCCTCGCCAAGGTCAACCTCGTCACTTGCCATCTCGGCAACGGCTCGTCTCTCGCCGCTATCAAGAACGGCGGAGTCGTCGATACTTCCATGGGGCTCACGCCTCTCGCCGGCATGGTGATGGGGACGCGCTGCGGCGACATCGACGCCGCGGCGGTTCTTTCCATCATGGAGGCCGAGAAGCTCACGCCCGCCCAGACCGACACGCTGCTCAACAAGAAGTCGGGCCTTCTCGCGCTTACTGGCTCGAGCGACTGCCGCGACATCTGCACGATGGCCGACAAGGGCAACAAGCAGGCCGAGCTCGCGCTCGAGATGCTCGCCTACCGCGTCGCGCTCTACATCGGCGCGTACAACACCGTCATCGGCGGGGCTGACGCCATCATCATGACGGGCGGCATCGGCGAGAACTCCAAGGAGGTCCGCGAGAGGATCATCCGCCGCCTCGGCGCGCTTGGCATCAAGCTCGATCCGAAGGCCAACCAGGTCCGCGGCGAAGTCAAGATCATCAGCGCGAAGGGCTCGAAGATTCCGGTCGTCGTCATCCCCACCAACGAGGAGCTTATGATCGCCCGTGACACTGTGAAAGTCCTAAGCTAACCTTTCAACTCTTCAACCTTTCAACCTTTCAACTATTCAACTTTTCAACTCACACAAATGAACGCAATAAAGAACATCATTGAAAAGGCCTCGAAGCTGAACGGCACGGTCGTTCTGCCCGAGGGCATGGACCCCCGCGTCATAACCGCCGCGTGTGCTTGCGTCGATCGCAAGATCGCGACGCCTGTCGTCCTCGGCACTCCCGCTGAAATCGCCGACGCCGAGGCGAAGGCGGGGCTAAAGCTTGCCGACCGCGGCATCAAGACGATCGACTACACTTTAGGCGACGCGGAACTCGAAGCCGCGTACCTCGAGGCGTGGAACGCCAAGGAGTCGAAGAAGCCCGCCGAGAAGCAGAAGATCATCGACCTCGCCGCGGCGCAGAAGACTCTCCGCACGAAGCGCATCTACTTCGGCGGCATGATGGTTAAGCTCGGCCGCGTCAATGGCCTTGTTGCCGGTTCCATCGCGTCGACGGGCGATATGCTTCGCGCTGCTTTCCACACGCTTGGCACCCAGAAGGGCGTCAAGACGGCGTCGAGCTGCTTCATTCTCGACCTCAAGACCCCGACGGCGTCGGGCGATGAAGTGCTCGCATTCGGCGATTGCGCGGTCATTCCCGATCCGACGGCCGAACAGCTCGTCGACATCGGCTTAGCTACGGCGCAGACGTATCGCGACCTCACTGGCAAGGAGCCGCGCGTCGCATATCTCTCGTTCTCCACGAAGGGCTCCGCGGCGGGCCCGCTTGTCGAGAAGGTCCAGAAGGCTGTCGAGCTCGCGAAGCCCCGCTTCGAGGAAGCCGGCATCAAGATGGACGGCGAACTGCAGTTCGACGCGGCGATCGTTCCCGCGACCGGAAAGCAGAAGAATCCGAACGGCGCCGTGCAGGGCGACGCGAACGTCTTCATCTTCCCTGACCTCAACGCCGGCAACATCGGCTACAAGATTGCGCAGAGGATCGGTGGCGCGGACGCCATCGGGCCGAACCTCCAGGGTCTTGCCAAGGCGATGAACGACCTCTCGCGCGGCTGCTCCGCCGAGGACATCGTTGGAACCATCTGTGTAACACTGCTACAGTCGACAACAAAGTGACAGATAACAAGATGATCGAGCGCGCGAAGCAAGTCTTCGCAGTTGAGATCGAGGGTCTCGAGAAGACCCGCGACTCTCTCGGCGAGTCTTTTGTCAAGGCGGTGCGGCTTATTCTTGACACTGTCTCAGACGGCGGCATTGTCGTCGTCTCGGGCGTCGGCAAGAATCTCCACATCGCCGAGAAGATGAGCGCCATCTTCTCGTCGACTGGCACTCGCTCGATAGTCCTCAATCCCGTGCAGGCGATGCACGGCGACCTCGGCATGGTCTCCGCGAAGGACGTTCTTGTTGCGCTTAGCTTCTCGGGCGAGTCGGCCGAGGTGAACAACCTCATCCCGGCGATTCGCCGCCATGGGCTCAAGGTGATATCGATGACTGGCCGCGCCGACTCGACGCTTGCGCAGATGAGCGACATCCACATCGAGATTCCGTGCGGCAAGGAGGCGTGTCCGTTCGGCATGGCTCCGACTAACTCTACGACGGCGACGATGGCGATGGGCGACGCGCTTGCCATGGTGCTTATCGACGCGCAGAAGTTCCCAGTAGAGGACTACGCGATGAACCACCCGGCGGGCGCGATTGGCCGTGCGCTCGTCATGAAGGTGACGGACGTCATGCGTGCGGACGAGCGACTTGCGAAGGTTGGTCCCGAGTCGACCGTGCTTGATGCGCTGATGGCGATGACGAAGGCGAAGTGCGGCGCGGCAGTTGTGGCAGATACGGACGGCAAGCTTCTCGGCATCTTCACCGACGGCGACTTCCGTCGGATTGTGAGTGAGCGGGGAACGGAAGAGAAGGTTCGAGTTCAGAGTTCGAGAGAGGCAGCTGAGATTCCATCCTCCAACTCCAACTCGAAACTCCAACTAAATAAATCCCCCATCCCTCTCTCGTCCCCAGTATCCCTCTACATGACCAAGTCTCCGCTCTTCGTCTACGACGACGCGTATGCGGCGGAACTGCTGAAGATCTTCGAGAAAAAGCGCATCGACGATCTGCCGGTGTGCGACAGATCCGGCCGGGTGGTCGGTCTTGTTGACATCCAAGACCTGCCAAAAATGAAAGTGCTATGAAAAGTTGAAAGGTTGAAAAGTTGAAAGGGTGAAAAGTTGAAAGACGTAGGCAATCAAACAATTCAAACAATCAAACAATTTTAAATCAAGGAAAGGGACAACACAATGAATATGAAGCTCATGATGATGACGGCGATGGCCCTTGCGGCCACTGTGGCGCTTGCAGCACCAAAGACCTCGAAGAAGCCGGTAGCTGCCGACGATGACGCGCCTACTACTGGCAAGGAGGCAAAGATTCTGATTGACCAGTTCCCGAAGCTCGGCCGCCAGGCCACTCTTTCGGCACCATCGCTTCAGGGCGCTTCTATCGTGGGCAAGTGCTACAACAAGCCGAGGAACTGGATCGTCCTCGAGGCGAAGTACACGACCTACGCGAAGTGGCAGGATCAGCTTACCTTCACGTGGCACGTCCTTCTCGAGACGAAGTCGGCGACAGAGAACAAGGGCAACAAGGAAGGCCTCGCCCCCTACTCCTACTTCACGACCTCCACGACCTATCAGAACATCCCGCAGGGTTCGCACGCAGCGTCCGTCTGCCTGCATCCCTCGTACCTTGAGCGCTACGGGGAGCCCAAGGCAGTTGGTCTCGTCATCACCAACGCAAAGGGCGAGACGCTCAATGGCGACTGTGAAAGCGAAATCAAGGGAATTCCCACGCATCCGAAGTCAGTCGAATTGGCGTTCTGGAACGACCAGAAGATTATGAATGCACAAACGTCGGACGGCAAGCCGATGATCGAGCGCCGCCAGGGGCTGCAGGATCGCTCGAAGACAATCTGGGCTCTCGTGAACCCCAACGACTACGAGCAGGTCGCGCAGTAATGATTAGTGGTTGGTGATTAGTGGCTGGATACCTGACTCCTGACTACTGACCCCTGACCCCTGACAACAGGAACTGGATAGTATGGCAAAAAGATACTTAACGTTAGACATCGGCGCTTCCTCGGTGAAGCTTGCCGAGTATGAAGGCGGCAGGGGGGGGCTGACGCTCGTCAACTACGGCATTGCTGCCCTCGCCGCCCCGCTTGACGCGGGCAACGCCGGCGCGCTTCTTTCGCCTGCGCTCCTCGAGATAGTCCGCGAAAAGGGCATCAAGCCCGGTCCCGTCGCTGTCTCGATCTCGGGTCAGATGGTATTCCCGCGCTTCGCTTCCATCGCGGCTGCGGGCGGAGCGGACAAGTTCGATCAGATGGTCCGCTTCGAGATCGAGCAGAACATTCCGTTCCCGATCGACGAGATGATATGCGACCGCCAGGTCCTCGGCGACAACGAGAACGGCGAGAAAAACGTCATGATCGTCGCCGCGAAGATCGACCAGGTCGAAGACATCGCGGCCGCCGTGCGCGGCGCTGGGTTTACCCCAGAGCTTGTCGACGTCGCGCCGATTGCGATCACGAACGTGCTGCGCTACATTGGTGCCGCCGACGAAGGCTGCGTCGTCGTCCTTGACATCGGCTCAAAGACGACCTCGCTTGTAATCGCCGACGGAGACAAGCTCTACAACCGCTCGATCCCCGTTGCGGGCAACACGATCACAAAGGAGATTGCAACTGCGCTCGGGTGCACGGCCGACGAGGCCGAGGCCTACAAGCGCGAGGCGGCGTATGTCGCGCTCGGCGGCGTTGTAGAAGACGAGGACGAGACGCGTGACCGCGTCTCCAAGGTCTGCCGCGCGGTAATGACGCGCCTTCACGCCGAAGTGTCGCGCTCCATCAACTTCTATCGCTCGCAACAGGGCGGAAGCGTTCCGGTGAAGCTCTACATCACGGGCGGCACGGCGCTTCTTCCGCAGCTTGACCGCTTCTTCACCGAGAGCCTGCAGCTCGAGGTCGAGTATATAAATCCCTTCTCCGTCGTTGGCGTCGGCCCGAAAGTCGATTCCGAGGCGATCGAGGCCGACGGCATACTCCTTCCGGCGACGGTCGGACTCGCGATCCACATGGCCGGTCTTGCGACGTTCGCGATCAACCTCCTGCCGCCGTCGCTCATCAAGGAGCGCGCCGACGTCGCGAAGATCCCGTTCGTCGCAATCGGCGCCGTGTCGCTCGTCGCAGCTCTCGCGCTTGTGATGCTGGCCGCCCGCCGCGGCGCCGCCGAAGCCGAGGCCGAGAGCGCCGCAGTGGCGGCGGAAGTGTCCCGGCTCAGGTCTGCCGAATCGAAGGTCAAGGACGCGATTGCTGCCGAGGAGCGCGAGGCCGCCAAGGCCGACGTGTTCAGGAACCTGTTCGACAAGCGCGCGCTTTCGGTCACGAAGATCATGGCCATCCGGTCCGCCCTCGGCAACGAGATGTGGATCGAGAAGTGGGAAGGCGATCGCATAACGGTGCGCGGTTGGTCTGACGACCTCAAGACGCTCGTCTCCCGCACGAAGACGGGTGGCTCCACCGCCGCGCAGATCATAGAGGCGCGCCTTAAGGGCTCGCCCGTGGTTGATCCGGCGTCAGTAAAGATCGAGTCGATGACCGATGTCGGCAAGGACGCCGCGCTCAAGCAGATCGTCGTCGTCGTCAAGTTCAAGTTCGGGAAGGGAGAAGAGCGATGAACCTGTCCAAGAACCAGATAGTAATGCTTGCGATAGGCGGAGTTGCGCTTGTCGCCGCGGCCGCGCTCGGATATCTCGCGTTCAGCGCCTACTCCGCGAAGTCCGAAGCGGCAGAATCTGCGGAAAGCGATTCCTCGGCGGTCCAATCCCTGTATCGTGCGGCGATAAGCCCCGACGCCGCCAGCGTCGCGGCCATAAACAAGAATCGGGACGCTCTCGCCGGGTGGACCGAAGCCGCGCTTTCGACCGCTTCCGCCGGTGATCGCTCGATCGCCACAGATGTCAACGAGGCGGCGTTCAAGCAGAAGCTCGTTGACGAGGCCCGTACGCTCTCGGGCCTTCCTGGCGGCGTAGACGGCAAGATCATGAAGGATGTCTCCGCGTTTGGCTTCCCTGACCTCGTTACTGGCGACAAGCTTCCGGACAAAGCCATGCTCCCGCGCTTGCAGCGCCTGTGGGGTGACGTCTGCACGTTCGTCAAGACGCTTTCGGATTGCGGGGTAATCGAAGTTGTTCGCATTGAGCCAGCCGCGGCGCAGCCGCCGGCGCAGGCGACTGCAGAGCCGAAGGACACTAAGAAGTCCAAGAAGCGCAAGAAAAAGGACGCCGAGGAGGAGAAGCCCGTCTATACGGAAGAGAAATACGCGATCGACTTCCGCGCGAAGCCGGCGGCGCTCGTCAAGGTAGCAAATGCGCTTGCGACGTCAGAGCGTTTCACCATTGTCGAGACGTTCGATTTCGCTCGCGAAGGCGACATGATTGGCAAGGCGTTGGGCGAGGGCGAAAAGAGGGGTGCTGGCGAGCAGCAGCCCACGCGTTCGCGGCGGAAGCGCCGCGAACAGGCGGAGTTCGGTGCAGATGCCGCGGCGCAGGAAGCCACCGCAGAGACGGGCAAGGGCGTAGTAAGCGACCCCGCGAAGGAGGATCCGTTCCTCGTGCGGGCGATAGTCGCAACGTATGATTTCGGCTCGGGCGCGAAGACTTCCGATGCGGCTTCTGCCGAAGCCGGCGAGTCGGCCGAGAAGACCGCCGAAGCCGAGGGCGTAAAGGAAGAAAAGGAGGGAGTGGAATGATCTCCAGGAATTCCGGAGGCGGTTTCTTTGCCGCACATTGGGACTGGCTCGTGGCGGCTGCTGGTGTCGTCGCGCTTGTCGTAGGCGTAGCGCTCTTCGTCATGACTGGCGGTGGCGATCCAGAGGAGAACGCTTCTGCAGTCGTGAGCCGTCTGAAGTTGGCGAAGAAGGCCGATACAGGCGTCAAGCCCGTCGACATGACGCCATACGAACGTGCGCTCCAGTTTGCCGTCAAGCCGCCGACAATTGCCGACGTCGCGGACGATGGCGGCAACTTCCTCGTTTCCGAGCGGCGCGTCTTTTGCCAGGCCTGCAAGAAGCCCATAAAGGACGGCTCGAAGACCTGCCCGTTCTGCGGCGAGGCCCAGCCAGAGCCCGAGAAGGTCGTGGTCGACTCCGACGGCGACGGACTGCCCGACTGGTGGGAGGAGAAGTATGGCCTCGACACGGCGCAGAACGACGCGGACGCGGACAAGGACGGCGACGGCTTCACCAATGCCGAGGAGTATGCGGCAGGAACGGATCCGTCCGACAAGAACTCGCATCCGGACTACTTCGATTCGCTTAAGCTCGTGCTGCCGCTTAAGGAGACGGTGCTCCCGTTCTACCTGCGCTCGTATATGAAGACGCCGAACGGCATGAAGCTGGAGTTCTTCGATCCGAAGCGCCGCAACGACTATGGGAAGAACGGCTATCGCTACTCCGTGCTGGTGGGCGAGGCGATCGGAGACACGGGATTCACGGCCAAGTCGTTCGAGCAGAAAGAGAAGAAAGTCAAGATCAAGGGCTCGAACGTGGAGCGTGCCGTCGATGTCTCTGCCGCGACGATTGTGCGCAAGGAGGACGGCAAGGAACTTGTCGTCGCGCTTGAGGAAAAGCGCAAGCCGGTAGACGTGCGGGCGACGCTCGAATTCAGCCGCGGCGAGACGAAGACCTTCGAAGTTCGTGCTGGCGAAACGATCGATTTGTACGGAAGCAAGTACAAGATTGTGGAAGTGAAAAGCGTCGGAAAGGGCGCAAAGGTCACTTTCGAGGACTCTCTTCTTGGAAAAATTCGTACAGTTGAAGCCCTTGAACAGTAAAGAGAATTAAGATATAATACACAATGCAACTCATTAGGAGCAAGTTCGATATGACGAACCTAAGGAAATATGTCGCGCTGACGGCGGCCGTCGCTTTCATTGCGCTCGGACAGGGCATTAATGCTCAGGACGACCTTGATGACTTGTTGGCCGATCTCGAGGGCGAAACCCCCGCAGCCAAGCCAGCGGCTCAAGAGCCCGCTGCCGAGGAACCCGCGCCAGCGGCTGAGGAGCCTGCTCCTGCGCCTGCTGCCGAGGAGCCCGCAGCCGAGGAACCTGCAGCCGAGGAGCCCGCGGCAGAAGAGCCTGCCGCTGAGGAACCCGCGGCCGAGGAACCCGCGGTCGAAGAGCCTGCGGCTGAGGAGCCCGCGGCAGAGGAGCCTGCCGCTGAGGAACCCGCGCCTGCGGCTGAAGAGCCCGCAGCCGAGGAACCTGCGGCAGAGGAGCCTGCCGCTGAGGAACCCGCTGCAGAGGAGCCTGCGGCCGAAGAGCCTGCTGACGATCAGATCGGGGAGGCGGGCGACTCGCCCGCGCCGGCGGCCGAAGCCGCCGACACCACTTCCGAGCCCGCAGATAAGAAGGTTGATGACACGCTTGGCCTCCTTGACGAACTTGCCGGCGAAGAGCCCGATAAGACCGATACGCCTGCAACAACGGAGCAAGTCGCCGAGACCCCTGCGCCTGCGACTGAAGCTGCCGTCGCCACTTCTGCCGTCGCCAACAGGAAGGACGGCAAGCTCATCGACGAGATTCTGACGACCGAGAAACTGCGCCGCGAGGCGATGGATGTCCAGGCCATGCGCGAAATCCGCGAGGCGAAGGAGGCCATGGCAAGCGGCGAATATGTTGAAGCCGTTCGCCACTACGGCATCGCGGTCAAGCTCCTAAACGATAGCCCCACGGCGATGCGCTACAAGAGCGAGTGCACCGAGGGCATTGCCGAAGGCCTTTACAGGGCCGCAATCGAGGAAGAGCGCACTGGGCGTCGCGCACGCGCGATCAAGTATATGGAGAAGGCCGTTGACCTTCGCCACCCGAAAGCGCGCCGCCAGCTCGAGGCGTGGAACAATGCAGACGACCCTGACGCCCACAAGACGGATGTCTCCGAGATTTCGCACCGCCGCAACGATGCCGACTACAAGCAGCGCCGCGAGAATGAGCGCCGCCACTTGAAGCGCGCCAAGCAGCTTCTTGCACAGCGCGAGATCGATCGTGCCCTTGACGAGTGCGAACTTGTCCTCGTAAAGGATCCCTACAATCAGGAGGCCCTTCGTCTCCGGGACGCCATCGTTCGCAAGAGCGATGTCGTCCTCAAGAAGGAGCGTGAGGTTGCCCGCGAGAAGTGGATCGCCGATGTCGACAAGGCGTGGCGTCCTCCCTACGCTACCGATGCCACCGGCCGCGAAGAGGAAAAAGGAGCTACTATCAAGACGAAGCCCGACGCCAACAGCGAGCGCACGGTTGAGCAGACCATCATCCAGCGGATGAAGGAAATGCGCCTCCCTGCGATTTCGTTCAAGCCGCCGGCTACGATCATCGACGCCGTTGAGTACTTCCGCGGTGCGTCCAAGGACTTCGATCGTCCGGAGATTCCGCTTGAGCAGCGCGGCTTCAACTTTGTCCTCAAGACGCCTGAGGCCGTCCGTATGAAAGAGGCCGCGGCGGCGAGCGACGATGCCGACGACTTCTCCGACACCGGTTCCGACGACGGCGCTGCGGGTGGCGGTCCTATCGGCGTGCCGGTGATTCCGATGATCACGGCGAGCGACATCTCCTTCTACGATGCGCTGAAGCTCGTCTGCGAGTCCGTCGAGTACAAGTTCCTGGTGCAGGGCCCAATCGTCATGGTCATGCACAAGGACATGTCGGCCGAAGAACTCGTCACGCGCTCGTTCCCTGTTCTTTCGTCCTTCACCGAGAAGATGGGCAGCGCCAAGGAAGACATCACGACGATGCGTGCCAGTGGCAACGGCTTCGGCGGCAGTTCGCGCAAGAGCGATGAAGGCGAGGAGAACGAGGAGCGCGATTGGAAGGAGTTCTTCTCGCTCCTTGGCGTCAAGTGGCCAGAGGGCAGCTCGATCTTCTACGTAAAGACGGTCGGCCGCCTCTTCGTCAAGAACACCCAGGACAACCTCGCAGAGTTCGAGAACGTCCTCGCCCAGCTCAACCAGCAGGTCACGCTCGTTGAGATCGAGACAAGGTTCGTCGAGGTTTGCCAGGACGACTTGAACTCGCTCGGCTTCGAGTGGATTCTTAACAGCGACTACTCTATCGGTCTCAACAAGCACCTTGCCAAGGCGCTCGGCGTCCGCGGCGGAACATGGGGCGACAGGGGTTCGAACGACAGCAACTCGCACAGCTTCAAGTCCTCTTCGTCCTACACCGGCTCCGGAACATACAATGCGTCTGGCGCGAACGGTTCTTCTTCTTCCAGCGAGTATACTGTAGATTCGCTGACGCAGAATGGCGGCACCCCCAGCAAGCTGACCAGCAATAGGATTATAACTTCAGACACCGCTTCGTCGCTGCTAAGCTCTGGGTTCTCAGGAAGTGGGCAAAACAGCTTTTCGCGGTCTGACGCGAGAAGTCGCACGACATACGATCGCTCTACTGGCGCAGACTGGATTTCGAATCGCGGTGGTAGGCGCAATGCGGGCGTAGGTGCCATTCAAGGTGTGAACGACTTTAGCGACACGGCAAACATGAGCGGCGTCTATTCGACTGGCCAGCGCTATCTTTCGACGCTGAACAACCATATCTCTGGGCAGAGCAACGCATATAATGACCAGTTCATGAGGTTGAACGCATTCCTCGGTTCGGCCGACCTTTCGATGATCCTCCACATGCTCTCGCAGAGGAGCGATACCGACCTCCTATCCGCGCCGAAGGTGCTTACGCGCCCTGGCGAAGAGGCCGTCATGAAGGTCGTTACCGAGTTCATCTACCCGACCGACTACGATGTGCAGCTGCAGTCGAGCTCTTCGGGCAGCAGCGGCAGCTATGGCGGCGGCAGTCAGTCCGCGATTCTCGCAGTCGTCGAGCCGCAGAGCTTCACGATGCGCGAAGTCGGCGTTATCTTGCAGGTCACTCCGTCCTTGACCGACGACGGCAACGTCGTTGACCTTGAGCTCAACACGCAAGTCGTCGACGAGCCGACCTGGAAGAACTACGGCATGAGGATTCCGTTCACTGGCAACTCTTCCCAGATGCAGAACTTCTTGGGCATAGGTGATATTCTCACTGGTCTCGCCGAGGTTCTCACGTCGATTGGTTCGGGACTGTCCGCCGATATGCAGACCGACCTCGCCGCGCGTGCGAGCGATGCGGCCTACAGGGCACTCGACAATCTCACGACGGCAGGCAACGAGAACATGACCTACTACGATGTCCCGATGGAGCAGCCGTTCTTCCACGTCCGTTCCGTAGACTCGAAGGTTTCCGTCTATCCTGGTGCGACGATCGTCATGGGCGGTCTCATCACTGAGGCCCGCAAGGCAATGGACGACAAGATTCCGTTCCTTGGCGACATCCCGTTCATTGGTCGTCTCTTCCGCAGCCATTCCGAGCAGACGTCCAAGCGCAACCTCCTCATCTTTGTCACGACGCGCATTGTCGATGGACGTGGGCGTGAGATGCACAAGGATGGCCTTGATCTTGCCGATCAGGGCGGCGACGACGCAAAGCCCGCGCCCGAAGCGCCAGCTAACTAAAGAGAAAAATGAAAGTGGCACTAACAGGAGGGATTGCCTGCGGCAAATCCCTCCTTTCCAAGTTTTTGAACGAACTTGGCGTCGAGACGCTTGACGCCGATGATGTCGTGCATGAGCTTCTTCCCGATCCAGAAGAGCGTCGACGCATCGCGGCCGAGGTTTTTGCCGATCCCGAGAAGCGCCGTGCCCTTGAGGCGAAGCTCCACCCGATCGTCAAGGAGAAAATCGACGCTTGGCTTGACGGGACGAACGGGACAGCCGAGACAGCCGAGACGAGCGGGACTGGCGCTTGTCCCGTTAGTCCCGGTGGTCTCGTTAGTCCCGCATGTCCTGTTCGTGTCGCCATAATCCCTCTCCTTTTCGAAGCACACTGGGAGAAAAATTTTGATATAATATGTTGCGTCGTCTCCTCTCGTGAGAAGCAAATCGAACGGATGATGACGACACGGGGGATGACGCTTGCGGAGGCCGAGGCACGACTCGCAGCGCAGATGCCTGTCGAGGAAAAGGCCAGGCGTTCGCAGTATGTCATCCGAAACGACGGAACAGCCGAGGAGCTCCGCGCAGAGGCACAAAAGCTCGTCGCCTGGCTGAAAATCTCCAATTTCCACTCTCCAACTCCAACTCTGAACCCCAACTACTGACCCCTAACCCCTGACCCCTGACCCCTAAACTCCAACTCCAACTCATTTATGTCAGAAGAACTCGATGTGTTTGCGAGCGCCGTCACCAAGAGCGCCGCGCCGAAGCCCCAGCAACCCCAGCCGCAGCAGCAGGGGGGCGGCAATAATGGCCAGAAAAAGCGGTTCCACAACCGCGGCGGCAAGAACTTCAACCGTGGCGGCGGCAAGCCGAACAACTCCCCGATTCGCGGTGCGAACGGCGAGGAGAGCGTAAACCCGCTTCTCAATGCCCCGCTCCCAACCGAACAGCGCGCGCAGGAGGCCGAAGTCCCCGCGAACCCGAACCGCAATCCCGATCTTCCCGAGTACCGTCTCGCCGACATCCAGACATGGCCAGCGCCGACGATTGTCGAACGCATGATGCCTGGTGCCGATCCCGAGGAACTTGGCACCTACCGCAAGCATGAGCTTATCTTTGCCGCGATCAGGATGTACCTCGCGAACGGCGGCGCCGTGCTCGCCTCTGGCTGCCTTGAAATCGTACGCGAAGGGCACGGCTTTTTGAGGTCCGCAAAGAATAACTTCCTCGCTTACCCTGAGGACGTCTTCGTCACGCAGCAGCAGATTCGTCGCCATGCACTCAGGACGGGCGACATAGTAGAGGGCCCGATCCGCGACCCGCGCGATCGTGACCGCTTCTTCTGCCTTGGCAACGTCGCGACGGTAAATGGCAAGGAGCCGTCCGTCGCCGCGCGCGTCATCCACTTCGAGAACCTGACCGCGACCTTCCCGACGCGGCGCATAATCCTCGAGACCGATCCCAAGGAGTTTTCGACGCGCGTCGTCGACCTCTTCACGCCGATTGGCTTCGGCCAGCGCGGTCTCATCATCGCGCCGCCGCGCGTCGGCAAGACCGTTCTCCTTCAGAAGATGGCGAACGCGATTTCCAAGAACTATCCCGAGGCGATGCTCATCATCCTTCTCATCGACGAGCGCCCTGAGGAAGTTACCGACATGCAGCGCAACACAAAGGCGATGGTGCTTTCGTCTACGTTCGACGAAGAGCCCCAGCACCACGTGAGCGTCACCGAGATGGTGCTTGAGATGTCGAAGCGCCAGGTCGAGAACGGCCGCGACGTAATCATCCTTATGGACTCGCTGACTCGTATGGCGCGCGCCTATAACACGGTACAGCCACACTCCGGCAAGATCCTCACAGGTGGCGTCGACGCGCTTGCGATGCATAGGCCAAAGAGGTTCTTCGGCGCGGCGCGCAACATCGAGGGCGGCGGCTCGCTTACGATCATCGCGACAGGCCTCGTCGACACTGGCTCCAGGATGGACGAGGTCATCTTCGAGGAATTCAAGGGCACGGGCAACATGGAGATTGTCCTCGACCGTGGACTTGCAGACAAGCGCATCTACCCCGCAATCGACATCGACAAGTCCGGGACGCGCAAGGAAGACCTGCTGCTCGACCCGATGGAGCTCGAGAAGACCTGGGGCATGCGCCGCATCCTTTCCGACGCCGGTCCCGAGAGCGCGATGAAGTCTGTCCTAAACTCGCTTAAGAAGACGCAGTCCAATCCCGAGTTCCTTCTTGCCCTTGACTTAAAGAACCTGGAGCGGTAAAATAGTAGCAAAACCGAAAGGGTCTAACCCTTTACGGAAAGGAGGTTGACCATGAAGAAAGCATTCGTTCTCCTTGCTCTGTCGCTGGCGGCATTGTCATCGTTTGCCGATTATCGGCGCGTGGACTATAAAGGTTATCGAATAGGGGATACGGGAGTATTAACTGATCAAACCCGCATTTCTGAGTCATTATTCTTTGTATATGATTCTGGCCAGCAGTCGTCCAAAGAACTTACGGCCAGTCAGATAGCAGGGCAGAAGATCGTCCAGTGGTGGGCATATAGTAGCGCAGAAAACGTTCCTGCTACACAGACCACACCCGCCTATATACAGTACAACGATGTTAAAATAGTTGCAGACAGCACATATTCTTTTGTTTGGACTTATGGCACGGCCGAATATTCGCTGGCGTATGTTGTCGTTGACTACGATTACATAAAGTACAACCTTTCCTACGACGCAAACGGCGGGAGTTACGCGCCTTCGACGGTGAACAACATTGTCTACACAAATGGAGTCACCATCGCGACCGGCGATATGGTAACGCGCACGGGCTATACGTGGTCCGGCTGGACGAACAACTTTACGACAACCATCTGGACGGGTGGCGAGATGGTGACTGGTGCCGGCCTGGGCCTTAATGCGATTTCCGATGGCTCCGATGTCGTCCTCCGCGCCAAGTGGACGCCTCATACATATACCGTCAATTTCAACAAGAACACGACTGACAGCGTACGCGGCACGATGGCTCCGATGTCATTGACGTATGGTGAGCCAGCCAACTTGACGCCCAATGCATTTGCGCGTTCGGGTTGGAGGTTTGGCGGCTGGGCGACAATGTCAGGAAAGGACGCCGGAAAGGTTTACGACGACGGGGAGTCGGTGGTAAACCTGACGGGCGACAATGGGGGCGTGGTTGTTCTTTATGCCGTTTGGGAGCCGAAGAGCTTTGCAATCAGATATCATAGAAACGATGGTTCGGGAGTGACATTGATAGATAGCAGCTGTTTGTCGGGGACACCGGTCAAGATGCCTTCGCAGACGCCGTGGATCGGCTACAGTTTCCGAGGCTGGGCGACGGCTGCCGATGGCGGAGTAGAGTATGAGGAAGGCAAAGACTATTCAATCGATCCTGGCGACTCGGATGTGATCCATCTTTACGCCGTGTGGTCTCCGATTAAGTATTCGATTGCGTTTGACGCGAACGGCGGCTCGGGAACGATGGATGGTGCGACTGTCGAATACGGGGCGGTCTATACGCTTCCCGACTGCAACTTTACAAAGCAGGGGTTTGAATTCATGGGCTGGGCGACGAATGCTACGGGCGGCGTAGTGTTCTCTTCTGGCGAATGCGCCCTCGACCTTACGACTACAGCCGAAGGCGCAATTACGTTCTACGCCGTATGGTCGGAGCCGAGGTATATTGCCTTTGATGGCAATGGCGCACACAATGAGGACGCGATGGCAGAAGACGTGATGTCCTTTGAGGGAATAGAGACAAGGCCGCTTGTCCCCAACAAGTTCGAGAAGGCAGGCTATACCTTCGGCGGTTGGGCGACTAATGCGGTAGCGGCCACCAATCTTGTCGTCGCCTATGCCGATAACGCGGATGTCATCAGCACAAACCTGTGGATGGGAGTCGGCGAGACCAATGTCCTCTACGCAGTCTGGCAGACGAACACCTACACGGTAGTCTTTAATCCAAACGGCGGCAAAGGGGGGTTGGCATATCAGGAATTTGTCTATGACCAGCCGCAACCACTGCAAGCACAGGAGAAATGCGGTTTTGGGTCAGACCTTGCTTTTGTTGGCTGGGCGACTAATTCGACTGGCGAGGCGGTGTATGGCGACAATGAGGTCGTGTCTAATCTGACAGCAGAAGCCAACGGAACGGTAACGCTTTATGCGATGTGGGACAACGGTGTCTTGTCCAAGGCAATGCATTGCGACAATCTAACCTGGGATCAACGCGCCGACAGCAGTGCTAACAAGTGGGATGTGTCCGAGGGCGATAGCGAGGGCTACGAACATAGTGGTTCGTCGGCTTACGTCACTGTTCCGAGCGATCAAAGTCGCTCGTATACACTTTATGTCTACGGGTTTTCCACCGCAAAAAGCGGCAGCATCAGCTTCTGGTACAAGACTTCCAGCGAGAATTCCGGCGACTGTTGGTTGGAATTTGCGGTGGACAATAATACCACTGATATCAATCCGAATACCGAATGGAAGCAGTTTGGCCCGATAGCGGTGACCGAAATAACTTCCGCTGGGCTGTCTTTCTACGTTAGCTCGTTCGGTTCTTCGGAAGACAGTTACACCGTTTGGATCGACCAGATGACATGGGTGCCATCCAGTACAAGCTCTTCTAGTACGATTACCATTACGGAGGAGGGTTGGCAGCAAGTTACGTTCGATGTGCTACCCGACGATCCGTCGCCCACGAACGTTTTTGCGGCAGTTGCGGACAAGGTCGACCGCGTCGTCCATGGCGGCCAGTCCTGGGGATGGGAATCTGGCGGGCGCCTCACGTCGCTTACGGCTGGTGTGAAGTACTGGGTGCATACGAAGACAAGCAATGTGTCGTGGACGGTCGAGGGCGAATCGGTTCCTGCCGTCGAAGACGACGTCTATGGTCCCTTTGGCCGGAGTAAAGATATTAGTAAAAAGGACGACAAAGGGGATGATCTAAAGCCAACCGTCTACGGTAACGTCTTGCTGACGTTTGGCGGTGAGCCAGCCGAGGCGGGTGACTGTGTCGCTGCGTACTGCGGTGCCGACACCAATGTGCTTTGCGGACTTGGAAAGGCGTATGACTCCGGCTCCGGCGTAAAGTGTGACCTCGTCCTCTACGCGGTCGAGGGAACGAACATCCACTTCAGGGCTTGGCGAAGCAGCACTCTGGCAACTGTGGACGGCATCCGCGACGCAGATGCCGCGTGCGACATCATAGCGCCTGCGCCCGGCACCATTGACGCGACCACGCTTACCGTGACGGTGCCGACCCGCGAGTTCACTGTCGCGTTCGACGGCAATGGCGGAACGGGGACGATGGCGGATCAGAAGTTTGCCGAGGGAGAGGAGAAGAATCTGACGGCGAATGCATTTACGAAAGCTGGCTGTTTGTTCGTCGGCTGGAAGGATCGCAGTGGCATGGAATATGCGGACGGCGAGGCAATCGTCGCGACATCCGACCTGACGCTTGTCGCGCAGTGGAAGCAAACCGTTGCGCCGCCCACAGCGGCGACGGGGCTCCTATACAGCGGGAGGGCGCAGAAAGGGGCGGACTGGGGCGTTGGTTATGTGATTGCCGGCAACATCGAGACGAATGCAGGCACCCATTACGCGAAGGCGACGGTTAGAGCTGGCTATGTCTGGGACGACGGCACGACGGGAACGAAGGAAATCCAATGGTCAATTGCCAAGGCGACATACGACATGAGCGGCGTCACTTTTGAAGACGGCATTTTCATGGCCGACGGAACGCCCAAGAGCCTCGCAGTTTCGGGCGAACTTCCCGCTGGTGTGCAGGTCTCCTACGAAGGCAACGGCCAGACGGATGCCGGGAGCTACACGGTCACCGCTAAGTTTACCGGCGATGAAGTCAATTACAAGCCTATTGCAGACATCATGACGGCGACGCTCATCATAACGGGGGGCGTCAATCCTGGTCCAGATGATTCCGGCTCGGGCGATTCCGGCTCAGGCGATTCCGGTTCGGACGATTCTGGCCTGAAGCCGGACGATCCGACGTACGGAACGTCTCAGCTCCATCCCAACGGAGTGGCGGCGATTGGGACGTTTACGGCAGGGTTTGCGGCGACATACAACGGCTGGCTGAAGGACGGGACTGGTGCGATTCGCGCACTGCTCGCCGTAAAGACGACGAAGGCGAAAGCCGGACAGGCAACTAAGTCGACAATCACCGTTATGCCTATTGGGGGGAAGAAGTACACGAGGAAGGCTTCCTTCATCCCTGGCGCAAATCCGACGGATGAATACGGCATAGTCTACGGCGTGCATGGGCTGCTTGGCACTTTTGACGGCTATGTGGTCGAAGCGAGCGCGGACGTCTACAAGTCTAAGGATCCAGCCGCGAAGGCGCTTGCATCTAAGATACCCGTCGCAGTGCATACGTTTGCCTTTGACACGGACAGTGGCTTCGCCGTCTTCTCCGCGTCCGTCGCCAAGACGGGGAAGACGAAGGTGCAGGGCTATCTCGGCAACGGCGCGAAGGTGTCGGTCTCGACGACAGGCGTACTCGGCGAAGATTACTTTGCCGTGCCGGTTGCCGTATCAAAGAAGGCCATGGAATTCGGCTTTGTCCTTTGGATTCCGCTCAATGGCGACAAACCGTTTGTCGCGAACATATTCAACTCGGCATGGAAGGCTGCGCAGACCGGGGGGGCCTATGCCCTTGCCGATGGCGTGCACGTCTTCGACTTCGTGGAACTGCCCACCTTCCGCAGCTATATTGCCGCAGTGGACGGTACGCCTGTAGCTCCCGTCGGCGAGAAGTTTACGGTATCGGGGTCGAAATGGGCTTTCTCAAAAACGTCCGGCAAGCTGAAGGTCGTTGACGGCATTCTCGCAGTAATATCCAAGAGCGAGCCCGCAAACTTGTCTGGGCTCAAGCTCTCGTATGCGGCAAAGACCGGGCTCGTAAAGGGGTCGTTCAAGCTGTATTACATGGAAGGCGGGAAGATAAAGTCTGACAAGGTGACGATTACTGGCGTTGTGGCGGAAGGTGTCTTCATTGGCAGCGGAACGGTCAAGAAGCTTGGCTCCTTTGCCGTGTGGGCAGAATGAGCGACATAGTCATACACAATGCGAAGGTCCACAACCTGCGGGGAATCGACGTAACGATTCCCCGTGACTCTCTCACGGTTGTAACGGGGCTTTCGGGGAGCGGAAAGTCGTCGCTTGCGTTCGACACGCTATATGCAGAAGGGCAACGCCGCTACGTCGAGTCGCTTTCCGCGTATGCGCGGCAGTTCCTCGACAGGATGCAAAAGCCCGACGTCGAGAAGATAGAAGGGCTTTCGCCTGCGATTTCCATCGAGCAGCGCACGACAAGCGGCAACCCGCGCTCTATAGTCGCGACCGTAACCGAGATACACGACTATTTAAGAATCCTCTATGGTTCGATTGCCGTCGCGCACTGCCCGCATTGCGGCAAGCCGGTCGTGAAGCAGTCGGCCGAGCAGATCGTGGAGGCAATATTGGGGGAACGGGGAACGTATCCCCCGAGCGAAGCGAGCGCCGAAGGCGGCTCAATGCGGGGTGGGAACGGGGAACGGAAGATTATAATTTATGCTCCATTGGTGAAGGGAAAGAAGGGGCGGCACGAAGAGCCGCTTGCATCTGTGAAGCGCAATGGCTTTGCACGTGTCAGGATCGACGGCACGATATATCCCGTCGACGAGCTTCCTGCGCTCGACAAGAAAAAGGCGCATACCATTGACGTCGTGGTTGACCGTCTCGTGATTCCAGCGGCGCCCGATGCTGCATTCAAGACGCGCCTCACCGACTCTGTTGAACTCGCCCTCAAGACAGGCAAGGGAATAATGGAAGTGGAGAGGTTGGGGGACAAGGGGTCAGGAGTCAGTACAGAGGGGGCGAGGCGCGAATCAGAAATCTTGTCTGGCGCGGAGCGGAAAGAGCCGAAGGCGAGAGACGCGGAGCGCCAGACCACCTATTCCGAACTCAACGCCTGCCCTGACTGCGGTATTTCGTTTGATGAGCTGAAGGCGCGGTCGTTCTCGTTCAATTCGCCGTTTGGCGCGTGCCCGACGTGCGCGGGGCTTGGGCAGCTCTACTACTTTGACGAAGACCTCGTTGTGCCCGACAAGTCGCTTCCGCTCGAGGAGGCGATACACCCCTGGCGGCGCATGGGGCAGATGAACATTCTCTACCACAGAGAGCTTCTTGCGCATATCGCGAAACAGTACAAGGTGAAGCTCTCGACGCCCTACGAGAAGCTGCCGGCGAAGTTTCGGCACGGGCTTATGCACGGCTTCAAGGAAGACCTCGTCCTTCCGTGGCGGCGAGTCGACCGTCCGTTCGAGGGAGTACTTGCGTCGCTTCAGCGGCGACTCGACGAGGCGGAGGACGACGAGATGCGCGCGAAGTTCGAGGCGTACCAGAGCTTCCGCACTTGCCCCGACTGCGGCGGTTCGCGCCTGAGGCCCGAATCGCGCGCGGCGACTGTCGCCGGGAAGTCGATAGTCGAGGTGATGGCGATGCCCGTCACCGAGGCATTGGAGTTCTTTAAGGAAAAATTCCACTCTCCAACTCCAACTAAAGACTCCAACTCCACTCTCCAACTCCATTCTCCAACTCCAACTCCATTCCCCAACTCATCCAAGCTTGCAGGTCTTAAGGATATCATAGCTGAGATTGTTCGTCGGCTCCAGTTCCTTCTCGACGTCGGTCTCGACTACCTTACTCTCGATCGCGCTGCGTCTACTCTCTCCGGCGGCGAAATGCAGCGCATCCGCCTCGCGACGCAAATCGGCTCTGGTCTTACCGGTGTCCTCTACGTTCTCGACGAGCCGACGATCGGCCTCCACCCGCGCGACAATGAGCGGCTTATCTCGACCCTAAAGGGGCTTCGCGACCGCGGCAACACTGTCGTCGTCGTCGAACATGACGAAGAGATGATGAGGAACGCCGACTACATCGTCGACCTCGGTCCGGGCGCAGGGCGTGAAGGCGGCAAGGTAATGTATCAGGGCAACTTCAAGGGACTCCTCAAGGCGAAGTCGCTCACCGCCGATTACCTGACAGGAAGAAAGAAAGTTGGAGTCCAGAGTTCGAGTTGGAGAGAAGAAGCAAAAAATTCCACTCTCCAACTCAAAACTCCAACTCCATTCTCCAACTCCAACTCAAGACTCCAACTCAAATCTCTCACCATCTCCGGTTGTACCGAGCACAACCTCAAGAATATCACCGCCCACTTCCCCGTCGGCGCGTTCACTGTGGTGACAGGCGTCTCGGGCTCGGGCAAGTCGACGCTCGTCGACGAGACGCTCAAGCGGGCGCTTCTCCAGAAGTTCTACCACGCAAAGGACATCCCCGGCAAGTTCAAGAAACTTACTGGTTGGGAGAACTTCGACAAGGTCGTGGAGATCGACCAGTCGCCTATTGGCCGCACGCCGCGTTCGAACCCGGCGACATACGTCGGCTTCTTCTCCGAGATACGTGACCTCTTCGCGAAGACCGAGTCTGCGCGCGCGCGCGGCTACACTGCGGGGCGCTTCTCCTTCAACGTGAAGGGCGGGCGCTGCGAGACGTGCGGCGGCGACGGATTGCAGAAACTTGAGATGAGCTTCCTCCCCGATGTCTACGTCACGTGCGACCAGTGCGGCGGCAAGCGCTTCAACGCCGAGACGCTTGAAGTCACCTACGGCGGCAAGAACATCGCGGACGTCCTCGAGATGACTGTCGCGGAAGGGTGCGAGTTCTTTGCGAAGGTGCCGTCTCTCGCACGCAAGCTCCAGACGCTTCTCGACGTCGGGCTTGGCTACATCGCTCTCGGGCAGTCCGCTACGACGCTCTCAGGCGGCGAGGCCCAGCGCATCAAGCTCGCGACTGAACTTTCCCGCCGCTCTACGGGTCGCACGCTCTACCTTCTCGACGAACCGACGACGGGGCTCCACTTTGACGACGTGGCGAAGCTGATGAAGCTGCTTCTCCGCCTGCGCGACCAGGGGAACACCATCATCGTCATCGAGCACAACATCGACGTCATCCGCTGCGCCGACTGGATCGTCGACCTCGGACCCGGCGGTGGCGATGCGGGCGGCGAACTCGTCTGCGAAGGTCCCCTGGAAACCGTGAAGGCGTGCCCTCGTTCCGTCACTGCCAAATTTCTCTGATTCCTTTTGATTTTCCCGATGAAAAATGGTAATATATCAACTTGTAATATCGGGTAAAATACCATGAAAACAAGAAAAGCACTGTCGCTCTTCTTTTGTACGGTTGCGTTTGCCGCAAGCGCGGCAACCGTTTCCGTCGATAAGGCCAAGTTTGCGGCCGGTTCCTGGGCTCTCTCGGATGCCTCGCTCGGCGTCCCGCACGGCCGCACGGTCAGCGGCGCGACGGCATACGACGTTGACGGTTCGACCGGCTTCTATGCAGTCGCCCTCGAAGGGGGTGGCACGCTCTTCCTCGCGGCGGACGACGAAATCGGCCCCGTCCTTGCGTTTACGGCAGAGTCTAATCCAGATCTTTCCGAGGGAAGTCCGCTGCGTGATCTCCTTGAGCGTGACATCATGGCGCGTCGCGGTGTTGTAGCGGCCGCAAAGGAACTTGATAAATCCATGCCCAATGCGGCGCAAAATGCCGTGCCTTCCACTTCTTTGCAGTCTTCGGCTTCCGCTGCAGCAAAAGCGGTCTGGGCTGCATTGACGGTTTCGGTTCCCACATCGGCTTCGACTGACCTTGATCGCGCGACTGGCGCTTCGTCCGATGCCGCGCTCTCTTACGCAGCGCCGCGGTCGGCTCTTGCCGTATCGGATGTTCGCGTTGATCCGCTCGTCCAGTCGCAGTGGTCTCAGCAGGAGGCCGGCGGCGGCTATTGCTATAACTACTATACGCCGTACTCTACGTCGTTACATTATCCTTGCGGCTGCGTGGCGACCGCCGCCGCCCAGATCATGCGATACTGGGAATATCCTACTGGGGCGCTTCCGGCGTTCGAGAACTACTGCGATGTTGACGATGAGACAAGGTTGCTTACTTCTGTTGATTATCCCAGCGATCGTGTATACGACTGGGGTAACATGAAGTTGAAGCCTGCGTCTTATGCGACAGACCAGGAGCGCGAGGCAATCGGGCGTCTCACTTCTGACATTGGCGTGGCCTTGGGCGCGAGCTACGAGTCCGGCGGCACCGGCGCGATGTCTATCGATGTAAGCAAGGTGTTTCGCGCTAATTTTGCCTATCCGAGTGGCGTAGAGTTTTGGAACGTCAACTGGGAGTCGGCGCTTCAGGACGGCGGCGGTCTCCACTCGCGCGAGACGCGTAACAAGGTGATATACGCCTGTCTTGATGCGCGGCTTCCCGTACAGCTTGCCATTGCAGATGGCAACGGCTACAATGGGCACGCGGTTGTCTGCGACGGGTACGGTTTTGTTACGATAGGCGACGTTGAGACCGAGTTCGCCCACATCAACATGGGCTGGGCAGGTACTGGCGACGTGTGGTACAACATTCCCGACATTGACTCCATTGCGGGTTCGACGTCCGGGGGGGGTGGTGTTCACTTCCAGATCATAAAAGGCGCAACATTCAATATTTCTACAAATGCATTTGGAGGGTTGCTCACTGGGCGCATAATTGACGATGGTGAGCCCGTCGCCAACGCAGTTGTTACGGCATATAAGGGCGCGGATGCGGTCGGCACCTGCACGACGGACGAACACGGCATATACGCCTTTATGCTTTCGGCAAATGCGAGCTACGAAGTTAGGGTGGTGTCTGCGGATGGCATGAAATCTGGTGCGCTTGACCATGCCGTTTATATCGCCGAGACGTGGGAAGACTCCGAATATGTCGTGTACGACGTCAATAACGTAGGCAATTCGTGGGGCAACGATATCGACATCGTGATTCCGCAGGTAAGAATCGTTGGCGAAAACAACTATCCAAGTCTGAACTCTGCGCTTGCGGCTGCCTCGACAATGGAAAATCCTATCGTCGAGATATTTGGCCCCACTAAGCTAAAGGCCCCGGTTACCATCACGACAAACGTCACGATCCGCACCGTTCCCGCCGCGTCTCTCTCTCTCGCCGACTGCGAGGTAGTCGCCACCGACGATACGATCACCAAGGAAGGATGGGTTCTGCAAGTGGCCGATGGCGTCCGCGTGGATTTTTCGAACATCGTGATTCGTACGGAGGCGAACGCCCCTGTCCGCATTAACGTCTTCGAGACCGGCAAGGTGGCGTTTTCTGGCCGTGTCGATCTTGGGACTGTGGTAACGCATGCCGCCGACGCTTTCATCCTTGCCGGGCCGTTTGAACCGGTGGATGATGGTCTTGCGGTTTCCTGTCCCGTTGCATCTGGCTTTGGGTTGCAGTTCGGTACGTACGAGTGCTCCGACGAAGAGGCGGGGACTTGTGTACGCTTGATCGCCAACGCACTTGACGCGACGTTGACAGGCGTAGCAAGCGGCGGAGTCCTCGTCTGGGACCGGCAGCCGATCGACCCTTCCATCGCCATTGCATACGCCACGAATGATGACCTCGGCATCAGGTACTATAGTTCGGTCGATCTGCTTTTCAGTGACTACACTAATGGTGCAGAGGTCGTTTTCCTCAAGGACTGCCCGGTGAACATGTTTACGAACGCCGTGGTCGTTGGCAAGTCGATGACCATACGTTCTGATGACGATTCGCCGTTTGTAGTGACTCTTGGCAAGGATGCCAGCTTTACGGTGCAGGGTGAAAACACAGAGCTTGTTTTCACCAACATTGTGTTCAAGCGCACAGGATCCTCTACTGCGAACTTTGTCACGGTCAAGGACGGCGCAAAGTTTACGCTTGGCTCCGGCGGGGCAATAGCAGGCCTCTCGCTTGCGGGTAAAGGCGCAAATGCGGCAAGCGCGGTGTATGTGGAGAATGGGCTTGTGACCATGCAGGACGGCTCTATAATCACCAACTGCGTGGCAACATCACAGGGCGAGTGCAAAGGCGCTGGCATTTATCTAAAGGGGGAAAATTGCGCGTTTGATTTTGCGGGCGGTCGTATTGTCGGATGTAAGGCTGGTTATAGCTCCGGTGGCGGAGCCGTGTATGCCGGGAAGGGCGCGACAGTCGCAGTCTCTGGTTCGGCGACTGCGTATGGGAACAAGGCCAAAAATAATACGCGCAACATCTACGTCCAGAGCTTTGAAAGCCTGATTCTCGCCGATGAACTTACTGGTGAAGTTGGCGTCTATTGCTATCGCGGCATCGAAAACGAAGATCCATTTGCCACAGTTGGGGCTGAGCTAGATGACGCGCTTAAGTCTAGAAAACATTTCCACAATGACTACAACGCATCTTTGTATGCCGAGACATCCGAAGACTTCACCACGCTTGTTTGGGCGGCAGAGCCGCCAGGTCCAAAACCAGTGCCAGAAGTCGATGCCGAAGCTCGTCTCATAGTCGGCTCCGAGACGAATACGTACGCCACCGTGGGCGATGCATTTGAGGCCGCAGGCCTCAGCGACGCGAGAATTGAGCTTGTCGCGAATGCCTCCTTGTCTGCGAACATCACGGTCTCGTCGGCAATAGTCCTTGACGGAAGGAGCTATACTCTCTCCCGTGCTGGCAACTTCTGCATTTCCGTCACGAATGGGGCGCAGCTCATTGTCACCAACATGACAATGAATGGCGGCATCGGCATCGGGCGCATCCTTGACGTTCAGTGCGGCTCGCTGACGCTTGAGGACGGAGCGATAATCGAAAATGTGAACGGCACGAACACCACCGCCTGCGTTGCTGCAATTGTCGTTTGGGGCGGGAAATTTACCGTCAACCCAGGGGCGGCGATAAGGAACTGCAAAAACCCGTATGCCCGCGAACGCGGCGGGCCTCTTGCAGCAGGTGGTGTCGTGGCGCTGAATTCCAAAGACATGACGGCGGAAGTCTATTTGAACGGTGGCGAGATCACTGGCTGTTCTGGCGCGGGCTATGGCGTTGGCGGTATTTCCATCGGTAACCGGGCTGTCGTATCTGTCAAAGGCAATGCAATGATAACGGGCAATACTGTGCAGACGAACAAGACGACGGCGGCCATTGCCAGCAACCTCGTTGTGCAGGATCTCAGTGGACTCACGCTTAACGGCGAACTTGCAAGAAACATAGGCTATACAGAGGGCGTGGGCGGCAACACTAACGTATTTGGAACGGTGGACGCCGATTTCGTCTCGTCCACCACGGCGAGCAACGTAGCTGTCAGCGCACGTTGCTTCAAGCACGACCTGACGGGGGCGAAGGGCATGGTCGCCACGAACGAGACCGAGGCGATTCTCGTCTGGAGCTCAGCAGTCGGCGATTCGACCATGTTCACCAATGTGGTTGGCAACGTGACGAATGTCTACGATGTCATAAGAATTGCTGGCGACGACGACCCGGAAGTCGTCGAGTGCGCTCCGTTTGCCTTTGCCGCGATCGAAGAAGAGGTCTCGCCCGGCACATGGAAGCTCACGCTCAAACCAGGCACGGAATTCTGCGTCTACACCCTCAAGACCTCCGACGATCTCGTGAACTGGACGCAAGTTGGCGACAAGAAGACCCTTTCCGCCGGCGATATAAACGACGAACTTGAGTTCTTCTTCGAAACAACTCCGGATTCTGGCATCAAACGTTTCTGGAAAGTCGAAGGCGAAGACGGAACCAAAAACCCCTAACGCCCAACCTCCAACTCCAACTCTGAACTCCAACTACTGACTCCTGACCCCTGACCCTTAACTACTGACCCCTCTTTATGGCAACTAAAGATACAACAAAGAAGACCTCCGGCAATACCGCGCTTGATGCGGTGATGAGCCAGATCCGCAAGGAATTCGGCGAGATGGCGATTATGCGTCTCGGCGACCAGGAGGTGAAGGAAGTCCCCGTAATTTCCACCGGAGCGCTTTCGCTCGACATGGCGCTTGGCGTCGGCGGGCTTCCGCGCGGACGCATCGTCGAATGCTACGGCCAGGAGTCGTCGGGCAAGACGACGCTGACCCTGCACGTTATCGCAAACGCCCAGAAGGCGGGCGGCGTCGCCGCGTTCATCGACGCGGAACACGCTCTCGACCCTGGCTACGCCAAGAAGATCGGCGTCGATCTCGACAACTTGATCGTCTCCCAGCCGAACAGCGGCGAAGAGGCGCTTACGATCTGCGAGCAGCTCGCGAAGTCTGGCGCACTCGACGTGATCGTGGTTGACTCCGTCGCGGCGCTCGTTCCGCAGGCAGAGATTGACGGCAACATGGGCGACAGCCACATGGGGCTTCAGGCGCGTCTCATGTCGCAGGCGATGAGAAAGCTCACCGCGGTCGTCGCGCAGACGAAGACGCTAATCATTTTCACGAACCAGGTGCGCGAGAAGATCGGCGTGATGTTCGGCAACCCCGAGACGACGCCCGGCGGCAAGGCGCTCAAGTTCTACGCGAGCTGCCGTCTCCAGGTGCAGCGCATCGGCGCGATCAAGAATCCCGCCGGCCAGGTCGTCGGCAACAGGACGCGCGTCAAGGTCGTGAAGAACAAGGTCGCGCCGCCTTTCACCGAGGCCGAGTTCGACATCCTCTACACTTGCGGCATTTCGTACGAGGGCTCGGTCCTCGATGCGGCGCTTGCGCGCGGCGTAGTTGAGAAGCGCGGCAGCTGGCTCAGCTTCGGCGACGAGCAGCTTGCGCAGGGAGCGCTTGCGACGATCGAGTACTTGAAGGCGAATCCAGACGTGACGGCGAAGATCGTCGAACTCGTGAAGTCCACGCCAGTCAATCCGGCCCTGGCCAAGAAGAAATAGGGAAGCGGCAAGAAAAGATTTTGGAGAGTTGGCGGAGTGGTTGAACGCGGCGGTCTTGAAAACCGTTGAGGATGCAAGTCCTCCGGGGGTTCGAATCCCTCACTCTCCGCCACTTTGGCAGGAACTTAAAAAAGGAGACAGAAAATGAAGAAGACCGTAATCGTAAACGCGCACGTCGTTTCCACCGGCGTCGACATCGAGAAAGCCACGATCATCGTCGAGGGCAAGAAGATAAAGCAAGTCCTCAAGGGCTCGAAGGCCGTCAAGTCCGACGCGAACACGACCGTCGTCGACGTGCGCGGGCAGTACGTGATGCCCGGCTTCATTGACGTCCATACCCATGGTGCGCTCGGCTACGACTTCTGCGACGCCGATCCCAAGGCGATCTTCGAGTTCGCGAAGGCGAAGCTCGCGGAGGGCGTGACGACTGTGCTCCCGACGACGCTCACCGTCTCGCATGGCGAGCTGATCGCCGCCGCTAAGAACGCCAAGGCCTACGCCGACGCTGGCATGCCGTATTCCAAGGTCCCCGGCATCCACCTCGAAGGTCCGTTCATCAACGTCAAGTGCTGCGGTGCGCAGAACCCGAAGTTCGTTCGCAAGCCCGAGATCAAGGAAGTTAAGGAGATCTCGAAGGTCTATCCCGTGAAGCTCATTTCCTACGCGGTCGAGACCGAGGGCGGCGCGAAGTTCGCGAAGGAGTGCTTCAAGATGGGCGTCGTGCCGAGTTGCGGTCACACGGGCGCGAAGTTCAAGGATCTCGTTCCCGCCTACAAGAACGGCCTTCGCCACATGACGCACTTCTGCAACCAGATGACGCCGCTCCACCACCGCGAGATCGGCATGGTCGGCGCGGGCTTCCTCGTCGAGGACCTAAACACCGAGGTCATCTGCGACAAGATCCACCTCTGCCCCGACATGCTGAACCTCATCTTCACGCGCCGCAGTCTTGAGCACATCCAGATGATCACCGACTCGCTCCGCTGCTCGCACTGCAAGGACGGCTACGCCTTCGAGATGGGCGGGCTCAAGGTTCTTCTCAAGGGCGGCGAGGCGCGTCTCGTCGAGGGCGGCAACCTTGCGGGCTCGACGCTCTGGATGGGCATGGGTCTCAAGAACGTCCACGACGTCACCGGCATTCCGCTCAAGGACCTCGTTCGCACGACCTCGTGGAACCAGGCCATCGAGCTTGGCTGGGGCAAGACGCTCGGCAAGGTCGAGAAGGGATACATCGCCGACCTCGTCGTGATCAACCCGCGCAGCTGGAAGCCGTCGGCCGTCTTCATTGACGGCGAACAGCGCATTTGATACAATACGCGCCAAACGATTTGGAGAGATGGCCGAGTGGCTGAAGGCAACGGTTTGCTAAATCGTCGTACGGGTTAATTTCCGTACCGAGGGTTCGAATCCCTCTCTCTCCGCCATTTTCCCGTCCGTTTTTTGGTATAATACGGAACAGTGGAATCCTCTATCGCCATAGTCGGCATGTCGTGCCGATTCGCCGAGTGTCCTACGCTGTCGGCCTTCTGGGGCGCCGTCATGTCACGCCGCTGCTGTCTTTCGCCTCTTGGCCCAGACGCCGAGATACCGCTTGGCCAGCACAATGTCTTCAAGCGGCCCTATCCCGTGAGGATGGGCCAGCTCGGGCCTCTCTTTGCGTGCGTTCCCTCGATGCAGAACTTCCCGCGCCAGGTGAACGCCGGCGAGAACCAGGATCTATACTTTGCGACGCAGCTTGCGTTCGACGCGCTTGCCGACGCTGGGCTTCGCCCGCATTCTTCGACTCCCGTAAAAGGCAGCGTGCGCGTCGGCTACGCGCCGCCGTTCAACGCGTCGACGGTTAACTGGCTTCAGCATACGGCGTTCCTTGACCAGACGATGGATATAATCCGCCGCTTCTTCCGTCACGCGCCGGAGGAGTCGCTCGAAATCGTCAAGGAGAAGCTCGTAGAGTCGCTTCCCGCGCCAAACGCCTCGTCGTTTCTTCTCGGCACCGGCTATCGCTTTGCGTCGTGGATTGCGCGCGAATGTTCCTTTGCGGGCGTCGCGACGACGATGGACGCGGGGCTTCTCACTGGTGCCGCGACGCTGCAGGACGCAATAGCCGATCTCGTTTCCGGTCAGGCGGACGTCGCTCTCGCTGGTGCGCTCACGCCGCCGATTCCGCGCGCCTATCTCGAGGGGCTTTCCGGTGAGGTGCCGTTCTCGACGCGCACCGAGCTTCATCCGTTCGCGCAGGAGCAGGACGGCACGATTCCCGGAGAGGGCGGCGCGTTCTTCGTCTTGAAGCGCCGTGCCGATGCGCTGCGCGATCACGATCGTATCTACGCGCTCGTCCGCTCCGTAGCGATAGGCCACAACCCGGAAGACGATCCGTCCGCCATTTTCGCCCAGGCGACCGAGGGGAGCGGCATCCCTGTCAAGACGATCGGGCTCGTCGAGGCCGATGGCTCTGGAATAGCCGTTTCCGAGCAGCGCGAGATCGACGCCGTCCACCGGCTTTGGGGCGAGCACCATCCTGGCGGGCCGCTCGTCGCGATGGGTTCCGTGAAAGGCAATATCGGCCACACTCTCCGCGCGGCAATGGCAGCTGGCGTCGTGAAGGCCGCGCTTGCGCTCTTCCGCCGCGTCCTTCCGCCGCAGGTTCCGCAGGAGCATCCGCACGAATCGCTCGCTAACCTTGCGTCGAGCGCATACCTTCTTGACGAGGCGCGTCCGTGGATAACGGGCGACAGCTCGAGCCCGCGCCGAGCAGTGGTGCTTGGCGCAAACTTCGACGCGACCGATCCCGTGGGCAATACCGCGAAGGGCGGGCGCGCTGCGGCGATAGTCCTTGAAGAGGAACCGGAGGACCGGCTGTGACGGTTGAATTCGGAGCTACGGGAAGAAGCGAACTCGTCCTCGTGTCTGCGGCGGACGATGAGGCGCTTGTCGGCGAGATCTCCCGCCTCGTGGCGTTTCTCGACCGCCTGCCCGACGTGCCTCTTGCCGACGTCGCCTACACCTGTTCGCTCGCGAGCGGTCCTGCAGTCCTCGCGCTCGTAGTCTCGAGCGTCAGCGAACTCAGGGCGCGGCTTTTCTCCGCGCGTTCCCGCATCGCTGCAGGCGCGGCAAAGATACGCGACAAGAGCGGCACTTACTACTTCCGAGAGCATCTCGTCGGCGAAGGCGCGGGCAAGCTCGCGTTCGTCTACCCCGGCGTTATGAGCTACTACCCCGACATGCTCCGCGACATAGCGATACTCCATTCGGAGTGCCGCTCGGCGTTCGACGAGTTGGAGGAGGCGCTTTCCGACGACCCCGAATTCACGCCGTCGAGCTTCATCTTTCCGCCTGCTCCCTACTATCGCCATGACGCAGACATCTTCAGCTCCGGCGCATACGCGCAGGCGTTTGTCGCGTCGTTCGCCGGCTGCATTGCGATGTCGCGGCTCCTCGACCGCCTCGGCATCGTCCCCGACGGCGTCGTCGGCTGCGTTGGCGGAGACCTTGCCGCCGTGATGCGCTCGGGCGCGGCGGGCGTTGGCAATCCGCGCCCAGTGAGGGTACGCGCGATTCGTGAGATATACAAGATCGTCGACAAGGCGGTAGACCATTCGGGGCTTCCAAAGACGTCGATGATCTCCGTCCTTCTCAAGCACGAGGGCGAGGCGGACGAGGTCGTGAAGGAATTTCCGACGGACAAGGTTGCGCTCGTGCTCGACTTCTCGCCGCGCCAGCGTACATACGCCGTCGCGCCAGACTACGAGGAGACCGCGCTAAAGGCGTTTGCCGACGCCGGGATCCGCACGATGAAGCTTGCGCTTGAGCGCCCCTTCAACACGCCGAAGTGCAAGCCGATAGTCGCTGGCGTAAAGAAGTTCGCGGGCGACTGGATGAAGCACGAATCCGTGTGCGACGTCTACTCGTGTGCGCAGGCCGACCGGCTTCCCAGGAAAGCGCGTCCCGCGCGCAACGACACTGCCGAGCGCTGGGCGCAGCCGGTGAGGTTCCGCGAGACGATTCTCAAGATGCACGCCGACGGCTACCGCGTGTTCCTCGAAGTCGGTCCGCGCGGGCTGATGACTGCGGCTGTCTCAGAGACGTTGAAAGGTTCTGACTTCGCGGCGATTGCGCTTAACTCGATACACCGCCGCGGCATCCTGCAGGCGTGCCACGCGATTGGCCAGCTTGCCGCGTATGGTGCGAAGCTCGATTTCTCCAAGGCGTTTGAGCGCCGCCGCGTGCGGAAGCTCGACTTCGACTCTGCCATATCCCTTGAAGTGCGGCGCGACGCCGAGATGCGACTTTCGAGCGCGTTCCCTCGGCTCACGCTGCTCGGCGACGAGACATTTCTTCAGGGCGCGAACTTCCTTTCCGAGCCGACGGGTCGCGGCGCAAAGGCCGCGCAGAGGGCGGCGGCAGTCGCGGCAAAGGCCCGCCGCCAGCGCCAGTTCGACTTCGGCGCGGCGAACCCGCTCGTTTCCGACGCCGACATCATTGCGCAGAGCCCTGGCGTTTCAATCGAGATCTCGAAGACTTTCCGCACTGCCGATGCCCCGTTCCTTGCCGATTTCGCGCTTGGCGCGAGCCAGCTTTCCTATTCCGACCCGAACCTCAAGGGACTCGTCATGCTGTCGATTCCCGTCGCCGCCGAGATAATGGCCGAGGTAGCGCGGATGCTCGTTCCGAACAGGACGCTCGTCTCGATAGAGAACCTTGGCTGCAGGCGCATGGTCGCTTTCACCGGCGGCGAACTCAAGCTTTTCGTCAAGGCCGAGCGCGTCGCCTCGGGTGACTCGAAGCTCGCGGCAGTCAATGTGCAGATACGGGACGACTCCCCGAACTCCGCCTACACGTGGCCTGTCATGGACGGCGTTTTTGTCATGGCAGAGCAGCATGCACCCATGGTGCCGATGTCGCCGCCTCCGATGTTCAAGCCACGCACAGTCCACTGGTCGGACCGCGACATATATCCCGCGCGTCTCTGCCACGGACGGCGGCTGAGGGGCATTCGCTTCGTCGAGTCGTGGAGCGAGTCTGGGCTAGACTACGAGGTCGAGGTTTCCCCGTTCTCCGAGGCAGTCGTGTTCACGCGCTTCCCGCTATGGATCGTAAATCCGCTGCTCCTCGGCGCCATCACGAGCGGCTTTGCGCTCTGGCGCAGTCATGAAAAATTCACCGGCGCGTTCTCGTTCCCGTTCCGCCTGAGGAAGCTTGAGTTCTTCGGTGCGCAGCCGCACGAAGGCTCGCGGCTCAAGTGCTACCTGCGCCTCACGGGCGTGACGCCGAAATCGCACGTCTGCGACATCACTGCCACGGACGGAAACGGCGTCGCCCTTATGTCGATCTCCGGCTGGGAGGAACTCACCGAGCGCGTTCCCGCCGAATACCGCGAGCTCGTCCTCCAGCCAGCCAACGCCTTTCTCACGCGGCGCGTTTCGTCCGACATGCTCGGCGACCCGGCGACGGAAGTCGCGAGCGCGTTCATCACCGACATTCCCTACCAGATCTTCGAGCGCAACGAGGAGCTGTGGCTCAAGATGTTCTCGCATGTCATTCTCGGCGCCCAGGAGCGCGACGAGTTCCGCAATATGCCTGGATCAACGTCGCGGCGCGTCGAGTGGCTGTTTGGACGCGTCGCGGCGAAGGAAGCCGTGCGCCGCTACTTGATGGACTTCCACCAGGCGCGGTGGAGCGACGCGGACATACAGATATGGCGCGACGACTCCGGCAAGCCGCACGCGCTCGGCGAATGGGGCGATCACCTCTCCTCGAAGATCGACATAGCGATCGCGCACACGGCGCAGTTCGTCATCGCGCTTGCGGCGGCGAACGCCCGCGTTGGCGTCGACGTCGAGTCCGTGACGCGCGACCTTTCCGAGGAGTTCACGGCGGGCGTGTTCATGCCCGAAGAGCTTGAGCTTGCGGCGAACGCGGCGAACGCGGCGCAGGCGATAATCCGCTTCTGGTGCGCGAAGGAGGCCGTCTCCAAGGCGCTTGGCACAGGCATCCGCTACAGCCCGCGCGAGATGCGCGTCGCCGACTACCAGCCAGACACCGGCAGGATTATCGTGCGTCTCGAGGGCGCGTGGCTCGACGCGTTCAAGAAGTTCCGCGGCCGCGACATAGAGGTTACGTCGCGTATCATGCGCGAACACGCGCTTGCCTTCTGCTTCATGCCGATGACGTTGTTCGATGAATAGCAGGGATCCATTTGGAGAGCTCAAGCCGCGTCGTGCGCTACCGCCTGGGTTGAAGCAGAGGTTTCCCGACCGCGTGCTCGTCATGACGACTGATCGCTGCTTCGGTGCCTGCCCGCACTGCACGCGAAAGTTCATTCTCGGGAAGTCTTCTGTCGTCGATGCGCCCGCGCGACTCGCCGCCTGCGTCGACTATGTGAAGCGCCATCCAAAAGTGCGCGACGTGCTTCTTTCCGGCGGCGACGTCCTTACGCTTCCCGATGCGAAAGTGGCGAAGTTCGTTGAGGCATTTGCAAAGCTCGACCAGATAGAAGTCGTTCGAATATGCACGCGCGCGCCGGTGTCGAATTCTGCGCGGATTACTGCGCATCTCGCGCGGCTGCTGCGCCGCGTTGGGCGCGGCAAGGTATGGACGAATGTTCACATCAATACGGCAGAAGAGGCGGAGTGCGCGCGCGACGCTGCGGCGCGGCTCATTGACTGCGGCATTCCTGTCTCGTCGCAGACGGTGCTTCTTCGCGGGCTAAACGACACGCCGCGCAAGATGCTGTCTCTTCTCCGCGCGCTTTCCGCCGCGAGGATCCGACCCTACTACGTCTTTCAGTGCGATCCCGTCGAGGGACTTCAGGAGCGCTTCGGCGTTCCGCTCGCCCGCGCGAAGAAGATCGAGGCGTACTGCGCCGAGCGCATTGGCGGCCTCGCGCTCCCTCGCTTCGTCGCCGACCTTCCCGCCGCCAAGCGCAAAACCCCCCTCGACCTCCTCTAACCACCGTATCGCCCGCAGTATGATATAATATCCCGCAATGAAAAAGGGGAAAGACAACAACCAGGAGAATCTTCCGCCGAGCCTGTTCGACAACCTCGACATCTTCGCGCCCGCTCCCGCGGAGCCGCCGAAGAGCGAGGGAAAGAAACAGAAGGGCGCGGCGCCTGCTCCTTCACGGCCAAAGCCGGGGCTCACCGGTCTCGGGCCGATGCAGCAGCTTTATGACTTCAACTTCCGCCAGTATTCGGCGTACGTCATCTGCTCTCGCGCGATTCCAGCGGTAGAGGACGGCCTTAAGCCAGTCCAGCGCCGCATCATGCATGCGCTCTACGAGCAGGACGACGGCAGATACACCAAGGTCGCCAACATCGTCGGCCAGACGATGCAGTACCATCCGCACGGCGACGCTTCCATCGGCGACGCAATTGTAGTCCTCGCAAACAAGCTGTGGGGCAAGGGCAAGGGATATCTCATCGACGGACAGGGAAACTTCGGCTCGCTCCTGACTGGCATGCCGCACGCCGCAGTCCGCTACATCGAGTGCCGCCTGACCGAGCTCGCGAAGAAGGAAGTCTTCAACCGCAAGACCACCTCCTACGTTCCCAACTACGACGGGCGAAAGGAAGAGCCAGTCTACCTCCCTGCGAAGATTCCGCTGCTTTTGATGATGGGCGCAGACGGCATTGCGGTTGGCCTCTCGACGGCGATCCTCCCGCACAACTTCATCGAGCTTCTCGAGGCCGAGATCGCGCTCATCCAGAAAAAGCCGTTCCAGCTCTATCCCGATTTCCAGCTCGGCGGCCTCATGGACGTGAGCGAGTACCAGGACGGTCTCGGCAAGGTCAAGGTCCGCGCGAAGATCGAGAAGGACGGCAAGAACAAGCTCGTCATCACCGAGCTTCCGTGGGGCGAGACTACCGACTCGCTCGCCGAGTCGATCGAGGATGCGATCAAGAAGAAGAAGGTTCCCGTCCGCAAGCTCCACGACCTCACGAGCGACACGGTTAGGATCGAGCTCGAGCTCCAGTCTGGCGAGAGCCAGGAGAAGGCGATAGTCGCGCTCTACGCGTTCACTAACTGCGAGAAGTCGATCTCGTCGCGTCCAGTCGTCCTCGACGGCGGCCGTCCGCGGCTCATGAGCGTGACGGAGATTTTGAGGAAGAACGTTGATCGTCTGATGGAGCTCACGAAGCGCGAGCAGGAGATTCGGCTCGGAGAGCTCGACGACCTCTTCCACGCGCGCACGCTCGACCGCATCTTCATCGAGGAGCGCATCTACAAGCGCATCGAGCAGGAGAAGACGATGGAGGGCGTGAGGAATGCCGTCAGGACCGGCTTCGTCCCGCACATGAAGGAGCTTCGCCGCAAGGTCATAACCGACGACGACATCGAGCGCCTCCTCAAGCTCCAGATCCGCCGCATCTCGCAGTTCGACATCAACAAGAACCGCGAGGAGATCGAGGCGATCGAGAAGGAGGAGCGCGAGGTCAAGGACAATCTCGTCCACCTTCGCGCGTTTGTCGTGAAGTACCTGAAGGGGCTCGTGAAGCAGTACGCAAAGAGCTATCCGCGCTGCACGAAGGTCGAGTCGGGCGCGTTCAAGGAAGTCGACGTCCGCGCGATCACGGCGAGCGAGCTCACGATCAAGTGGGACAAGGAGAACAACTACGTCGGTTCTGGGCTAAGGAACGGCGACGAGCTCTTCAAGTGCTCTTCCCTGGACGAGCTCATCCTCGTATGGAAGAGCGGGCGCTTCCGCAAGATGCAGCCCGAGGACAAGATCTTCGTCGACAAGGACCTTCTCGCTGTCATGCGCTACAACCAGGAGAAGGACCGGGACGCGCTCGACTTCACCTGCGTGTACGAAGAGGGTTCCTACGGCTTCAGCTACATCAAGCGTTTCCGCTTCGGCGGGCTCATCCGCAACAAGGACTACTTCCTCGCGCCGGAGAAGCCGAAGTCGAAGATACTCCTTCTCCAGCGCGGCTGTCCCGAGACGCTGTACGTCAAGTACAAGCCCGCGAAGGGGCAGAAGATCCACCAGCAGCACTTCCTGCCACTCGAACTCGTTGACCGCGTGAACCGCGAGACTGGCAAGACCGAGAAGCAGGAGGTCGTGCCGATCCGCTCCGCCACAGCGAAGGGCAAGCAGCTCACGACGAAGCCGATCGCAAAGGTCTCCGGCGCGAAGGGCTCTTGGTGGGACGACTCCGAGACGCCCTCCAAAGGCGTCCTCGACTAGACCTTGGCCACATCGACACTTAGTTCGCTTTGTGAACTTTGTGTTCTTTGTGGCTAAAAATCAGACCTTCTCCCAGCGGTTGCCGTTCTTGTTGGAGCGGAGCGCCGCCTCGACGAAGCGCATTGTCCTCACGCCCTCATGGGCGCCAGGGAAGTCGTGGGCCTTGCGGTCGCGCACTGCCGCGCAGAACTCGCGGTAGATGTTCGCGAACCCCTCGATGAATCCCTCGTGGTGGCCTGCGGGGATGCGCGAGAGATTCTTGCTCGCCGCCGAAAGCTCGCCGATATACGGCGCATTTCTCTTGTAGATGCGCTCTGGCGCGAAGGGATACTTCACCGAGAGGTAGTTGTTCTCCTCCTGGTTCCAGTAGAGCGACGCCTTGTCGCCATAGACCCTGAGCCGCACGCCGTTTTCCTCGCCAGTCGCTACCTTCGAGACGGTGAACATTGCCTTTGGCTGGGAAGACTTTGAGCGTGCGCCCGAGCGAGTGAGCGAAGCGGAACGAACGCCGGCGGGCGCACCCAGCCGCAGCAGCATCGACGCGTCGTCGTCGAGTCGGTTCCCAGGGGCGAAGGACGAGAGGTCCGCGAGAACCTCCTTGACCTCGAGTCCCGTCACATGCTCAATCAAGTGGAAGCCGTGGACGCCAATATCCGCGACGACGCAGCTCGGTCCCGCCTTCTTGGGATCCATCTTCCAGGCATTGCGCTTGTCGAGCGGCTTCGAGAAGTCGATTTTCCTGAACGAGCCCTGGCTGTACTCCAAGACGACCTTGTCGATCTTCCCGAGCTCGCCCCTCTTGATCAGGTCGCGCGCGAGCTTTACCATCGGGAAGCCCGAGTAGGTGAAGGGGATTCCGAGGACGCGGCGTTTCCGCCGCGCGAGCCGTTCAAGTTCCGTCGCCTCTTTGAGCGTGAGCGAGAGGGGCTTTTCGCAGAGGACGTCCATTCCCGCCTCAAGCGCGGCCTTGGTGATTTCGTAGTGCGAGCTATTTGGCGTGCAGACGGCGAGGAAGTCGATCTTTCCCTTGCACCGCTCAATCAGGTCGTGCCAGTCGTCGGTATGCGAATAGCACCCGTCGACGAGGTCAGCGAGGTCGTCCATCCTTATCGCCATGCGGTGGATCGGGCCGATGAACGATCCCTTCCCCCCGCCTACCATGGCGTATTTCAGCCGTTTTTCTTCGTTCATGATTGCGATTATACCATTTTTCCCCCATGGTGATTCAGTTTGAAGGTACATCCACGACCATCCGCAGCGACATGGCGTGATCTGACTGCAGCTCTTCCTTGAACTGCTGGCAATTCCCGATGCCGCGCTTGGCCATGAACACGAATGCCGGG
>Ga0256405_10001090_pt1 | contig 79129 bp, 57 predicted proteins | sample RumenRJG_02DNA_FD_189096 | JGI IMG/M metagenome (GOLD analysis project Ga0256405, IMG submission 189096) | Bovine rumen microbial communities from Lethbridge, Alberta, Canada - RJG_02 | ecosystem: Host-associated > Mammals > Digestive system > Stomach > Rumen | place: Canada: Alberta... | reverse complement strand
GTAGAAAATTGAGAACCGCCCGGCTCCATTGTCCTTTGTTAAACTTTCTTTATCGGCATAAATTTACTATTTTTGTCGTACAAACCTTGGAACAGAAAACTACGCTGCAAATCTAAGGTTTGTAGTCTATGGCAAAGAAAGAGTACATACAGGTGCGGGGTGCGCGGGCCAACAACCTGCAAAACATGGATGTGGACATCCCCAGGGGGGAATTTGTGGTGGTGACGGGCCTCAGCGGGTCCGGTAAAAGTTCACTGGCTTTTGACACCATTTACGCGGAAGGCCAGCGCCGCTACATGGACACCCTGTCCACCTACGCCAAGCACTTCATGGGCATTTTGGAGAAGCCGGAGGTGGAGGAAATCACCGGCCTGAGTCCCATCATTGCCATCGAACAGAAAACCACCGGCAACAATCCGCGCTCCACGGTGGGCACCATTACGGAAATTTACGACTTCCTGCGCCTGCTGTACGCCAAGGGCTCCCGGGCCTATTCCCCGGAGAGCGGCAAGGAGATGGTCCGCTACACGGACGCCCAGATTGTGGACCTCATCATGAGCCAGTACAGCGGCCGCAAGTGCTATCTGCTCTCGCCGGTTATCCGGGGCCGCAAAGGCCATTACCGGGAACTCTTCGACCAAATGCGCAAGCGCGGCTATACGGAAGTGCGGATAGACGGAGAAATCCTTGAGCTGCAAGGCGTTACCGCATTGGACCGATACAAACCCCACTTCATAGAACTGGTGGTGGACCGCCTGAAGCCCGCCGCCGGGGACGACCGCCGCGTGCGGGAATCCGTGGCCCGGGCGCTGAATCTGGGCAAGGGCTCCGTGGCCATCCTGGACCAGGAGACGGGCCGGCTGTCCCACTATTCCAAGCACCTGGTGGACCCGGAAAGCGGCCTGTCCCTGCAGGAGCCCCAGCCGCACAGCTTCTCCTTCAACTCGCCGCAGGGCTACTGTCCGCATTGCAAGGGCCTCGGGACCATTGTGGACGTGAACATGGACACCATTATCCCGGACCGGTGCAAGTCCGTGGCGGACGGCGGCATTGTCCCGCTGGGAAAGGTGCGGGAGAACCGCAAGTTCGATATTATCCGGGCCATCGCCCGCAAATACAATTTCAGCCTGTACGACCCTATTGACGCCCTGCCGGACGAGGCCGTGAGCCTGCTCGTGTTCGGCTCGGAGGACCTTTTCCGCGTGGGCGAAGGCAACCTCACGGAGATGGAAAGCTGGGGCGGGGTTATCGACCATATCGAGGACACCATTACCTGCCCTGTTTGCAATGGCACGCGCTTGAATGCCGATGCCCTTTGCTTCCGGGTGGACGGCAAGACCATCCCGGAGGTGGCGGCCATGGAAATGACGGAGCTGCGGAAGTGGCTGGACACCATTCCGGACGGCTTCAACCAGCGGGAGAAAAACGTGTCAAGGGACATCCTCAAGGAGCTGCGGGAACGCGTGCAGTTCATGCTGGACGTGGGCCTGGACTACCTGTCGCTGGACCGCCCCACCGGCTCGCTGTCCGGCGGCGAAAGCCAGCGCATCCGCCTGGCCACGCAGATTGGCTCCAAGCTGGTGAATGTGCTGTATATCCTGGACGAGCCTTCCATCGGCCTGCACCAGAAGGACAACCGCAAGCTCATTGCTTCCCTGAAGGCGCTGCGGGACGAGGGCAACTCCGTGATGGTGGTGGAACACGACGCGGAAACCATGCTCAGCGCAGACTGGCTGGTGGACGTGGGCCCCGGCGCCGGCGAAAATGGCGGGCACGTGTGCCTGAACGCCCCGCTGGCGACGCTCCTCAAGGGCAAGAAGATGGATGCCGATACGGCCGCACACGCTGTTATCGGCCCGTCCGTTACACTGGATTACCTGAAGGGGAAACGGTCCATTCCCGTGCCGGCCCAGCGCCGCAAGGGCAACGGCCTGTTCCTCACGCTGAAGGGCGCCACGGGCAACAACCTCAAGGACGTGGACGTCAGTTTCCCGCTGGGCTGCCTCATCGGCGTGGCGGGCCTGTCCGGTTCCGGCAAAAGCTCGCTGGTGAATGAGACGCTCATGCCCATCCTCAAGCAGAAGTTCTACCGTTCCAAGGAGCGTCCGCTGCCGTACAAGGCCATCGAGGGGGTGGAGCACATTGACAAGCTCATCGAAATTGACCAGAGCCCCATCGGCCGTACCCCGCGTTCCAATCCGGCCACCTTCACGGCTGTTTTCAACGACATCCGGCAGCTCTTTGAGGAGACACAGGACGCCAAGGTACGCGGCTACAAGGCCGGCATGTTTTCCTTCAACGTGCCCGGCGGCCGCTGCGAGGAATGCAAGGGCGCCGGCATCAAGGTCATCGAGATGAACTTCCTGCCGTCCGTGCACGTGGTCTGCGAGGTCTGCGGCGGCAAACGCTACAAGGAAGACACCCTGGCGGTGAAATACAAGGGCAAGAACATCAACGACGTGCTGGAAATGCCCATCAGCGAGGCCTACGAGTTCTTCAAGCCCGTTCCCCGCATCGCCGCCAAGTTAAAGGCTTTGGTGGATGTGGGCCTGGGCTACATTCACCTGGGACAGAGCGCCGTCACCCTGTCCGGCGGCGAGAGCCAGCGCATGAAACTGGCCGCGGAACTGTCCCGCCCTTCCACCGGCAAAACCCTCTACATCCTGGACGAGCCCACCACCGGCCTCCACTTCGAGGACATCAACGTGCTGCTGGGCGTGCTCCAGCGCCTGGTAGATGCCGGCAACACGGTGATTGTCATCGAGCACAACCTGGACGTGCTCAAATCCATGGACTATGTCTTTGACATGGGCCCCTCCGGCGGCAGAAAAGGTGGCCGCATCGTGGCCCAGGGCACCCCGGAAGAACTGGCCCTGGACCCGGATTCCGTCACCGGTCCCTTCCTGAAGGACGTGTTGTAGGCTGAGCGCCCTCCTGGTCCCGCCCGGCGCTACGTTGGGAAAAAATATGCAAAAGGTTGGCACCACATTTGTCAAAGGTTGGTTTTTACGCCGCCAACCACTGACATACAATCGCCATTAAACACCACTCTACATCAATACTCGTGCAAAAGGTTGGTTACTCAAAAGCCAACCTTTTGCAAATAACCCGCTGGCGGGCCTTCGGCATAACAAAGGGGAAACAGCGCTTTTTTTTGCGGTTTCTACCGATTTTTCCATGAAAAAACGTACATTTGTGTATGATGAATGTAGGAATAATCGGCGCCGGGCACATTGCCGAAAAAGCCGCCCGCACACTTGCTCAAATGGATTGCATGCCGTGTCTTGCCATCGGCTCCCGCTCTCAGGAAAAAGCACAGGCCTTTGCCGGGCGCTTTGGTATTCCACGGGCCTATGGCTCCTATGCGGACTTGCTGCAGGACCCGGATATCGGCCTGGTGTACATTGCTACGCCTCATTCCTGCCATTTTGAGCAGGCCCGGGACGCCATCCTTGCCGGGAAACCCTGCCTGGTGGAGAAATCGTTCATGATGAACGCCGTTGAGGCGGCCGCCATCCTGGCGCTGGCCCGGGAGAAAGGGGTATTTATTGCAGAAGCCATGTGGCCCCGCTACATGCCGGTACGCACCCTGGCCCGGGAGGTGCTTGCTTCCGGGGTTATCGGCAAACCGCTTATGCTTACAGCCACGTTGGCGTATAATGTATCGGGGAAGGAACGGGTGCAGCGCCCGGAACTGGGCGGCGGTGCCTTGCTGGACCTGGGGGTATATCTGCTCAACTTTGTGCGCATGTACTGCGACAGCCCCATCCGGGACCTGAGCACCTCCTGCATCCGTGCAACCACCGGTGTCGATGCCTCCGAAGTCATCACCTGCATCCATGAGGACGGAACGCTGTCATCTGTGCAAGCTTCCGGATTCTCCCAAGGCGGAAACGAAGGGGTCATTGCAGGCACTACCGGCTACCTGGTCTTTGACGATCTTATCAATCCCACCTGCCTGCGGATTTGCCGGAAAGGACATGTCCTAGAGCGGCAAATCTCTGTACCACAACAAATTACAGGCTTTGAATACCAATTCCAAGCCTGTGCAGACGCCATTTCTGCAGGCCGATTGGAGCCAGCGCAAATGCCCCATGCAGAAACGCTTTACATCATGCACCTGATGGACCGTCTCCGTACGGAATGGGGTGTTCCTACTTCCTCCGCAGCGGAGTAGATACCGCCACGGGAATGGCTTGGCGGGAAGGGGCGGGCCGGGCATGATGAAGTGGGCCGCGCTGGACGAGTCCTACAAGGTTTGGCCGCCGATGAATTCACGGAGGATGGAGGTGGGCGGGATGGCAGCTATCTCCGCGGGCTGCAGGGGCAGGATGTAGGAGAGGAAACGCAGCAGGCGCACCGCCTCCGCATAGGCCGGAGAGGAAGGAACAATGCGGCGCAGGAGCGGTTCCGCATAGTACCTGAGCAGGGGCAATTCGTACAGCAGGGCCGTGTTGAACTGGGCATCGGCATTCTCCTGGAAGGGGAAGATGTACTTGTCCTCTCCCCTGCGCACGGAGGGCCAGCGCAGGATGGTTTCTTCCGGGGTGATGCCCCGCACGCGGTTGTCGCGCACCATGCGTCGCAGCAGGCGGTTGTCCGTGGTGGAAATGCAGCAGTTCTCGTCCAGCTTCAGGGACGTGAGGGCCGATGCATAAATGCGGAAAATGCGGCTCTGGTCCACGGACGGCACCATGTCCGGATCCAGTGCATGGATGCCCTCCATGATGAGGATGTCGTTCTCCTCCAGATGCATCATCCTGCCCTCAAAGAAAGGCCGGCCTTCCTTGAAGTCAAAGCGCGGGAGCTCCACTTCCCCACCTGCGAGCAGCGTATTCAGGTGGTTTCCCAGCAGTTCCAGATCCATGGCCTCCAGGGCTTCGTAGTCGTAATTGCCGTCGGCGTCGCGTGGGGTGCGTTCCCGGGACACAAAATAATTGTCCAACTCTATCACCTTGGGATTCATCTCCCGTACCATGCACTGCTGGGCCAGGCGCAGCGACGACGATGTTTTTCCGCTGGACGAAGGCCCGGCCAGGAAGACAATCTTCACGCGGTCGCGCGCGTCATAAATCTTATCGGCCAGGTCCGCATAGGCCCGTTCCTGACGGGCCTCACACAGGTTGATGAGCGTGACGGCGTTGCCCTCCAGCAGGCGCTGGTTCAAGGCTGCCACACTCACCACGCCTGTAGCCTTGCACCAATACCCGTATTCCTTCAGGGTGACCGTCAGTTTTTTCTGCTTTTGGCGGGGAATGGTGCGGGTAATGTCGTCATTGGAAGGATACTGCAGGCAGAACCCGTGGTGGAACGGCATGAGGTCAAACACCTTCAGGAAGCCCGTGGAAGGCACCAGCGGACCGTAGAAATTGTCGGCCACGCCGTCCAGAAAATACACCGAGCAGAAGTAGGTACCCAGCGACTCCTGCAAGGCGGCCTTCAGCTTCTGGTTCTGCGCACGAAACAGGGCGCAGGCCTCATCCGAGCGCATTTTCGTTTTGGTGAACGGCAGGTCCAGGGCTACCAGGCGGCGCATCTCGTCCCTCAGGCGCAGGATGTCTTCGTCGGCAATGTGCTCTGCGCGGAACTTGCAGTACAGGCCGCTGGGCAGGGAGTGGTTAATCTTGAACACCTTGTCCGGGAACAGCTTGCGCGCGGCGCACTGGGCCAGGAAACTGAGCGAACGCAGGTACGTCCGCCGGCCTTCCGGATGATTGTAGCCGATAAACTCCACGCTGTGCGGGAAGAACAGCTGGAAGTCCAGCGGCTTGAGCTGATGGTCCACCAGGGCCGCCAGCACGGGATATTCCTTCCCGGTTTTGGGGTCTTTAACGCTTGCAGGCGCAATGGCGGAGAGTTTCTCTCCCAAAGGCAGTTCGTAGGTTCTGCCGTTATTGATACAGGTGATGGTGATGGTTTCCATGGTTTATTTTTCGCGAAGGGACAGGCCGAAGCCGCCGGAGCGGGCCATGCGCACCGTCAGGACATCGGCCGACGTCACCGTGCTGTGCGTAATGGTATAGGCCTGGGGATTGGTTTCATAGTCGGCGTCCGGAGCGTCCGCATACAGCGTAGCTTCATACGTTTTGCCGGGCTGCAGGAAATCCAGCTTGAAGGTGGTCTCGTGGGCGTTTTCACCGCAGACGCCACCCACGTACCAGACGTCGTGCAGGCGGCCGCCGGCATACACGAAGTCGTAGGCGCCGGAAGTCCCGTTCAGCCGGCCGGCATTGAGCGTGGCCAGTTTGGGATGACGCGCCGTGACAATGTACTCGCCCGGCTCCGCCTCTATATACAGGCTCTTGTCCCAGTCCACCGCCACGTCCTTGATGAACTGGAAGGCGTCCATGAAGCGGGCGTAGTTCTCCGGCAGGTCCGCTGCCATCTGCAGCGGGCTGTAGAAGGTGACGTACAGGCCCAGCTGGTTGCCTATCGTGTGGCGCATCTTGCCCGTCTGACCGGGCGCCGTGACGGACATATCCTGCTCAAAGATGCCGGGCGTATAGTCCATCGGCCCGCCCTGCAAACGCGTGAACGGCAAAATGCAGGTGTGACCCGGATTAATGTCGCTGCGGAATTCCGTACCCATGGCGCTCTCGTTGCCAATCATGTTGGGCCAGGTACGGCACAGGCCGGTGGGACGCACCGCCTCGTGCGCGTTCACCATGATATGATGCCTGGCCGCCTCCGTCACCGCACGGTGGTAGTGGGTGATGAGCGGCTGGCTGTAGTGATGCTCGCCGAAGGGGATGATATCGCCCACATAGCCGCTCTTCACGGCGTCGTAGCCATATTGGTTCATGAGGGTATAGGCCTGCTCCATCCAGCGCTCGTAATTCACGGTGGATGAGGAGCTTTCATGGTGCATGATGAGGCGTATGCCCTTGCTGTGCGCGTATGCGTTCAGGGCCGGCAGGTCAAAGTCCGGATACGGGGTTATAAAGTCGAACACGAACTCTTTCTGGCAGCCGAACCAGTCTTCCCAGCCTTCGTTCCAGCCTTCGATGAGCAGGGCGTCGAAGCCGTTGGCGGCGGCAAAGTCAATATACCTGCGCACATTCTCGTTGTTGGCGCCGTGGCGGCCGTGCGGCTTGGCTTTGGAATAGTCCGTTACGCCCAGCTGCACGGACGGAAAGTCCGAGGTGTAGGACCAATGCGTCTTGCCGGTAATCATCTCCCACCACACACCCATGTACTTCACGGGGTGAATCCAGCTCACGTCTTCCAGGACGCAAGGGTCGTTCAGGTTCAGGATAAGGCGGGAAGCCAGCACGTCGGTGGCCTTTTCGCACACCTGGACCGTACGCCAGGGGCTCACGCAAGGCGCCTGGAGGCGGGCCTTGATGCCCTGGGCATCCGGGGTGAGGGCCGTGCGGAACACCAGGGTCTTATCGTCCAAAACCAGGTTGGTGGTGGAATAATCCAGCACGCGGGCCTCGTGGATGTTGATGTAGAGGCCCCCGTCCGTCTTCATCTGCAGGGCTGTTTGCACAGCGGTAGGGCCGATATAGGACTGGGAGGCGTTGTACGGGCGGTCGGCGCCGTTGATGGAGCGGATCTCCGACAGGCGGGACTTGTTGTAATTGTACTCCTGCGTGTCATAGTCGCCGCTGATCCACCAGGCGGTGTGGTTGCCGGTGAGGGCGAATTCCGTGAGTTCGTCGGCCACCTTGAAATAGGTGAGCTTGTTCTCCATGGGGAACTCGTAGCGGAAGCCCACGCCGTCATTGTACACGCGGAAACGGATGTTCATCCTCACGCCGTCCTCGCGGGAGAGCTTCAGGATCATCTCGTTGTAGCGGTTGCGGATGCTTGCTTCCTCGCCCCAGACGGGGGCCCAGGTCTCGTCGAAGGAGCTGTAGCTCACATCGTCCAGCTTGAAGCCATCCTTGAGATCCAGGTCCCCTACCAGGTCGTAACCCAGACGGGAAGGGAGGATGACGTCCGTCTGTCCGTGCTTGAGGGAGTACATGGGGACACCATCCACTACGTCGGCGCGAAGTTCCAGCGTGCCGTCCGGGCTCTGGAGGGGATTGCGGCCGATGGGTTTCACTTGGGGGGCGGAACAGGCTGCCAGGGCCAGAATGCCAGACAAAATCAATGTAATGGATTGTTTCATATTAAGATTCTTCACTTCGTTCAGAATGACAGCTATCGGGTAAATTCTACAATTAAAGCAGTCTTGGGGGCTACGGAAACGCCGTTTTGGAGCGTAATAGCCTCGCCGGTGAGGACGTCCGTTCCGGTGACCGGGCCGCTCACAAACTCGGCGTAATGGTCCCAGTCCAGGGTACGGGGTTCCTCATTATTGTTGATATAGACAAATACCGCTTCCTTGTCCGTGTAGCGGAAGTAGGCATAGCTGTTGTCCGTGATGTTGCGGGCGCCCTCGTTGCGGCGGGACAGGAAATGCAGCGTCTTGCCTTCCTGGACGGCCTTGCAGCCCTTGCGCCAGCGGAAAAGGGTGCGGGTGTAGTCGTGCAGGTCCGCGGCGCTTTCATACAGCTCCGGCGCCTGGGCCCGGCCGATGGCAGTGAAGAGGTCACAACCGTCCCCCTCCCAACCACCGGGGAAGTCGATGCGCTTGGCGCCGTCATGCGACGGGCAGTCCTTGCGCTCCAGGAACATCATCTCGTCGCCATAATACAGCTGCGGAATGCCGCGGAGGGTGGCCAGCAGGGCCAGGCCCAGCTTCATCTTCCGCGGGTCCGCGCCCCAGGTGTCGCCACTGCGGGCGTGGTCATGGTTGGCGAAGAAGATGAGCATGTGCGACAGGTCCTGATACACGAAATCCTGCGCCAGCACCGTGTAGATGCGCGTCATGCCTTCGTCCCAGTTCACCTTGTCTTCACTGAGTGCCGTATGGATGGCGTGCTCCAGCGGGAAGTCCATGATGGACGGCAGGTTGGAGTTGAAGCCGTTCTTGTTGGGGTTGTCCTTTTGCCAGTAGGCCACCTGCGGGATGTTGTAGTCCCAGCACTCCCCTACAATGTTCATCTTGGGATATTCGTGGGTGACGGCCTTGCACCACTGGGACATGGGACCGGGCTCGTTGTACGGATAGGTATCCACGCGGAGGCCGTCCAGACCGGCATATTCTATCCACCACACGGCCCACTGCTGGAAGTATTTGAGCACAAAGGGGTTGTCCAGGTTCATATCCGGCATGGAAGGCACGAACCAGCCGCTCTCCTGCCGCTCGCGGTCACACTGGGCGGCATTGGGGTCCATGTACACGGAGAACAGGGCGTTCATCTGCATGTAGGGCTCGTTCACGTGGTACCAGTCCTTGAACGGCGGCTCCTCCATCCACCAGTGCGCCGTGCCGCAGTGGTTGGTGACAATGTCCATGATTACCTTGAGGCCTTTCTCGTGCGCCTTGGCCACAAAGGTCTTGTAATGCGCGTTGTCGCCAAAACGCGGGTCGATATGGTAATAGTCCGCGCAGGCATAGCCGTGGTAGCTCTCCCGGGGCTGGTTGTCCAAGAGGAGCGGGGTGCACCAGATGGCCGTGGCGCCCAGGTCTGCGATATAGTCCAGGTGATTGATCATGCCCTGGATGTCGCCGCCGTGACGGGCCACCGGGTCCTGCCGGTCCACCTTGTCCGGCGTGGCGGGAACGGTCCAGGGACGGGCGGAACCGTCAAAGTATTCCCCGCCCTGCCAGGCCTCGTCGTTATCCTGAAAGGCCGATGCAAAGCGGTCGGGCATAACAAGGTAAATCATGTCGGCCGTGGAGTAACTCTCCCGCTCCGCGCTCCCCTGCTCCCGTTCGCGGATGAGGTAGGGGTATTTGAACGACTCTCCATCCTTGGAGAACACCAGGTAATAGGTGTCTGCAGCGGCTTTGGCCGATACTTCTACATCTACAAAGAGGAAGTTGGGGCTGTCGGCCTTGTGGATTTGTTTCACCTTGAGTCCGCCTCCGGGAATGGACACCTCATACGAGGCGATGTCCGGTCCCTGGATGAGGAGCTGCAGGTCCGTCTTCATGCCCGTCCACCAGCTCAGCGGTTCTACACGGGTCACCTGCGTTGTCGCTTTCTCCACATCGGCAGGGTTCAACGATTGCGGAGCCGAACAAGCGGCGGTAAGGGCGACAGCAGCCATCAGAATGCTTTTTTTCATGGGGTTATCGGGTTAAAACTACGTAAGCTCCGGGCGCAAGAGGGATATCCAGCTCGCCTTTGTTGTAGATTTCGTCACAGAAGGCGTTCCGGTAATGGCCGTCCAATGTGAGGGAAACATTGACGGCAGGGGCTTCCAGGTTCAGGAAAGGCACGGCCACCTTGTCGCCCTGCGGACGGTTGTCGTTGGCATCGGCCTTTACCTCAGCCGCCTCCTGCTTGGCGGGAATGCCAAAGTTGGCCAGGACGATGACACTGTGGCCGCCCAGCTCACGTTTGAAAGCGACTACTCCTTCCGGAGCGTCTATCCAGGACAGTTCACCGCCCCTTTCGCCTGCCGCCAGGGCCGGATTCTGGTGCTTGAGGTTCACCAGCGCCTTCCAGAAGGCGGTGTATTTATTGGGTGCCCAGTCCGTGATGGGGTCTTTCTCGAAGAATTCCAGGCGGCGGTCCAGGCCAATCTCCTGGCCGGTGTAGATAAGCGGCTGGGAGCCGGGGAGGGTGAAGCAGAGCACGGCGCAGGCGTCGGCCGCCTTGCCTTCGCGCTCAAACTCGGTACCCGCCCAGGAGTTTTCGTCGTGGTTGGAGGTGAAGGTGAGGCGGAATGCTTCCTTGGGGAAACGGGCGGCGTCGCGGGCCACATAGGCCTTGAGGTCCTCCACCGTCTTGCTGCCCTGGGCCAGGCCGTTGAGCAGGTGGTGCAGTTCCCAGGCGTAATTGGCGTCGAAGGTGACCAGCGGGTCCGCCAGGTTGTCACGCTCCGCTTCCGCCAGCAGGTAGGCGTCCGGATAGTCCTTGTTGATGCCCGGAAGGATGCCATACCAGAAGGCGGCGGGCACTTCACCGGCGGCGTCGCAGCGGAAGCCGTCCACGCCCTTTTCCAGCCAGAAACGCATGGCGTCGTCCTGGGCCCACCACACGGCCTCGTTCTCATAGTTCAGGCTGCGGGTGTCCGTCCAGTCGTATTCCCAAATGGCGTTGCCTTCCGCGTCACGCTCGTAGAAATCGGCCGGCTTTTCCTTCATCCACACGTTGTCCGGGGCGGTCTGGTTGGCCACCCAGTCCAGGATGACCTTGAACCCCATGCCATGGGCAGCGTCCAAAAGGTCCTGGAAGTCCTCCATGGTGCCAAACTCCGGATTCACTTTTTTATAGTCCGATATGGCATAGTAGGAGCCCAGGGTGCCCTTGCGGCCTTCCGTGCCAATCTCGTACATGGGCATGAGCCAAAGAACGTCCACGCCCAGGTCCTTGAGGCGGGGCAGCTGGGCCTCCACGCCCTTGAAGGTGCCTTCCTCAGAGAACTGGCGGATATTGACTTCATATACAACGGAATTGTACGTCCATTCCGGATGATACTGGGTGTTTTTTGCGCAGGCAAAAAGCGTCAAGCTTGCCACGGCGGCGAATAAGATTTTCTTCATAAAAACGGTCATTAGTTCGTTAACATACAATATTAAGCATTTTTTGGCGCAATTGCAACGCAACCCTTCCATTTTATGGAAGAACGGACGCATGGAGGGGTTGAATGGGAATTGGTATAATTTTATTATCTTTGCAGTTCGATAGAAGAAAAGAAGAAGATTATGGCATACGCAGAATTCAACGAGCAGGAGCTCGGACGCAGAGAATCCCTTGGCAAACTTCGTGAGCTGGGCATCAACCCCTACCCCGCACCGCTGTACCCGGTGAACACCACCACGGCGGAAATCGCCGCCGGCTTCAAACCGGAAGAGGGCAACTTCCAGGATGTGTGCATCGCCGGCCGCATCATGAGCCGCCGCATCATGGGCGCCGCTTCCTTCATGGAGCTGCAGGACCACGCCGGCCGCATCCAGGTGTATGTGAAGCGGGACGAGATTTGCCCCGGCGAGGACAAAACCCTGTACAACACCGTGTTCAAGAAACTCCTGGACATTGGCGACATTGTGGGCATCAAGGGCTTCGCCTTCTTCACCCAGACGGGCCAGCTGAGCGTCCACGCCAAGGAACTCACCGTGCTTTCGAAGTCCCTCCGCGTGCTACCCATCGTGAAAACGGATGCAGACGGCACCGTGCACGACAGCTTCGAGGATCCGGAGCTCCGCTACCGGCAGCGCTACGTGGACCTGGTGGTGAACCCGTCCGTTAAGGAAACTTTTGTGAAGCGTACGCTCATCATCAATACCATGCGCCAATGCTTCAACGAGGCCGACTGCCTGGAGGTGGAAACGCCTATCCTTCAGCCCATTCCGGGCGGTGCAACGGCCCGTCCGTTCATCACGCACCACAATGCGCTGGACGTGGACATGTACATGCGCATTGCCAATGAGCTGTACCTGAAGCGCCTCATTGTGGGCGGCTTTGCCGGCGTGTACGAGTTCGCCAAGAACTTCCGCAACGAGGGCATGGACAAAACCCACAACCCGGAGTTCACCTGCGTGGAAATGTACATTGCCTACAAGGACTATATCTGGATGATGGAGTTCACGGAGAAAATGCTCCAGCGCGTGGCGGAAGCTACCGGCGGCGTGCATAAACAGATTGGCGGGAACGAGATTTCCTTCGAGGGTCCGTTCCGCCGCCTGCGCATCCTGGACGCCATCAAGGAGTATGCGGGCGTGGACGTGAAGGGCATGGACGAGGCCCAGCTGCGGGAGGTCTGCAAGCAGCTGAACGTGGAAGTGAGCCCGGAAATGGGCGTGGGCAAGCTCATCGACGCCATTGTGGGCGAATATGTAGAGAAGAACCTCATTCAGCCCACCTTCCTGATTGACTATCCCGTGGAAATGTCTCCGCTCACCAAACGCTGCCGCTACGACGACACCCTCACGGAGCGCTTCGAGCTCTTTGTGAACGGCAAGGAACTGGCCAACGCGTATTCTGAGCTCAACGACCCGGTGGACCAGCTGGAGCGCTTCGAGGAGCAGGCCGCCCTCAAGAGCAAAGGGGACGATGAAGCCATGTACATTGACTATGACTTTGTACGCGCGCTGGAGTACGGCATGCCGCCCACCAGCGGCATCGGCATCGGCATCGACCGCCTGACCATGTTCATGACCGGCGCGGAGAGCATCCAGGATGTCCTCTTCTTCCCCATGATGAGACCGGAAAAATTTTAACTCGCTATGGCAAAAGTATTTACCCTGGACAGGCAGAACAAAAAACTCGTCGGCGTCTGTGCCGGCCTGGCCAACTATTTTGACATTGACGTCACCCTGGTGCGCGTCCTGTTCATCGTGGCCACGTTTGCGGGCTGCTCGCTGGGCTTCTGGGCCGACATCGTCCTGTGGGCCATAGCGCCGAACGACACCAACATCACCACGGTGTAATGCGGGTAGAAACCATTACATCGGCCCAAAATCCGAAGTTCAAGCATCTGCTCCTGCTGCAGGAAAAATCCAAAGCGCGGCGGGAGCAGGGTCTTTTTGTGGTGGAAGGCAAGCGGGAGCTGGAGCACTGCCTCGCGGCGGGGTTCACGCTCCGCACGCTATTCGTCTGTCCGGAGATTGCCGGCTTTGGGGGCGCTGAAGCTGATTTTGGGGGCGCTGCAGAAAATTATTTTTTGTGCAGCAGCTCAAAAAACCAATTTTCCGCAGCGCAGGAAAAAGCTTCCTCTGTCATACCGAGCGAAGTCCCCTCTGTCATACCGAGCGAAGCGAGTGTATCTCCTTCAAGCGAGACGCTCATCATCGAACTGCCGGAGCAGCTGTACCGCAAGGCGGCGTACCGGGAGAGTACGGAGGGAGTTATAGCGGAGGTGGAGTATAAGTCTTTGAAACTGGAGGACTTGGACCTTCCGGAGAATCCGCTAATCATGGTGCTGGAGAGCGTGGAGAAGCCCGGCAACCTGGGGGCGGTGCTGCGGAGCGCAGACGCCGCCAAGGCCGACGCCGTGCTTATCTGCGACCCGCTCACGGACCTGTACAACCCCAATCTGATACGGGCTTCCATCGGCGCGGTGTTTACCGTCCCCACCGTGGCCGTATCGTCAGAACAGGCCATCGCATTCCTGCAAGCGCGTGGCATTCAGATTCTTACCGCCCAATTGCAGGATTCTTCACTGTATTACGATGTGGACATGCGGCGCGGCACGGCGCTGGTGATGGGCACGGAATCCACCGGCCTCACGCCCCTGTGGCGCAAGGCGGCCACCGCCCACATCCGCATCCCTATGCTGGGGCAGCTGGACAGCCTCAACGTCTCCGTTTCCGCAGCCATCCTCCTCTTCGAGGCCGTCCGGCAACGCCAGGGGTAGCTTCCGCAGCGAAATTAGAACGGGAGGTCGTCCGTGGGCTCGGCGGCGGGCATGGGGCCCTGGTAGGCGGGGTTCACGGGCTGAGCGGCCGGAGCGGGCTGCGCGGCGCCAGCATATTGGGCCGATGCCTGATAGGCCGGTTGCGCCGGGGCATACTGCTGCTGGGCGGGCTGCTGGCCCTGGTAGGCAGGCTGGCCCTGCGGCTGCGCGGCATAACCGCCCTGATAGCCGCCCTGGCCATTCTCGCCTTCCGGACGCTTGCCCAGCAGCTGCAGCGTATCGGCCACCACCTCCGTGGTGTAACGCTTGTTGCCGGTCTGGTCCGTCCACTGCCGGGTGCGGAGCTTGCCTTCAATGTAAATCTGGGAGCCTTTGTGGACGTATTTTTCCGCCACGTCGGCGTTGTTGCGCCAAAGCACTACGGTGTGCCATTCGGTGTTTTCCCGCTGCTCGCCGTTGCGGTCCCTGTAGCGCTCGGTGGTGGCCAGGCGGATGGTGGCAACTTTGGCATTGTTTCCGGGATTCTGGGGATTGTTCTCAAGGTAACGTACTTCCGGGTCGCTTCCAACGTTACCGATTAGCATGACTTTGTTCAGTGACATAATACTATAGGAATTAAAAGTTTGCGCGGGTATCCTGCTACACTGCGCATGGGCGAAGTTACAAAGAATTTACAGAACTTTCAACATTTCTTCCACACAAGGTTCTTCCCCCGTGAAGAGCCGGTAACCGGCCACTGCCTGGCCCAGCATCCAGCGCCGGCCGCTCACGTACAGGCGACAACGGGCCTGGGAAAGTTGCGGAATCCGGTACTCCGCTTCCAGCACCACGGCGCCGGAAACCGGCAGGCCGGCAGGCACCGGAGCGCGTCCGGGGAGGGTGTAAACTATCACATCCGGGCGCAGGGAGGCCGCTTCCTCAAAAGACAGGGCCCGGCAGCCCAGTGCCGCCGCTTTCTCCAGCGAGCGGCCGCACACCGTTACGGAACAGCCCAGGACCTGCATAGCATACACGGCCGCCCGCGCCGCGCCGCCCGTTCCCACTACCAGGGCATCGGCAAAAGTGAGGCCCGTCTCCTGCAGGGCCATCAGCACGCCGTCCACATCCGTATTGTAACCGGCATAACCTTCACGACAGGGAATCACCAGGTTCACCGCACCGGTGGCCCGGGCTTGGGGGTCCAGGACATCGACACGGGAAAAAGCGTCCTGCTTGAAGGGTGCCGTGACGTTGATGCCGTAGTACTGTGCCAGGAACACCTGCCAGGCATCGTCAAAACGTTCGCAGTCCACCAGGTCATAGGTGTATCGGCCCTGATAGGCGGCCTTGACAAGAAGGGGGCTCAGCGAACCGGCCACCGGATGGCCTATGAGCGCGAATTTTTTCATGGGCGGCGGATAAAGGTTTCGTGGATATAGGAAGCCAGGCCGCAGAGGGCCTGCGTAAGCACCTGCGACTCATGGTTGAGGGTGGCGAAAATCATGCCCGTACCAACGGGGATGTTCCAGATGCTGAGCAGGGCCCCGCACACCACGCCGTGATAGGCCCCGAAGCCGCCCGGGACAGGCACCACGGAACTGATGCTGCCGGCAATCATGAGAAAGAAAGCGTCCGTCATGGTAAGCGTGGAAAACGCCTGGATATCCTGCAGCGCCCACACGATGCAGGCGCTCATGAGCCAGTAAACAAGCCAGATGAGGGCTGTGTACAGGAAGAACAGCCATACCCGTTTCATCTGCATGAAGGAACTGAGCCCGCTGCCGATACCGGCGACAAAGCCCCACACCTTTTCCCAGAGCCCGCCTTTTTTCCGGAAGGCATAGCTGAGTCCCAGAAACGCAGCGACAAGCAGTACCACGCCGCCGAGTATCCACCACAGGACGTCGCTGCCTCCCAGGCCGGACATGCTTTCCACGAGGTAGGCGCCAAAGGTTTCCCACATGACCGCCACCAGCACGGCCGCCATGCCTATGGTGACCAGCCCGTCCCATACCCGCTCCATGAGCAGGGTGCCCAGCGCTTTGTCGAAGGTGAGAAGCCGACGGCCGTCCGCTCCAACCGCCGAGCGCTTGACCACATAGCCCAGCCGCGCCACCTCTCCGGCGCGCGGAATGGCCAGGTTCGCCGCCATGCAAATGTTGTAGGCGTTGAAGGTGGTGATACGGGACGTGGCAGGGTCGAAGGGCAGCAGCAACATGCGCCAGCGGTTGCCGCGCAGGTAGAACACCAGCGCCCCCAGGAGCATGGACAGGATGACATATTCCCATCGGCACTGCTCCATGGCCTGCATAAACTGCGCCCAGTCTATGCTGCGGAGGCAGAAGTACACCAGCACCACGGCCACGGCAATCCAAAAGGCGGATTGCAGGATATTTTTCGCTTTCTTATTCATAAACATACAAAGATAACGAAAAAATGACTATTTTTGTAAGTAACCTCAGACGAATATGAAATCCATCCTTGGCATTGGCAATGCCCTTACAGACATTCTGGCCGTCCTTCCGGACGACAGCCTTCTGCAAAAGTATCACCTCCCGCTGGGCAGCATGCAGCATGTGGACATGGAAACCGGCGACCGTATCTGGGACGCCCTCAAGAGCTACGGCGTCAAGTACGTTCCCGGCGGCTCGGCGGCCAACACCATCACATGCACCGCCATCTTCGGGATGCCATCCGGCTTTCTGGGGAAAATCGGCAATGACGACTTGGGCAACCTCTTCAAGAGCACCATGGAGCAGTACGGCGTACGGGCGCAAATGCTCTATAGCCCCAAGTCCAGCGGCCGGTGCATGGTGTTCATCACCGGCGCCAATGCGGAACGCACCTTTGCCGATTACATGGGCGCCACGCTGGAACTGGGCCCGGACGACCTGTCCCTGGAGCAGTTCCAAGGCTATGACTATTTCCACATCGAGGGCTACCTGGTGCAGAACCAGGAACTTATCTCCAAGGCCGCCCGCCTGGCCAGGCAGGCCGGGTGCACCATCTCCATCGACATGGCTTCTTACAATGTAGTGGAGTCCAACGACGCCTTCTTCCACAACCTGGTGGAGAATTATGTGGACATTGTCTTTGCCAATGAATCGGAGGCCAAAGCCTTTACCAAGAAAGACCCGCGTGCGGCCATCGACGAACTGGCGCGCGTATGCGACATTGCCGTGGTCAAGGTGGGGAAAGCCGGGTCGATGGTGAAGTCCGGTGACGAATACCACTTCATCGAACCCTGGCCCGCCACACCGGTGGACGCTACCGGAGCGGGAGACACCTACGCCGCCGGCTTCCTCTACGCCCATTCGCTGGGAATGCCGCTCCGTGTCTGCGGAGAGATTGGCTCCATCATCGCCGCCAAAGTGGTGGAGGTGATTGGCACCAAGATTGACATTCCCCGCTGGCGGGACGCCAAGGAGGAAATCCGTGCACTCATCGCCGCCAACCAATGAAGAAGTATCTCCTTATCTTCCTGATATCCATGGTGCCGCTGGTGGAACTTCGCGGTGCCATTCCCGTGGCCGTGGGCATGGAACTGCCCATCGTCCCGTCCATTATTGTGTCTGTCCTGGGCAACATGCTGCCAGTGCCGTTCATCTTCCTTTTTGCCCGCCGTATCCTGGAATGGGGCAAGGACAAACGCTGGATTGGCGGTTTTTTCCGCTGGTGCCTGGAAAAAGGAGAAAAGGGCGGCCGCAAGCTGGAGTCCAAGGCCGGACGGGGGCTCTACTGGGCCCTGCTGCTGTTCGTGGGCATTCCGCTGCCCGGCACCGGCGCCTGGACGGGCACCCTCGCCGCCAGCATCCTGAACATGGACTTCAAGAAAAGCGTCCTGTACATCCTGCTGGGCGTGGTCCTGGCCGGCGGCATCATGCTCGCTGCCTCCCTGGGCGTCTTCGGCGCCATCAATCTGGTGAAATAACGCCGCGCGGTGCCTTTCTTTGCCTCCCTCGCCAGCGCCACGGCCGCCTCAAATGAGCCAGCCGGTGTTTTCCTTGTCGATATCCGGCATCAGGCGACGCACGGCTTTGTGCTGGTAGAAGAAGCGGGCGGCGATGACGCGCACCACCGTATAGACCGGAATGCCCACCAGGAGGCCCAGCGTGCCGCCAATCTGTCCGGCAATGAGCAGGACGATGAAAATCTCCAGCGGCGTGGACTTGATGCTGGTGGAGTAGATGATGGGCTGGTACACAAAATTATCGACCAGCTGCGCCGCTAGCATAACAGCCAGGACGATGAGCGCAAACACCCAGATGGGCACGGCCAGGCCCACGCCGGCGCCGTATTTGAGCACCACGCACAGCAGCACGCCGATGACCTCGCCGATGAGCGGACCCACGTACGGGATGATGTTGAGCACGCCGGCAATGAAGGCGATGCCAATCGCGTAGTCCGCCCCTACCCTGGCAATGAGCCACAGACCCAGGAAATCAATCAGGATAACGCCCATCACCTCAATGACCAGCCCGATGAAATAGCGGGACAGCAGATGGGTGATCTCGTCGATGGTCCTTTGTACGGACGCTTCAATGTTGTCCGGGACAAGGGCGCTGATAATCTTCCCGAACAGTTTCCCGTCCTTGATAAAGAAAAAGGAAATGAACACCACGGAGAACAGGCCGATAGCTACGTCCGCCGCCACGGAAGCCACCGAGCCGATGAGCGACGTCACGCTGGAAACGCTCATCACCGAACGGATTTGCTCCAGCAGGAATGACACCAGGTTGAAGTTTTTCCCCAGCGCAGGGAACAAACCCACCAGAGAGTCGTTCACCTGATCCAGCAAGGAGTTATACGGTACGTTCTGCGCGTTCATGGCCGATGCATCCCGGACGATGTGCAGCACCACGGGGATGAGCTGCGTCACCAGCAGGGACGCAGAGAGCAGAATGACGACCAGCGTCACCACCGCCAGCACCGAGTCCGGCAGGGACTTGCCCTTAATCTTGATTTTGCTGAACATCCGCATGACGGGCTGCCCCAAGAGAGAAACCACAAAGGCGGCCAGCACATACACCAGCACGCTCCTGAAGTACCAGCAGGCGGCGCAAACCACGGCCGCCACCGCCAGTTTCATAATCCATCCGGACAGTCTGTCCACATTCCTTTCGTTTTCCATCGTCATGCATTATTTTCTTGCGGGCACAAAATTACGAAAGCAAACGCACAATTGCAATTTTGCCCCATTCTGTCCCCTCAAACCTTCCAAGATTAACCACACTTTCTCCAAAGGGCAGTCAACGTTGCAATTTCTCGCGCAAAATGTGTATATTTGCATGATTCAGATGCAAATATTATGAGACCTTTATATCTTACCAATACGCTTACCCGCAGCAAGGAACTGTTCAAGCCCATCCACGAAGGGCGGGTAGGCATGTATGTGTGCGGTCCCACCGTGTATGGAGACGCCCATCTGGGCCATGCCCGTCCGGGGGTTACGTATGACGTATTGTTCCGTCTGCTCAAGTACCTGGGCTACAAGGTGCGCTATGTCCGCAACATCACGGACGTGGGCCATTTGGAACATGACGCGGACGAGGGTGAGGATAAAATCGCCAAGAAAGCCCGGCTGGAGCAGCTGGAGCCCATGGAGGTGGTGCAGTATTACACGGAGCGCTACCATGAAGCCATGCGCCAACTCAACGTGGAATCGCCTTCCATCGAGCCGCGCGCCAGCGGCCATATTATCGAGCAGATAGAGGCCATCAAGAAAATCCTGGAAGCCGGCTATGCCTATGAAAGCAACGGCTCCATTTACTTTGATGTGCGCAAATACAACCGGGGCCACCACTACGGTGTGCTCAGCGGCCGGACGCTGGAAGCCACGCTGGAGGGGACCCGCAGCCTGGACGGCCAGGGCGACAAGCATGCCCCGTTCGACTTTGCCCTGTGGAAAAAGGCTGAACCGCAGCACATCATGCGCTGGCCTTCCCCCTGGGGAGAAGGCTTCCCGGGCTGGCACCTGGAGTGCTCGGTGATGGGTGCCAAGTACCTGGGAGAGGAGTTCGACATCCACGGCGGCGGCATGGACCTCATGTTCCCGCACCATGAATGCGAAATTGCCCAGAACGTGGCCTCCCGCGGCACCCAGGGCGTACATTACTGGGTGCACAACAACATGATTACCATCGGCGGGCAAAAGATGGGCAAGTCCCTCGGGAACTTCATTACCCTGCCGCAGCTGTTCAGCGGAGACCACAAGCTGCTGGCCCAGGCATACACGCCCATGACCATCCGCTTCTTCATCCTGCAGGCCCACTACCGCGGCACGCTGGACTTCTCCAACGAAGCCCTGCAGGCCGCCGAGAAAGGCTACAAGCGCCTGATGCAGGCCTGGCGGGACCTGGGTAGTATTCCGGAAGAAAGTGCCTTCGCCGGAACATTTGCCCGTACAGGGTCGCGAAGCGACGTGGAGGGGAAGGCACTCTCTTCCGAAGTGCTCGCCATCATCGACGCAGTAATGGACGCCCTCTGCGACGACCTCAACACCCCCATTGCCATCGCCCACCTGTTCGACGCCGTCAAACTCATCAATGGCGGCAAACTGGCCCCCGGAGACAAAGCTGCCCTCAAGGTCTTCTTCGATGAAGTGGTAGGCGGCGTGCTCGGCCTCAAGGACGAGGAAGCCGGCGCCTCCGGCAAGGCGGAAAAAGCCCTGGACGGCGTCATGAGCCTGGTTCTGGAAGCCCGCAAAAAGGCCCGCGAGGAAAAGAACTGGGCGGAGAGCGACCGTATCCGCGACACCCTCGCCTCCTTCGGCATCACCGTAAAAGACACGAAGGAAGGCGCCACCTGGACATTAGAATAATTATACAGGAAGGGGCCCAGAGCCGTTTCGTTAGAAACGTTGCGAATGGGAGGGGTCGCGAAGCGACGGTTTGCAAACAACTACCCTTCCTGTAAAACAAGGTAAATGATGAAATTCATAAGCTGGAACGTAAATGGCCTCAGGGCCGTGGCGGGCAAGGGTTTTGCGGATATTTTCGTGGAGCTGGACGCGGATTTCTTCTGCCTGCAGGAGACCAAGATGCAGGCCGGTCAGCTGGACCTGGAATTCCCCGGATACCAGTCCTACTGGAATTACGCGGAGAAAAAGGGCTATTCCGGCACCGCCATCTACACAAAGCATACGCCGCTTTCCGTGAAATACGGCATCGGCACGGAAGAACACGACCAGGAAGGCCGTGTGATTACCCTGGAGTATGAGAAATTTTTCCTGGTGTGCGTGTACGTCCCCAATTCTCAGGACGGCCTCAAGCGCCTGGACTACCGCATGCGCTGGGAGGATGCCTTCCGGGCCTACCTCCTGAGCCTTCCCAAGCCTGTAATCATGTGCGGAGACCTCAATGTGGCGCATGAGGAGATAGACCTCAAAAACCCTTCCACCAACCACCTGAACGCCGGTTTCACGGACCAGGAACGCGGCAAGTTCACGGAACTGCTCTCCGCCGGCTTTGTGGACAGCTGGCGCTATCAGCACCCGGAGGAGGTCAAATATTCCTGGTGGAGCTACCGCATGAACGCCCGTGCGCGGAACGCCGGGTGGCGCATCGACTACTTTGTGGTGTCGGGTGCCCTCAAAGACGCCATCGTCTCCACCGACATCCACAATGAGATTTTCGGCTCCGATCACTGCCCCGTAGAACTTATCGCAAACCTTTAATAATCCCCCAATCATGAAAAAATTGCTTTTTGTTTTGTCGCTGGCCCTTGGGCTGGTCTGGAATGCAGCAGCCTCACTGCCCGAAAAAGTGTACACCATCAAGTCTGGACACTATGTGTATAAAATGTCCATGTTTGGCTTTGAAATGGGAAATGTGGACACATGGTTCGACGATTATGGTTTGAAAACCTATGCAGCGACATCGATGAATCTGATGGGAGAGAAAATGGAGATGTATGTCACCATTAATGGGAAAAGAAAACTCACTGTTACGGTGAGCGATGGAGAGAAAGAGCAGGAAATCTCTGATGTAGAACGTGATGATTATGGTGATTATGTCTTGCTTGACAGCATGAGTGCCGAGGAACTGGGAAAAGCCGGGATTCAGCGGCTGGAGGACGAAGAGGTGATGGGATATCATACTCAGGTGTACAAGAAGAAGACAGAAACGGAAGCCGGCAAGGAAGCATGGACCATAATTAATGTGTGGAATGGTATTCCCCTGAAGGCGAGCATAGAAATGAACGGGAACCGGATGAATCTCCTTGAGTTGGTTTCCGTGGAAACGGATATCGATGTGGATCCGGCGCTATTTGTTATCCCCGAAACCATAGAATAATATGCGCCGGTTGTTTTACAGCCTTGCATTCCTGGCCTTTTTTTCCTGTGCAGGCGTGCCGGAGACCTCCCTGGAAAACCTGAAACCTTTTGAGGAGGGATGGGTATATACGATTCCCGTAAAGGAGCAGACGTTGCAGCTGCGCAAGGTGGAGCCGGGCTTTTTCCTGATGGGCGAAACCTTCGACCAGGGGATTGTCAAGAATCCGGAGGTAAGGGCTGTCGTGCTGGATGGCTACGCCATAGGAACGACGGAAGTGTCTGCATCCCTATGGGCGGCTGTCATGGGGGGAAAACCTGACGCGAAAGGCGTGATGGCCGGCCTGTCATGGGATATGGCCCAAAAGTTCGTTACCCGCCTCTGTGCGCTTACCGGAATTCCTTTCCGCCTGCCCACCGAAGCGGAGTGGGAATATGCTGCCAGGCAGGACAGTACCATGCCTGGCGGCGTTTGGGAATGGTGCGCGGATGCATGGACGGATCAGTTCCCGGAGGGCTTGGCGTTGAATCCGCAAGGTCCCGGCGAGGGCGACAAGCGGGCGCTTCGGGGTGGAAGCGTCCAAGAAAAGGGCAATAAGGCCATTACCCGTAAAGGCCTTGAGCCCTATACGAAGTTGGGCGCTGCAGGACTTCGTTTGGCCGTTTCAACGGGAGAAAAAGCGCCCGCGATATATACGGATATCCTTCGGGACAACAAGGTTCCCCGCGAAGTATCCAACCAAAAATCGGAAACCTTTACCGTAAACGGCGTCAAATTTAAAATGATTGCCGTCAAAGGTGGAGAGTTTGAGATGGGGGCGACGGCAACCGTGAACGAGTCGGCGGCAGAGGAAGATGAATTTCCCGTGCATAAAGTTACTTTGGACCACTTCAAGATAGGGGAAACAGAAGTAACGGCCGCGCTTTGGAAGGCAGTCATGGGAACCCTCCCGCCGCAAGTCCGTGAAGGGAAGTACCCGGTGTGCAATGTGAGCTGGTACGATGCCTGGCTCTTTATCTTGCGATTGAATACCTTGACCGGAAGAAAATTCCGCCTGCCCACCGAAGCGGAGTGGGAATATGCGGCAAAAGATGGCGTCAAAAATAGAAACTATTGCTTTGCCGGATTGAATTCATCCCTTGGCGTAGCGCAGTGTTCCATCCCGGAAAAAAAGCCGCGTCCTGTTGCAGGGCTATATCCCAGCATTTTGGGGACCTACGACATGTCCGGCAATGCCTGGGAATGGGTACAGGATCGTCCCGGTCCCTATTCCGAGGCACCGGCTACGAACCCTGCCGGCCCGGACGAAGCCCGTAATGGCGCCGACCTTCGGGGCATGCGTGGCGGAAGTGCCGCCTCGAACTGGACGGCCTGCAGAGTCAGTAATCGCGGAGAAAACTTCGCACATCAGTTCAAAAGTACCATCGGCTTTAGACTGGCTTTATAGTGATATGATTTCCTTTACCTGCGACTACACCGAAGGGGCGCATCCGGCCATCCTGGGGGCCCTGCTGCGCACCAATATGGACCAGCAGCCCGGCTATGGCGAAGACTGCTATACCGCCGCTGCCCGCGCCCGCATCCGTGAGGCCTGCGGTTGTTCCGGAGCCGATGTCTTTTTGCTTGTAGGCGGCACCCAGACCAATTCCACCGTCATCGCCACCATGCTGCGCGATTACCAGGGGGTAGTGGCTGCCCAGACCGGGCACATCGCCGTGCATGAGGCCGGCGCCGTGGAGTACACCGGCCACAAGGTGCTCACGCTGCCGCAGCGCGAAGGGAAATTATCGGCCCAGGACTTAAACGCTTATTTAGAAGCATTTTATGCCGATGGTTCCTTTGAGCACATGGTCTTTCCCGGCATGGTGTACCTGTCCTTCCCCACGGAGTACGGCACCCTTTATTCGAAGGCCGAGCTCAAAGCCGTCAAGGCCGTTTGCGAGGCATACAAGTTGCCGCTTTTTGTCGATGGCGCCCGCCTGGGATACGGCCTCATGAGCCCAGCCTGCGACGTAACGCTGCAGGAATTGGCAACGCTCTGCGACGTGTTTACCATCGGCGGTACCAAGGTGGGTGCGCTGTGCGGCGAAGCCGTGGTTTTCCCGGCCGGAAATGCCCCGGAGCACTTCTTTACCCTGGTAAAACAGCACGGCGCGCTGCTGGCCAAAGGCCGCCTGCTGGGCATTCAGTTCGAGACCCTGTTCACGGACGGGCTCTACCTCCAGATTGCCAAGAATGCCATTGACCGTGCCATGGAGCTGAAGGAACTGTTTGTTGCCAAGGGCTACGAACTCTTCCTGGATTCACCTACCAATCAGCAGTTTATCCTCCTCACGGAGGCCGCTGCCCAGACCCTGGACGGAAAGGTGGCCTACGAAGTGTGGGAACGCTGCCCGGACGGGCGCGCCGTCACCCGCTTCGCCACCAGCTGGGCCACCACACCGGAGCAGATTGCTGCGTTATCGGCCCTTTTACCTCAAGCATACGTTCCAGCGCCATAATTTGGGCCGATTTTATGGCACTGACGCCCATTTACGCCCTTAGCGCCATAAAACCGAGCGTTTTTGTGGCACTCATGGCAGATTTTGACTAACTTTGCATTTATGAGACACACAGCCATCACACAAATACCGGCTTCCTTGTATAGGAAACTCGCGGTAGGAGCAGGAATCCTGTTCCTGCTGGCCTTGGTCCAGAACGCCTGGGCCCAAGAGAAACAATACTTATGGCCATCTCACCGCATGCCCCATCCCCAAGAGCATCAGATTGCCGCCATGACCGACATTTCCCGGGCCGAAGGTTTCCAGGCCGACCAATACCGCCAGCCGTACCTGGAATGGTATTCCGCACCGGAAAAGCCCAACGGCGGCTGCATGATCCTGATTTCCGGCGGCAGCTACAATTCCTGCTGCGATGTGAAGCCTGTAAAAATGTGGAAAGAACGACTCACGGCCATGGGCTTCCAATGCGTGAACCTGGTTTACCGCACACCGCGTCCGAAAGGAATTCCTTTCTACCAATCGGCCTGGGAAGACGGGCAGCGGGCGGTGCGTCTTGTGCGCAGCGAGGCGGCTAAAAGAGGCTTTGACCCGGAACGTATAGGAACGGTGTCCATGTCGGCCGGCAGCCACCTGGCGCTGCTGCTTGCCACCAGTTCCCAAAGCAGGGCCTATGAGCCCGTGGACGGTCTGGATTCAACCGCCTGCCATATCAACTGGGCGGTGGTACACGCTCCTGCCTATGTAACCACCGACGCGGAAGAAGGTACCAAAGCCCTCCAGGGAGGGTATGGTCCGGGAATCGGCCTGAGCGCGGTATTCCATTTCGACAGCAAGACCTGCCCCATGATTCTTCTCCACGGAGGCGATGACCCATACTCATCCAACGGCTCCATCCTGGTTTACCAGCAGCTCCGGGCCATGGGTGTCCCGGCAGAACTCCATATCTTCCCCGGAAAAGGCCACGCCGTCCTGGGATTTGACAAAGCCGAAGAATTCCTGGTACGGGAAGGATTCAACCAATGACGGCCCCGCCGCCGCTTGCAGAAGGAATTTTCAAAAGCTACAACCTGAGCCGGACCAGTACCGGGAAGTGGTCGGACAGTGATGCCGTGCCTTCTGTGAGCACACGGGCCTCTTCAACCTCAACAGGAGCGGCCTGGCGGAAGGAAAAAATGTAGTCGATACAGTGGCGGGGATGGGTGGTGGAATGGGTATTCCCCGTTCCGGAAAGCAATGTCCAGGCAGTCTGGGCCAGGGCAATCACTTCGCTGTCGGGAGTTACATTAAAGTCGCCGCAAAGGAAAACCGGCTTGCTGCAGCCCTTATACCTGCCCATGAACCAGTCGTTCACAACCTGCATCTGCGAAAGCGCGGCAGCCGTGCTGCGATGGTCCAGGTGCAGCGACGCAAAGACGCAGCGCGCCGTCTCCACAACCGCCATGCTGCGGGGCTCGGAGCCATCGCCTTTGGGCAGTGCAACCCTGTAGCTCTTCTGGATCTCAATGGAAGAAAGCACGCCGTTTCCATATTCCCCGCCGGCGAAAGGAAAAGCCGAAGCGAACAGATACGGCCACCCGCCCATCTCATCGGAAAGTTCCTTAAGCTGGAAATCGGCATGACGGCGGTTGCAACTGTCCAGTTCGTTCAGGCCTACAAGGTCTGCCCCGCTGTCACGAATAAGCCTCGCAACCTCAGGCATGCTGTTGTCCTGATACTTGGAAAACACACCTACGTTGTAACTCATCAGCGTAAGGGACTGATTCTGCCTGCCCTCGCCGCAGGAAGCCACGGCAAGGAGCAGGACTATCGGAAAGATTCTTTTCATCATCATGATTCTGGTATTACCGTTCCACTCACCGACGCGTCAGACGATAGGTTCCGGCCGTGTAGGTCCGGGCTTCCGCAGCGCCCGGCAGATAAACCGAGGCGGTGACACCTTCGGGAATGGTAAAATCCCATATCCAGGTGTCTCCCTCATATCTCCAGGCACTCTTGATAAGGCCCGCAACACTGTTGTACGCAGCTTCAATGTAGCCAAGGCGTTTATCCGGGACCGGCTTCAGGATAATATGACGGAAGCCGGGGTTGGCAATATCGGCCGATATGCCGGCGGCTGATTCCCATATCCACTGGCATACGCAGCCGTAGGCGTAGTGGTTGAAACTGTTCATGCCTTTGAGGCCCACGCCGCTTTCCCGGGTGTAGCTGTTCCAGCGTTCCCAGATGGTGGTGGCGCCGTTGTCAACCGAATAAAGCCAACTGGGATTCCTTCGCTGGAACAAAAGGTCCCAGGCCAGGTCGGCCATGCCGTTTTCCGTCAGGGTTTGCATGAGGATGGAGGTGCCCAGAAAGCCGGTCTGCAGGCAATTGCCGTGAGCGGCGAAGTTTTCACGCAGCCGTTCTTTCATGGCTTCACGGGCCTGTCCCTCAAGCAGATTGCACCTCAGGGCAAACAGGGCCGGGGTCTGCATGGTATTGAGGATCTCCGTCTTGAAAACGCCGGTTCCCTCGTCCAGGAAACGTTCCTTGAGGTACGCTGTAGCCCGGGAATGCATCTCTTCCCACACTGCGGTATCGCGCCCTGTGGCCAGCGCCATGTCACGCATCATCCGTGCATCCATCGCCCAGTAACAGCCGCCCAGGAAGTCCCAGTACACGATGGTCTCGGGCTTGGGGGCAGTCGGCCTCACGCCGGGGATGAACGCCGCCTGTGAACTGGTTTCCAAAGGTTCGAAGCTGAGCCAGTCGGCGTATTGCTGATTTTTGCTTTCCTTCCGGACCGCCGCAAAACTGTATTTCGTCTCGGACACATGCTGCATATAGCGGCACATCGCTTCCCAGTTTTCGTCGATGATCCTGACATCGGCGAATTGCTTCCACACCGTCCAGGGAACTATGATGCCGGCGTCCGACCAGCCGAATCGCATGGAATTCCTTCCGCCGAGGGCGACAGGAGCCACCGACGGGAAAGCGCCGGTTTGGGTTTGGCTGTCACGCATGTCCCGCATCCATTTGCGGAGGAAGGCAGCGGTGTTGGCAAAGAACGAGCCGGTTTCTGCAAACACTTGGGTATCAGCCGTCCAGCCCAGGCGTTCGTTGCGTTGGGGACAGTCTGTGGGGACCGACAGGTAGTTGGAAAGCTGGCTCCACCAGGTATTGGATATGAGCTGGTTGACGGGCCCGTAACCGGTTGACAGCCTGCCGCTTTCCATATCGGCCGTGATGGAGGAGACCGGAACGGAGCGGATGCTGCGGATATGGACCTTGCCGGTGGCCGTCACGGAAAGGTAGCGATACCCGAAATAACTGAAATGGGGATGGTAGGTCACATAGCCTTTCTTCCGGCCGAAGGTGTACTCCAGGCGCATGCCGTAATCGGGAATCCTGAGATTGATGCGGTACACGCTTCCCTCGGGGCCGTCCATGCCGCGGCTGACGGCACCGCCGCCGTCGTTCAGGAGTTCTCCCGGAAGGCAGGTAAGGCGGGTACCCTCGGCAGCCCTGAAGTCAAATACGGGGATGGCCGCTGCATTCTGGCCGAAGTCCACCACCAGGGTATCGCCGGGCACAAGCGTGATGTTGCATCCGCCGGGAAACGTTTTCTTTATCAAGACTTTGCCATGGGCATCGGCATTCCTGCCTTCGGTGCCGCTCCAGGTGTAGGCTTGGACGGGACGAAGGGCAAGGTCTTCCCTGAGGTACACTTCTGCGCCGGCGGAAGGTACAATTTCACCGGGAAACTCGCGGTTCACTTCGGGGATGCCCAGTTTGTCGGGAGCCAGATAACCCGCCGGGATCCGCGCGTCGTATGTCTCGCCGTCGAAGATGCCCGCATGCGTCACGGGACCGGCAACGCCCGCTTTCCAGGAAAGGGTGTCCGTACCCACGAGGCGGGTGCTGCCGTCGGCAAACTCCAGTTCCAGTACCGATCGGAAGGCCGGCTTCTTGCCCACCATGCCTTCGTGCCTGTTGGGCGTGACAATCCTGTCAGCCCACCAGCCGGGGGTTACGGCTGCGGCAAACCGGTTCCGGCCACCGGCTTTCCGGCCGATGGCATCCGTAACATCATAGGTGAAACTGTACTTGGTTTTTTTGTAATGCGTGAAGCCGGGCTTGAGGAATTCGTCGCCCACGGGCCGGCCGTTTACATACAGTTCATACACGCCCAGGGCCGATGTCATCCAGGTGGCCTTCACCACCTCCCTGTCGTTGGACACATCGGTGACAAACCAGCTGGCGCCGTCGGCGGAACGGCTGGTCTCGGGAGGTCCTATGCGTCCCCTAACCACCTGGGCGTCACGGGCCGATATCCACTCGGATGCGTCCCAGGCACGGGCAGAAAGCGATTCCGTACGCTCACCGACGCGTTTTTCCACGCTGGCGAGCGCGGGACATGCCACGGATAAAAGCATGAGGAGAAAACGCAACTGTTTCATAAAAAGATACGCTTCAACATCACGAAGATAGCAATATTATTTTACATTTGAGCCGGATATCGGCCGAAAACGACTATCTTTGCACATATGAAACTGATTGACGGAAAACAGATATCGGCCTCCATCAAAGAGAGGCTGGCGGCGCAGGTGGCCACTTTCCCGGAAAAGTACGGGCGGGTGCCGCACCTGGTGGTAGTGCGCGTGGGCGAGGATCCGGCCAGCGTGGTATATGTACGCAACAAAGCCAGGGCCTGCGAGGCCTGCGGCATCAGAAACACCACCCTGGTGCTCCCGGAAGAAACCCCGGAAGCCGCCTTGCTGGACAGGATAAAGGAACTCAACGCCGACAACAGCGTGGACGGGGTGCTGGTGCAGCTGCCCCTTCCCCGCCACATCTCCGAGGCCAAGGTCATTGAAGCCATCGACCGGAGCAAAGACGTGGACGGCTTCCATCCGCTCAACGTGGCCGGCCTGTGGCAAAAGACGCCGCACATGAGTCCCTGCACGCCCAAAGGCATCATGAAGCTGCTGGAAGCGGCGGGCGTGGACCCCAAAGGCAAACGCACCGTAGTCATTGGCCGGAGCAACATTGTGGGCCTGCCCGTGGCCAAAATGCTGCTGGACGCCAACGCCACCGTCACCCTGTGCCATACCCGCACGGTGGACCTGCCCTCCATTACCCGCCAGGCAGAAATCCTGGTGGTGGCTGCAGGACACGCCAAAATGGTCACCGGCGACATGGTCTCCCCCGGCTGCGTGGTCATTGACGTAGGCATGGACAGGGACCCGGAAACGGGCAAGCTTTGCGGCGACGTGGACTTTGACTCCGTGGCACCCAAAGCCGCAGCCATCACCCCCGTACCGGGCGGCGTAGGCCCCATGACCATCGCCTGCCTCATGGAGAACACGGTGGAATGCTTCCTGAAAGCCCTCCCTACTCCTTGACCAGATAGAAGAACGACACCAGACCGCGCTCGCCGGCATGGTCGTAGCGCTGATTCCCCGTAGGATAGTTCACCACATGGGTCTGCGGATCCCCCAGTCCCTGTATACAAAGGGTGGAGGAACCTCCGCCGTCCATGTTGGCAGCCGTGACGGGATGGAAATGCTCCTCAAGGAAATACGTGAGCTCCCGGGCCGACATGCCCTCGCTCACGCCCGGCCGCCGGCCGTCCACCACCACCATCAGCAGATGGCCGTCGTCGGTGATGGCCAGCGCCGTGCGGGGATGACGCACACCCTGGTGACGCACGGGGTCTTCGTAATTGTACTTCTGGATTTCCTCGTCGGAATGGTAGCCGGCAAAGGTGGCCCCCACGGGCTTGTGGTCCTCGATTAGCATGGGCGCCGTGGTGAAAATATTGGGCTCTTCACTGGCGCCGTACAAGGCCCTCAGCGCATTGTGCGTCTTCCCCTTTCCTTCATAAACAATGCGCACGTCGCGCCCGCCGTCCGTGTAAATGGCCACATCGCTCTTCCAGTTGGGAACGCCGGTGGTCATGACGGTGTTGTACGGGATATTGGAGTAGTACTCACCCTCCGCTTTCAGCACCACGGACGAAGGCTCATAACAGGCATTCATGGCCACAACAGCCCCCTTCTGAGCAAAAACGGAAGAGGTGGGCACCTGCTTGGGAGTAACGGCAAACCTGAAGCTGTAACCGGGGGCCGACATGTCCCAGTCGGCCACAAAAACCTGCTGGGCGCTGCCGGTAACAGGTTCCAGCCCGGTGAAGTGGTGATAGGTGAGCCCGGGCGCCACTTCGGTGGTCTTCCACTCCCCGGCCTCGGGCTTGTAGGTAAACTTGGCCACGCGCCCGCGCAGGTAACGGCGTACGTCGTCCCACCTGTAATAAGGGCCGCTGAAGGGCTCCAGCGTGCCAAGGCGGACCTCCTCCCCGTTAAGGAGCATCTTGGCCAGCACGGGAGCCGTCCCCTTCCGGGGTGCAAACAGGACCAGCTGGAGATTGGCGGCCATGGGCGAGCGGAACGTCTGGAACCAATAAACAAGGTCGTCGTTGCTTTCGGGCACCGTGTCAAATCCGTCAATGTCCATGATCATCAGAAGGGCCATGAGCACGTGGTCGTGCCCGAAGCGGAGCGAAGCGCCCCTCTTTCCCGCCGACAAGGCCGCGTCGGCCTTTTCCAACAGGTCATCCACAATGGACGAGCAGGGAATCTTGTAGGGATAGTACTCCCGAAAACGCTCATAATTGTCTATTTCCCAAAGGATGGCATATTCCTCCGGGGTAAAGAAACCGCTTACGTCCACCCGTTCCTTCTCCGGCAGGCTGTTCATGCCGCCCACGAACATGTACAGGTTGAAGAAAGCCTCGTAGGGCGTGAACCTTCCCAAACCGGCATCAGGGTCCTTGAACAGCCTTGCCAATACCTGCCGATACCCGGGAAAACGGCGCTCGAAGAACTTGTACGAGCGCTCGGCGTAAGGGATTTCCATGGCGGGGCCTTCGTAACGGAAAGGATTCTTTCCCGTATTGGGGCGCGTTGCCTGGACGTCCGTCAGTCCCTGATGGGCATAGATTTCCGTCTGCGGCGCAAGGCGTGACAGCGCGGTACAGAAAGACGACATGCTGATGATGGAGCGGGCGGCTGGGCTGGAGCACGCATCCACCGCGCTCCCCTTTCCGAACACGGACGGAAAACGCTGCACCATGGTGCGGGCAATCTGCCGGTGCTGTTCCCAGCCCAGCGGAGTAAGGTCCCCTACCCGGTAACGGACATGATCCCAGAAAGGCTGCAGTTCCAGCAGCAGTTTCTCGCCGTAAGGGGTGAGGTTTCCGGCCTTCAGCCCTTCGGAGAGCATTTCCAGAATAACGGTATAGGCCTTTTCATTATAGGCATATCGGGAGCCGTGGCGGCCATAGTGGCCGATATACACGGCCTCATAGCCCTTCGGGGCCGGCGTGGCAGCCTTGGGCCCCCAATCCTGTACGCAGTCAAGGCCGGAGGAAAGCATCCAGGAAGCCCGGACTTCGTCTCTGACGCCCTCTCGCTGCGCCTGCAGCGAGAGGCATATTAGCAGGGCAGTCCCTGCGACAATGATTTTTTTCATAAGCTAGAAGGGTATTTCCTGCCGCTTGCGTCTCCAGTTAAGGATGGGCAGCAGGAATGAAATGACGGCAGCCCCCAGCCAGAAGAGGCCCGCATAGGTAAAGTCGTGCACTCCGTTCACGATATGGTTGTCCAGCAGTACGCCGGTTACGACATTCTGAAGACCGGCGGCCGCATAGGATGCCATGCCCACAATTCCCAGCGCAGCACCCGTAGCCTGGCGGGGAACCAGGTCAATGGCCATGAGGCCGCCCACGAAGCTGATAAGAACGCCGATCGCAATGCCGAACAGCACCATCGACAGGATAATCACCCATCTTTGCCCGCCGCTGAACAGGAAGAGGGCCAGGGCCACCACTTCCAATATGCCGGCAGCGAGGGCCGGATATTTGCGGTCGCTTTTGAACACAGCGTCGGACAGCCAGCCGGAGAATACCGTGCCCAACACGCCAAAAATAGGGTTGATGCCCACGATGAAGCCTGCCTCTTTGATGCCATAGCCATGGGCTTCCTGGAGGAAGATGATGCCCCACTCGTTGATGGCGTAGCGGCTCATGTACATGAAGGCACTGGCCGCTGCAAGAATCCAAACCCCCGGGTTACGGATGACCGCAGCCTGCATCTTGCGCGTCTGTGCGCGTTTTTCGGCCGCAGGAACCGCTTGAGGCCCGTCCTCGCCGGAGAGTTCCTCGATGGACGGAAGGCCCTTGCTTTCGGGGGTGTTGTGCAGGAAGAAGACAATGATAAGCACTCCCAGCAGGCCAGCCAGGGCGGCGCCGAAAAAGCCCCAGTGCCAGCCCATGGCGGCCACCAGCGCACTCACAAACACGAAGGACAGGCCTTCGCCAATGTTGTGCGAGGAACTGAAGAAGCCGTAGAACGTGCCCCGGATGCGCAGGGGGAACCAGCGGGACAGGGAGATGATGGCGGGCGGCGCACCCATGGACTGCGCCCAGCCGTTCACCGCCCAGCATACCGCGAACAGAATAAACAGGGCCGAATTGGCAATGCTCCCGTTCAGTGCCTGCACGCCCAGCACTCCCATGATAAAATTCATCGCAGCGGACACCACAAGCCCTGCCGCCATAAAACGCTTGATATTGGCACTGTCGGCCAAAAAGCCATTGACAAATTTTCCTACTGCGTAGGCCCAATACAGGCATGCGCCAATGATACCCAGCTGGGTGGCGTTCAACAGGCCCGCATCGATGAGCGGCTGCTTCATTACGCCCATGGACAGGCGGCACACATAATACAGGGCATAGCCAAACGTAGCCGCCAGGAATGTCTGGATTCTCAGGCGTTTGTAGGTTTTGTCCACCTTTTCTTCCGGGACCGGCTGCGCCATATGCCCGGATTCCATTTTAAAGAAGTTTATCAGGCTCATGAAAGGGCTATTTTAGGGTGGGCAGGACTGCGGAGAAGTCCCAGACGTCGGCACTCCAGCCAATCTCCTGGGCCACCTGGCTCAGGGTCTTGCCGGCGGCAGCCGCCTTGCCGTGGTAGGCGAAGGCATAGGTGCCGACGCCCTTGACCATCGGATGTTCAGGGTCGGCGTCCTCCTGGTCCACAAGCACATATGTACCCAGTTCGGCGTTCTTGGGACAGTCGGTGAATGAAAGATCGGACTTGCGCCAGCAGTTCTTCAGGTAGTTCTTCACGGCCGTGCCGCCGATGACGGCGCCGCTGCTGTAGTGCTCGGCGGTATCGGTGACAAAGTCGGATTTGAGGAAGTCGTTCCAGGCAATGCAGTTCTCCACATGGTTGCCGGGCTCCAGCGAGTTGCAGTTGGAAGCGTTGGTCTTGGAGCCTTTGCAGGCACGCCCCACAATGCCGCCGAAGATGAACTGGGTGGTCACCGATGCCGTGGAGTAGCAGTTGAGGATGGAACTGCCTTCAGCCGTCAGGTCGCCGCAGATACCGCCCGCGATGGAAGCGGTAGTGGAGACAGAACCGGCGGTCCAGCAATTGGTGATGGTCACGCCCAGACCGGCATCGGTACCTATGATACCGCCCACCTGCTGGCCAACGCTGCTGATGACAACGTCGGCGGAGGAGTTGGAGATGACTGCCTCACGGCCCGTACCGAACATGCCGCCCACACAGTTGCCGACCGTACTGGTCACCGTTCCCTGGACATGGACATTCTCCACCACGCACGGTTTGCCGGCGGTACCGCCGTAGCCGCCCAGGATACCGCAGCCCTTGGAGGTGGCAGTAATGGCGGCGTCCACAAACTTGACGTCGTGGCACTTGCCATAGAGCACACCGAAGAAGCTGGGATAGCTGGAGGCGTTGCAGGAGAAGTTGGAGATGGTATGACCGTCGCCGTTAAAGTCTGTTTCCTTATCATAAGGGGAAGCAGGATTCAGCGGGGCCCAGGCAACGCCCGTCATATCCACGTCATCCACCATCTTGAAGTACTTTTTCTCGCCGGCGGCAAGTAAGGTGTGCATGGCATCCATCTGGTACTGATCGGCAATCAGATACGGCTTGGCGGCAGTGCCGTTGTCGACGGCACCGGCCGAGGTCTCGATAGCGGAGCAGTTGAGGTTGATGGTATTCACCTTGCCGGCCTCGATGGTCATGGCGGGCAGCACGCGGTAAGCGGTGTGCTTGAGGTAGGCCTTGGTCTCATCCATCATGAAGCTTACATAGAGCTCGGTACCGGCCGCAATCGCCATCTCGCCAGGCAGCGAAGCATACACGGTAAACACATTGGTTTCACCGGCATCGGCCGAGTCGGCAATATCCACCTTGACAAAGGCAGTACCGGCCTTGATGACAACGGACTTGACATTGCCGTAGAAGCCGGCAGGAATCTGGGTCCTCAGGCGAAGAACGGCCGAAGACGCCGCATCGGTGAAGGTAAAGCTGGTATAGTCCGTAACGCCCGTGAGCGTTGCGACATACTTCAGATGGCCGGTGTCGCCATCGGCAGCCTGCGTCTGGACGGCATAGGACGGATTCCCGCCATACGTAATCCTGTAGGAAGCGGCGGCAGCGGGAGCCGTACCGGTAAAGGTGGCCGATGCAGTACCGGCACCGGAGACAATGTCGAAGGTCTGCGTATTGGAAGGATTGGCCTCATCGGTAATGACAATCTGGTCTCCATCCTGCCAGACCAGCTTGAGCTTATTATTGTAGCCTTCTTCTTCAAAGCCCACCTTGGTGAAACCCTCCTCCGGGAAAGAGGCGGAGATAGTAATCTTCCCTGCCGCAGGAGCCGGAACATGATTGTCCTTGGAGCAGGAGGCAAAAAGGGAAAGGGCGATGCCGGAAGCCAGCGCAAAAATAGAATATCGTTTCATCATACTGTCCTCCGGTTTTTAAAATAGGGCGGGAAAAGTTTCATCAATAAGGGGGTTGTTCTCAAAAGCGCCCAGATTGCCTGACTGGGCAATGCACAACTCCTGTTCCAGGTGCACGGGCAGCGCCTGCGGCACCATGTATTTTGTCTTGTCGTTTCTGTTCATGGTCCGTTGTTTCATGCAAATTATTTAAGCAGTTGGTCGATGATGGGCTTGATGACAGCCTCCATGAGGGTGTATGCATCGGGGTTGGGATGCAGCCGGTCATACAGGCAGTACTCCTCCTTGAGGGAATAGCCGTCCTGCGCCACCAGGGCAGGGTAATAGTCGCAATAGGTGAAGGCCTTCTCCCGGGCATAGTCCTGAATCATGCCGTTCAGGGCAACGATGTGCGTGCCCTTCTCGCGGGGAGACAGTTTGGAGTAGGTCATGTTGCAGGGCGTCACCGAGCACAGCACCACCTGCATGTTTTTGGCGGCGGCCTGCTCGGCCATGGACTTGATGTTGGCCAGGATATGGTCCTTGGCATAACCCTGGGCAAGGTCGTTGGTTCCTCCCATAATTACGACGACGGACGGGTCCAGGGCAAGGACGTCCTTCTGGTAGCGGGAGAGCATCTGGTCCGTGCGCTCACCGCTCACGCCCTTGTTGGCATAGCCGTTCTGCGTAAAGAATGCCGGATGCCAGGACACCCAATAGCTTGTACCGCGGTCTTCCATGTAAGAAGGGAGCGGATCGGGCAGCGAGATGGCAGCGTCGAACTTGCTCTTGGAAATTTCCCGTTCCTGGGTCCACTGCCAGGTGATGCTGTCTCCAATAAAAACGGCTTTGGGCCCCTTGTGCGTAACGGAGGGCTTGTCCGGCTTCCCGGGTTCTATGTCGTTGTTGTAATTCCCCTTGCCGGAGCAGGAGACTGCCAGAAAGACAGCTCCTGCCACGGCGGCAAGGCGGAATAGGCTGTGCTGAATCATGTTCTACTTCTTTACAATCATGATAAAGGCGTCACGCGGACGTTCTCCGGTATGGTCATAATTGGTATTCCCGTCGCAGGGATAATTGACCACATGGGTGGCGGCATCTCCCTCCCCCTGTACACACATGGTGGTGGAGCCGCCGCCGTCCAGGTTCAGGGCGTATTGCGGATTGAACCACTTCACCAGGAAACGGGTGAGCTGCCTGGCACTCATGCCGGCGCTCTTGATACGGCCGTCCACCACAAAGAGAATCAAATGATTGTTCTCCGTGAGGGCCACCGCCGTTCGGGGATGAAGCACCCGCTGATGACGGTCCGCGTCCTCGGAGTTGAGCTTGTTTACGGCAGACGATGAGAGGGAGTAGTCGCAGAAGTTCTCGCCCACCTTGTCAAAATTGTTGATGAGCATGGGCGCGCTGGAAATCACGTTGGGGTAGTCGGTGGACGACAGGTTCTGATAATACGTGCGCTGCTGGGACACAGTCACTTCCCCTTTCTTTTGGGACCCGGCCCAGAGAAAGGCCACATTCCGGTCTCCGGCAACGGAGAAGGCCGCCTCGTTCTTCCAGTTGGGGACGGAGGTATCGCCAATCTTGTCACCCTTGAGCGGATAAATCTCCGAACCGCCTACCCGCATGTAAATGGAGTTGGGCTCGTAATTGGCGTTGATGGCCGCAACGGCTTTGTGTTTTTTGAAAGCAGCCGACGTGGTGAGCCGCGGGCTCTCATACACCAGTTTCACCTGATAAGCGGGATTGTTCAGGTCCACATCCACCGCAAACACCTCCTGGTGCTTGCCGGAGATCTCGTCTGTTCCGTTATACGCATAGTAAATAACACCGTCGGCAACAGACGTAGCAGTCCAGCCCGCCCCCAGCGGAGTAACTTCGATACCGGAGCCGCCTTCGATCTCGGATCCGCCCGTGTCCGTATCCGTAACCTCGGGGGGCGGCGGCAGTTCTCTGACCGGCTCTTTGCTCCCGCACCCCGAAAGGAGCAGGAGCCCGAGAGCCAACATACAAAGGATTCTTTCGTGTTTCATTTCCTACTTGAGTTTAGGCGTTTCACCGCTGAAGTCCCACACTTCGTCACTCCAGCCAATCTCCTGGGCCACCTGGCTCAGGGTCTTGCCGGCGGCAGCCGCCTTGCCGTGGTAGGCGAAGGCATAGGTGCCGACGCCCTTGACCATCGGATGTTCAGGGTCGGCGTCCTCCTGGTCCACAAGCACATATGTACCCAGTTCGGCGTTCTTGGGACAGTCGGTGAATGAAAGATCGGACTTGCGCCAGCAGTTCTTCAGGTAGTTCTTCACGGCCGTGCCGCCGATGACGGCGCCGCTGCTGTAGTGCTCGGCGGTATCGGTGACAAAGTCGGATTTGAGGAAGTCGTTCCAGGCAATGCAGTTCTCCACATGGTTGCCGGGCTCCAGCGAGTTGCAGTTGGAAGCGTTGGTCTTGGAGCCTTTGCAGGCACGCCCCACAATGCCGCCGAAGATGAACTGGGTGGTCACCGATGCCGTGGAGTAGCAGTTGAGGATGGAACTGCCTTCAGCCGTCAGGTCGCCGCAGATACCGCCCGCGATGGAAGCGGTAGTGGAGACAGAACCGGCGGTCCAGCAATTGGTGATGGTCACGCCCAGACCGGCATCGGTACCTATGATACCGCCCACCTGCTGGCCAACGCTGCTGATGACAACGTCGGCGGAGGAGTTGGAGATGACTGCCTCACGGCCCGTACCGAACATGCCGCCCACACAGTTGCCGACCGTACTGGTCACCGTTCCCTGGACATGGACATTCTCCACCACGCACGGTTTGCCGGCGGTACCGCCGTAGCCGCCCAGGATACCGCAGCCCTTGGAGGTGGCAGTAATGGCGGCGTCCACAAACTTGACGTCGTGGCACTTGCCATAGAGCACACCGAAGAAGCTGGGATAGCTGGAGGCGTTGCAGGAGAAGTTGGAGATGGTATGACCGTCGCCGTTAAAATCTATCTGTTTGTCAAAAGGATCCACAGGGTTGAGCGGGACCCAGGCCTCCACCTCGGCCATGTCAATGTCGGCTCCCAGTTTGAAGTAACGGATTTCACCGGACTTGAGGTCGTCGGCGATGAACGACATCTGGCGGGCCTGCGTAATCAGCCAGGGGGAAGCCGCCGTTCCGTCGCCGTCGGTGTACCGGGTGGTATATTCCCAGGCAGTTCCGTCCACAATGAAGTTGTTCACCATGCCGCTCATGAGCGTGGAGGCTTTTGCAAAGGTGACGGTTCTGGCCACCGGGGCGTCGGAATTGGCCACCTCAATGGAAATGCCGGCGTCTGCAGGCACCTCGGCCTCGTTCCAGGACGTGGTCATCCAGGCCGTGATGCTGTGCTGCGCATCCGGCACGGCATCGTTCATGGCCAATTCCAGTTTGTCGGTCCTATCCTCGCCGTTCCCCTTGTAAAACAGGGGGCTGCTGGCCGTAAGGGTGATGCGGCTCACTTTTTCAATGTCCTCCGGAAGGGTGAGGACCAGTTTGAGCACGCCGGTCTGCCGGAAGGTGCCGTTATGCTCTTCGGCCCATTCGGGGCTGAAGTTGAAGCTGGTGTAGTCGTCCACATCCTTCAGGGCGGCGGCATATTTGACATGGTCCAGGGAATTGTTTCCGTCCTGGCTCTGGGAACTCCATATGGCCGTATTGGCGTCTTCGCCGGGGTACAGGATGGTGAACTTGTCACCGGCAACGGGCCGGCCTGTGAATTCCGCCATCTTGGAAGAAACGCCCGACTTGATGCTGAACACCTGAGTTTCCTCCTCTCCCACCACGGTAATCTTGTCGCCCTCCTGCCAGTACCAGGAGAAGCCCACGCTGGCTCCCGCCTTCGTAACGTCGTCGGGAAGATACGCCTTGATGGTTATGAGGTCTTCCGTTTCCTGGGGAGCCGGCAGGTCCTTGCCTGCTTCCTTCGCACAGGAAAAAGCAGCCGCGAGGGCAAGCATTGCTACAATATATCTGATTGTTTTCATACCTCGTCGTGTTTAATTGTAGAAGTCGTTTTCTCCGAAGTCGGGGAGCTGGCCGCCGGTATCCACATCCTGGATAGGGGCCAGACCGCCCTTGAACAGGGGCATGGGGCCGGACAGGTCCCAGATGCTCTCGTCCCAGCCCAGGTTTTTGGCAACCTGGGACGCAGTGGCTCCGGCAGCGGCGGATTTTCCGTGATACGGGAAGTTGTAGTTGGTGGAGCCCGGGCTCACGGCCTTTTCCACCAGCGGCGTATCAGGCGAGGAATTCTCGTGGTCCACCAGAGTGTTGGTATTGTTGCCGGGGCAGTCGGAGAAGTCCAGGTCGGCCCTGCGGAAGCAGTCCACATGGTAGTTTTTCAGGGAGGTGAAGCCCACGACGGCTCCGGCGCTATAGTGCACGCCATCGTCCTTCACGTCGGAAAAGACGGCATTGTTCCAGGCAATGCACTTCTCGATGTGGTTCTTGGCGGTCTTGGTGGCGTTGTCACCCTTAAGGCTCATAATGGCATCGCCCACAATGCCGCCGTACTTGAACTGGGCATGTACGCGGGCCGTGGAGTAGCAGTTCCGGATAATGCATTCGCTCTCGTTCTGGGACATCATGCCGGCAATGCCGCCTACCATGCGGTTACCGGTAATGTCTCCGGAAGTCCAGCAGTCGGAGACCACGCTCCTTTTGCCCACGGCCGAATTGTCATAGCCGTAGATGCCGCCGGAGTCGTACTTGTCGGAGTCAATTTCCACGTCGGCAGAACAGGCGTTGATGGTAGCCTCGGCAATGCAGCCGAACAGGCCGCCGGTGCCATGGGCAACCTTGTTGGTAATCTTGCCCTGCACATAGACATGCTCAACCGTAACCGGATTGTCCGTTTCTCCGCCATAGGAGCCCAGGATGCCCACCGGGCCGGCTGCATTCTCAATATTGGCTCCTGTAATGATGAGGTTGGAAATGCTTCCGGCCACGCCGCCGAAGAGGCTGGTCTTGCCCGAGAAGTTGGAGATGGTATGCATGTCACCGTCAAGGTAGATGGGCTTGAACGGAGAACCCGTGTTGATGGGCTTCCAGTCCATGACGCCCGCCATGTCCAGGTCGGCATCCAGGCGGAAGTAGGTTTTCATGCCTTCCTCCAGGAGGTCTCCCATGTTCCTGAGTTCCTCTACGGTGGTAATGGGATAAGGGTTGTTCTCCGTGCCGGGACCGTTGGGATCGAAGTCGCTCAGCGTCAGCAGTACATAGGCCGCCAGGGTGTCGGCCAAAGACCAGCTCTCGGTCTGCCGGGCCTTGTCCAGCGTAACGGGGAGCATATAGGTGACATCCTTCTCAAGTCCGGAGGCCGTCACCTTCAGCCGCGCCGTGGTAGAAGCCTTGCCATAGCGCGGAAGCATCACTTCATTGGTCAGGAACTCAAAGGCTGATCCCGGACACATCACATAGGAGGTTCCGTTGGCCTCATTGTAGGCGGACACCGCCTCCTCGTTCACCTTGAAACTGAAGTTCATGACAATGTCGGTCACGTTGCTCCGGAAAGCACAGGCTTTCAGGGAATAGGTCTTGCTGGCACCGGGAGCAATCTCCACCGGTGTTTTCTCGCCGGGGATATCGGCGTAGAATACGCCTTTCATGGCGGGCTCGGCCTTCCCTGTCCCGGGCTCCTTTTTCAAGTCCTGGCAGGCGAGCGCCGCCACGGCCAGGCTTGCAATCAGCAAATAGTTGATTATCTTTTTCATAGGTCGATGCATCTTAGAAGGTTAAACCATCGTCCCAACCGGGATTCTGCACAAGCGTTCCGCCGGTCAGGCGGCGCTCGTCAAGGGGAATGGGGTACAGATAGTCGCGGGACTCGTTCCAACGGCACTGCAACTCCTTGTACAGGTTCACGTGGCCCGAAGCGCCGTCGCTCAGGATGAAGTCCGTACTGCCCACCTTGTACTGGGCGGGGGCGGTGCTCGCCGGCTTGGTGTCACCGTAAAGCAGCAGGTCGGGAATGCCGTCGGCATTGAGGTCGTATTCACCCTCGCCGGGGAAGTACATGCCATAATACTGCTTCTCAAAGATTTTGCCCTCCTTCCAGCGGATGATATCGTAATAGCGGAATCCTTCCTGGGCCAGTTCGATGGCGCGCTCTCGGCGGATTTCCAGGATGACGCCCTTGTTGGCCCCGCTTACGTTCTGGTAACCACCCCAGGCCTCGTTGGTGAGGAACGGGTCCGGATTGGCATTGGCGGCCGCCATGCCCAGCGCCGGCATGCCGGCCCGGCTGCGGATACGGTTGACGGTTTTGTCCAAGTCCTCCTGGGTGAGCGTACCGGCTTCGGCCTTGGCCTCCGCGAGGTTCAGCATCACCTCGGCGGCACGGAAAATAATCAAGTCCGTGTCGGAACTGTTATAAGCGTCTTTTTCCATCTCCACCACATACTTCACGGGATGGTATCCGGTGAGACAGTACTGGAATTCGGGAGGGCACGGGGCCGTGTCGCCCAAACGCGTATAACCCGGGGTGCGGATGGTCTGGGCCAGACGGGGATCACGGTCTGCGCATTCCTCCACAAAGCCCATGGTTTCCCAACCGGGCTTGTCGGTGAAGCGGGAGCCGTCGGCCATCAGGTAACTGGCCACCAGCTTGCGGGTCATGCCGTAACGGCCGCGGGTAGAGGCGTGCATAAGGCCGGTGGCATCATGCACCACATTGTAGGCGGTGTTGTAATTGCGGGCCAGGATGACCTCGTCCGTGTTTTCAATCGCGTCGGCCGTGGTGAACAGACTGTAATAGGCCTTCTTCGCACCGCCTGCCGTATGCAGGGTGTAACCGCTGGTGGAGAGGAACGCTTCCGACACCCTGGCGCATTCGTCCAGGTACCACTGCCAGTCATGGGCGCCGGCACCGTACTCAAACTCGGTGTGATATTTGCGGAAGGTTCCCTCGAACAGCAGGACACGGGATTTCAGGGCCATGGCGGTCCATTTGGTAATCTCGTAGGCGCTCTTGGTGGAAGGCAGGTTTTCGATGGCGCAGTCCAGGTCCTCCAGCATTTTTCCCAGGATGAATTCACGGGAATCGCGCGGACGGTTCAGGGCCTCGGTGTCGGCCGAGCCCACCGGCTGGTCATACCACGGCACGTCGCCGAAGCGCTTGAGCATGCCAAAGTAATACCAGGCACGGAAGAAGCGGGCAAAGCCCTCGTATCTGGCCCGGACAGCGGCATCGGAGCAGTTGCCCAGGTAGGAGAGCATGGTGTTGACGTTGCGCAGGGCGCCCCAGCTCCATCCGCCGCCGGAATTGGGGATGGTCCGGGTACCTTTCTGCTCGTCCACAAGGCCCATCTGGATATAGGTGTCGGCATCCTCGATGTAGAGGGAGGCCCCACCGGGCAGCATTTCGTAGAAATTCATGCCGAAGGCCTGGAGCTCCTTCTCGGATTTGAAGAAGGTTTCCGGAGACATGCGGTCCTTGGGATATACGTCCAGCATTTTGTCGCATCCGGAAAGGATGAAACCGGCCAGGACGGAAAGCAGGATATATACTGTCTTTTTCATAAGGCACATCATTTTAAAGGGTCACATCGATACCGAACATAATGGTCTTCTGCCAGGGATAGATGCGCAGGTTGCCATTGGTCTGGGCCATTTCAGGGTCGATGTACTTGGTTTTCAAGCCCGGAGCCCAGTAGAAGAGGTTCTCACCGGTGAAGTAGAAGCGCACGCGCTCGATGTGCGCCTTGCGGGTGATCCGCTGGGGAATGGTGTAGCCGAACGTAAGGTTCTTCAGACGCAGGAACCCGATGTTCTGCAGGTACCGGTCGTTGACGGCGGACAGCTCACGGTTGGCGTTGACGCCGGCCACATAGCCGCGGGGACGCGGGAAGTAGGCGTTGGGGTTTTCCTCGGTCCAGTACATGTTCTGGAAGTCGCGGGGAATGAAGGTGGCGAACGGACGGGCGTACAGGCTCCAGAACTGACGGACCTCGTACTGGGGATACCAGTTCATCTTGCCGATTCCCTGGAAGAACAGGGCCAGGTCGAAGCCGGCATAGGAGGCTCCCAGGTTGATACCGAAGTTGAAGCGGGGCTGGCTGTTGCCGATGACCCGCAGGTCACCGCTGTCCCCTGCCTTTCCGTTGCCCTGGTCAATCTTTCCGTTGCCGTCCAGATCGGCGAACTTGAGGTCGCCGGCGCGGAGTCCCGCCGTTCCGGTGATCGGATTGATGTCGCCGGTGCTGGCGTTGATGATGCTGTTCACCAGGGACTGGTCCACATTCCAGGCGGCGGCATCTTCGTCGGAAGCGAACAGGCCGTCAATGTGATAGCCCCAGATATCGCCGTACTTCATGCCCACCCAATAGTTCTTGGCAAGCAGCTTTTCGGGGTTGTTGAAGCGGGTAATGTGCGAGACATAGTCGCTGAACAGGAAGCTGGCATTGTAATGGAACAGTTGGCTGCCCAGCCTGAAGCTGTCTTTCCAGCCGATATTCAGTTCATAACCTACAGTCCGGAGGTCGGCCACGTTTTCCTTGGGGGCGCTGCTGTAACCATAGGTAGCAGGCAGGACGTCGCCGGCGGTAAGCATGTCTTTGGTGTCACGGATGTAGCCCTCGGCCGAGAAATCCAGCCGTCCGTTCAGGAAAGTCATGTCCAGACCCAGGTTGCCCTGGATGGAACGCTCCCAGGTAAGGCCGGACGACACCGGGGCGGAAATGGTGGCGACGGCGGGCTTGGGGCCGCCCAGCAGGTAAGAAGACTGTCCGCCGGTGGTGACGGTGCGGATGGCGGGATAGTACTCGCTCAGCTGCTGGTTGCCCAGCTGGCCGTATGACGCACGGATTTTCAGGTTGTCCCACCAGTCCCTGACGGGCTTGAAGAAGGGCTCTTCACTGATTCGCCAACCCAGGGAAACGGACGGCGAGAACACCCAGCGGCTTCCCCTCAGGAAGCGGGACGACCCGTCGTAACGACCGTTCAGTTCCAGCAGGTAACGCCCTTTATAATCATAGTTGATACGGGCGAAGTAGCCGGCCGTCCGGTACTCGTTCTGACCGCCCGACACCTCCATGCGCTTGTTGCCGTCGGCATCGGCGCCGGTAAGGTTCAGGTCGTTCAGGTCATAGGAATACAGGTCGTAACCTATCGCCTCCAGATCCTTGATGTGCTTGGTCTCGTAGTTCACGCCGGCCACCACTTTGATATTGTGGGCATCCGCCCACGTATGCTCGTAGGTGGCATAGACGTTGGCCGCCTGGTACGTTTGCACGTTGGCCTGCTCGCTGAGCTTGTTCTCAAAGGCGGTGCCTGTGGAATGGGTGACAATGACGCCGGGATCCTTGGAATAGGTGCCCGGCATGGTGCGGTTGGTGTAACGCACCAGCTTGAGACTGTAGGTGTAGTCGGCCTTGATGGTGAATCCCTTGAAGGGAGTGATGGTCAGGTCCACGGTATTGCTCAGGTTGTCGATGCGGTCCGTATTGGAGTCGCCGTTGGTGAGCGCCATCATCAGGCCGTCCATGAGCGTATTGCCGTTGTACTTGGTCATGTACAGGTTGCTACCGTCCGGATTGAAGGCGGGGTAGCTGGCCGAGGCGTGGGCCGATGCGCCATACAGGGAGCTGTTGATGCCGCCCTGGCCCGGATAGGTGTACACGCTGCTGAAGAAGCTGAAGTTGTTGCCAATCTTGAGCCATTTGGTAACATCGAAGCCCAACTTTGCGCGGATATTATACCGGTTGTAGGTGTCCGGGTTGATGTTGAACATGCCCCGCTCATAGGTGTAGCCGCCCGACACCAGGTAATTCACATGGTCGGTGGCGCCGCTGGCGGTGATGGAATGGCTGGTGGTGGGTTTGTTGTCCCTGTAAAGGGTATGCCACCAGTCGGTGTTCGCATAATAGTTGTACACGTCCTTCCCGGACTGATCCTGGGAAATGACCACCCAGGGGCGGTCGGGGTGCTCCACCACGTCGTTGCGGCGGGCCCAGAGTTCCTGCATGTCGGCGTCGGAATAGTCGTAGTTGGAAGTTCCGTTATAGGCCTTCATGAACAGGTTGGAAAGGTACACGGTGTAGTAGCCGCGGGTTTCCCAATCGGTGGAAGCGGTGGGAGCGGTAAAGCCCACACGGCCGCTGTAGGTGACCTTAGCCAGCCCGTCCTTCTCCTTGGAACCGCTCTTGGTGGTTACCAGGATAACGCCGGCCGAGCCTTTAGCCCCGTAGATGGCCGCCGCTGCGGCATCCTTGATGACGGAGATGTTGTCCACATCCACGGGATTCAGATACTGGAGGTCTCCCTCCACACCGTCGATGAGCACCAGCGGGGAGCCTCCGTTGATGGAGTTCCAACCACGGATGTTCAGGCTGGCGGCCTGGCCGGGACGGCCCGATGAGGAAGTCACGTTAAGACCGGGAACCGTACCCTGGAGCATGTGACCGACATCCAGGGCGGAACGGTCCTGAAGGGATTCGGCCTTGATAACCGAAACCGCGCCGGTAAGATTGGTTTTCTTGATGGTGCCATATCCCACGGCAACGGCATCTTCCAGTAGGAAGCTGTCCTCTTCGAGGGCAATGTCTATGCGAGCACGCCCCTGCACGGCAACAGTCTGGGTCACATAGCCCAGGCAGGACACCGTGAGGACATCGTCAGAAGAAACGGTAATGGAATAGTTACCGTCAAGGTCTGTGACAGCCGATGCGTTCTTTGCCTGCAGCACAGCGCCCACTACGGGACCGGCGACATCGAGCACCGTGCCTGTCACAACCTGCTTTTGCGCAAAAGCGTCAAAAGAAACTGTCATACCCAACAGTATGGACAGCACTAAGAACAAGTTTTTGTGCGACATATTGGTTTGTTTTTGGGTTATTAAACTTGTGGTCAAGTCTGGACAAAATTACATGAATACGCGCGTACCAAAAATACTGTCGCCCGCAATAGTAGATTTCCCAGGTCGCAGAATATCTCAGACCACACTGACAATCAATCATTTAAACCAATCCTCGAAAAATCATTTTAGTAGATGACACCCTTGCGTATTCCAGTGATTTTTTTGTATTTTTGTGATTGTTAAACTGATATGACCATGTCCTGCATCCTGTCTGTTACTGCGCTTGTGGCAACCCTCCTCCTGACGAGGCTGCCCGGGGAAAAAGCGAATCCCCTCGAAGACGCCCTGTTGCAACTGGATCAAACCCTCAAGAAGGAAGAAACCATTCTGCGGGACAAAGAAACCCGTATCCAAGGCCTGCATGGCAAACTGGCGTCCGCGCCACACGGCCCCGCCCGCTACCACCTGCTCAAGGCGCTGTACGACGAGTATGCCCGTTTCAACTTGGATTCCGCCCTGCGATACGCCCATCTGAAAGAAGATATCGCCCGGGAAACAGCGGATCGCAGCCTCATCAACGATGCATTGAAGGACCGCGCCGACCGCTACATCATTTCAGGCATGTACCGCTATGCCGAAGACGCCCTGAATGCCATTGAAATGGATGAACGGGATGCTCCGCAGACCAGGGTCGCCTATTACAGGTCGCTCATCACCCTGCACCACAACCTCAATCTTACCAACAAGGACGCACTGTTCAAAGAGCGACTGGACAGCATAGAGCACAGGTACCGGGACATGATTTTCAACGTGGCCGACACCAGCATGCTGTTTTACTACACATACCGCGCGGAGAATGAGCTTGACAAGGGCCGTCCCGACATTGCCAGAAGGGAACTGCAGCGATATATGCAGCTGAATCCGACCGACGCCGACGAACTGTCCATCCTGCACTACTGCATGGCCAAAACGTACCGGATCGAAGGGGATTTCGACAGGGCGTTCACCCACTACGCCATCAGCGCCCGCTACGATTTGTCCCAGGGCGTCAGGGCGTCCCGCTCCTTGATTCAAACCGCCCGCTTCGCCATGCTCAACGGGCAGACCGGACGTGCGTTTGCCTATATCACACACGCTTACAACGGCGCAACCGTATCGGACGCCCGCGTGTGCCTGGAGGAAATCGCCAGCTTCATGCCCAGGATCATCGCCTCTTACGACCGGGTAAACAAGCAGCGATATAAAGGCATTCTCGCCATTCTCCTGCTGCTTGCGCTGTTCCTCGCCGGCAGCATGATCAGCATCGTGGTCATCCGGCGGTACCAGAAAGCCATCCTCCGGTACGGGAAAATGACCAAAAGCATCAACCAGCACCTGCTGTTCTCACTTGAGCAGACCAAAAAAGCCAATGCGCTCCGGGAAACCACTTTGGGCCGATATGCAGCCATGTTCTCCGCTCACATCAACAGCCTGGAAGAATATCGTTCATCCCTGCGCGTGCTGGCCAAATCGCAGGATATCGACGAGATTGTCCACGCCCTGCGCTCCGACGAATTCATCGACGGCAAACGGGCGCTTTTGCTGAAAGAATTCGACCAAACTTTCCTGATGGTCTTCCCGGATTTTGTTTCCAGGCTCAACGCCCTGCTGCGGGAAGACCAGCAAGTGGGCCGGGATCTTCCGCCGGGAAAACTCTCCAACGAAATCCGCATTTTTGCCCTAATCCGGCTGGGGGTCAAAGAATCGGCCGACATTGCCCGCTTCCTGAAAAAATCCCCTTCCACCATCTATAATTACAGGGTGAAACTCCGGAATGCCGCCGTCTGCCCCAACGACGAGTTCGACAAACGGCTCATGGAGATAGGAAAGGTATGAATTTTGAAGCCCCTTAGGAAAAAACAGAGAACAGCATATGAAAAAACTCCTATTTCCGCTGGCAGTGCTGGTACTGCTTGTTACCGGCTGCAACAAAGAGTACGTGACCCGGCAATATATCACCCAACAAGTCATCGGAGGCATGGATATGTCCCTGATAGACTTTGAGGTCAAAAACGACAACTGGGCCGTACGCGAAGTAGAAAACGGCAACGACGATGAAGGCTATTTCGAGGCCGTCCTGGAAGTCCCCGAGATCACCCAGGAGGTAGTAAAGAAAGGCCTGGTGCTGGTATCTCGCCGCTATCTGGACGGCAGCGAGTACATCTGGACGCCCCTGCCCGCCATGCGCACGGAGAAGACCACCCTGAATGACGACCCGTACTACTTCACCACCTATACGGATTTTGAGTGGAGCGAAGGCAAGGTGAACATTTACGTAACGGCCAGCGACCTGTTTGCCGGCCAGAATCCCGGCGACATGTACTTCCGCGTGGCCGTGCAGCTGTAAATCGGCCCATCCGTTTTAAAAAAAATCCCCGACCGACCGGCCGGGGATTTTTCATTAAAGCTCGTTCATCATTTCCAAGGTGTCAGTCTTGGACCCTACCACAATGTCCTGGTAGCAGGCCAAACCGGTACCGGCTGGAATAAGGTGACCGCAGATGACGTTCTCCTTCAAGCCTTCGAGGTGGTCCACACGGGCGCGGATAGCGGCCTCGGACAGCACCTTGGTGGTTTCCTGGAAGGAAGCGGCACTGATGAAGGATCCGGTCTTCAGGGCGGCGCGGGTGATACCCTGCAGCACCTGGGAGGCGGTAGCAGGCTTGGCCGGACGGGCAACGATGAGCTTGGCGCCCTGACGTTCCAAAGAGGCGTTCTCTCCACGCAGGTCGCGCGCGCTGATAATGTCGCCTTCCTCGAACTTGGTGCTGTCGCCACCATCTTCCACATAGTACTTGCCGAAGATGGCGTCGTTGCGGTCCATGAAGTCCCACTTGTCCACCAGTTCCTCGGTAAGGAACTCGGTGTCGCCGGGATCGTCTATCTGGACCTTGCGCATCATCTGGCGGACGATGATCTCGAAGTGCTTGTCGTTGATCTTTACGCCCTGCAGACGATACACTGCCTGAATCTCGTTCACAATGTATTCCTGTGCCTTCACCGGACCCAGGATGTTCAGGATGTCGGTAGGCGAAGTGCCGCCGTCGGACAGACGGGTACCGGCCTTCACATAGTCGTTCTCCTGCACCAGGATCTGCTTGGTCATGGGAACCTCATAGTGGCATTCCTTGCCGCTGCGGTTCTTCACAATGATTTCACGTTTACCGCGCTTCACCTTGCCCATGATAACCTCACCGTTAATCTCGGAGAGGATGGCCGGGTTGGACGGGGTACGGGCCTCGAAGAGTTCCGTCACACGCGGCAGACCGCCGGTAATATCGGAAGCCTTGCCAATAGCGCGCGGAATCTTGATGATGACGTCGCCCACCTTCACCTTGTCGCCGTCGCTCATCATGATGTGAGCGCCCACAGGCAGGTTGTACTGGCGCAGCACGGTGCCGTCTTCGCCCACGATGAGCATGGCCGGGTTCTTGGTCTTGTCACGGCCTTCGATAATCACCTTGTCCGTATTGGTGGCGAATTCGTCGGCGCTTTCCTCACGGTAGGTGACACCTTCCACCATGTTCTCGAAGTGGACGGTACCGGCGGTTTCCACGATGGTGGTTGCGTTGTACGCATCCCATTCGCAGATGAGGTCGCCCTTCTTCACCTTGTCGCCGTCCTTGAAGTACAGCGTGGAACCGTAAGGGATGTCGTACTGGGAGTACGTCATGCCGGTGCGCTCGTCCATGATGCGGAGTTCCGTCATGCGGGACACCACCACCTGCTTCACGCTGCCGTCCTCGTCCACGCGGTCGATGGTACGGAGTTCCTCGAAGGCGAGTTTACCCTCATACTTGGACTCGATGGAGTTGTCGGCCACAGAGCCGGAAGCGGTACCACCCACGTGGAAGGTACGCAGGGTAAGCTGGGTACCCGGCTCACCGATGGACTGGGCGGCGATAACGCCCACCACTTCACCGGTCTCCACCATACGGGAGGTAGCCAGGTTGCGGCCATAGCACTTGGCGCACACGCCCTTGCGGGATTCGCAGGTAAGGACGCTCCTGATTTCCACCTGCTCGATGGGCAGGGAGTCGATGAGTTCCGCAGTATCCTCGCGGATTTCCTCGCCCGCGGCGATGATGAGCTCGCCGGTGAGCGGGTTGTGGATATCGTGCACGGAGGTACGGCCCAGGATGCGCTCACCCAGGGATTCCACCACCTCGTCCTTGTTCTTGATGGCGGTGGCGATGAGGCCGCGGAGGGTGCCGCAGTCTTCCTCGGTGATAATCACATCGTGCGATACGTCCACCAGACGTCTTGTCAGGTAACCGGCATCGGCGGTCTTAAGGGCGGTATCGGCCAGACCCTTACGGGCACCGTGCGTGGAGATGAAGTACTCGAGCACGGTCATGCCTTCCTTCAGGTTGGACACAATGGGGTTCTCGATAATCTCCGCACCGGCAGCGCCGCTCTTCTGGGGCTTGGCCATCAGGCCGCGCATGCCGCAGAGCTGCTTGATCTGCTGGGTAGAACCACGGGCACCGGAATCCAGCATCATGTACACCGGGTTGAAGCCCTGCTGGTCCGCAGAGATTTGCTTCTTCACGATACCGGTGAGCTGGTTGTCGATGGATGTCCACAGGTCGATTACCTTGTTGTAACGCTCGTTGTTGGTGATGAAGCCCATGGCATAGTTGGCCTTGATGGACTCCACCTCGCCGTAGCCCTTCTCGATGAGGGCCACCTTCTCCTCGGGGATGAGGACATCGCCCAGATTGAAGGAGATACCGGCACGGAACGCCTGGTCGTAACCCAGATTCTTGATATCGTCCAGGAACTGGGCGGTACGGGTTACGCCGGTGTGCTTGATCACGTTGGTGATGACGCTGCGCAGGGACTTCTTGCCCAGCACCTCGTTCACGTACGGGACCTCGTCCGGCATGTACTGGTTCACGATGATGCGGCCGGCGGTGGTTTTCACCATCTCGGTGCCCTTCGTCAGGTCCTGCTTGTCCTTGGGCAGGCGGACGTAGATGGGGGCGTGCATGTCGATCACCTTTTCATTATAGGCAATAATCACTTCCTCGGGGCCGTAGAACTTGAGGCCGTCGCCCTTGGCGCCGGGACGCTCCTTGGTGATGTAGTACAGACCCAGCACCATATCCTGGGAAGGCACGGTGATAGGAGAACCGTTGGCCGGATTCAGGATGTTGTGCGAGCCCAGCATCAGGAGCTGTGCCTCCATGATGGCGGCATTGCCCAGCGGCAGGTGGATAGCCATCTGGTCACCGTCGAAGTCCGCGTTGAAAGCGGTACAGGCAAGCGGATGCAGCTGGATGGCCTTGCCCTCGATCATGCGGGGCTGGAAGGCCTGGATACCCAGACGGTGCAGGGTAGGTGCACGGTTCAGCAGCACCGGATGGCCCTTCATCACGTTCTCCAGGATGTCCCAGATAACGGGGTCGCGGCGGTCCACAATCTTCTTGGCGCTCTTCACCGTTTTTACGATGCCGCGCTCGATGAGCTTGCGGATCACGAACGGTTTGTAAAGCTCTGCGGCCATGAACTTGGGCAGACCGCACTCGTGCATGTTGAGTTCCGGACCTACGACGATAACCGAACGGGCGGAATAGTCCACACGCTTACCCAGGAGGTTCTGGCGGAAGCGGCCCTGCTTACCCTTGAGGGAGTCTGACAGGGACTTGAGGGCACGGTTGCTCTCGCTCTTGACGGCAGAACTCTTCTTGGAGTTGTCGAACAGGCTGTCCACAGCCTCCTGCAGCATACGTTTCTCGTTGCGCAGGATGACTTCCGGAGCCTGAATCTGGATGAGCTTCTTGAGACGGTTGTTGCGGATGATGACGCGACGGTAGAGGTCGTTCAGGTCACTGGTGGCGAAACGGCCGCCATCCAGCGGAACCAGCGGACGCAGGTCCGGCGGGGTGACGGGAATCACCTTCATGATCATCCATTCCGGGCGGTTCACGTCCTTGGACTCCTGGAACCACTTTACCACGCTCAGGCGCTTGAGGACATCCGCCTTGCGCTGCTGGGAGCCTTCCGAACGCATCTGGCGACGGAGCTCGCGGCCCAGCTCGTCCACGTCGATTTCCTTGAGCAGGTCATAGATGCCCTCGGCGCCCATCTTGGCCACCAGGTTCATCTCGTCCTCCCACACCAGGCCTTCTTCCGTCTTCTTGCGGCGGAGTTCCGCCAGACGGTCCTGGGCGGTGAAATACTCGTCCTCGGAGAGGAGGTCCATCTTGTGCAGACGGAACTCGTCGGCCACCTCGTCGGTGCCCAGCAGGCCCGGATTCACCACGATGTATTTCTCATAGTAAATCACGGATTCCAGCTTCTTGGACGGAACGCCCAGCAGGGCGCTGATTTTGTTGGGAGCGCTCTTGAAGTACCAGATATGGGCTACCGGAACGGTAAGGGTGATGTGACCCATCCGTTCGCGGCGGACCTTCTTCTCCGTCACTTCCACGCCGCAGCGGTCGCACACGATACCACGGTAGCGGATGCGCTTGTACTTGCCGCAATAGCACTCGTAATCTTTGGTGGGACCGAAGATTTTCTCGCAGAACAGGCCTTCACGCTCCGGTTTGTAGGTTCTGTAGTTTACCGTTTCCGGTTTCAGAACCTCGCCGCAGGAACGCTCGGTGATGTCTTCCGGAGAAGCGAGCGAAATGGCAATGCTGGAGAAATTGCTCTTTTGCTTATTATCCTTATTGTTAAAAGCAGGCATATTCAATACTTTTATTTGTCCACGATTAGACCAATGTGACCTTGAGACCGAGGCCGCGGAGTTCGTGCAGGAGCACGTTCAGGGACTCGGGGATGCCAGGAGTGGGCATCGGGTCGCCCTTGACAATGGCTTCGTAGGTCTTGGACCGGCCGTTGACATCGTCGGACTTCACGGTAAGAATCTCCTGGAGGGCGTTGGCGGCGCCGTAGGCCTCGAGGGCCCAGACTTCCATTTCACCGAAACGCTGGCCACCGAACTGCGCCTTACCACCGAGCGGCTGCTGGGTGATGAGGGAGTAAGGGCCAATGGAACGGGCATGCATCTTGTCGTCCACCATGTGCCCCAGCTTAATCATGTAAATGACACCCACGGTAGCAGGCTGGTCGAACCAGTCGCCGGTACCGCCGTCTCTCAGATGCGTTTTACCGAATCTGGGCACGCCGGCCTTGTCCGTGTAGGCGCAAATCTCGTCGATGGAAGCACCGTCGAAGATGGGCGTGGAGAACTTGAGGCCCAGTTCACGGCCGGCCCAACCGAGCACGGTCTCGTAAATCTGACCCAGGTTCATACGGGAAGGCACACCCAGCGGGTTCAGCACAATGTCCACCGGCGTACCATCCTCCAGGAACGGCATGTCTTCGCGGCGGACAATCTTGGCCACGATACCCTTGTTGCCGTGACGGCCGGCCATCTTGTCACCCACGGTGATTTTACGCTTTTTGGCGATATATACCTTGGCGATTTGCATGACGCCGTTCGGGAGTTCGTCGCCCACCTTGATCTTGTCCAGTTCGCGACGGGCGCGGGTTTCCGCCTCCTTGCTGGCGATGCAGTAACCGCCAATCAGGTCGCGAACCATCTGGGAGGTCTTGGCGTCGTTGCACCACTTAGCCGTGGAGATGTTCTGGTAGTCTGCTTCACGCAGGCCCTGCAGGGTGAATTCCTTGCCCTTCGGGAAGATTTCCACGCCGTAGAGGTCGCTTACGCCGGCACTCTTCTTGCCATTCACCAGGCTCCACAGTTTCTCGATGAAGCCGGCACGGAGTTTTTCCGCAGCTTGCTCGAATTCCTGCTGTTTGATCTCGATGCGGGTCTTCTGCTCGCTCTTGGCGCCACGCTTGCCGGTATCCTTGGACACCTTGGCATACAGGGCGGTCTTGATGACGGTACCGCTCAGGGACGGGTTGGCCTTGAGGGAGGCATCCTTCACATCACCGGCCTTGTCACCGAAGATGGCCTTGAGGAGCTTCTCTTCCGGAGAAGGATCGCTCTCGCCCTTCGGGGTGATTTTACCAATCATGATGTCACCGGGCTCAATGTGGGCGCCGATGCGCACGATACCGTCCTTGTCCAGGTCCTTGGTGGCATCCTCGCTCACGTTGGGGATGTCGGAGGTGAGTTCCTCCATGCCGCGCTTGGTTTCGCGGACCTCGGTGAGGTACTCGTCCACGTGGATGGAAGTGAGGACATCCCACTTCACCATTTCCTCGCTCAGGACGATGGCGTCCTCATAGTTGTAGCCCTTCCAAGGCATGAAGGCCACCATGAGGTTGCGGCCCAGGGCCAGTTCGCCGTTCTGGGTGGCGTAACCTTCGGTGAGCACTTCCCCGCCCTTCACGCGGTCGCCCTTGCGGACGATGGGCTTGAGCAGGATGGTAGTGCTCTGGTTGGTTCTGCGGTAGATGGGCAGCTTGTACACCGTCTCTTCCGGCTGGAAGCTCACGAACTTCTCGTCGTCCGTACGGTCGTACTTCACATGGATTTCGTTGGCATCTACATAGGTGACGGTACCTTCACGCTCGGCAATAACCTGGGTGCGGGAGTCCACGCAGACACGTTCCTCCAGGCCGGTACCCACGATGGGGCTCTCCGGGCTCAGGAGCGGAACGGCCTGACGCATCATGTTGGCACCCATCAGGGCGCGGTGGGCGTCGTCGTGCTCCAGGAAGGGGATCAGGGAGGCGGCCACGGAAGCCATCTGGTTGGGGGCCACGTCCATGTAGTTCACCTCTTCCTTGGAAACCAGCGGAAAGTCGGCCTCCAGACGGCACTGAATGCGCTCGTCCTGCAGCATGCCGTCGTCAGACATGTTCACGTTGGCCAGGGCTACGTGCTGGTTTTCTTCTTCCTCAGCGCTCATGTACTTCCAACCGGTGTCGGACAGGTCCACCTTGCCGTCATGCACCTCACGGTACGGGGTTTCGATGAAGCCCAAGCCGTTGATGCGGGCATACACGCACAGGGAGCTGATAAGACCGATGTTCGGACCTTCCGGAGACTCAATCGGGCACAGGCGGCCGTAGTGCGTATAGTGCACGTCGCGGACCTCGAAGCCGGCGCGGTCACGGGAAAGACCTCCGGGGCCGAGGGCGCTCAGACGGCGCTTGTGGGTAATCTCCGCCAGCGGGTTGGTCTGGTCCATGAACTGGGACAGCTGGCTGGTGCCGAAGAAGGAGTTGATCACGGAAGACAAGGTCTTCGCGTTGATGAGGTCGATGGGGTTGAACTGTTCGCTGTCGCGGACGTTCATGCGTTCGCGGATGGTGCGGGCCATGCGGCTGAGGCCTACAGAGAACTGGTTGGCCAGCTGCTCGCCCACGGTGCGGACGCGACGGTTGCTCAGGTGGTCGATATCGTCAACCGTGGCCCGGCTGTTGATGAGCTGGATCAGGTATTTGATGATTTCTACGATATCGGTGTTGGTGAGCACGCGTACACCCGGATCGGTGTCCAGGTTCAGTTTCTTGTTCAGACGATAGCGGCCCACGGTGCCAAGGTCATAGCGCTTCTCGGAGAAGAAGAGCTTGTCGATGACGTCACGGGCGGTCGTCTCATCCGGCGGTTCGGAATTGCGGAGCTGTTTGTAAATATAGTTCACCGCTTCGATTTCCGTGTTGGTCGGATCCTTCTGGAGGGTATTGTAGATAATGCTGTTCTCGGCGGAGACGGCCTCGTCCTTCTGGAGGAGGATGGTCTTCACTTCCGTATCGGCAATCTTGGCGATGGTGTCCTCGTTCAAGATTTCGCCGCGCTCCACGATGGCGAGGGTGCGCTCGATGGGAATCACCTCACCGGTGTCCTCATCCTCGAAGTCCTCGAACCAGGTCTTGAGCACGTTGGCGGCCAGTTTGCGGCCTTCGTTCTCCTTGAGGGTGGCCTCGTCGGAAGCCACTTCATCGGCCAGACCGAAACGGTCCAGGATGTCCTTGTCCGAGCTGTAGCCAATGGCACGCAGAAGGGTGGTGACGGGCAGCTTCTTCTTACGGTCGATGTAGGCGTACATCACGTTGTTGATGTCCGTTGCGAACTCGATCCAGGAACCCTTGAAGGGGATGATACGGGCGCTGTAGAGCTTGGTGCCGTTGGCATGCATGCTCTGGTCGAAGAATACGCCCGGGGAACGGTGAAGCTGCGAAACGATAATTCTCTCGGAGCCGTTGATGATGAACGTACCGGCGGGAGTCATGTAAGGAATGTTCCCAAGGTAAACGTCCTGCACGCGGGTGTCAAAGTCCTCGTGCTCCGGGTCCGTGCATGAAAGGCGGAGTTTTGCCTTCAGAGGAACGTTGTAGGTGAGTCCTCTCTCAAGACACTCCTCAATCGAATACTGCGGCGGATCGATAAAATAATCGATGAAGGTGAGTTCATAGTTGTTCCGCGTATCTTCGATCGGGAAAATTTCCTGGAACACCTGATACAGCCCTTCGCTCTTGCGGCTGTCCGGCGTGGTCTCCAGCTGGAAGAAATCCCTGAAGGACTTCAGCTGAACCTCCAGAAGGTCAGGATATTCCAGAATTTTGGATGTTGCGAAATTAATTCGCGGTTTTCTAGTCTCAGTAGACATGTTCTGCCTTCGTTAAGGGGAAAATTTTTAAGACGGAAAAAAGGTTTAGAGCCTACTTTGGGCTCTAAACCTGTGTTGTGTCTCCCTTATAGGGAGCGGGCGAAGTTACTTAACCTCAACCTCGGCGCCGGCTTCCTCGAGGGCAGCCTTCAGGGACTCAGCCTCAGCCTTGGAGACTTTCTCCTTCACGGCAACGGGGGCCTTGTCCACCAGCTCCTTGGCCTCTTTCAGACCAAGACCGGCGTTCTCCTTGACAGCCTTGATGACCTGGAGCTTAGCCTGGCCAGCGCTGGTGAGAATCACATCGAATTCGGTCTGCTCGGCGGCAGCGGCGGCACCTTCGCCGGCGGCTGCGGGAGCGGCTACTGCAACAGCGGCGGCTGCAGGCTCAATACCATATTCTTCCTTCAGGATCTTAGCGAGTTCCTGGACATCTTTGACGGTGAGGTTAACGAGTTCCTCTGCGAGTTTTTTAACGTCTGCCATAATTGTAAAATATTAAATTGTTTATTATTTGTTTTCTTTTTCTTCCAAGGTCTTGACGAGGCCGGCGATGGTCTGACCGCCACCATTCTGGAGAGCGGAGATGACATTCTGCAAAGGAGACTGCAGCATGCCGATGATCTGGCCGATGAGTTCCTCGCGGGACTTGATGTTGACAAGCTCTTCAATCTTGTCGGCGCCGACAAAGGCGCATTCCTGAACGTAGGCGGCCTTGAGGGCAGGCTTTTCGCTACCGGCCTTGTTGTACTTCTTGATGAGCTTTGCAGGAGCTGCAGGAGCCTCGGTGTACATGATGGCGGTATTGCCTTCAAGGGCGGGGACCAGGAGTTCCATCTCCGGATTCTGGGCGTCCTTGATGACCTTGTGCAGGAGGGTGTTCTTGACAACGGTGAGCTTGATACCTTCGTTGAAGCAGTCGCGACGCAGGGCGGCGGTGTCACCGGCATTCAGACCGGCAATGTCAACGATGTAGAAGTTGGGATACTGGGCGATATTGGCCTTGATGGCTGCAATAACCTGCTCTTTCAATTCTTTCTTCATGACTTTTCCTCCTACAGATTATTCAGCGGTGAAACCTTTGACATCCAGCTTGATGGCGGGGCTCATGGTGGTGCACAAGGTGCATCCCTTGAAATAGGTGCCCTTCAGGGTCTGGGGCTTGAGCTTCAGGACGGCGGAAACGAAAGCACGTGCGTTGGCCTCGATTTGCTCTGCAGTGAAAGAAGCCTTGCCAATGGCGGCATGGATAATGCCGGTCTTGTCCACCTTGAAGTCAATCTTACCACCCTTCACATCCTTCACGGCGTTACCGATTTCCATGGTAACGGTGCCGGTCTTGGGGTTCGGCATGAGACCGCGGGGACCCAGGATACGGCCAATCTGACCCACCTTGGCCATCACGGAAGGGGTGCAGATGATAACGTCCACATCCGTCCAGCCTTCTTTGATTTTGGTGATGTATTCGTCCAGACCTACGTAGTCTGCGCCGGCTTCCTTGGCCTCGGCCTCTTTGTCAGGGGTGCAGAGGACCAGCACGCGGGTAACTTTACCAGTACCGGCAGGCAGCGTGACAACGCCACGGATCATCTGGTTGGCCTTACGGGGATCCACACCCAGGTTGGTGGTGATTTCCACGGAGGCGTCGAATTTGGTGTAGGTAATCTCCTTCAGAAGCGCGCATGCCTCAGGGAGGGAGTAAACCTGCGTCTTGTCATACTTGGCAAGAACGGCTTTCTGGTTTTTGGTCAACTTACTCATAATTCATGCGTGGTTTAGATGTTCTCGGGGAATTGGCCTTCCACCTTGATACCCATGGAACGGGCGGTACCGGCAACCATGCTCATGGCGCTGCGCAGCGTGAAAGCATTGAGGTCCGGCATCTTGGACTGGGCGATTTCCTTTACCTGGTCCCAGGTAACGGAAGCCACTTTCTTACGGTTAGGTTCGCCGGAAGCCTTGCTGATTTTGGCGGCTTCCTTGAGCGATACGGCCACCGGGGGCTGTTTGACCTCAAACGTGAAGGACTTGTCGGAGAACACGGTGATCACCACAGGGAGAACCTTGCCGGCCTGATCCTGGGTGCGGGCGTTGAACTGCTTGCAGAAGTCCATGATGTTGAGGCCCTTGGAACCGAGTGCCGGTCCTACCGGGGGCGCAGGATTCGCTGCTCCGCCTTTGATCTGGAGCTTGATGAATCCAGTTACTTCTTTTGCCATAGTTTAATACTTACTCTTTAGTTACTTGTGTAAAGCTGAGTTCCAGAAGAGTCTTTCTTCCAAAGATCACAACTACTACCTTCAGTTTGCTTCTGTCCTGAAGGATTTCTTCTACGGTACCGTCGAAACCGCTGAAAGGGCCGTCCGTGATGCGGACGCTCTCCCCTACGGTGAAGTTGACCTCGGTCTCGGCTGCGCTCACGGCGTTCTCGTCCTGTACGCCGAGGATGCGCTGGGCTTCCTCGTCACGGATGGGAACGGGAATACGGTCTGTGCCGTTGCCGGTTTTCTCCGTAAGGAAACCGGACATGCCGGGGATGCCGTTGCGAATCACATATTCAAGATCCGGATTCAGTTCCGCGTGAATGAGTACGTAACCGGGGAAGAGCAGGCGCTCCACCTCTTTACGTTTGCCATTCTTGGTGACAATCTCCTTCTTGACAGGCACAAGAACCTGATCCACAATTGCTTGCAGATCCTGGTGTCTCTCAATTTCCTTGACAAGGTATTCGGCGGCTTTCTTTTCCTTGGTTCCCGCGGTACGCAGAACGTACCATTTTTTGTCAGCCATAAAGGTGTACTTCAGTTACAGTGCGTAAATAAACTCCATCATAAACTGGAAAGCATAGTCTATTACCCAAACAACGGCGGCAAGGATAACAGTGGTAACCAGGACCAGCAGTGCAGAGCTCTGCAGCTTCTCCCAGGTGGGCCATGTCACCTTCTGCGTGAGTTCAGAATAGGACTCTTTCAGATAGTTAATGAACTTTCTCATCTTTGCTTACAATCGACTCCGGAAAAATTGGAAGCGGGAATCCGGCGTCTTCGTTAAACATTTACCAAATCGTAACCTTTGATATTTTGCAGGGGAAGCAGGATTCGAACCCACATCGACGGTTTTGGAGACCGCTGAACTACCCTTGTTCTATTCCCCTGTGGGAAGTGAGTGCCCACGTCTGGACACTCACTTTTTGTAATGGCTTCGAGAATTACTCGATGATACCGATCACCTGGCCGGCGCCTACGGTACGGCCACCTTCGCGGATAGCGAACTGCAGACCGTTGTTCATAGCAACCGGAGTGATGAGCTTCACGGTGATTTCCACGTTATCGCCAGGCATAACCATCTCTACACCTTCCGGGAGGAGGATTTCGCCGGTCACATCCAGGGTACGGATGAAGAACTGAGGACGATAGTGGTTGTGGAACGGGGTGTGACGGCCACCTTCTTCTTTCTTCAGAACATAGATCTGAGCCTTGAATTCGGTGTGAGGAGTGATGGACTTGGGCTTGGCCACAACTTCACCACGCTTTACTTCCTTCTTGTCAACACCACGGAGGAGCAGACCTACATTGTCACCAGCCTCACCCTGAGGGAGGAGCTTGCGGAACATTTCCACACCGGTAACAACGGACTGACGAGGTTCGTCACCGAAGCCAACCAGTTCCACGGGATCGTTCACGTGAATGGTACCGGACTCGATACGGCCGGTAACCACAGTACCACGACCGGTGATGGAGAAGATGTCTTCGATAGGCATCAGGAAGTCCTTGTCCACCAGACGCTCAGGAAGCGGGATGTACTCATCCACGGCGTTCATGAGTTCCATGACTTTGTCTTCCCACTGCTTCTCACCGTTCAGAGCACCAAGAGCGGAGCCACGGATGATAGGGCAGTCCTCGTCGAACTTGTAGAAAGCGAGGAGGTCGCGGATCTCCATTTCTACGAGGTCGAGCATTTCTTCGTCGTCCACAAGGTCCACCTTGTTCATGAAGACGAGGATCTTAGGCACGTTCACCTGACGGGCGAGCAGGATGTGCTCACGGGTCTGAGGCATAGGACCGTCGGTGGCAGCCACCACAAGGATAGCACCGTCCATCTGGGCAGCACCGGTAACCATGTTCTTCACATAGTCGGCGTGGCCAGGGCAGTCCACGTGAGCGTAGTGACGCTTTTCGGTCTCGTACTCAACGTGAGCGGTGTTGATGGTGATACCGCGCTCTTTCTCTTCCGGGGCGTTGTCGATCTGGTCGAAGGACTTCACCTTGTCGGAGTTACCAGCGACGCGCTCTGCGAGCACCTTGGTGATAGCAGCGGTGAGGGTGGTCTTACCGTGGTCAACGTGGCCGATAGTACCGATGTTGACATGCGGTTTGGTTCTCTGGAATGTTTCTTTTGCCATAGTAATATTATTGTTTAAACAATTGTTGCATTGTCATTTGGGATAAACCCAAAAAAAGAGCCGGTGATGGGAATTGAACTCATGACCTCATCCTTACCAAGGATGCGCTCTACCCCTGAGCTACACCGGCTTTTAAAAATCTGAGCGGAAAACGAGGTTCGAACTCGCGACCCTCAGCTTGGAAGGCTGATGCTCTACCAACTGAGCTACTTCCGCAAATTTCTCCGAAATTTGCGGGTTTCCGGGCTGCACCTCGGAACTCCGCCTGCCAACGCGCTGCTTACACGCAAGGCCTTCGAAGAGGTGGGAGGTGGTGGACTCGAACCACCGAACCCTGAGGGAGCGGATTTACAGTCCGCCGCAATTGCCACTATGCGAACCTCCCAAACAGCTTATCAATATTTCAAAGCTCCTTTGAGCCGATAGAGGGATTCGAACCCACGACCCCGAGATTACAAATCACGTGCTCTGGCCAACTGAGCTATATCGGCGCTCAATGGAATCCTTCATCGCTGAAAGGATTGCAAAGGTAGGGACTTTTTTTGAAACCACCAAACTTTTTCAAAGATTTTTCATCATCGGCAGCAAAAGTTCATAGATAGAGTCTTCGTCCAGGCCGCAGGCGGCCCATTGGGCTTTCTGGGAGTCCTGCCCCACAAAACGGTCCGGGATGCCCATCCCTTTAATGACGGGAGCATCCGGCCGGCCGGCGAAGTATTCGCTCACCGCACCGAACAGGCCGCCTTTGAGTGCTCCGTCTTCCACAGTGATGATGGCCCTGCAATGGGACACCTCCTCCATGATGCCTGAATCCAGCGGCTTCAGGAAACGCATGTCATAAACGGAAGGGCCCACCCAATAGTCGTTCTTGTGCCGCTTGGCGGCGGCCAGGGCGCGGTTCACTACCGGGCCCAGCCCCAGGATGGCCACGTCCTTCCCCTCCATCAGCTTTTCCCCCTGTCCCAGCGGCAAAGCCTTGTACATGGGTTTGCGCCACTGGACTCCCTCCGCGACGCCGCGCGGATAGCGGATAATCATGGGACCGCCCTTCAGGTTGAGCCCCGTGAACATGAGCTGCTTGAGTTCCAGTTCGTTGCGCGGAGCGGCCACAATGGCGCCGGGAATGCTGCGGTAAGCGGCCAGGTCAAAGCAGCCATGGTGCGTGGCGCCGTCCTCCCCTACCAGGCCGGCCCGGTCCAGGCAGAGGACCACCGGCAGGTTCTGCAGGGCAACGTCGTGTATAATATTATCGTACGCGCGTTGTGAGAAACTGGAGTAGATGTTGCAGAAAGGTTTCATGCCGGCGGCGGCCAGGCCGGCGGCAAACGTTACCGAATGTCCTTCCTCGATGCCCACGTCAAAGAAGCGGTCCGGGAAGGCAGCCGCCAGGCGCGTCATGCCGCAGCCGGAAGCCATGGCAGGGGTAATGCCCACCACTTTCGGGTCCCGGCGGGCCAGGTCTGTCAGTACCTCGCCGAATACATCCTGGTAACGGTCGGCCGGATAAACCGTCTTGATCCGTTCGCCGGTGGCCGGGTCGAAGCGGCCGGGCGCATGCCAGGTGGTAGGGTCCGCCTCCGCCGGCGCGTAGCCGCAGCCTTTGCGGGTATGGATGTGCAACAGGCGCGGCCCATGCAGGTTTTTCAGGCGTTCCAGCGTGTCTGTCAATTGCGCCAGATCGTTCCCGTCGATGGGGCCGAAATAACGGAAACCCAGCGACTCGAACAGGGCGCCGCCGCTCCCCCGCACCAGGTTGGACTTGGTGTCGATGACGCGCTTTTGCACCCAATCGCGCGCCTTCCCCTCTCCCAGGGAGTTCCAAATCGTATTCTTCAGCTTGTTATAGAACGGATGCGTGGTCACCTGCAAAAGGTAGTTGTGCACGCCGCCGATGTTCTTGTCGATGGAGATGTTGTTGTCGTTCAGGACGATGAGGATATCGGCCTTGGAAGAACCGGCATTGTTCATGCCTTCCCAGGCCAGGCCGCCGGTGAGGGCACCGTCGCCGATGACGGCGATAGCCTTTTCCCCGCTGCCGGTGAGGCGGGCCGCCTCTGCAAAGCCCAGCGCGGCGGAGATGGAAGTGGAAGAATGCCCGGCGCCAAAGGCGTCGTAGGGGCTCTCGTCCCGCTTGGGAAAGCCGCTGATGCCGTCCCGCGTGCGGTTTTTCCGGAACAGCTCCCGCCGGCCGGTGATAATCTTATGGGCGTATGCCTGATGGCCCACATCATAGACAATCTTGTCCTTGGGGGTGTTGAAGACGGTATGCAGCGCCACGATGAGTTCCACCGCGCCCAGGCTACTGCCCAGGTGGCCGGGATTCACGGCGCAGCATTCCACCATGTATTGACGTACCTCTGCACACAGTTGCACCCGCTGCTCCGGGGACAGTTTTTTCACGTCCTCGGGCGAATTCACCTTATTGAGCAGTTCATACATAGGGTGCAAAGATACTACCTTTTTAGCGGTTGGGCAAATCCAGTTTGAGCTTCGGATGGCGGGCCGACGTGCGGCGGAACACCAGCGCAACCACTACGGCAGCCACGCAGAGGCCTACGAACATGAGTTCCACGGAGACGGGGCCGTTGCCTTCCTTGCCCAGAATGACGCCGGCCACCCACTTGAAGCTGAGGAGGCCCAGGTTCTGCACCCAGTAAATGAGGGCGAAGGTGGTGCCCAGCACCTTGTCCGGCACAATCTTGGGGACGGAGGGCCAGAGGGCGGCCGGGACCAGCGAGTAACCGAATCCCAGGAACACCATGGCCAGATAGCCCCAGAACGGGACGCCGGCGGGGGCGAAGGCCAGCAGCAGATGGGCGATGAGGGCCAGGATGGCACCTATTACCATCCAGCGGGTCCCCTTCCCTGCCTTGTCCACCAGCATGCCGAACAGCGGGGCGAAGATGACCGTGGAGAACGGCAGCATGGACACCATCCAGCCGGCCGCCTGCGCGGGAATGTCGAAGCGGGGAATGAGGATGGCCCCGGCAAATTTCTTGAAGGCGATGATGCTGCTGTAGAAAAGCACGCACAGCAGGCCCAGGAGCCAGAAGTTCTTGTTGCCCAGCACGCCCAGGACGTCCTTGAAGCGGAAGGCGTCGTCGTCCTTTGCGGCAGGAGATTCCTCGACTTCGCCCGGAATGACAGAGGCCTTGTCCCTGCGGGCATCCAGAGCCACAAAGAGGGCCCAAAGGAGGAGGCCCAGGGCCATGAGGCCCATGCCCACCACAGCGGGGCGGGCGGTTTCCGCGAGCGTGTACACGTGCCCGGCCTGCTCCTTCACCAGCATGGGCGAGAGGACCAGGGCAAATGCGGTGCCCAACCGGGCGATGGCCAGCTGGAGGCCCATGGCGAGTGCCATCGGCCCGCCTTTGAACCATTTGGCGATGCTGCGCGTGACGGCCGTGCCGGCAATTTCACTACCCAGGCCGAAGAACATGACGCCCACATAGGCCGCCTTGAGGGACCAGGACGCGCCGCTGAGCAGGGCCCAGAGCACCAGGCCCGCGCCGGCCGCCATCATGCCTACAAACACGGAGCCGCTCACGCGGACGCCCCATTTGTCCAGAAGGATACCGCCCACGACCAGGCCGCCGAAGACGCACAGCACGCTGTAGCCGCTGGCGTAGAGGCCGTAGCCGGCCGCATCCCAGCCGAGCTCCGTGAGCGAAGCGTTCTCGAACAGGTACGAGATGCTGGAGAACATGTCGTCAAAGTAGTACGATGCGAACATCGGCACTACCAAACAGGCCAGCGCTATCCAAGCCGCTGACCTGTAAAAGCCTTGTTTAGAGGAGCTTGCCATTATTTATCGGCAATGTTGGGCAATTCCAGTCCATAGCCTTTCTTCTTGTCCTCTATCTTGAGCAGGATGCTGAACAGGAAGGCGATGACGCCGAAACTGGCAAAGATAATCATGGGAACGGTGTAGCCGCCGGTTGCCTTTTCCGTGGCGCCAATCAGCAGCGGAACGCCCCAGAGGCCGATGTTCTGTACCCAGAAGATGAGGCAGTAGGCGCTGCCCAGGATTTTCTCGTCGATAATCTTAGGGACGGAAGGCCATAGGGCGGCAGGAACCAGCGAGAAGCTCAGGCCCAGCACCAGGATGAGGGTGACGGCCAGCCATTGCGCTTTATAAACCGGCAGCACGAAGGCGAAGCTCAGGTGGCACACGAACATGATGATGGCGCCGATCATGAGCATGGAGGCGCCTTTGCCCTTCTTGTCCAGGAACGCACCCAGGAACGGGGTGAGCACCATGGCCAGGATGGGGAAGAAGCTGAACAGGCGCGCGGCTAGGGCGGGTTCGATGCCCAGCGTCACCTCAAAGTAGTTGGGAGCGAACTTCTGGAAGGGGAAAATGCCGCTGTAGTACAGCACGCACAGGATGGACACAATCCAGAACATTTTGCTGGAGAAGATTTTGCCCAGGTCCTTGATTTCGAATTCGTCGGCCTTGGAGGTATCGGACGCGTTGACGGCGGCCAGTTCCGCGTCAAACTTGCGGTCCATGAGGGTGAACACAAAGAAACTGATGAAGCCGATGCACAGCAGCAGGGCGCCAAAGAGCACGGGGGCGCCCACGGCATCCGTGAAGGCCTTGGATACGGCGGGAGAAATCCACATGGCGGCGAACACGCCCAAACGGCCGATGGACATTTCCACACCCATGGCCATGGCCATTTCCTTGCCCTTGAACCACTTGGCGATGGCCTTGGAAACGGTTGTACCGGCCATTTCGCAGCCGCAGCCGAAGATCATGAAGCCCAACGTAGCCATTTTGGCACTGCCCGGAAAGCCGGTCCACCAGCTGTCCAGCCAGGCGCACATTTCCGTGGCCTGGAACCAGTCACTTACGCCGATATATTTGATGAAGGCGCCAACCACCATGAGCCCGGCGCTGAGCAGGCCCGTGAACCGCACGCCCATCTTGTCCAGAATAATGCCGGCAAAGATGAGGAAGAAACAGAACACGTTGAGGAAGTACTCGCCGCCGGCATAGGTGCCGAAGGTGGCGCTGTCCCAGCCGCGGAGGTTCTCCAGGGTGGATTTAAGCGGGGAAAGGATGTCCGCGAACAGGTACGCGAAGAACATCATCATGGCAATGAGAACGAGGGCGGTCCACCGCAGGGCGGCGCTGTCGTTCATCAGTTTGTTCACTTTTTCTGACATGTTTTCTATTTTTTAGCCCGTAAATATACGTATTTTTTTAGTAAATTTGGTTCGGCAATCATCCTCCAAAATGAAAATTGTTGTTGCACCGGATTCGTTCAAGGAGTGCCTGACCGCCCGCGAGGTGGCCCGGGTGCTGGCGGAAGCCTTGCAGGAACGCTTCCCGGAAGCGGAGGTGGCACAAATTCCCCTGGCCGATGGTGGTGAGGGAACCCTGGATGTGCTGGCCACAGCAATGGGCGCATCCCTTGTTCCCGTAACGGTACACGACCCGCTGGACCGGCCGACAACCGCTCTTTATGGGCTGTCAGGGAACACGGCCCTCATCGAAGTGGCGCAGGCCTGCGGTATCCAGCTGGTGCGTCCACAGGAGCGCAATCCTTTCAAGGCCGATACCCGCGGCGTGGGAGAGTTGCTCCTGGCGGCACGCGAAAGGGGCTGCCGACGGTTTATTATCGGACTGGGCGGAACGGTCACCTGCGATGGCGGGCGCGGCATGCTGGCCGTCCCGGGGGTATGCGAGCTGCTGCAGGAGGCTACAGTGGAACTGCTCTGCGACGTACAAGTGCCGTTAACCGGTGCCATGCGTTTGTTCGGCCCGCAAAAAGGGGCCTCTCCCGCCGATGTGGAAGTGCTGGAAGCAAGCATGCTGGAGTGGGCGGCCTCCCTAATGGAGGAGACGGGGGTGGACGTCCGGGACTTGCCGGGCGCAGGGGCTGCAGGCGGCCTGGGCGCCGCTTTCATGGCCTATGCCCGTCCCGCCGTGTACCCGGGGATTCAGCGTGTTATGGACCTGTGCCACTTTGACCGGGCCCTTGCCGGCGCCTCGCTCGTTGTCACCGGAGAAGGTCGATCGGACCGCCAAACCCTGCAAGGGAAGGTATCGCTGGGCGTGCTGCAGCGCGCCGCTGCCGGTGGCCGCCGCATCCCTGAATCCCCGGGGGTGGCTGTGCCCGGCGTTCCTGTCGCGCTCCTCTCCGGACGCATTGACGATGCCGAAGACCTCCGGGCTGCCGGCTTCTCCCAACTTATTGAGGTCTCGCCACGAACACTTCCTCTGTCACAGGCTCTGTCCCCTTCCATCGCCAGCGAAAACCTTCGCAAGGCCGTGCACCTGCTTCCACCATTCTCCGGCGCATAACAGACCCGCTGGTCGCTAAACACCTGTCCCACAATGTTTTCCTGAAAATCCTCGGCTCCATTTGCGCCGAGGATTTTCAGCATTTCACTCTGTATCAATACGTTAGCGACCATCTTGTCACTGCAGCAATGTAGTTAAAGCACACTGATAGGGAAACTGTCTTTAGAGAAGGTGCAAATGGATGTCTAAAGCACAGCATGATGGCCTCGAGTGTGCTCTGGAGAGGGTTGGTATGCTTTAACGATGGGAGGGGAAGGGGATACACTCGCCCTTCTGGATTGGTATAACAAGAAGGCACCTTCGGAATGACTGAAAGTGGCGCAGGACAGTAGGACAAACGGAGCAGGTCGGTGCGGTGAATGGCGCAGGTCCGATTTTACCCTACTAACCTGCGCCACAAATCGGCCTTATAGATGCTTCTGATGGCGCAGGCCCCCACCCCAAAAACTGACCTGCGCCAGTGGGGACACCGACCTGCACCAGTGGGGACACTGACCTGCACCGCATGAATGGGCTGACGCGAGGTTGATTAGTGTTCAGCCAATTACACACTCGGACGGGGCGCAAACGGGATACCATCCAGTGCATTTAGCTCCACTGAATCAATCAAATACACTCCAGGCGGTGGGCCCGCCGCCTCGCATTACGCGGCTCGGCGGCTAGCGGGCCACACGGAACCACCGCCGCACGCAACCAGGTGCGGCGGTTAGCGAAACGCTCCGCTGGCTCCATCTAAGGGCCAGCGGAGCGTTCGCTTCCCTTCCTGTCTCAATGCGCGTGGCAGTTAACAATCAATCCTACAATGAGTTACAGGATATTTCCCGTTCAGTTTTTGAACGAGGATTACATAATAAGTGGTTATGTATCAAGGTATTAGCCGCTGCAAAAAAGGAGATACACTCGGGCTATGCCCTCGGTATGACAGGGAGGGCACCCTCGGCATGGGAGAGGGCCCCCCCCGGCATGGCGGGGAGGAAGCTCGGGAGGGCTGGGGCGATGGGGTTACTGGAAGAAGATGTTGTGCTCCAGGGTGGTGGAAAGTTCGGTGCCGATAGCCTGGAGGGTCTGGGGCAGCCAGACAAGCATCTCGCCGGGGCCACGGTGGCACCAGGTGTAGTACGGGATGAGGGTGAGTTCCACATCCCGGGTGATAAGGCGACCGTCGGGCCCGAAGGACAGGGCCTGGGCCGGGGCACTGAGGGTCACAAACCCGCCGAAGCCCGGGGGCGTGGCCGGAACGGCCACAGGGCCGGCAGGGGCCGGGAAAGCAGCCGTGCCAGGAGCGGTCGCAGGGCCAACAGGAGCCAAGGGAACAGCCGAGCCGGCCGTGCCAAGGGCGGTCAACGGGCCGGCAGGAGCACCGCCCACGGCCTCGCGGAAGTGCGGACGCTGGTTCAGCAGGACGCTGTGGATGCTGAAGCCGGGGTTGTCCGGCCACTCGGCACAGTACACAATGGGGCCGCGCTCCACGGCCACACGGCCCTGGTCTGCGGCCACGGCGGCATGGGCCTTCACCACGCGGGACGCCATGTCAAAATGCACGCGCACCTTGTCCCCCTTCTTCCACTTGCGCGTAATCACAAAATACCCGTCCACCAGCTCGCTTTCCACTTTTTCACCATTGAGCAGTACGCTATAACCCAGCGAGACGTCATCGGCAAAGGCATACAAATCCGACGGAACCACTTCTCCCCGCACCCAGCCGGGAATGCGGATTTTAAGCGCCATTTCCTTGCAAAGGGCGGTTTTATCCACCTCCAGTTCAACGTCCCCGTCCACCGGATAGCCGGTGCGCTGGGACAGCACCACCTCCTTCCCCAGCACCTTCTGCTTCATGGTGTTGGGCATGAACAGATTCACATACAGGGCGTTGTCCTTCACGGCATACACATAGCCGGGCACGGAAGGAATGAAGCGGCAGATATTGGACGGGCAGCAGGCGCAGCCAAACCAGGCCTGGCGCTGATGCTGGCCCATGCTCTCCAGCGGATTGGGATAGAAGAAAGCGTTCCCTTCCAGCGAAACACCGCTGATAAGCCCATTATATAAGGTGCGCTCCAGGACGTCGTAATACTTGGCATCCCCGTGCAACAGGAACATGCGGTGGTTCACATACACATTGCCGATAGCCGCGCATGTCTCGCAGTACGCCGTCAGGTTGGGCAGCTCGTAGTTGGCACCGAAGGCCTCCCCGGCGCTGGTAGCGCCGATGCCACCGGTGATATACAGTTTTTTGGAGACGATATTCTCCCAAATGCGGTCGATGGCATGGACATACCCCTCTTCCCCGGTGAGGGCGGCCACATCCGCCATGCCGGCATACATGTACGCGGCACGGACGGCATGCCCCACGGCTTCCTCCTGCTCCAGCACCGGCTGATGTGTCTGGTTATACGCCTCCCGATATGCGGTTTTGCCGCGCTCGTCCAGGAAGAACCGGGCTTCCTCCAGGTACTTCTTTTCCCCGGTGGCCAGATACAGGCGTGAGAGGGCCATCTCCGCAATCTGGTGCCCGGGCACCACGCAGGCCTGCCCCGGGCCGGCACCCACTTCCCGCACCACGCAGCCTGCATATTTGACGGCGATGTCCAGGAAATTGCGCTTGCCGGTGGCCTGGTAATGCGCCACGGCGGCATCTACCATGTGACCCAGGTTGTACAGTTCATGGCTCAGTTCCTCGTCCTTCACCCAACGGCGCTCCCCCGCCCACGCGTGCGGGCGCTCGGGATTCATGGTACGCGCGGTGTACAGGTAGCCGTCCGGCTCCTGCGCGGCGGCCACAATGACCAGCACGCTGTCTATGTACCGTTCCAACTTCTTGTCCGGATACGTCTGCAGCACGTAGGAGGCACCCTCGATGGTTTTATACACATCCGTATCGTCAAAGGAAAAACCCTTTACCTCATAGCCCAGGTTCACGGGCGAATGCATTTGCTTCTCTGCCTTGACGAAGTTCTCATAACGGCCCTCACTCTCACATTTGGAGAAGGCCAGCGGGATGGTGACCTCGCGGGAGGCTTTGAGGCGCTGTCCCCAAAAAGAGTCCGGCGCAATTTTTACGCTGGTGAAAGAGACCGGGCCGATGGGATAGCCGGGTTGGGAGGCTGGTTGCGCAAGGGCAGAAACGGCGGCCGGAATCAGGGCCATGGAGAGAAGGAACGGTTTGGTCATCATCTTTTTACACTTATCCGACAAATTTACCAAAAAAGTACGTAGCTTCGCATAATAATTGCAAAAAGATTTGGCGTTTTCAAAAATCACCCTTATATTTGCAGTGTAATAGCATACTAATACAGCAAAATGGCGCTCATCGAACTGAACGATATCAACAAGACCTACAACAACGGACAGCCCCTGCACGTGCTGAAGGGCATCAACCTGCAAATCGAGCGGGGGGAATTCGTATCCATCATGGGCGCTTCCGGCTCCGGAAAATCCACCCTCCTCAACATCCTGGGCATCCTGGACAATTACGACACCGGCACCTACCACCTGGACGGCAAGCTCATCAAGGACTTGAACGAGAAACAGGCGGCAGACTACCGCAACCGCATGATTGGGTTCATCTTCCAGAGCTTCAACCTCATCGGCTTCAAAACGGCCGTGGAGAACGTGGAGCTGCCGCTATACTACCAGGGCGTGCCCCGCAAGAAGCGCCATGAACTGGCCATGGAATACCTGGACAAGATGGGCCTCTCCCCCTGGGCGCACCACTTCCCGAGCGAGATGTCCGGCGGCCAGAAGCAGCGCGTGGCCATCGCCCGCGCCCTCATCACCCGGCCGCAGATTATCCTGGCCGACGAGCCTACCGGCGCCCTGGACTCCAAAACCAGCGTGGAAGTGATGCAGCTCCTCAAGCAGCTGAACAAGGAGGACGGCATCACCATTATAGTAGTAACGCACGAGGGCGGCGTGGCCAACGAGACCAATAAGATTATCCATATCAAAGACGGGATTATCGGGAATATTGAAGAAAACACCCGCCACGAGGCCTGGCAAGGGTCGGCGATGAAATAGATTCTTCGGCAAGCTCAGAATGACAATGGCAAGCTCAGAATGACAATGGCAAGCTCAGAATGACAATAGCAAGCTCAGAATGACAGCATGCGCGAATTATTCCACGAAATAGGCAGTTCCCTCAGGCAGAACAAGCTCCGTACGGCCCTCACGGGCTTTGCGGTGAGTTGGGGCATTTTCCTGCTCATCACCCTGCTGGGCGCCGGCAACGGCCTCATGAACTCCTTCATGGGCAACATGAATCAGTACGTGAGCCAGAGCATTACCGTGGAAGGCTGGCGCACTTCCAAGCCCTATGCCGGCTACAAGGAGAACCGACGCATCCACCTGGACACCAAAGACTTGTCCTACACCCAAGGCAAGGACTGGGAAGGCCGCATCCGGGGCGTCATCACCGCTACCACCGGAACCAGCCTTACCCTGACCCTGGGCAGCCGCACCGTTGACGGCTGGATGGAAGGCAAAATGCCGCAGCACCTGGAACAGGAGAAACTGCAGATGGCCGCTGGCCGCTACATCAACCAGGGAGACATGGACGGCTGCCGCAAAGTGATGGTGCTGAGCCTGGCGCAAGCCAAAGAACTGAATCCGGATGAGCCGGAAGCCATCATCGGCGCATGGGTGAGCGCCGGAAAAATCGCCTTCCGAGTGATTGGCATTTACCATACCGACGAACAAAGCTGGCGCCGCAGCTGCCCCATCCCCTACACCACCTACAAAGCCATTTACGACCCTTCCGACAAGATTGAGTCCATCACCTTCACGGTGGAAGGGCCGCGGACGCTGGAAGAGCACCAGGCCTTCGAGAAAGAATATGGCGATGCCATCCGCCGCCGGCACAGCATTGCCCCGGATGACCAGCGTGGCATCTGGATCGATAACGGCTATACCCAGAACCTGCAAATGTCCAACGCCAGCCGCATCCTCCAGATTGCCATGTGGATTCTGGGCCTGCTCACCCTGGTAAGCGGCATTGTGGGCGTGTCCAACATCATGCTCATCACCGTGAAAGAACGCACGCACGAGTTCGGCATCCGCAAGGCGATTGGCGCAAAACCCGCCGACGTCCTCAAGCTCATCATTGCCGAGAGCGTGAGCATCACGGCCCTCTTCGGCTATGTGGGCATGCTCCTGGGCATGGTGGCCTGCGAGATTCTGGACAAGACGGTGGGCCAGAAAGGCGTGAACATCGGCTTTGAAGAAATAAAAATGCTGGTAAACCCGTCCGTGGGCGTGGATGTGGCCATAGAAGCCACCGTGCTGCTTGTTTTGGCCGGAACCCTGGCCGGGATTATCCCCGCCTGGAAAGCGGCCCGTGTAAAACCCATTGAAGCATTGCGTGCAGAATGAAATGGTTGGATACAGATACCTTCCGGGAGATTCTGGACAGCATCCTGCGCAACCGCAGCAGGAGCCTCCTCACCGGATTCGGCGTATTCTGGGGCATCTTCATGCTCATGCTGCTGATTGGCGGCGGGCAGGGGCTCAAGCAAATCCTCATGAATGAATTCGACGGCTTTGCGCAGAACACCTGTATTGTCTTTGCCGGCAACACCTCCAAGCCGTACAAGGGCTTCAGGAAGGGCCGCACCTGGAACATGAATTATGCCGATGTGGACCGTCTGAAGCACCTGGTGCCGGAGCTGGAAACCGTGACGCCTTCGGTGAGCCTCTGGGGCAAAAGCGTCGCACGCGGCGAGACCGTGTCGTCATCGGCCGTAATCAAGGGCAACCGGGCCGACTATGCCCGCATCGAGACGCCCAAACTCATGTACGGACGCTACCTGAACGAAGCCGACATTGCCCAGGAGCGCAAAATCTGCGTCATCGGCAAGAAAGTATATAACGAGCTGTTCCCGGAAGGCGGAGACCCCTGCGGGCAGCGAATCAAGGTGGACGGGGCCTATTACAGCGTGGTGGGCGTGGACTGGAACGACGGGAACGGCATCAACATCAACGGCAGCGCGTCGGAGACGGTGACCATTCCCATCAGCCTGGCGCGGAGGGCCTACAACATGGGCAATACGGTGCATATGATTTGCTTCACCGCCAAGGAGGGTATCGTCATGAACGACATTTCTCCGCGCGTGCGGGAAATCATTGCCCGGGCGCACTATATCCATCCGGAAGACGAACAGGCCATGTTCCTCCTGAATACGCAGCTCATTTTCGGGATTATCGACAACCTGTTCAACGGCGTGAATTTCCTGATTTGGCTCATCGGCCTGGGAACCCTGCTGGCGGGCGTCATTGGCGTGTCCAACATCATGATGGTGAGCGTGAAGGAACGCACCACGGAGATTGGCATCCGCCGGGCCATTGGCGCCACGCCGCGGCAGATTCTGGGCCAGATTATTGCGGAGAGCACCGTGCTCACGCTGGTGGCCGGCATGGGCGGCATTGTGTTCAGCGTGCTCATCCTATATGGCGTGGAACTGGGCATGACCACGGACGGTATCCTGAAGGCGCCGTTCCAGGTGCCCTTTTGGACAGCGGTGCTGGCGGCGTCACTGCTCACCGTGCTGGGCGTGGTGGCCGGCCTTATGCCCGCCTCCCGCGCCATGCAGATTAAACCCGTTGATGCCATGCGAGATGAATAGTCCTGTCATACCGAGCGAAGCGAGCGTATCTCATGATAGAATATAAAAGTTTATAGATATGAAAAAGTTTGGAAAAATTCTGATGATCGTCCTGGTGGCCCTCATTTTCGTGGGCACCTTCGGCTACCTGTTCAAGCGGTCCCAGCCCAAGGAGATCCGTTACCAGGAGCTCTCCCCTGCCATGGGCGACATTTCCAAAAGCACCGTGGTCACGGGCAAAATCCAGCCCCGGGACGAGGTGAACGTGAAACCGCAGATCAGCGGCATCGTGGCCGAGGTGTACAAGGAAGCCGGCCAGACGGTGAAAGAGAACGAGGTCATCGCCAAGCTGAAGGTGATTCCGGACATGAACCAGCTGGCCAGCGCCCAGAGCCGCGTGCGCCTGAGCGAGGTGAACCTGGAGCAAGCGCAAATCAACTACGAGCGTGAAAAAGCCCTGTTCGACAAGCAGCTGGTGAGCGCCGACGAGTACGAGAAAATCCGCCAGGCGCTGAAGCAGGCGCAGGAAGAGCACGCCATCGCCCAGGAGGTCCTGGAGATTGTCCGGGACGGGGTGTCATCGTCCAACAAAACCGGGAGCACCACGCTCATCCGTTCCACCATATCGGGCCTGATTTTGGACGTGCCGGTGAAGGTGGGCAACTCCGTCATCAATTCCAACACCTTCAACGACGGCACCACCATTGCCACAGTGGCCAACATGAACGACCTCATCTTCGACGGCAACATTGACGAAACGGAGGTGGGACGCCTGCACCTGGGCCTGCCGGTGCGCATTTCCGTAGGTGCGCTGCAGGACCTGCACTTCGAGGCTGCGCTGGAGTATATCGCCCCTAAAGCGACCGAGAGCAACGGCACCAACCTCTTCGAGATAAAGGCGTCCGTGAAAGTACCTGCCGATGTCACCATCCGCAGCGGCTACAGCGCCAACGCGGAAATTGTGCTGGAAGAGGTGCACGACGTGCTAACCCTGCCGGAAAGCGCCATCCAGTACGAGGGCGAGCAGACGTTCGTGTACGTGGCCGGAGCCGACGGCTATGAGCGCCGGGAAGTGGAGACGGGCCTCTCCGACGGCGTAAACATTGAAATCAAGCGCGGCCTGGCCCTGGACGAAAAGGTGCGCGGTCCGCAAATCATCACTACCAAGTAAGCCATGAAAACCTTGCTCATTACCCTGGCCCTGATGATGCAGGCGCCTGTGGACTCCCTTCCGGACCTCTCCCACCCCTGGACGCTCCAGGAGTGCATGGACTGGGCGCTGGAGCACAACCTTACCGTTGCCACGCAAACCATTACCCGGGAGAGAACCGCCGTAGAGAAAAATACGGCCGAATGGTCCTGGGTGCCCGATGCAAGCGGTTCCGTGAGCCAGAACTGGAACTTTGGCCGCGGCCTGGGCGGCGACAACACCTACGAGTACGGCAACAGCGCCAACACCGGCTTTACCCTGAGCAGCAGCATGCCGCTGTTCGACGGACTGGCCACGCCGCGCCGCATCCAGCTGGCCCGCCTGAACCTGGAAGCCGCCACCCAGGATCTGGAGAAGGCCCGTGACGACATCCGCGTGTCCGTGGCCAAGGCCTACGTGCAGGTGCTGTATAACTATGAGATTGAGGGCGTTGCGCGCCGGCAGTTGCGGATTGACTCTCTGCAGGTGGCGCGTCTGCAGGGCATGTTTGACAACGGGAAGGCCTCTGCGGCCGATTTGGCGCAGCAGAAGGCCTCGCAGGCCTCCAGCCACCTCACCTGGGTGCAGGCGGAGAACAATGTACGCAGCGCCCTGCTGGACCTGGCGCAGCTGCTGGACCTGCACGTTTGGGAAGGCTTCCATATCGACCGGCCGCAAGTTGAACTGGGACAGGTGCTGCTGAGCAGTCCGGACGACATTTTTGCCGATGCCGTGCAAATCCGGCCGGCCATCCGCGCGGAAGAACTGCGCCTGGAAGGGACGTACCGTTCCATCCAGATTGCGCATGCCCAGCACCTCCCCTCCCTCACCCTGTCTGCAGGATTGGGCGCCAACTACTACAGTACCAATACGGTAACCAGCTTCTTTGACCAGCTGAGCAACAACTTCAGCCAGTATGTGGGCCTGCGGCTCAACGTGCCCCTGTTCACGCGCTTCAGCGCCCGGAACCAGCTCCGGAGCGCCAGGCTCAACCGTGTGAACCAGGAAATCCAGCTGCAGCGGGTGAAGAACAACCTGTACAAGGAGATTGTACAGGCGTGGAACGGCGCCGTGGCCGCCCAGGCCAAGTGGGAAAGCGCACGGGAGGCGCAGGTGGCGGCAGAGGCGGCGTTTGAGCTGCAGGAAGCCAAGTATGAGAACGGGAAGGCCACGTTTACGGAGTTCAACGAAGCCCGCAACCGCCTGGTGAAAGCCTACTCGGATGCCGCCCAGGCTACGTACGAGTACCTGTTCCAGACACATCTGGTGGAGTTCTACCGCGGCGGCGCGCTTACGCTGTAGTTTGGGCCGCGTGGAGACAACTCTCTGATTAATAGAAATTTACGCGTAGTGCCTTATCCTGTTTGGGATAAGGCACTTTCTGTATATAGCTGTGTACCAGACAATTACCTCCACGCCCAATGATTTGCACGATCCCTGAAAGATTTGCACAATTGAAACTTTATGATTACATTTGCAGAAATGATAGCAGATATGGAAGCAATTACAAAAGTGCAAACCGTTATCAGATTCAGGGAGGATGTCCTGAACCGGGCCCGGTATAAGGCCAAGCAACAAAGCATGTCTTTGAATGCGTACCTGGAGCATGTGGTGGAGGAGGCCGTAAAGCCGCAGATCCCCAAGCTCCCCAAGGATTTTAAAATCATTCCTGCTGTAGAGCGGCTTTCCGGCATTATGCCCGCACCTACACAAGAGCAACTGGCAGCAGATGATCGTCTGGCATACATCTATAATAAAGGGCTTGTATAATAAAGGGCTTGCGGTATGAAAATTTTTTTGGATACCAACATCCTCATGGATTGGTGCGACAAAACGCGCCCAGGGAACCCCTTCGCCAAGACAATCCTGTCATCGGCCGCACCGGACACCTATGAATTATACGTCAGTACACAAAGTATTATAGACTGCGCCTATTCCTTGAGAAAACTCGGCGTTCAGTATGAAGATTTCAGTGAACTGTTCCGCGTTCTGCGCACAATTACCCATATTGTGGGGATAGATGAACTGGATTTGCTTTGGGCCCTGGAGCACTATTCCGGAGATTTTGAGGATGACATGCAGTATGCCAGCGCCTACAGCAATGTCTGCGACTTTTTTATAACCCGTGACAAGGCGCTTTTCTCCTTGAACGACAAAGAATGCCCCATGACCGTTATCACGCCTGAGGACTTTGTAGCAAAGATGACGGAAGATTAGAAGCTGCGGCCCACCAGGGCGTGGGCAAAGGCTTTCAGGATGTCAAAGCAGGCGGGGTCCATGCGGGCGTCCGTGCCCTTGGTCACGGCGCGGGTGCTCAGGTCGGAAATGGCCTTCTTGGCGGCATCGGCCACACCCACGCTGTCGTAGATGGCCTTAACGCGGGCAATTTTGGCCGCTTTTTCCTCCGGGGTAACCGCAGGGGCGTTCAGTGCCTCTTCCAGCCCCTCGGCACCCAGTTCCAGGGCTTTTAAGGTGAGCCAGGACTTCTTGCCGTTCAGGATGTCTCCGCCGATGGGCTTGCCAAACACCTTTTCATCGCCGTAGGCATCCAGATAATCGTCCGCCACCTGAAAGGCCAGGCCCAGGTAATAGCCGTAGTCGTACAGGCATTCCTGACTGGGAACATCGGCCCCGCCAATGAGGGCGCCCATCTGTGAAGCACAGGCAATGAGCACGCCCGTTTTGAGGCCGATCATCTGCATGTATTCCTGCATGGTCACGTTGTTCCGCTTTTCAAAATCCATGTCCATCTGCTGGCCGTCACACACCTGCGAGGCGGTGCGGGAGAAGAGTTCCAGCGCCTGGGGCAATACGGCCGCCGGAGCTTTTGCAATGCGTTTGTAAGCATCTATGCACATGACATCGCCGCTGAGGATGGCGGTGTCCTCGTCCCATTTTTTCCAAACAGTCTCATGCCCGCGGCGGAGCGGGCTGCGGTCCATGATGTCGTCATGGATGAGGGTGAAGGTATGGAACACCTCCAGGCCGGCCGCCGGATCCAGGATTTGCGGCGTGAGGGTATCGGCAAAAAAACTGTAGGTGACGAGGCACAGGCGCGGACGGATGCGCTTGCCACCGATGGCAATCATGTACCGGAGCGGGTCATACAGCCCGCCGGGTTCTGCCTGGAATTCAATTTTGCCAAAAAGGTCCTTCAGGGCCTGGTCGATGGTGCTTTCTGGAATCATGGTGCGTAAATTTTTACAAACCTTAGATTTGCAGCGTAGTTTTCTGTTCCAAGGTTTGTACGACAAAAATAGTAAATTTATGCCGATAAAGAAAGTTTAACAAAGGACAATGGAGCCGGGCGGTTCTCAATTTTCT